>Ga0306921_10004196_pt1 | contig 14746 bp, 14 predicted proteins | sample sta12Cox44000080_FD_203760 | JGI IMG/M metagenome (GOLD analysis project Ga0306921, IMG submission 203760) | Lab enrichment of tropical soil microbial communities from Luquillo Experimental Forest, Puerto Rico - statoxic.12C.oxic.44.000.080 (v2)... | ecosystem: Environmental > Terrestrial >...
AGGGGACATTGGCCGGCGATTTTAACCATTGCTTAGACTTTAAGATGCGTTGGCAAACAAACGTGGTAAAGTGTTTTTCGTAGCGGCAATTACTGAGAATGATCGGGACATTCTCGGTTCGCTCATTCGACAACTCTTGCCTTGACTGACACGAGCGCTCCGCGCGCTGGATGCGCGCGGGCGCTCGACCACATAGCATTGCTTCGAGGACGGGTATGCAATGCACAAAACTGAGCGATGATGAGTGTTTGGCCAAACGCGCCACCGTTCCCGCAGTCATTCAATATGGCGTCGTTGCAGCTTTCATCAGCGTCATAATGGTCGGCGCGCTTGGTTACGGGTACGGACCTTACGACTACGGATACACAGGCTACGCAGCGGCTCCGCTCTACGATTATGCGGGCCCAGCCTCGCCGGCACCGGCCAACGCGACACCGCCTGGGTACGGGCCACTAGTTTACACACCACAGTTTTATGCACCGACTTCAACGACCAGCCCGAGCCTGATGATTTTCAGTGCGCTGTTTATGGGCGGAGCTTCATTGGCAGTGGCACAGAACTGGCCTGCGGCTGGCGGCCAACTGCCGGCAGCTGACGGTGCGGCCAGCAAACCCGCAGCGCCAGGATCCACAGCATCAATTCCGGCTGGAACTGCTCAACATCACGGGACACGGCACGACAGAATGTACATGATGTGGGTGAAGGCACCCATAAAAGTGCAAAAATTGACGTCCACTAGGAATGTGAAGTGAGGAGTATCGCCGGCGAGTGCTTGGCGAATGATTGCGACCAATCAGGGCGGCGGTGCGTGGAGGCGCGTTACGTTGCGCGCGCACTGGGTTGCGCAACGGAGCGCATTGGCCGCGGGCGGCAGACCCAATAGTCGATACGTTGATGGGCGGCCGTTACTGGCCAGCGGTGATGGCTTCCTTCAATCATCTTTACGGTCTCAATGGTCAAGACGGCGGGGCACCGTTTTCGCCTGACGGCGTGGAGGATTTTGGGAAATGGAGACAAAGGCAAAAGCGCCGCAGCTAGTGTGGGATCGGGGAGTGCCAATCTGGCGCGCAACGCGAGCCGCGATTGAGGCTGGTTTTCCGACCAAGCGCGTAAATCTAAAAATCTTTGCGGATGAAGAGGCCGCGCTTGCCGCCCGCTGCTTTCGTCTTACGGCGGAACAGAACGAATGATTATCCGGCCATCGGCGCCATGATGCAACATGGGACAGCACAATTCAGGCGGCAATCAACCTCTGGCAAACCGATTCGTCGAGTCCGTACCGGAAAATCGAAGCGTCGACACGACACCCCTACGATATTTATGCCCGCATGATCGTTGAGACGGTGGGCCAGCGACGAGTCGATGCGATCGACGCCCGCGATCTGCGACGCTGGCACGGCGAATGGTCCGCTCCTCTTGAGGAAGGCGGCAAGCCGCGCATCGCAGCCGCGCGCATGGCGGTGATCGTTCTCAAGAATGCGCTAATCTTTGCTGCGGGCTGTCGCAAGGCAGGTTGTCCGGAACTTCTGGCTATTCTGCGCGACATCAAGTTTCCCAATCCGCGCCCGCGCGAGGAAGCACCGACTGCATTTGAAGTCATCGCAGCAAGGAAGGCCGCCCACGACATTGGCCATCCCGCCGCTGCGCTGGCCTATGCGTTGCAATTTGAAGGCGCAATGCGGCAGTGGGACGTGGTCGGCAAATGGGTGCCACTCTCCGACAAAAAGCCGTCGCTGGTAATCGAGGGCACGTCGAAATGGATCGGTCCGATGTGGTCGCAGATCGATACGAATATGATCCTGCGTTACACGCCGGCCAAGACGCAGTTCACCTCTGGCGCGCAGGTAGTGCTCGACCTGAGCACGCTACCCATGGTGATCGAGGAACTGGCCAAGGTGCCGGTCGAGGCGCGTCGTGGCCCGCTGATTGTAAATCCGCGCACCGGCCTACCATACCGCAATTGGTATTTTGGTGAGGTATGGCGGAGGGTCGGCAATATCACCGGCATCAGCAAGCAAGTGTGGAATCGCGATATGCGAGCCGCTGCGGTCACCGAGGCCCGCCAAGCGGCGGCACCCACCGACGATGTCGCTAAGATTGCTGGCCATGCCAACAAACGCACTACCTCGCGGGTCTATGACCGCGACCGGCTAGAAGCAGCGCGGCGTGTCGCCCAAGCGCGAATCACTCACCGCAAACACGAACAGTGAACAAGGTGTGTCGTAATGCGTCACGCGCAAACGCAAAATCAATGGCTTAGACCTGCTCTACAGAAACGGACCGTTAACCTTGCATGCCGCTTAATTGCAGCGATGCCGCTTACGCGCATCGGAGCATCACGCTCTGGCCGGCGGCAGAGGAAGCGGCTGGTGGGCACCGTTATCAAATTTCCGGACGATGGGCGCATTGTGCGTTTCGGCCGCGAGGCCGGCGAGTCCGCAACAATCATCATTCTTCCGGTGATCCGGATCGAGCGATATCCCAACTCATTCGATAACATTGAACCGCAGACGCAGCCGCCCGCCGAGAACGGCGGCCGGCGGCGTGCCAGACGGCGCTGACGAAATTCCCTACGCCCTGCCGCGAAAAGTTCGGCGCGACGCCTGAGTATTCCGCTATTGGGATTGAATTTGGCACTTTGCCGTCGCCAGCGCCTGTCGCGCCATCGGCATCAGGCCAGATTCGGGCGCCAAAGCACGCAGAACGATGAGCCCCATTGTGGTCGGCGATTCAATAATGAGTCGGTCTGCCGCCGTGATCTCCTCGTCTTCCGGCACCTGCGCGTGCTGCGCCGCGGTCATCAGATCGAGTTCGATCGTGCGCCGGCCAGCGGCGCGGTCATTAATCGCGTAAAAAGCAACGCTTCTCCGCGTATAGAAGGTCACCGAAGTATAGGCTTGGCTGACCGGGGCGATCAGCTTGAGCGGACCGCCGCTAAGGTCGTAACGGCACACTGCCGTGGCGAAAGCCGGATCCATGAACGGCATGATTTCGGCTCCCGCTTTGGTCAATGCGAGCGGCACCATGGTGTTCACCGGCGTAAGCGGGGCCAGGCGTGAATAGGCATCCTGCTTTGCCGCCTGCGGCATAGCGAGCACCGTCGAGAGGTGCACAATGCCACCGAGCAGGACGGCGGCGAGAATCCACAATAAGCCGCGAACCATCAGCAACCCTTTCGTTCGATTGCAGGCATCGGACCTTCCTTGGTCGTGCGGGTGGCGACGCCGATCGCGGTATCGTAAAGCCGCCACACCAACACGAATTGTTCAATACCGCCGGTCGGCAACCAGTTGCCGGGGCGAGCCAGCGGCGCGACCGTGATAGTGAAGCGGCCATCGTTATCGCGCACGATTTCCTCGCTGGTGAAACCGTGCCGATTGATTGTATTGGCGACAAGCCGCCCTTCCGGAGTATAGAGCGTGACGGTCCAATATCGCGCCGTCGGCGTCATGCCGCTGATGCTGAACGTGCAACGGCCGTCAAAAACATTTCCGCCATCGTCGGTGCGGGCATAAAAGGCAACACCGTCACCCATCCCAGTAGGCAATTCGCCGGTCCGCGCGACCATGGCCCGCGCATAGGGATCGATATCCGCCGATCCGCTCTTCGGCCAGGCTTTCCAAGCGCCGATTGTGAGCCCACCGAATGCGACGCCACGCGTGAGCGTCAACCAAGTTGCGCCAAGTCCAAGCGCAGCAGCAATCAATAACGTGAAGCATGAACCGAACAGAAGGCGCATGATGGCGTGTGTTTGACCGTTCGTTCCGGGTCGTTACTCGCCGCGCGGATTGGCGGCAGCATCGCGGTCAGTCGCTGTCGCGAAAGCGTTCGACTGGGCTGCGGGATCGTTCTTCACACCCCCGTCAAGCGCGCCGACCGAAGTCTTTGCTGCGGCTTGCGACGACGGCATATGGATCGCGTCATCCAACATGCGCTCGACGTGAAGAAGCGCCTCGGTTCCCTTGCGCGTGAGTAACACAGCGTTCGGCTGCTCGCCGCTTTTCGAAACGTCGGCGATCGCGGGGGCATGTTGAGGCGGCGGCAGACCGGGCAGCGGCCGCAACTCAACGCCCTGATGCGCATAGGCCATGATGTTGTGCCATGTCGCCGCTGGCAGCGTGCCGCCAGTCATGCGCTTGGTTGGCGAATAATCGTCATTGCCCATCCAAATGGCGCCGACGAAATTGCCCGTATAGCCGACGAACCAGGCATCACGCCAATCGTTGGTAGTGCCGGTCTTGCCGCAGGTCGGCACGCCGTCGAGCTGGGCGCGGCGTCCGGTTCCATTCTCGACGACGGAGTTCATCATCTTGATCATATCCATCGCTACTTCCGGACTGATTACCTGCTTCGGCTTGGGGCCGTCGCGGTCGAAACGCCACACCAATTCGCCGGCGTCGGTACGAACCTCAAGCGCGGCATGCGGCGTCACTGCGCGGCCGAGATTCGGGAACGTGGCGTAAGCCATTGCATGCTCATAAACGTAAACTTCATCCGCGCCGATCGGCAAAGAAGGCGTATCCGGCAGCGGCGAGTGAATGCCGAAATTGCGGGCGGTTTGCACGATAATGGCGCGGCCAAGTTTTGGATTGCCGTTGCCGAGCATGATCGACAGTTTGACCGGAATAACGTTGATCGAATGGGTGATCGCCTCCAGCAGAGTCACGTTTCCGGAATAGCCGCCGGAATAATTATGTGGACACCAATTGCCGATGCAAACCGGCGAATCCGCCACCACCGAGGTCGGTTTAAAACCGTTCGCTAACGCCGTCGCATAAACATAAGGTTTGAACGAGGACCCAGGCTGGCGTAGCGCATCGGTGGCGCGATTGAATTGGCTGGCGCCGTAGTCGCGGCCGCCGACCATGGCCCGGACTCCGCCGTCAAGGTCGCCGACTACGAGGGCGACTTGGCTTGCACCATAATCGCGTCCGTACTGGCGTAATTGGGATTCCGCCTCATGCTCGGCATAGTGCTGCAAATTGCTGTCCAGCGCCGTGCGCACCGTGAATGAGCGCGAGGTGACCGATTTCGGCAAAGTATCGACGAGCTTGCGCATCTCGTCGAAAGCCCAATCCAGATAGTAGTTCGGTGCATCCTCGATAGCGCGATCGATCGGAGTGGCTGGATTGCGCCGCGCGCCATAAACTTGGCCTTCGCTCATAAAGCCGTTCTCGACGAGATTATCGAGCACCACATTGGCGCGGGCACGGGCCGCGGGCAGATTGATCAGCGGCGAGAATTTAGTGGGCGCTTTGAACAGCCCAGCGATCATTGCGCCTTCGGCAAGATTAAGATCGCGGACTGATTTGCCGAAGTAATAGCGCGCTGCCGCGTCGACCCCGAATGCGCCGCCGCCGAGGTAAGCGCGGTCAAGATAAAGTTTGAGAATCTCGTTCTTGGGCAGATGCGCTTCCAACCACAGCGCAAGAAACGCTTCGTTGATCTTGCGTTCGTAAGTGCGCTCGTTGGAGAGGAACAGATTTTTCGCCAGCTGCTGCGTTATGGTGGAGCCGCCCTGAACCACGCCGCCGGCTTGAGTATTCGTGACAAAGGCGCGGAACACGCCCTGGATATCGATGCCGAAATGCTCGTAGAAGCGGCGGTCCTCGGTCGCCAGCACCGCCTTGATGAGTTGATCCGGAAAGTCCTCAAGCGGCACGGATTCCGTGTGCTTGATGCCGCGGCTACCGACCTCGTTGCCATAACGGTCGAGGAACGTCACCGCCAGATCCGATTTCTTCAGCCAATCGTCGTCGGAAGTCTGGCGGAACGAGGGTATCGCCAGCGCCAGCAAGAGCAGCAATCCGCCGGTGCCGAGCGTCGCGGCTTCGGAGAACGGCTCGACCAACAGCCAGCGGCGCCAGCCGGCGACATGGGCGCGATCCATGAAGGCGGTGAACCGCTCATAAATCTCGCGCGTCCACTTGCCGCTTTGAAATATCGCGGAATCGATCCGCGCGTCGATGTCGAGAAGGAGCCGCCGAAGCCTCGGCCTCCAGTCCTCGTCCGGATCTGGGAACATATCTGTCACGGCCACTTGCTCCGGGAAACGGAAGGAAGCACAGCAGTCTTTCTAGCGAACTGGCCTCGTTTCGGCCAAGGGTTACTTGCTGCCGCAAAGTGAATGCAAATTACGGGCAAATTTGGCATAGGTTCCCCGAAGAGGCGCCATGGCAAGTAATTCCGACAACTCCGGGGAGGTGCCATTTTGGCGCCGCAAGTCATTGAACCAAATGACCGATTTGGAATGGGAAAGCCTCTGCGACGGCTGCGGCCGCTGTTGCCTCAATAAGCTCGAAGAGGACGAATCAGCCGTCGAGACCTTTTACACCGATGTCGGTTGCCGATTGCTGGACGGACACAGTTGCCGCTGCCGCGATTACCAACATCGGCTGGACCTGGTCGATGATTGCGTCCGGTTGACGCCTGAAAGCCTCAAAAAGATCAAATGGCTTCCGCCGTCCTGCGCCTATGTACTGCTAGCCAAGGGGCATGATCTGTACTGGTGGCATCCATTGGTCTCTGGCGATCCCGAGACTGTACACGCCGCCGGGGTCTCGGTGCGGGGGCGTGTGCGCGCGACCGAGCTCGACGTGCCGGACCACGAATTGGAGGACCACATCGTCGATTGGCCGGTGAAATTGCCGCGGCGCGCACGCCGCCGATAGGCAATTAAAGAGAGGCGCACGCCTGATCTGCGCAAGGGCCGGTTGCAAAGCGGCCAAGTGGCAGCCAAGTGGCAGCAATGGATGCCATCCCCCCAGCCGCCATGCAAACCCGAGCCGCCCCCGAACGTCTCATCGCTGCCGCATCTGCGGGTGCCGCGAACGAGCTTTCCCGAACGCCGCCCGCAACGGCTCCAGTCGATCATGCGGCGGTCCGCACCATCGTCGCCGGCATCATGTTGGCGATGTTTCTCTCTGCCCTTGAACAGACCATCGTCGCGCCGGCATTGCCCGCGATCGGCAGAAGCCTTGGTGGCATCGATGAATTGTCGTGGGTGGTTACTGCTTATCTGCTCGCGGTGACTGCGACGACGCCGCTGTTCGGAAAATTGTCTGACATTTACGGCCGTCGTGTCGTTCTGCTCTGGGCGATCGGAATTTTCATCGGCGGCTCGATCGCCTGCGCGCTGGCGCCGACGATCTGGATGCTGATCTTTGCGCGCGGCTTGCAAGGCATCGGTGGCGGCGGTTTGCTCCCGATCGCGCAGACGATCATTGCCGATTTGTTGTCGCCCCAGGAACGTCCGGTGGTTCAGGGCCGAACCTCGATCATGTTCATGAGTGCGAGCATCCTCGGTCCGGTCCTCGGCGGTTTCTTCACCGATCAACTGCATTGGTCACTGATTTTCTGGATTAATCTGCCGCTCGGCGCGGTCGCCCTGGTCATGAGCGAACGCGCTTTGCGGCAGCTGCCGCGCAACGAGCGGCCGCATCGGCTCGATTTCATCGGCGCCGCCTTGATGGTGGGCGCCGGGCTGTCGCTAATGCTGGCGCTTGCCTGGGGTGGGACGCATTATCCGTGGCGGTCGCCGCTTATCGTGGGCCTGCTGGCCGGATCGGCCCTGCTGTGGGGATTATTCGCTGCGCGGCTTTTGAGTGCGCGGGAGCCGTTCATTCCGCTGGCCATTTTACGCGGTCGCGTCACCAGCACGATCACCTGCGCGGCGTTTTTTGCCGTTGGCACAATCATCGGCATCACCATTTACACGCCGCTTTATTGCGAAACGGTGCTTGGCCTGTCGGCGAGTTGGTCAGGATTGGCACTTATCGCATTCATGGCGGGTACGGTGGTCGGTTCGCTGACCGCGGCGCGGCTGATGGTGCGGCTTGCGCATTACATGCGCGTGCCGCTGGCCGCACTGCTGTTCGCGGTCACGGCTCTTGGCGTGCTCGCCGCCGATCCCTCCGATCCATCAATCGCGCGGCTTGTGCTGTTGCTGTTTGTGTTGGGTTGCGGTGTCGGCCCGATGTATCCGATGAGCACGATTGTTATGCAGAACGCGGTGAAGCCGCATCAGCTTGGCACCGCCACTGGAACGCTGAATTTCTTCCGCACCTTGGGTGGTGCAATCATTGTCGCCGTGTTCGGTGCCATCGTGCTGGGCGGCGGCGCAGATGGTGTGGGGGTGATGACCTTGGAGCGCCTGGCCGTGGCGCACGGCGATCTCGTGCCGGCGTTCCGCTGGGTTTTTGTTGCGGCCGTGATCTGCCTTGCGATTGCGTTCTGTAGTCTGCTCGCTGTCGAGGAGCGCCCGCTGCACGGTCCCGGCCGCCGATCCGAATAGATCGCGCAAGGTGGCCTACGATTATGGCGCTAGCGGAGTGCCGAGTTTGCGCGCCGTTTCCACGATCCAGCCGCGATACCGTGCCAGCGGGGTGATCCCGGTCAGGCCGCCACAGCCCGTCGTCAGGTTCGGTCCTGTCGACCAGCTCACTACGCCGAGCACCGCGGGCGTTGCGCCTGAAATGCGAAACGCCGGAGCTCCGGAGTCGCCGCCACAGGCGCCCAAGCCGGCGCTCAATCCCTTGCTCACCGGATCGTACAATCGGATTTGCAGCGGTCCGGGCCGGCCGGTGACCACAAGCGTGGCGACGCGTGCGGTGCCGCCGGTGCGGCCATCACCGCGCACCGTCACGCCGTAACCGGTAACCACAAGCGAATCCCCGGCGGTAACGGTTTCGCTGCCTGCGGCGATGATCGCTGGAGAAATTCGTGCCGGGAGTGGCTCGGCAAGTTTGATCAGTGCAACATCGGCGGTCGCCAGGTGGTTGAACAATCGCTTGATGTCAAACTGCGGATGACGTTCGATGTGGACGATGTTCTTGAGCACAGGCGGCTGCCCCGGCTCGCTGCCGAGGACCTTGTAATCGGCGCCGGGCTGCACGCAATGCGCGGCCGTCAGCAAAAGGTCGCTGCCGATCGCCGTCGCGGTGCACGCCGTGCCCGTTGAACCGAGAATCATGACGACGGTACGCCCGAGCTCAGCGGGTGCCGGCGGCGCGCTGCCGACCATCGCCTGCCCGCATTGGGGGAGCTCTAAAGCTGCAAATCCCGCCGCTGCGGCGAGCAAGAGGGCGGCAAAGCGCTTACCGCCTCGCTGATCTGCGGCCCTCAATCGCATCGGTTTCGCCTCGTTCGCCGATCCGAAGGCCTGTCCGACGCCGGCTTCATGGCGAGGACGCGCCTTAAACCGGCCGTTCACGGCGGGTTCACTGCGGCCCGCCTAGGACACTTATCATGCCCGCTTTGTACCGATTCGCCTTGTGCCGATTAGCCTTGTGCCGATTAGCCTTGGGCGCCCCTTTACTGCTCGCCTTGATTGTCACGACCGCCGCCGCAGGCAGCGAGGACGCGCGTTCGGTACACCCCCCCTCCGGCCATGCCTGTCTCGATCAGAAGGAGCGCCGGGCCGAGACCGCTTCCGGCGCGGTGGTTCGCCTTGCCGCCGCAATTCATGCGGCAAAGAGCCGAATGGCGGGCACGGTGGTGCAGGCACGGCTGTGCCACGGCCAGGATGGCTTGGTCTATGTGCTGACAGTTCTCGCCCGCGATGGCAAAGTGGCACGCATAGTCGTCGACGCGGTCAAAGGCACCCTGATCGGCGAGCGCTGAGCGGAGCAATTTCCTTGCGGCTTCTTGTTGTCGAGGACGACCCCGATCTCAATCGGCAACTCGCGACCGCATTGACGGACGCTGGCTACGTTGTCGATCGCGCCTTCGACGGTGAAGAGGGGCATTATCTCGGCGAGAGCGAGCCTTACGACGCGGTGATCCTGGATATCGGTCTGCCGAAAATGGACGGTATTTCGGTGCTCGAAGCCTGGCGGCGGGCCGGCCGGGCCATGCCGGTTTTGATTCTCACCGCGCGCGATCGCTGGAGTGACAAGGTGCAGGGCTTCGACGCCGGCGCCGATGACTACGTTGCCAAGCCGTTTCACCTTGAGGAGGTGCTGGCGCGCGTGCGCGCGCTGTTGCGCCGTTCGGCCGGCCACGCCAAGAGCGAATTCACCTGCGGCCCGGTTCGCCTCGATACGCGCACCGGCCGAGTCGCTGTCGACGGCAATCCGGTGAAGCTCACATCGCACGAATACAGGTTGTTGTCTTACCTCATGCACCATACCGGGCGGGTAGTCTCCCGCACCGAACTGGTCGAGCATCTCTACGACCAGGATTTTGACCGCGATTCCAACACCATTGAGGTCTTCGTCGGCCGCATTCGCAAAAAGCTCGGCGTCGATGTCATCCAGACCGTGAGAGGCCTCGGTTACCTGTTGACGCCGCCCGATGCGCGCTAATTCGCTCGCGGTCCGCTTGTTCTTGTGGGCCACGGCATGGACGGTGGTCATTCTCATCGCCACCGGGATCGCCCTGTCGACGCTCTATCGCCACGCGGTCGAACGGGCGTTCGACCGCCGGCTCGACGTCTATCTGCGGACCCTGGTCGCGGACGTCGCTTCGCCTGAGGACAGCGGCGACAAATTTCCACAATCGATCGGCGAGCCGTTATTCGAATTGCCGCTGTCGGGCTGGTACTGGCAGGTCACGCGCCTCGACAGCAAAACGCCGGAGGTACACTCGTCCCGTTCGCTCTGGGACTCCAACCTGCCGCGTTTGACGGCGGACAAACCGACCAGCGAAGCCGAATACCGCCAAGGCTACGCGCGCGGTCCCGAAGACCAGGATCTGCGCCTGGTCGAGCGCAATATCGATCTCGGCGTCGACGGCCGTTATCTCGTCGCTGTAGCGGGCGATGCCGCAGAAATCGACGACGAGACTCACAGCTTCAATCGCGCGATCATCATCACGTTTACCGCGCTGACCATGGCACTATTGTTGACCACGGCCTTACAGGTGCGGTTCGGTCTCGCGCCGCTCGCGCGCATTTCCGAGAGTCTTGCGGCGATCCGCTCCGGCCGCGCCGAGCGGCTTCAGGGCGAGTTCCCAGTCGAGATCGCTCCCTTGGCGCGCGAGACCAATGCGCTGATCGATGCCAACCGCGAAATTGTTGAACGGGCGCGCACGCATGTGGGCAATCTCGCTCACGCGCTCAAGACACCGCTGTCTGTCATCGTCAACGAGGCAGCAACGCGCGGCAGCGACAGCTTTGCCCAAAAAGTATTGGAGCAAACCGATATCATGCGCGATCAAGTGGCGCGGCAACTCGAGCGAGCGCGATTGGCAGCGCGTTCGACCAGGATCAGCGCGCTGGTCGATGTGCCTCCCGTGGTGACGGCGCTGGCCCGCAGCATGGAGAAGCTGCACCGCGATCGCGAGATCGCCATCGACATCGACGTGCCGGAGCACGCCCGCTTTCGCGGCGAACAACAGGATCTGGAAGAGATGGTCGGCAATCTGGTCGACAACGGTTGCAAATGGGCGCGCTCGCGGGTGGCGATCGAAGTTATGACTGATCCGCCGGTTGCGAGCAGCGAAAAGACACGGGTGCGCATCGTGGTCGACGACGATGGGCCAGGGCTGTCGCCCGCCCAGCGCGAGCAGGTAGCATTGCGCGGGCAGAGGCTCGATGAGACCAAGCCGGGATCCGGGCTCGGGTTGTCGATCGTGGTCGAACTTGCCGGATTGTATGGCGGAGTTCTCACACTCGGCACGGCGCCGATCGGCGGGCTGCGCGCCGAATTGGCGCTGCCAGGCGAGTGACAATACCCGCGATATCGACCCATTCGCTTTACGGCTTGCGCTCGTCGCGATTGCACGTGCACGATCGGAAATCAGCCGCTGAACGGCCGATTCATAGGGGAGGGCCCGCCATGAAATTAAAAACGACAATCACTCGGCGTCGTTTTCTTGCCGGCTCAAGCCTGACGGTGCTGGTCTCCGCCGCCGCTGCGCGCATCGCCAGCGCGCAGCAGCCGCAATGGGTCTACAAATATGCGAACAATCTTCCGGAAACGCACCCGATGAACCTTCGCGCGCGGGACATGGCGGCCGCGATCAAGCAGGAGACCAACGGCCGTTTTGAACTTCAGATCTTCCCGAGTAGCCAGCTCGGTTCGGACACCGACACGCTGAGCCAGATCCGGTCGGGAGGAGTCGAGTTTTTCACGCTTTCCGGTCTGATCCTTTCCACGCTCGTTCCGGCCGCTTCGATCAACGGCATGGGATTCGCGTTTCCCGACTACGACACCGTCTGGAAGGCGATGGATGGAGATTTGGGCGCCTATATCCGAGCGCAAATCGCCAAGGCCAACCTGATCGCCATGGATAAGATTTGGGATAATGGCTTCCGCCAGACCACAACGAGCACCAAGCCGATTCAGACGCCGGTCGATTTCCGCGGAATGAAGCTGCGTGTGCCGGTGTCGCCGCTTTGGACATCGATGTTCAAGGCGTTGGACGCCTCGCCAGCTTCGATCAACTTCAATGAAGTCTATTCGGCGCTGCAGACCAAAATTGTCGACGGTCAGGAGAACCCGCTGGCGATCATCGCAACGGCGAAGCTCTATGAAGTGCAAAAATATTGTTCGTTGACCAATCATATGTGGGACGGTTTCTGGTTCCTGGCCAACCGGCGGGCGTGGGAAAGCCTGCCCGACGATGTCCGCGGCATCGTCGCCAAGCACATCAATGCGGCGGGTCTCAAGGAGCGCGACGACGTTGCCAAACTCAATGCCACATTGGCGCAGGATTTGGCCGCGAAGGGGCTCGTCTTCAACCGCCCGGATCCGACGCCATTTCGCGATAAGCTTCGCGCCGCCGGCTTTTACACTGAATGGAAAGGCAAGTATGGCGACGAAGCGTGGAGCCTGCTGGAAAGATCGGTAGGCAAGCTCGCGTGACCGCCGAAACTCAGTCGCAGTCTCTGCGGACAGCCAATAGCCGCACGACCACGGCGCGAACCGTCGCGGCAGCAGTCGAGTCTCATCTGGGTTCGCTGATTGAAATCGGCGCAGCCGGTCTCGTTGTCGCGGAGATCGCGATCCTGTTCGGGGGGGTGATCTCGCGTTACGTGTTTGATCGGCCACTGGTCTGGTCGGACGAGTTGGCCTCGACGCTATTCCTGTGGCTGGCCATGCTCGGTGCGGTGATCGCGTTTCGGCGCGACGAACACATGCGAATGACAGCATGTGTCGGCGTGCTGGGCGGGTCTTTGCGTGTCATATTCGAAAATTTAGCGACCGCCGCGGCGCTCGCCTTTCTGCTGCTCATGGTTTGGCCGGCTTTTCAATTTGCCAGCGACGAACTCCCAATCACGACTTCGGCACTACAGATCAGCGACATCTGGCGCGCGGCCGCGTTGCCGGCCGGCATTTCTTTGATGATTGTTTTTGCCCTGCTTCGCCTGACGCGGGCTCACTCTGCGATGGCCGCCTGCTTATCGATCGGCTTGGTTGCGGTCGTGGTCGTACTGTTCTGGCTAGGCACTCCGCTATTCCAGCGCTTGGGCAATCTCAACCTGTTGATCTTTTTTGTCGGCGTGGTCGCGACGGCTGTGTTTGCAGGCGTGCCGATCGCATTTGCGTTCGGGCTTGCGATTTTTGGCTACCTCGCCCTGGCGACCCACACGCCGTTGTCGGTTCTAGTCGGCCGCATGGACGAGGGCATGAGCCATCTGATTTTGCTCGCCGTTCCGCTGTTCGTTTTTCTCGGACTTCTCATCGAAATGACCGGTATGGCGCGCGCCTTGGTCGGGTTTTTGGCCAACCTGGTTGGACATGTGCGCGGCGGGCTGCATTTCGTTCTGGTTGGCGCGATGTATCTGGTATCCGGAATTTCCGGGTCGAAAGCCGCGGATATGGCAGCCGTCGCACCCGTCCTTTTCTCGGAAATGACGCAACGCGGCGCCAAGCCCGGAGATCTGGTCGCATTGTTGTCAGCGACTGGAGCGCAAACCGAGACCATTCCGCCGAGTTTGGTCCTCATCACGATTGGCTCCGTAACCGGAGTGTCGATCGCCGCGCTTTTTACCGGGGGACTCTTGCCCGCCGTCGTGCTCGCATGTCTGCTGTGTTTTGTAATCCGCTGGAGATACCGCGGCGAGGATCTCAGCCACGTCAAACGCGCCACCGCGCGCGAGATCGTTCGCAGCTTTGTGGTTGCGCTGCCCGCTCTCGCTTTGCCGTTCTTAATTCGCGCCGCGGTTGTCGAAGGAGTTGCGACAGCGACCGAAGTGTCAACGATCGGTATCGTGTATTCGGCGGCAGCTGGGCTTGTCGTTTACCGGCGTTTCGATTGGGCGGCGCTGCGACCGATGCTGGTTTCGACCGCGTGTCTGTCCGGCGCCATCCTCCTCATCATCGGCACCGCGACGGCGATGGCCTGGGGCCTGACCCAGTCCGGGTTCTCGCGCACACTCGCCGCCGCAATGACCGGCTTGCCCGGCGGCGCAGCAACTTTCATGGCCGCTTCGATCGTCGCCTTTGTCGTGCTTGGCTCGGTGCTGGAGGGGATTCCAGCGGTCGTGCTGTTCGGACCATTATTGTTTCCCATCGCCAGGGCGGTCGGCATTCACGAGGTGCACTACGCAATGGTGGTGATCCTCGCGATGGGCATCGGACTGTTCGCGCCGCCGTTCGGTGTCGGCTATTATGCGGCATGCGCGATCGGCAGGGTCGAGCCGGCCGCCGGCATGCGTCCGATCTTGGGCTATCTACTCGCGCTGGTGATTGGAACGACGATCGTCGCGGCGGTGCCGTGGATCTCGATCGGTTTCCTCGAATAAGTTTGCACCATGAATCTTGCGCTTTGGCTCGAACGTGCAGGGTCAAGTCATGGGGAT
>Ga0306921_10004197_pt1 | contig 14746 bp, 16 predicted proteins | sample sta12Cox44000080_FD_203760 | JGI IMG/M metagenome (GOLD analysis project Ga0306921, IMG submission 203760) | Lab enrichment of tropical soil microbial communities from Luquillo Experimental Forest, Puerto Rico - statoxic.12C.oxic.44.000.080 (v2)... | ecosystem: Environmental > Terrestrial >...
CTTAACCCCGGTGGCGCCGCGGGTGCGCCTTCGGGGTCGGGGCGCGCGCGGGGCGCGCGCGCGCCGGCCGGCTCGAGACCGCCCACGGCCTCGTCGAGACGCCGGTGTTCATGCCCGTCGGGACGCAGGCCTCCGTCAAGGCGCTGTCGGCGGGCGACGTCCAGCGGCTCGGGGCGCGGATCGTCCTCGCCAACACCTACCACCTGGCGCTGCGTCCGGGCGCTGAGCGGATCGAGGGGCTGGGCGGCCTGCACAAGTTCATGAGCTGGCCGGGCGCCATCCTCACCGACTCGGGCGGGTTCCAGGTGTTCAGCCTGCGCGAGCGGCGGACCGTCGACGACGACGGCGTCACCTTCCGGTCGCACGTGGACGGCAGCGAGCAGCGGCTGACCCCCGAGCGGGCGATGGCCATCCAGCGGGCGCTGGGCAGCGACGTGGCGATGGCGTTCGACGAGTGCCCGCCGTCGGACGCGCCGCGCCCCACGATCGAGGCGGCGATGGCCCGGACCAGCCGCTGGGCGCGCCGCTGCCTGACTGCGCCGGCGGCGCCCGGGCAGCTCCGCTTCGGGATCGTGCAGGGGGGCGTCCACCTCGACCTCCGGCGCGCGCACCTCGCGGACATCGCCGCGCTGCCGTTCGACGGGCTCGCGCTCGGCGGGCTCGGGGTCGGCGAGGCGCCCGAGGTGATGTACGGCGTGATCGACGCCGTGGCGGCCGAGATGCCGGCCGACCGGCCCCGCTACCTGATGGGCGTCGGGACGCCGGAGGACATCTGGATGGCGATCGGGGCCGGCGTCGACATGTTCGACTGCGTGATGCCGACGCGCAACGCGCGCAACGGCCAGCTGTTCGTGCGGACCGGCAAGCTCAACATCGGCAACGCCCAGCACCGCGACGATCCGCGTCCGGTCGAAGAGGGGTGCCCGTGCGAGTGCTGCGTCTCGTACAGCCGCGCCTACCTCGCGCACCTCTACCACGCCGAGGAGCTCCTCTATCACCGCCTGGCGAGCGTCCACAACCTGACGCACTACCTCGCGCTGGCGGCTCGGGCGCGCGAGGCGATCGCGGCGGGCGTGTTTCCCGAACGGCCCTGGTAGACTACATTCCGGCAATGGCCAAGCGGATCGGCGTCGTCCTCTCCGGCTGCGGTCAGCGCGACGGCAGCGACGTCGCCGAGGCGCTGCTCGCGCTTCTCGTCATCGAGCGCGCCGGGGCCGAGGCGGTGGTGGCCGCGCCGGACGTCGAGCAGAAGGAGGTCGTCGACCACCTGCGCGGCCGGCCGACGCGCGGGCAGCGCAACGCCCGCCTCGAGGCGGCGCGGATCGCCGGGCCGCGCGTCTTGGCCCTCGGAGAGCTGGGCGTCGAGGCGATTGACGCGCTCGTGATGCCGGGCGGGGAGGGCGCGATCTCGACGCTGTCGGATTACGCAGAGAAACACGAGCTCTGCCAGGTGCATCCCGACGTCGCGCGCTTGCTGCTGGGGATGCTGCAGAGCCGCCGGCCGATCGGCCTCATGGGGCTCGCGGCGCTGCTCGGGGCGCGCGTGCTCGGGCCGGCCGCCGGAGTGCGGCTCACCCTCGGGTCGAAGGGGACGCCCGCGGCGAAGCACGCGGCCATCATGGGCGCCGACGTCCGCCCCTCGACCCCCGAGGACGTGATTGTCGACCAGAAGACCCGCGTGTCGTCGACGCCCGGCTTTCTCGCCGAGGGGGCGACGCTGGCGGGCGTCGCGCGCGCCGTCGACCGCCTCGTGCGGGGCGTGGTCGGCGCGGCCAAGGATCGCGCCCCGGCGCCGAAGCCCGAGCCCCTGCCGGTCGAGACTACTGGTCCAAGCCGCGGTTCCGCTTGATCTGATCCAGAACCTTGCCGTACTCGACCTCCCAGGTGGAGGTCCCTTCCTCGAGGTTCTTGATCCGGCGGCGCACTTCCTCGTCGAGCTCCTCGTCGACCTGCATGTGCTTCTTGAGGACGTCGCCCATCCGCTTCCGCAGCACGGTGTCGTCGACGAAGATCTCCGCGATGTGCGGCGACTGCATGAACGACTCGATCATCTGCGTCGTCATCCACTCGAGCCCGTCCTCGCCGAGGCCGAACGCCTTCTCGCCGGCGAGCGCGCGCTTGACCTTGCCGAACTGCTCGTAGGGGAGGTTGCGCTTCTGCAACACGTCCTTCGCCTTCTCCGTGATCTCACGGTCGAGGCGCACGTACTCCTTGAGCACCGCCTGCACGTCCATCTCCGCCTCGGTCCGATCGGTGACCTCGATGTCGCCCGCCTCGAGCAGGCTCTTGACGATCTCCGTCCCGACCGTCGGAATCTTTCCGCTGTAAAGTCGCATCTCTAAGCGCCTTATAGGGGTCGCCTCACCCACAGTCAAGGTCGGCGCGCGCGGGGAATTTCGTGTCAGACTGACCCGAGCCGTGCTGTTCCCGATCCGAGACCACAACCCGCGCACCCGGTTTCCGGCGGTCACGCTGCTCCTGGTCGCGGCCAACGTGGTGGCGTGGCTCTACCTCTGGCAGCTGGACCAGGCCTCTCAGCAATGGCTGGTGCTGGCGGCCGGGGCGATCCCTTACGAGATCGTCCACCACGTCGACCTCCCGCCGCGCGACCTCTTCCCGCTGCCGGGATCGATCTGGACGTCGATGTTCCTGCACGGCGGGTGGCTGCACCTCATTGGCAACATGTGGTTCCTCTGGCTGTTCGGGGACAACGTCGAGGAGGCGCTGGGGTCGGTCCGCTATCTGATTTTCTACTTCCTCGTGGGGACCGTGGGGGCGCTGGCCCAGAGCTACGCCATGCCGAGCTCGACCGCGCCGATGATCGGCGCCTCGGGAGCGGTGGCGGGCGCGCTCGGCGGGTACGTGATGCTCTACCCGCGCGCGCGCATCGATACCCTGATCACGATCCCGTTCCTCTGGCCGCGCATCGATCTGCCGGCCTGGGTGTTCCTTGGCCTGTGGTTCTTCGGGCAGTTCCTGCTGCCGAGCAACTCGGGCGTCGCCTGGATGGCCCACGTGGGCGGGTTCCTCGCCGGCCTCGGGTCGGTGCGCCTCCTTGCCCGGACGCGCCCGCGGCCGCCGTCGAAGGGGGAGGTGCAGGTGGAGTACCTGCCGCCGCCCGGCAAACGCTTCTGAAGGCGCGACAGGTGCGACGGTCGCGAACGGACTTGACAGCGACGGGGTCACGCGCAAGATCGCGGGCCGTTCGTCGCGGTTTTTCGGCGCCGAACACGGCGGATTAGCTCAGTTGGTTAGAGCAGGCGTTTCATACGCGCCGGGTCCGGGGTTCGAGTCCCTGATCCGCCACTCATGAAAAGAGTCGATAAGCCCTGGGGCCACGAGATCATCTGGGCGGTCACCGACCGCTACGTGGGCAAGGTGCTGCACGTCAAGGCGGGCGAGAAGCTGTCGCTGCAGTACCACCGCAAGAAGGACGAGACGGTGATGGTCTGGACGGGCCGGATGCGGTTCGAGTTCTTCGCCGAGGGGCAGCCGCCCCAGTTCAAGGAGATGGGGCCCGGCGAGGCGTTCCACGTCACGCCCGAGCTGCGCCACCGGATGATCGCCATCGAAGACACGGACATCTTCGAAGTGTCGACGACCGAGCTCGACGACGTGGTCCGGCTCGAGGACGCGTACGGCCGCAAGGGGACGTCGGCGCCCTAGCCGCTACCGGCCTTCGGCCACGAGCTCGACGTCGCGGCGCGGCTGCCCCGTGTAGATGACCGGCACGGAGCCGGCAAAGCGGTCCGACAGGAGGCGCACCTCGTAGCGCCCGCGCGCGGTCAGGCCGAGGAACCGAAACCGTCCTTCGGCGTCGGTGCTCGCTTGCGTGAGGAGCTCGCCTCGACGGTAGAGGGCGACGGTCTCGAAGGCGACCGGGACCCGGGCCGCGGGCCTCTCCACCACCACCGATCCGGCGATGTCCCCCCGGCCGTAGCCTGCAGAGATGGGCGGCCCCAGCGCGGCCCCCACCACGCCTTCCTTCGCACCGCCGGCGACGGCCACGCAGCCGCCCCCCGCCAGGGCCAGGATCACGACCGCGCGCCGCACCTCCTCGCATGGGGCAAGAGGCGTGCCGCCGGGCGGGTCGGCCCCACGGGTCCGTCGCCTCGAGCGGGCCTCTCAGGCCGTGGCGCTTCGGCACAGCCTGTGACGCCCAGCCGCGACCTGACCGCTCCGCGTCGTCGCTTCGCCTTGACGCAGCCGCGGACCGCGAGCTAAATCCCCCCTCGCCATGTACGACACGTCCGACATCCGCAAGGGGCTGAAGATCATGATCGACGGCTCTCCCTACACCGTCGTCGAGTTCCAGTTCGTCAAGCCCGGCAAAGGCGCGGCGTTCACGCGGACGAAGATGAAGAACCTGCTCACCGGCAACGTGCTCGAGCGCAACCTCCGCTCGGGCGAGCGGCTGGAGCCCGCGGACGTCGAGACCAAGACGATGCAGTACCTCTACGCCGACGCCGACTCGTTCGTGTTCATGGACACGACGACGTACGATCAGGTGCAGATCCCGCGGGAGACGGTCGGCGATCAGTCGGCCTTCATGCCCGAGAACATCAACGTCGAGGTGCTGTTCTTCAACGGGCGGGCCGTCGACGTGACGCTGCCGAACTTCATCGAGCAGAAGGTGATCGAGGCTGATCCGGGCTTCCGCGGCGACACCGCGACCGGCGCCACCAAGCCGGTCAAGATCGGCACGGGGGCCAGCATCAACGTGCCGCTGTTCATCAGTGTAGGCGACGTCATCAAGATCGACACCCGCACCGGGCAGTACCTCGAGCGCGTCGGCCGCAGCTAGCGAGGGTAATGCGCGACGTCCGCGCCGACGATCTACGCGCCAATCTCGAAGCGCGGGCCCGCATCCTCGCCGCGGTCCGGGCTTGGTTCGCCGGCGAGGGGTTCCTCGACGTCGAGACCCCGGCTCGCGTGCGATCGCCCGGGCAGGAGGTGCACCTCGACGCGGTACCCGCGGGCCAGACGGGGGACGAACCGCGCTGGCTGATCACGTCGCCCGAGTACCACATGAAGCGGCTGGTCGCGGCCGGCCACCGCCGCATCGTCCAGATCGGGAAGTGCTGGCGCAGCGGCGAGTCGGGGCCGCACCACCTGGGCGAGTTCACCATGGTCGAGTGGTACCGGGCGGACGCTCCGCTCGAGGCGCTCGCCGACGACTGCGAGCAGCTCATGCGCGTCGCCGCCCGCGCCGCCGGACGCGATCCGGTCGCGGTCGGGCTCGAGCGCCCGTTCGCGCGGACGACGGTGCGGGAGCTCTTCACGCGGCACGCGGGCTTCTCGCTCGCAGGCGACGAGCCGGCGGCGGCGTTGCGGGCCGCGGCGGTCACCGCCGGTGTCGCGGTCGGGGCCGCCACCGCCTGGGACGACCTCTTCTACCAGGTGTTCCTCGACCGGATCGAGCCGGTGCTGGCGCGGCAAGGGCCGACGTTCGTGTTCGACTGGCCCGCGCCGCTCGCGGCGCTGGCCCGGCCGAAGCCCGGCGACCCGCGGGTCGTGGAGCGCTTCGAGCTCTACGCGGGCGGGCTCGAGCTGGCCAACGCGTTCGGCGAGCTCGTGGACGCGGCCGAGCAGCGCCGCCGGTTCGAGGTCGAGGCCCGGGAACGGGCCGTCCGCGGCAAGGCGGTCTACCCGCTCGACGAGGCGCTCCTCGCCGCGCTCCCGGCCATGCCCCCGACCGCCGGCATCGCCCTCGGCTTCGACCGCCTGGTGATGCTGGCCCTCGGGGCCCGCGACATCCGGGAGGTGGTGGCCTTCGGGGACGACGTCCTTTGAATCTCGTCCCTTAAACCTTGCCCGTTTTTCCCCTTCCTGCTATGCGTTTGCGCGGCTGGAGGCCGTCGTGACTCAATTTCTCAATGGTTTGGCCCAAGCCGCCTCCCCGGGCGGCGGGCTTACGAGCTTCGTGCCGATCATCGTGATGATCGGCATCTTCTACTTCCTCATTCTTCGCCCGCAGTCGAAGAAGGCGAAGGAGACGCAGAGGATGCTGTCCGAGCTCAAGAAGGGCGACGACGTGGTCACCCAGGGCGGCATCATCGGCAAGATCAGCGGGATCAAGGACAACGAGATCACGCTGCAGATTCAGGAGGGGGTGCGGATCCGCGTCCTGCGCAGCTCGGTGACCGGTATCTATACCGGGGCCGCCCCCTCCGCTCCCAAGGCCGACGCCAAGGCGTCCTGAGCGCCGTACCGGCCGGATAGCAGAGACGCATGGAACGTTCCTGGTGGTGGAAGGGCGCCCTCTACGCGGTCATCACCGTGCTGGCGGTGCTGTACCTGATTCCGACGGTCGTCCCCGAGGACAAGCAGCCCGATCTCGTCAAGAAGCACTTCCAGAAGAAGATTCAGCTCGGGCTCGACCTGCAGGGCGGTCTGCACCTCGTCTACGAGGTGAACGTCGACAAGGCGGTCTCCGACAAGGTCGACCGTCTCGCCTCGAGCATCGAGGACCGGCTGATCAAGGACAAGGGGGCCACCGGGCTCTCCGTCAGCCGCGAGGGGCGCGACGACATCGTCGCGACGTTCAAGAACCCGTCCGACGTCGGCAAGCTCGACGACGACATCCTTCGCGAGAACCGCAAGGCGCTCGACCTCGTCGATCGGAACGCGACGACCGGCGTGGTCCGGCTCCGCCTCGACCCTGACCAGGTCGCCGAGGTCCGCGAGTACGCGCTGCGCCAGGGGATCGAGACCATCCGCGGCCGCGTCGACAAGCTGGGCGTCGCCGAGCCCACCATCATCAAGAAGGGGACCGACATCATCGTCGAGCTCCCCGGGCTCAAGCCGGCGGACTTCGAGCGCATCAAGTCGATCATCGGCCGCACCGCGCAGCTCGAGTTCAAGATCGTCGACGACGGCTCGGACTACATGACCAGAAAGGTCGCACCCGAGGCCAAGAAGGTCGGCGCGGCGCTCGGCATCGAGGTCCTCCCCGACGAGTGGACCGAGAAGGATTCCGGCAAAGCACACGAGGACGTCTATCTCCGCTCGAAGAGCCGCGACGCGCTGATGAAGTTCTTCGCCGGCTTGCCGCCTGACCTGCAGGTCCCCGCCGACCGCGAGATCGGCTACGAGGAGATGCAGGGGCGCGGCTCCGACGGCGAGGTGACCCCGGATCGCTACTGGCGGACGTACCTGCTCCACAAGCGCGCGGGGCTGACGGGCGAGTACCTCCAGAACGCCGACCAGACCTGGGATCAGCAGACCGGGCGGCCGGAGGTCTCCTACGAGCTCGACCGCCAGGGGGCGCCGCTCAACGAGCGGCTCACGAGCGAGAACGTCGGCCGGAAGATGGCCATCATCCTCGACGAGAAGATCAACAGCGCCCCGGTGATCGAGAGCCGCATCGGCGCCCGCGGCCGGATCACGCTGGGCGGCTTCGGCGATCCCTTCCGGCTGCAGCAGGAGGCCAAGGACCTGGTCGCCGTGCTGCGCTCGGGCGCGCTGCCCGCGCCGCTGCGCAAGACCTTCGAGACCCAGGTCGGCCCGACGATGGGGCGCGACGCCGTCGAGAAGGCCAAGCAGTCGATGTATATCGGCGCGGCGGCGGTCGTGCTGTTCATGCTCATCTATTACCGGCTGGCGGGGTTCATCGCGAACATCGCGATGGTTTTGAACCTGCTCTACATGCTCGCTATTCTTGCAGGCTTCGAGGCCTCGCTGACGCTCCCCGGGATCGCCGGCCTCGTGCTCACGGTCGGCATGGCGGTCGACGCCAACATCATCATCTACGAGCGCATCCGTGAGGAGTTGCGCCTCGGCAAGTCGGTCCGGACCGCCGTCGACGCCGGGTTCGCGCGCGCGTTCTGGACGGTGTTCGACGCCCACGTCACCAACTTCGTGGCCGGCGTCGTCCTCTACTCGTACGGCTCCGGGCCCATCCGTGGCTTCGCCGTCACGCTGCTGGTCGGCATCGTCACCAACCTGTTCACCTCCTACTGGATGTCGCACTGGATGTTCGACGGCCTCGTGGGCCGGAGGGGCGCCCAGCGCGCCACCCTGTCGATCTAGGACCGCCCATGCCGCCCCAGAGCCAAGAACAGAAGTTCTTCGAAATCATCAAGCCGGGCACGAACTACGAGTTCATCGGCAAGCAGAAGTACTGGATCGGGCTGTCGATCATCCTGGTCACGTTGACCATCGCGATGTTCCCGCTCAACGCCTACGTCATCAAGAGCCGTGGGCACATGCTGAACTGGGGGGTCGACTTCCGGGGCGGCAGCGAGATCCTGATCGAGTTCTCGAAGCCGGTCGACGCGGCCGAGGTGCGCAAGACGCTGCTCGAGTCGGGCTTCCCCGACGCTGACGTCGTCAAATACGCCGACCCGACCGGGAAGAAGCAGTGGAACTACATGGTCCGCGTCGGCGCGGTCTCCGTCGTCTCCGAGGCGCAGGCCAAGCAGATCCGGGAGTCCCTGGCCAAGGAGGGGGACGCCAGCCTCAAGAAGCTGGAGTGGTCGGAGGGGGGGGACAAGATCTACCTCCGCTACGACAAGCCGATCGATGCAGCGTCGCTCAGCAACTCGCTGAAGTCGATCGGCATCAACTCGACGCAGGTCCAGGGCTTCGGGCGCGCCGAGGACAACACCTACGAGGTGACGCTGGTCGGCCTCGACAGCGAGATGCGGCGGGCCCTCGACGCCCGGCTCGGCGCCGGCGCCGTGGCGGCCATCCCCTCGGTCGAGTCCGTGGGCGCCAAGGCCGGCAAGCAGCTTCAGGTCGACGGCGCGAGGTCGCTGCTCTACGCGATCCTGCTGATCATGGTTTACATCGCGTTCCGCTTCGACCTCCGCTACGGCCCGGGGACGGTCGTGGCGCTGCTCCACGACGCGGTGATCGTCATCGGCGCCTTCGCCGTGACGTACAAGGAGTTCTCGCTCACCACCGTGGCCGCGGTGCTCACCATCATCGGCTACTCGATGAACGACACGGTCGTCGTCTTCGACCGCATCCGCGAGAACGCCGCGCGTCTCCGTGACCGACGCTTCGACCGCGTGGTCAACCAGTCGATCAACGAGACGCTGTCGCGCACCATCTGGACCAGCGCCACCGTCTTCTTCGTGACCCTGGCCATGAACGTGTTCGGCGTGGGCGTCATCCGCGACTTCGCCTTCGCAATGAACGTGGGCGTCATCGTCGGCACCTACTCCTCGATCTTCATCGCCAGCCCGATTCTGATCTGGCTCAACGACAAGTTCGTGACCAGCCAGCGGCGCCAGCAGATCCAGGGTCGCAACGTCCGCCGCGGCAGCCGGCGCGACGAGGACGACGGCGAGCCCGACAACGAGCCCTAGGCTCGACAAAAAAAGTTATCCACAGCTTCCGGTGATAGCGTGGGGCTGTGAGGGCCTTCGCTTGGCAGGCGCCTTCGGTCGACGAAGGGAAGGCGGCCGCGCTCGCCGCCGAGATGCGCCTCCGGCCGCTCACGGCGCGGATCCTCGTGGGGCGCGGGATCGATCGCCCGGATGCCGCCTCCCGCTTCCTGACGCCCCGGCTCGCCGATCTCCGTCCGCCCGAGGGGATGCCCGACCTGCCGCGCGCCCTCGACCGGTTGTCGACGGCGCTGGCGGGCGGCGAGACGATCGGTGTGTTCGGTGATTACGACGTCGACGGCGTCACGACGGCGGCGGTGCTGGCGAGCGCGTTCCGCGCCTTCGGGGGGACGGTCGTCGCCCGCGCCGCCAGCCGGCACGCGGGGTACGGCCTCGGGCTCGAGGACGTGGCGCGCTTCGCCGCCGACGGGTGCCGGGTGCTGGTCACCGGGGACTGCGGCACGAGCGATCACGAGGCGCTCCGCGCGGCGCGCGACCGCGGCCTCGACGTCATCGTCATCGACCACCACGAGGTGCCGTCGGGAGAGACTGCCGCCTACGCCCTCATCAACTCGCGCCGCAGCGACGATCGCTTCCCGTTCAAGGGGCTCGCCTCCTGCGGCGTCGCGTTCTACCTCGCGGCGGCCCTCCGCACGCGGCTCGGCTCCAGCTTCGATCCCCGCGATCTCCTCGACCTCGTCGCCCTCGGTACCATCGCCGACCTCGTTCCGCTCGTGGAGGAGAACCGGATCCTGGTCGCCGCCGGGCTCAAGACGGTGTCGGCGCGCAAGCGGCCCGGGATCGCCGCCCTGGCGGCGCGCGCCGAGCTCCAGGAGCCGGCGATCACCGCCCACGACGTCGCCTTCCGCCTCACCCCGCGGCTCAACGCCGCCGGCCGCCTCGGGGAGGCGCAGCTGGCCCTCGACCTGCTGCTGGCGAGCCCCGCCGACGCCGAGCGCCTGGCCGGCGAGCTCGAGGACCAGAACACCGAGCGGCAGCGGATCCAGGAGCTCGTCTGGATCGAGGCCCTCGGCCAGGCGACCGCCCAGGTCGAGGAGGGGGCGCCGGCGCTGGTCGTCGGGGCCGAAGGGTGGCACCACGGTGTCGTCGGCATCATCGCCGCGCGCCTCGTCGACCGCTTCGGCCGCCCCGCGATCGCCGTCGGCTTTCGCGACGGCGATGGGCGGGGCTCCGCCCGCACCATCCCGGGCGTGAACCTCTACGAGGCGCTCACGCGCTGCGCCGCGCACCTCAGCCGCTACGGGGGCCACGCCGGCGCGGCCGGCCTCAGCCTGGCGATGCCCAGCCTCGACGGTTTCCGGCGCGACTTCGCCGCCGAGGCGGCGCGCCAGCTCGTCGGCCAGCCGCCCCGCGCGCTCGAGGTCGACGCCGAGGTCGCGCTCGGGGACCTCAGCCTGCCCGTCGCCGAGGAGCTGGCGCGCCTGGCCCCCTACGGCGCCGCCAACCGCGAGCCGCTGTTCGCGCTCGCGGGCGTGACCGCGCTCGCGACCCGGCTGGTCGGCAAAGGGCACCTGCAGCTGACGCTCGATCACGCGGGGGCGACGAGCGAGGCCATCGCCTTCGGTCTCGGCGACCAGGATCCCGGTCCGGGCGCCCGCGTCGATCTCATCGCCACCGCGGAGCTGGACACGTTCCGGGGCGCCCGTCGCGCCCGCCTCAAAGTCAGTCGTCTCGCGCGTGCGGGGTAGCTCGCTTATGCTTGAGCGGTCGTGACGTCGCGCCGTCTCGATCCCGGCCCGCCTCCCGAGCGGACCTTCTGGCAGCTCCTCCCGCGCCGGAACTTCCGGCGCGCGGTGTTCCTCGTGCTCGTTTTGCTCGGCGTCCTCGTGCTCAAACGGACGGGCGGGCTGTCATTCAGCCGGATCTTCGAGGGCGTCGCTCCGGCGCCGCCGCCGTCGGGCGCCGCAGGGGCGGGCTTCCAGCACCTGGAATTCAAACGTTGAGGACCGCCGCCGAGCCGCTCGGGTGGGTGATCTTCGGCGTCATCGTCGTCGCCATGCTGGCGCTCGACCTCGGCGTGTTCCACCGGCGCGCGCACGTGGTGAAGGTGCGCGAGGCGGCGATCTGGTCGATGGTCTGGATCTCCGTCGCGCTGCTGTTCAACCTCGGCATCTACTTCCACAGCGGCGGCGACAAGGCGCTGGAGTTTTTCCAAGCTTGGCTCATCGAGAAGGCGCTGTCCGTCGACAACCTGTTCGTCTTTCTGGCCGCGTTCACGTTCTTCTCCGTCCCCGCCGAGCTCCAGCATCGGGTGCTGTTCCTCGGCATCTTCGGGGCGCTCATCACGCGCGGCCTGTTCATCGCCATCGGCGCGGCCTTGCTGGCGGCGTTCCACTGGGTGACCTACTTCTTCGGCGGCTTCCTGGTCATCACCGCCATCCAGCTCCTCGTCGGCGCCGACAAGCCTGACGATCTCGAGAAGAACCCCGTCCTCCGCCTGTTCCGCCGTTTCGTCCGCGTCACCCCCGACTACGAGGGGTCGCGGTTCCTGGTCCGCCAGGACGGGGTGCTCTATGCGACGCCGCTGCTCATGGTGCTGGTGGTCGTGGAGGCGACGGACGTCGTGTTCGCCGTCGACTCCATTCCCGCCGTGTTCGGCGTCACCCGCGACGTGTTCATCGTCTACACCTCGAACATCTTCGCCGTGCTCGGACTGCGGGCGCTCACCTTCCTGGTGGCGAGCCTCGTGCGCCGCCTTCGCTTCCTCAAGCCGGCGCTGGCGTTCGTGCTGGCGTTCGTGGGCGGTAAGATGCTGGTCGCTGACCGCTACCGCATCTCGGACAAGGTCTCGCTGCTGGTCGTGGGCGGCCTCATCTTCGGTGCCTCGCTGCTGTCGCTCGCGATTCCGCCCCCCCGCGATCGGGCTGACGATCGGGGCTGACGATCGGGGCTGACGGTCGGGGCCGACGGTCGGGACTGACGATCGGGGCCGACGCGGGCCCGATCGCTCACAGCTTGCGGTGGCTGAGGACGGGGAGGGCGGCCCGGACCTTGTCCTGGTAGGCGAAGTCCAGGCGGGCGAGGGCGAAGCCCTCCGGCTCGCCGCACTCGGCGAGGATGGTTCCCCAGGGATCGACGACCAGCGCGTGGCCGTAGCTGCGCCGGGTCGGGCCGTGGCTGCCGGCCTGGGCCGGGGCGAGGACGTAGACCTGGTTCTCGATCGCCCGCGCACGCAAGAGGACGTGCCAGTGGTCCTTGCCGGTCTCGGCCGTGAACGCCGAGGGGACGGCGACGACGCGCGCCCCGCGCGCCGCCAGGGCGCGGTAGAGCTCCGGGAACCGGAGGTCGTAGCAGACGCTGAGCCCGATGGCGCCGAGCGGCGTGTCGGCGACGACGACCTCGGTGCCCGGCTCGATGGCGTCCGACTCGCAGAAGCGCTTGCCGCCGGGGAGGCCGGAGAGGTCGACGTCGAAGAGGTGGATCTTCCGGTAGACGGCGGCCACGGCGCCGTCCGGGTCGATCAGCACCGAGCTGTTGCGCAGGCGCCGCGCCATCTGCCCGCGCTCGGGGAAGCCCCCCAGGATGAGCCAGACGCCCGCGCTGCGGGCCAGCTCCTGCATCGCGAGCAGGATCGGCCCGGAGGCGGCGCGCTCCCCTGTGCCGGTCGCCGGGAGGTGCTCGGCCAGCGCCAGGCGGTGGTCCTGATCACCGCCGAGGTAAGCAAAGTTCTCGGGGAGGCCCACCAGCAGGGCGCCGGCCCCTGCTGCCTCGCGGACCAGCTCCCTGCAGCGGTCGAGGTTGGCCTCGACATTGTCGGAGGAGGTCATCTGCACGGCGGCGACGACCAGGTCGGACACCGGCCGAGCCTAACATGCGGCGCCGAAAAGCATCGCGAATCCTTGGGCTTAGGCTCGGGGAGCCCGACGCTGGGCGTCTTGCGCCTCGCGGATCGTCGTGTTATACCCGCGTCCAGAAAAGATTGCGTTGCCTCCTTCGATAGGAAGGGTGGGCCGCGTGCCCGCCCTTTTTTTTTGCCCGACACCTTTCACCGCCCCCACAACCCCCATGCGAAAGGAACTCGAAGACTTGTGGCTGTTCGCTGAACCCTACGTTCGGGACGCGGGGCTGGACCTCATCGAGGTCCAGTATGGCCGCGAGCCGTCCGGCTGGGTTCTGCGCGTCTTCATCGATCGACCCGCGGGGGGAGCGGGTCCGATCACAGCCGACGACTGCGAGCGGGTCAGCCGAGACCTCTCGGCTGCGCTCGACGTCGCCGATCGCATTCCGCACGCGTACAAACTGGAAGTGAGCTCGCCCGGGCTTGATCGGCCGCTGCGGCGAGAGCGAGATTTCGAGCGGTTTTTGGGCGAGAGCGCGCGTATCCGGCTCACGGATGGGGTGGAGGGGCGCCGCAACTTCTCGGGGACCCTCCAGGCGGTCAAGGACGGCCGCGTGGAGATCGCTTGTGACGGCCGATCTTGGCTGCTCCCCATCGACGACATCGCCAAGGCCAACTTGGTGCCGGATTGGGATCGCGAATTCCATCGCGAAGGCGAAGCGCAGCTTCGCCGCCCGGAGCCTGTCGCGGGGGGCACGGGACCCTTTGAGGGTCCCGGACACAACCGGAGCGCTTCATGAACGACGGTGCCGCCCTCGGCCTGGTCCTCGACCAGGTCTCCAAAGACAAGAACATCGACCGCGCCGTGCTGGTCGAGACGCTCGAGCAGGCGATCCTGACCGCCGCCAAGCGTGCCTTCGGCATGCAGCGCGAGATGGAGGCCAAGTTCAACGAGGAGACGGGTCGGGTCGACCTGTTCCAGATCATCATCATCGTCGAGGCCATCACCCCCGGCAACGAGGGGAAGGAGGTCCTGCTCCCGGACGCGCAGCGGTTCGGCCTCAAGGCCGACCCGGGCGACGAGCTCCTGTTTCAGATCTTCTACGACGAGAAGGACCAGTCCAAGGCCGAGGAGCAAGACGCCAAGTACGGCGAGCTGCTCAAGCTCAACCGGGCCTGGAAGGGGTTCGGCCGCATCGCCGCCCAGACCGCCAAGCAGGTCATCCTGCAGCGGGTGCGCGAGGCGGAGCGCGAGAACGTCTTCAACCAGTACAAGGACCGCAAGGGCGAGCTCATCTCGGGCATCGTCCGGCGCTTCGAGCGCGGCAACATCATCGTGGACCTGGGCGGCGCCGAGGCGGTGCTGCCGGTGCGCGACCAGGTGCCGCGCGAGTCGTACCGCGCCGGCGACCGGATCGTCGCTTACGTCGTCGACATCGACAAGACCGCGCGCGGCCCGCAGATCATCCTGTCGCGCACCAGCAAGGGTCTGCTCGAGAAGCTGTTCGAGATGGAGGTCCCGGAGATCTACGAGAAGATCGTCCGCATCGAGGCCTCGGCCCGCGAGGCCGGCGCGCGCTCCAAGATCGCCGTCAGCTCGCGCGACCGGGACGTC
>Ga0306921_10004202_pt1 | contig 14742 bp, 10 predicted proteins | sample sta12Cox44000080_FD_203760 | JGI IMG/M metagenome (GOLD analysis project Ga0306921, IMG submission 203760) | Lab enrichment of tropical soil microbial communities from Luquillo Experimental Forest, Puerto Rico - statoxic.12C.oxic.44.000.080 (v2)... | ecosystem: Environmental > Terrestrial >...
ATAGCTGCCGCTCCATATAAGGTCATTGCGCGTGTAGCCCTTTGGGTGGTCGGGCTCGGGTTCAACACGGTGGTCGCCGCAGGAACCGTGAAGATCAAGGGCTTGATGGTTTAGGGGCGAAGCGGCGACGAAATGATCGTGCAGTTTGGGAGTGGCGCGGAGCTGGTTTTTCTGTTGACCGACAGTACCCAGGCGTCCCAGATCGGAGGATTTTTCAAAGCGCGCAGGAAAAAGATAACGATGTTAAAAGATACGCGCACTATCTAGAACCGCACGCTCTTCAGCATCGCTTCGTACGTAGGCTGGAAGCGGGCGAAGTCGGACTGGGGCGCGACAAACAGGAAAAAGATCACCACGTCGGCTGATTGTGGGACAGCAACCAGCCAGTCGCGCTCAAGCTGCTGTTGACCGTTGGCAGAGGGAAAGGGGGACACCGACTGCATCATAACCGAGCGGCCCTGAACTCCACTTACGCCGATGGGCTCGGCGTTGCTCACCGGTTTTACGCCGTGGGTGCGCTGCAGTTGCTGCACCAGTTCGGTCGTGATGTCATCCATGTTGATACGCTGACCGTTTGTTCTCGCGGCGTTGATTAACACTCCATAACCCACACCGTTGGACGTGACTCCCGCCTCGGGAGCAATGGTGACGTAGTCAGACTGATGCTTAGGCATGGTCACGGGCCAAGTCTCCGGGCGTGCGATCTTCATGGGTCCGAGGTCGGTTGCAACCATCCGCTGACCGGGGAGCACGCTTTGCATCGACGTTGCGGGTACTGGAGCGATGGTGCTCACCGCACTCGCGCCGGAAGAGTTAAAGGCTGCTCCGTTCTTCTTGTTAAGCGCTGCCCACTGCCCGGTTTTTGCGCCTTGCGCGATTTCTTCGCTGGTATAGGCCCTAACGGTCATCGCATGCTGACGAGCCTTTTGGAATGCGGCGCTGTCGGTCGCGTAGTTTTTAGGCGGCCAGTTGCGAATTTCCCTTTCGATCGCCTGCTCGCGGTTGCCAGGATTGGGGTGGTCGCTGAGCAATTGCGGAGGCGCTCCACCCTGCGATTCGAGGGTCTTGAAGAAGTCCGCCATGGCCTGCGGGTTGTAGCCCGCTTTGTAGAGGATGATGGCGCCGACGGCGTCGGCTTGTGACTCGTCGCTCCGCGAATACTTGAGCATGATGCCTTGCGCGCCAAACTGGATACCAGCCTGAGCAAGCTGGCCGACAATTCCTCCAGTAGTGGCGCCGAGGATGCCGCCGGCGAGTCCCGCAAGGCTTGATGTCCATTCAGCCTTGCTCTCCTGTTTGGCGGAGTGCTGCATGTACACATGTGACATCTCGTGCGCCATGACCCCAGCGAGCTCAGCCTCGTTGGTGGCGGCGGTGATGGTTCCGACATTGATGAACATGGGCCCGCCGGGGAGAGCGAAGGCATTGATTTCTTTCTGCGCGACTACGTGAAACTCAAACGGCCACGAGTGTTCGGGCGGAATGGTCGCTACCAGCTTTTGGCCGAGTTGGCGGACGTACTGCGTTTCCGGACTGCTGTCGGGCAACACTGGCATTTGCTGGTACACCTGCGCCGCAGCTTGCAGTCCCAGCGAGCGCTGCTGGTCGCGTGACATGTGAGCATTGCCGGGGTTGGGAAACTCGGGGCCGGCAGATTGCGGGTAAGCCTGCGTCGCCAGTAACAACGCAATCAACCACAGCGATCGTCTTGCCAGCGAACTATTCATCTCGAACGCTTGGGACCTGAAAACGTGATGCGTCATAGTGTCAAGCTTTCTTAGTCAGAAGAAGGATCCAGGTAAGGATGACCGCGCTGATTACCGCTCATGATGGTGCATAGCATGCCGCCCGGTCGGGCAACGCCGATGAAGCCGCCCCACAATGGCATCAACGATGCCAAGGGCGACGACCATAATAGCCCCGAGCGCCCTCGATGCCATAATAGCCCCTTAACCAGGGCACTTCATGATTTTTTGGTGATCCACCCTGAAATCAGATCTACGACGACGACTAAAGAATAAACTTTTCCCCCCTGCTGCGCGTGCATTGCCGCTCGTGCGGCCCATTTCAAGCCGCGTGTGGAGGGTCGAAATTTAATGTTCAAAGGCCGACTTTCCACCCGGACGGGAGATCGGCCTGTGATCACGAAGAATTGGATCCGGCATCTGCCGCTCTCCTGCAAGTTTGAGGCAATTTTCAGAAGTGATATGGTGCGCTCAACCGGTATGAGCCTTTGCCGTGCGCTTACTTGCCAGCAAAGCTTGACATTCCTTCACCGCGCGACGTGCTGCCAGGATACCACCGTCGGTGGTTGAGACCGGCCCTTCGGAATCAGTGTTGGCGAAGAAGATCCGCTCCATCGGCTGCCGTGCGAGAGGGAGAACTCGGGTGAAGTTGCCGGGCTTGGACTTGTACATTGGGTGTCCTCGCCGGTAGATGTGCACCTCGATAGGATCCACGTTGGTTTCGGGCAACAGCTTCTTAAAGTCGCGCAGCACCTTGACCGCTACCCGCCGACATCCGTCGTCGGTCAACAGGAATGCTCGCTGGTCGCGGCGCATCGGCGTGTAGCAGGTCAGAATGTTGTATTTCTGTTTGTAACCCTGCTGGTTGCGCAAGACCCAATCGGCAACGATGAAGTCGGTGAAGGTATTACCCGGACACCATGTGTCATAGCCACGGTTGAAGACCGGCCGGTCGTAAACCAGGTTCACCACCGGATACGGAATGTATTCGATTTTTGCGATTGCTTCTTTCTGCTGTTGTGGCATGGCCTCGACAAGACGCGCGGTAATGAACTTCGGAGTTGCCATGATAACGCCCTTGGTTGTGACAGTTTGTGGCTTGCCATCATGGAGAAAAGTGACGTTAACCGCGTGCTTCTGGGGGACAACCGCAACGGTTGCAGCATTCAACAACATATGGTCTTTATGCGGAGCCATGATTTCCGCCAGTCGCTTATTGATTGCACCCAAGCCGCCGGGTAAGGTTGTGCGGTCGTCCTTGCGAAGTGGACCAGCAATCCCCTGCATCTCTGCGATGGCAATTGCTGCAGCAGTCTCGTTTGAATCGGCACCCCAATTGGAGGGCCCGTAGTTGTCCCACCACGCCTTCACTTCCGGCGCGTAACCATCGGTGTACTTGGAGAATGGTGTCGTATCTAAGCCGGCTGCATCCTTCGTTACATCAATTTGAAGCAGGGTATCGCGAAACTTCTTAAAGCTGTCGCGGACACCCTGCGTATAGGGCAGCCGATCGATGCCTTCTCCCCACGTATCTGCAACGAATTCACCGTTGACGATGGTGCCGTCCCAGTTTTCGATGGGAAGTTGCTGCAAGCCTATCTCCTTGGAGAATTCTGCTGCTGCCTCGCCCTGGACAAAGGCTCCTCCGGTTGCGTAGGGCATGCCGTTGTAATCCTCAAGATAGGAGTTGCCACCCCAGTGAGGCTCTTTCTCCAGCAGGAGGAAATCCTTATCCCTCAGCAGGTAGGCTGAACTGAGGCCGCTCACCCCGCCGCCGACGATGACCACATCATGCGTGCCACTGGTGGGAGGATGTACGAACTGCCGGCCATCGCGAATCTGATGGCAGATTTCGTTGTGTTCGCCGTCGACTTCAGTCTGCGTCGCGCCCGCCGCGAACAGCGAAAGATCAACCGGACACCCCGCTGCAACGCCGCCCGCCACTACGAACCTGATAAAGTCCCTGCGCGTCGTACTCATGCGATCTCCTCTGTTGCTGTGCCTACAACGTCGGTAACATCCTCCCCGCCGTGCACGCGCAGACGGTACCAGATGACGATCATTGCCAGGGAAAAAACGAAGATAATCGTAGACACAGCGTTGATTTCCGGGGTCATACCGCGGCGAAGCCGCGACCAGATCTCCAGTGGCAGCGTGTTGTCACGGCCGATGAGAAAGAAACTGACGGCAATCTCGTCCATCGAAAGTGTAAAGATCAACAGGCCAGCTCCAATGATTGACAGCCTCAGGTTGGGCAGCGTCACACGCCAGAAGGTCTGCCAATAGTTCGCTCCGAGATCAAGCGAGGCCTCTTCCTGCGCACGGTCAGCTTTTTGCAGCCCGGCGAAGAGTTCGGTTGTGGCAACGGCGATCAGGGCGGTGCCGTGGCCGAGAATGATGGTCAGCAGGCTCAGCTTTAAGCCCATCAGCACCACCAGCATCAGCAAGGAGAGTCCGGTGATGATTCCTGGGAGAATCAACGGCAACAGGACGAGGCGGCGAAACAATGCCTTGCCGGGAAACGAGACACGATCGAGTGCCAGTGCAGCTGGCAAACCGAGGCCGATCGAGATCGCCATCGCGCAGAGCGCCACGATGAGGCTGTTCACCACTGAGTCCCACAGGGCCGAGTCTTGCAGCAATTGGCGATACCAGTCGAGCGTGAGGTTCTGCGGCGGAAAGCCGCCAACGCCGTCTCGGTTGAATGAGTAGATGATCAGGACAACGATCGGCATGTAGAGAAACCCGAACACCAGCGTGGCGTGAACTGTCAACCAGCGTGATTTGCCGCTGATGGATCCATTCATGCGAAGCTCCATTTCTTCTCCAGACGCTCAGTGGCAAACAACAGTGCGATGACCAGTACCATCATGCAGATCGAGATCGCCGCACCCAGCGGCCAGTTATAAGCCGCGCCAAATAGGCTCACAACAATATTGGAGATCATGATCCCGCTGGGACCGCCGACCAGCAGAGGCGCGAGAAAGTCCCCAAGGCTGAGCACGAACGAGAAAGTCCCGCCCGCAATCACTCCAGGAATGGATAGTGGCACGATCACGCGCCAGAATGTTTGCCTGGGCGTTGCACCCAGATCCTGGGAGGCTTCCACCAAGCAGCGCGGGATATGCTCCATCGCCGCATAAATCGGGAGGAACGTGAATGGCGTGTAGATGTGCGTCAGTGTGAGCACAACAGCAAAGGGACTGTAAAGCAGGAATCCCTGCGGATGATTCGTGATGTGCAGGTATTGCAACAGAGTGTTGAAGACACCGTCACTACCAAGAATTGTCTTCCATGCATAAGCGCGAACGAGGTAGCTAACCCACAGGGGAATGATCACCAGTTGATATAGCAGGTCCTTGCGCGTCCCGGCGTGGAATGAAACGATGTACGCGAGCGGAAATCCCAGGAGAAACGAGAGGAGCGTCACTGTCAAGGCAATGCGGATCGACCGCAGCAGGACTTCAAGATAAACCGGCACGTGCAGTAGTTCGCCATAATTTTGAATATTCCATTGATGGACGATTTGCTGGCTCGGCGTCACCGTCCAAAAACTGTAGAGGAATAACAACCCGTAAGGCAGCAGGAGGAACATGAACACCCAGGCCATGGGCGGCAGCGAAACTGCAAGTTTGTAGGCACGTGAAAACATTGGCTCACGTTGACAGATGCACCTTCAATCCTTCACACGCATCAGATCTTCCGCCAAAAAGGCGAACTCCATCTCAGCTGAGCCGTTCTTAGCCGATGTTTTTACCAGCAGCCGCAAACCGCCGGCGGATTCGATCTGCCACAGTTCCGCCGCCCCTTGGAAAATCCGATTCACAACTCGAGCGCCAAAACACACGGAATTATTGAGCGGCGCTGCGCCAACTACAGTTGCAAAGATGCATTCAGGGCGCAAGGAGTAAGTTGCCGATCCGTCAGGGTCTGCAGTGGGCCACCGGAGTCCGCCACTCTCGGCAATTCCCGCGTTCACCGTCGCATGTATTAGGTTGCTTTGCCCAATGAACCGTGCAACGTAGGCAGTTGCGGGCTTGCGGTAAATTTCTTGTGGTGTTGCGACCTGCTCCAATTCGCCGGCGCGCAGCAGCGCGATGCGGTCAGAGACGGTCATCGCTTCTTCCTGGTCATGCGTGACGAAAACGAAGGCTATACCAACTTCGCGCTGCAGTATCTTCAGCTCCAACTGCATCTGGCGGCGGAGGTTGGCATCAAGTGCCGACAAAGGCTCGTCCAGCAGCAGCAGCTTGGGGCGGTTAACCAATGCGCGCGCCAGCGCTACTCGTTGCTGCTGTCCTCCGCTGATCTTTGCCGGGCTCGCCTGCACGTAGGACGACATCTTAACCTTTGCCAATGCGTCTTCTACAGAGGTTTTGACCTCAGCTGCTGGCGTACCGCGCACACGCAGGCCATATGCGACATTGTCGAAAACGGAGAGATGCGGGAAGAGTGCGTAGTTCTGGAATACAGTGTTGACGCTGCGCTTGTAGGGAGGCAAAGGATCGAGACGTAGTCCCCCCATCCATATCTCGCCAGCAGTACAAGCTTCGAAGCCGGCGATCAAACGTAACAGTGTTGTTTTCCCAGAACCACTTTCACCCAGAACGCTGAGGAATTCTCCTTCTGCGACTTCGAGACTGATATCGCGCAAAACGGCATTCTTGCCGAATTGCTTCGCTACTGAGCGTACTGATAACAACGCCGTCGGCGAGGCATTGGTGTCGATCACCTGCGAAACCTCTGTTGATGTTCGGTGCATCGTGATTTACTGCGCCGCTTTTACCTGATTCCAAATCTCGTTGTACTTGGCGCGTCGCGGAACATCCTCCCAGAAGTAAATGCGCTGCTGATACGCCTCGACATTATCGAGGTGCAGGCTTTTGCGCTTGTCGTCACTCATAAACTCTGCCGCACCAGGATTCGCTGGCGTGTATCCGGTCACATCGGATACCATTTTTTGCGTCTTCGCTTCGATCATGTACTCCAGAAACTGGGTTGCCAACCGTTTATTTTCGCTGGTCGACGTAATCATCAGGTGATCAATCCAGCCCGTGGTGTTCTCCCGGGGAATGGTCTCACCGATCGGGAAGCCCGCCTTGCGTAGCTGGTTTGTCATCAACGGCCAGCCCATCGCCACAACTACTTCGTGATTCTGGAAAAGATTGGTTAGCTCGCCACCCGTAGTCCACAGCTTTCGGATATTGGGCTTCATTTCGAGCAGCTTCGCCTTCACATGATCCAGCTCTTCGTCGCTCAGGTTATAAAGGTGCGAAGGCGGTTTGTCATAACCGAGCACCTGAGCGGCCATATACACCGTAGAAAGGTCGTCCCAAGCGGAGATCTTTTGACGCAGTTGCGGATCCCAAAGTTCGCTCCAGCTCCGCGGTGCCTCCTTGAAGGAGGCAATGTCGTAGAGTAGTGGATTCGGTCCCCACATGAACGGCACTCCATAGACTTGGCCATTGGCTTTCACCAGAGGAAGCTCGCGCAACTGCTGTGAGGTCTGGTTGTAGCTTGGAATTTTCGTGAGATCGAGGGGCGCGGCCAGTCCAGCTTGTGCGATGCTGGTGGCAACGTCGCTCGAAGGAGAGATCACGTCATAATTATTCGCGGAGCCGCCGCGCAGCTTCGCCATCAGTTCGTCACTGGAGCCCATATAGGAGGCCTTCAGTTCACACTTGCACTGCTCCTCGAATCCCCGAACAAAGGACGGATCAGCGTAGCCTTCCCAGACGAGAAGATTGAGCGTTGGCGTGCGCCTGGAACAAGACTCCAGCAGCAGGGTGGCCGCCATCAGCAAGGCGACTGCGCACCACCGCCACGTCCGCGACAAGCTAAATCTGCTCTCCATTTCCTCTCCTCAAATCCACGACGGCTCTCTAGAACGTCGGCGGAGTGTTTATCCAGATCAGTTGGGTCTTGCTCTTCCCTGCATTACGCCATGCGTGCGGCGTGCTGCTCTCAAAGTAAAAGCTATCGCCAGCTCTTAGCTCGTACTCTTTACCCTCGAGCTCGATCTTGAGCGAGCCACGCAGGACGAAGATAAACTCCTCTCCCTCATGCGTGTACGGCTCGCCACTGCCCGCTCCAGGGGAAACAGTGAACAGGTGCGGTTCCATTACGGTATTACCCCACGCCAGGAGGTCCATGCGTACTCCACGACCGGCGTCCAATTGCTTGCGCTCGCTAGGACGTACGCGATAAGGATTGGCCTCGGCTACGTCGAAGAAGTCAAGTATGTTGAGCTTGTAATAGCGGGCCAACTTGCGCAGGGTTCCCACCGATGCACTCATATGCGAACGCTCAATTGCGCTAAGAAAACCAACGGAAATGTCGACTGCCTCAGCCACTTCCGACAGCGACAGTGAAAGGCTGGTGCGCAACTGCCGCAGGCGGATTCCAATCGCCATGGAACCGTTGGTCGGCATTGATTTCAGCAATCCTTGAGACTTCAGCATTTCGAGAATCGCCGGCCCATTGAGACCGCGTACGCGGCTCAAGAATCGCGCACGTTTCAGGAGCCTGAGTTCGTCCTTGGAGTACAGGCGGTACTTGCTGTTTGTGCGCGTGGGGCTTATGATGCCGAGCCGCTCCCAGGAACGAATCACAGAAGCCGAAACACCAATCAGTTTTGCGACGTCCCCGATCTTGAGAAAAGTGCCAGCGCCCCTTTCTTTGGCGGCCGACCAAGATAACGCACCGGTTTGGTGAGGTGTTTTCAAGTTTCAGTTGACAGATCGCAGCCGGTTCTCTAACCTTGCGGGATTATAGCAAGGTTTGCACTGGCCGCAAGTGGTTCTTCGGAGTGCTGTTTTGGAACTCTTCGATCACGCACCTGCCCAAGGAGGTTCGATGCCCAGGTTAACCGTTCAATTCAAGTCGCTTATCCTTTTTGGCTTGATTCTTGAGTTCTGCTCGCTCGCATTTGCGCAGAGCACGGGCGGCAGGATTCTTGGGCGGGTGACAGATCCCAGCGGTGCAGTCATCGCTGACGCCACGGTCACCATTACCAATGAGGCCACCGGAATCCAGAATATTTCGAAAACCAACAAGACGGGCGACTTTGTTTTCCCGGATGTTCCGGTCGGAAACTACACCGTAGAATATCAGGCACCAGGGTTCAAGAAAGAGGCCCGTCATAACGTCATCCTGGCGCTGAACCAGGCGCTTGCCCTGGACGCAAAGCTTCAACTCGGTACCACGGCGGAAACGGTTGAGGTCACTTCTGAAGCGCCGCTGGTTGACACCACCTCAACCCAGCTGGGAGCTGTGGTGAATTCGCGCTCGATCGTCGGCCTCCCGCTGAACACCCGCGACACATATCAGCTATTGCAGTTGCAGCCCGGTGTAATGTCCAACACCGGGGGAAGCGACTCAATCATCTATGGATCTGACAAACCGGGCGTTGTCTCAGTCAACGGCGGTCGGGGACGAGCCAATAACTTCAACGTGAATGGCGGTGACGCGAATGATTTGTTTGCCAACCTTCCGACCGTACAACCCAACCCGGACAGCATCGAGGAGTTTAAGGTCATTACTAATACCTTTGACGCCGAGTATGGTCGGAACTCGGGTGCGATTGTGAATGTAGTGACGAAGTCAGGCACAAACAACTGGCATGGTAGCGCTTATGAATTCTTCCGTAATAGGGTGTTGAATGCCCAAGGCTACTTTGATATCACTAAGCCTGACTTCCAGCAGAACCAGTTTGGCGGAACTTTGGGCGGCCCGATCAAAAAGGACTCGACATTCTTCTTCATCTCTTATGAAGGACGGCGTATCGCGCAAGGCACCCCGACCCCAGTGATCTCAGTTCCAACTATGGCCCAGCGTAATGGCGATTTCAGCAGCTATCAGCCATTTCAGGGAACATTGACTGATCAGCATGTGGCCGACGTGTTTAACGGCCGCGCAGGTTGCGCGAATGCCATCGCCGGCTTGGGGGGCGTTTCGCCGGCGGCTGGAGTCGCATATTCCTCCATTTTCCCGACAAATCAAATCCCAGTCTCATGCATGGATCCGACGGCCGTCGCCCTCATGCAGCTCTATGTTCCGCTGCCTAACTCTCCGGGAGGCCAATACCAGGCGGTACCAGTCCAAACCATCACCGGCAATGAAGGCTCCGTGAAGCTCGACCACCGGATCACCAACAATCAAAATCTGAGCATTTACTACTACACCGACGACTCGCTCACCAATCAAGCCATTTCGTACTTCCAGCAGGCGGGAGCCAATGTGCCGGGCTTTGGGAGCCTGGTACCCACCCGCATTCAGCAAGTCAACATTGCGCACACCTGGACGCTCAGCAATAGCGTTGTCAACGAGGCGCGTTTTACTTATATGCGGGAGGGGCAGCTTGGATTTCAAGCGCCGGCAGTTACCAATTTAGTGCAGAATTCCTGCGGCAGCTTGGTGCCGCCGAACCAGTGCTTCAGCGATCCCAGTAATCCGAGATTGGGGATAACACCCGGTCTTGGGGCTCACTACGAAGGGGTGCCTTTCATCTCCGTTCCTGGATCTTTTTCGATTGGCAACAACTCGGAAGGGCAATTGCCGCAGGTTGGTAACAGCTTCCAGGCCGCCGACAACATCAGCAAGATTCTTGGTGTTCATAGCATGAAGTTCGGCGTTGACCTGCGGTGGATGCAGTTCAACCAGACGCTGTATTACAACGTGAACGGCCTATACGGGTACAGCAACAGCGACCCTAACAGTCCCAACCTTCCTGACCCCGTCAATGGCACGAATTATCTGCCAGACTACCTGTTAGGCCTGCCCAACAGCTATTCGCAAGGATCGGCGCAGGCCGAACATGTGCGTACCAACTCCGTCTATCTGTTTGCGCAGGACAGCTGGAAGATCAAGCCTAACGTGACATTGAACTACGGTTTGCGATGGGAGCTTGACACGCCGCTGAATGACATTTCGCATCATGTGCAGACCTACCGGCCGGGACAAGCGACAACCGTCTATCCGTGTCAACTCTCGGCTGCCAATGCTGCGGCGCTGGGCGCTACTTCGACTGACTGCGGGCAGGATAGCCCCAATAATGCTTACTTCCCATTGGGCCTGGTTTTCCCGGGAGACAAGAATGTTCCGGGTGGATTGACGCAGACCTACTACAAAGCTTTCGCACCGCGAATTGGAATCGCCTGGAGTCCCAGTGCCAATAGTGGCTGGTTGCAGAAAGTAACGGGCAGTCCCGGTTCCACCAGCATCCGTGCCGGCTATGGCATCTTCTACAACCCGATTGAGCAATTGGTACTTGAACAGTTCGGCGCCGAGCCTCCATTCGGCGGCAGCACGTTTGTTTCAAACTCGATGTTCAACACTCCTTTTGTGCCGCAAGCCTACAACCCGAGCGCCGGCGTGAACTACACGCCGAACCCATTCAACGGGATTCTGAGCCCACCCCCCGGGACCTCGATCGACTGGTCCTCGTTCCGACCGATTCTCCTGTTCGGCGAGTTCCAGCCGCACATGCGGACGCAATATGCAGAGCAGTACAACCTGACTCTGCAGCGTGAGATTGGGCAGAACATCGTCGTGCAAATTGGATACGTGGGTTCCCAGGACCATCGTTTACTGATATCGCATGACACCAACTATGGCAATCCGCAGACGTGCCTTGGGCTCATTAATATCGCGGCCGCTAATCCCAATGCGGTATTTACCTCAAACCCTGCAAGTGGTGGAACTCCCACGACCTGCGGACCATTCGGATCTGACAGTTCCTACTATGTCGCTGCCGGCGCTATTCCTGCAGGCATGTCACTGACTCTTCCCAATGGGCAAGTTGTACAGGGGGGGCCAAGTTCTCCCGCGCTTACGATGGTGGGTATTCGGAGATATTCTTCTCCCAACTGCAACTACTTCACAGGAGCGGGATGCCCTTCCGACGGAGTACCCCTGTTCTCGAATATCTTTGCCCAGGACACAATTGGAAACTCGAACTACAACTCGTTTCAGGCCATGGTGGAAAAGCGCTGGTCGCGGGGATTGCAGTTTCAGCTTGCTTACACATGGAGCAAGTCCCTCGATTATGGCTCTAGTTTCGAAGGGGCGATAAATCCGATTAATCCCGCGCTCAGCTATGCGCTATCGCTGTTCGACGCTCGGCATCGCTTCGTAGCGAGTTACACCTGGGAGCTGCCCATTCCGCAATACGACGGCGTCAAGGGCAAGTTCGCGAATGGCTGGGTGCTTTCCGGCATTACGACGTTTCAGACGGGTTTTCCGATCCGGATATATTCCAGTGCGGATAACGAACTGCTGACCAGCTTTGACTTCGAACCGGTAGGCGCGCCGGAACAACTGGCTCCTCTGCAGCCCCTCAAGCCGCAAACACATGGCAATTATTATTTCAAGCCCGCGACTTTCAGCGAGGACGCGACTTTGTATCCGCAACTTCTGGGCAGCTTCGGAAATGCTCAACGTACGGTGTGCTGCGGACCCGGAATCAACAATTGGGATTTTACTATCCAGAAGAACACACCTGTCAGCGAGCGGGTGACGACACAATTCCGTGCTGAGTTCTTCAACTTGTTCAATCATACGCAGTTTTATAACCCGATCGGAAACAGCTCGAGTCCGCAATTCGGGCAGATTGTCCAGGCCAAACCACCGCGCCTGATCCAGTTCGCGTTCAAGGTTATGTTTTAGCAAGGCGCGTTCTCGCGCTCTGTGTTCGGTGCCCTTAAACTGCCTCTGTGGGCTTCAGTCCAAACATATCGCCTTTATAAGGAGCTTGTATGAACGAATATCTGCGTAAGGAACTCGAAACCTTCGAGAAGCGCACACCTAAATCGGCCGAGGCGCACAAGCACAACCTGCGGCGCATCCCGCTCGGTGTCGCCAGCAACTACCGTGCTTACGATCCGTATCCTATTTTTGTGAAGGAAGCGAAAGGTAGCCGTTTTCGCGATCTCGATGGGAACGAGTACATCGACCATAACTTGTGTTTTGGTGCACTGATGGCCGGCCATTGCCATTCGGCCGTGATGAAGGCCGTGGAAAAGCGCCTGCACACTGGAACTATGTTCGGCATGCCGCACGACATGGAGTGGGAACTGGCCGAAGAAATCTGCGCTCGCTTTCCTATCGAGATGTTGCGTTTCGGAAATAGCGGCACCGAGGCCACCATGCACGCCGTGCGCCTGGCGCGAGCGGCCACGGGTCGCGACAGGATCATCAAGTTCGAAGGTGGTTATCACGGCCTCCACGATGCCGCGCTGGTCAGCGTCAAGCCGAAAGCGAACGAGGTTGGCGACTTTAGCACACCCAACTCCGTTCCTGGCGGGCTCGGTGTACCCAAAGCCAGCATTGCCAACGTCCCAGTTGCAAGCTTCAACGACCTTGATAGCGTCGAGCACCGCTTTATGCAGTTCCCCGACGAAATCGCCGCCATCATCCTCGAGCCAATCATGATGAATGTCGGCATGTGCATGCCCGAACCTGGATTCCTTGAGGGTTTACGGTCGCTATGTGATAAGCATGGTGCCCTGCTCATCTTCGACGAAGTGAAGACGGGCGCGAAGCTGGGATGGGGTGGGGCTTCCGAGTACTTTGGTGTAAGACCCGACATGATCTGCCTGGCAAAATCGATCGGCGGCGGTCTGCCGCTGGCGGCCTTCGGCGCCGCGAAAGCCGTGATGGACCTCATTTCGCAACACAAGGTTTTTCACGGCGGGACGTACAACACCAATCCGGTTTCGATGACAGCAGGATTGGCAATGTTCCGCGAGGTGCTGACGCGTGATAACTACGCCCATGTCGAAAAGCTCAGCCACAAGCTCATGACTGGCTATCGCAAGACCATCGACGTGGCTGGTATAAGCGCTTACGTCGAGGTAGCCGGAGCGAATGGTGCGCTGATGTTCACGCCACGTCGGGTGCACAACTATCGCGACTGGCTCGGAACCGATAGTGAGCTATGGCAGCAGTATTGGTTTGGCATGGTCAATCGCGGGGTCATGCCGCAGCCGTACTGGTGGGATGAACAGTGGACCATATCGGTACAACATACCGAAGCCGATATTGAACGGCATCTTGAGGCATTCGCGGAAGTCGCGCCGGGACTGGCGGCAAGCCAGAAGGAGCGTTTGGCAGTAGCGGCGCGGTAGCGTACGTATGAAATGACATCTTGGCTCTGGCTATTGGCAATCGTCATTCCGTCCGAGCGGCTGATCGTTGCAGCGGGTTTAGGGGCCCGCTTTCGTTGTCATTCCTCACAGTGTCAGCTAACAGCAAGGTTCCGCCGCGGGCGTAAAGCCTCGGTTCGGAATAAGGACGACAAGGGAATTGCGGATTTACTGGCATGTCTAGTTCCACACAAAGCGAAACCGCACACCTCAAGCGCGTTCTGGGACGTTGGGACCTGGTACTGCTCTTCGTCGTGGCAATCGTGAATCTCAATGTGGTCCCGACGATCGCGGCCAGCGGTGGAGTCACGGTCTGGTTGTGGCTGATTTCCCTTATGCTCTTCTTCTGGCCACAAGGAATTGCGGTTGTGGAGCTCTCACACCGCTATCCCGGAGAAGGTGGCGTCTATCTGTGGACCAAAAAGATCTTCGGTGAGTGGCACGGATTCTTCTCCGGATGGTGCTATTGGACAAACAACATTTTTTATGTGCCCACGGTTGTGCTCATCTTTCTCGGAATAGCAGTGTTTACCGCCGGACCTGAGGCTGCAGACCTGGCTACCAATCAGCTGTTCGCGCTGGCTACGTCGCTGGTCCTTTTTGTGCTCCTGGTCGTGCTAAACGTTCTAGGACTAGGTGTCGGGAAGTGGCTCAACAATCTGGGTGGAATCGGTACGGCAGCCGCTTCCCTCATTCTGATCGGGCTTGGCCTCGTAACGACGAGGCACTACGGCGTAAACATGAGCATGGCGGACCTTCGCATTCCATTTGATCTGGGATCGCTCTCGTCCTTTGGTGTGATCTGTTTTGGACTTGTAGGACTCGAACTGGCCTCCATTATGGGCGACGAGATT
>Ga0306921_10004203_pt1 | contig 14742 bp, 14 predicted proteins | sample sta12Cox44000080_FD_203760 | JGI IMG/M metagenome (GOLD analysis project Ga0306921, IMG submission 203760) | Lab enrichment of tropical soil microbial communities from Luquillo Experimental Forest, Puerto Rico - statoxic.12C.oxic.44.000.080 (v2)... | ecosystem: Environmental > Terrestrial >...
CGTCAGCAATGTGCGCTGCATGATTCGTTCCTCCTCTGCTGAGACAGCAAGGAAAGAACGCCTGTTCGCGGCTCGATGTTCCGCAGCGCGTCCGGCCGGCGCCACATTTGATTTCAGCCGTGCTAGTGTGTCGCCAAGCAAGGGGAAACGCCAAAAGGGGAAAGGCCAGTGTACGACTACATCATCGTCGGCGGCGGCTCGGCCGGCTCGGTCATGGCGCAGCGCCTGTCGGCCCGCAGCGCCAACAAGGTGCTGGTGTGCGAGGCCGGCCAGGACACGCCGCCGGGCAAGGAGCCGCCGGAAATCCGAGACTCCTATTCAGGCACCGCCTATTTCGATCCGCGCTTCCACTGGACCGACCTCAAGGTCACCACACAGGTAGTCTCTCACAACAACCCGCACGAAAACCGGCCGCCGTTGCGCAAGTACGAGCAGGCGCGCGTGCTGGGCGGCGGCTCGTCGATCAACGGCCAGATGGCCAATCGCGGCGCGCCGACCGATTTCGCCGAATGGGTCAATCGCGGCGCCGAAGGCTGGGGCTGGGACAACGTCCTGCCCTTCTTCAAGAAGGTCGAGCGCGACCTCGACATCCAGAATGAGTGGCACGGCAAGGACGGCCGCATTCCCGTGCGCCGCATCCCGGTCGAGCACTGGACCGGCTACGCCACCGCGGTGAGCGAGGCCTGCAAGCAGGCCGGCATGACCTTCCTGCCCGACCAGAACGGCGAGTTCGTCGACGGCTACTTCCCGGTCACGCACTCCAACGCGTCCGAGCAGCGCGTGTCGGCGGCGATGGGCTACCTCGACGCCGACACGCGCAAGCGGTCCAATCTCACGATCTCGACCGACACGCAGGTGAAGTCCCTGATCATGGAAGGCACACGCTGCGTCGGCGTGGTCGCCGTCATCGCCGGCAAGCAGCAGGAGTTCCGCGCCAAGGAGGTGATCCTGTCGTCAGGCGCCATCCACTCGCCCGCGCATCTCCTGCGCGCCGGCATCGGCCCGGTCGGCCATCTCAAAGAGATGGCCATTCCCGTGGTTGCGGCGCTCGAAGGCGTCGGCCAGCGGCTGATGGACCATCCGTCGATCTCGCTCTCCTCCTTCATCCGGCGCGGCAATCGCATGAACGAGCACACACGCCGCCATATCCAGCTCGGCATCCGCTACTCGTCCAACCTGCCCGGCATCCCCAAGGGCGACATGTTCACCGCCGTGGTCAACAAGTCGGCCTGGCACGCGGTCGGTGAGCAGATCGCTTCGCTGCTGACCTTCATCAACCGCACCTACTCCGAGACCGGCCAGGTCAAGCTCGCCTCGCGCGACTGGCGCGCCGAACCGACCGTCGAGTTCAACCTGCTGTCCGACCGGCGCGACGTCGACCGCCTGAAGTTCGGTTTCAAGAAGATGGCGGCGCTGCAGATGACGCCCGCGATCAGGGCCGTGGCCGACACGCCCTTCCCCGCCTCCTATACCGACAAGGTGCGCAAGATCGGCGTGGTCAACACCAAGAACAAGATCCTGACCGCGATCATCGCCCAGTTCCTCGACGGCCCGCAGGCGCTACGCAAGTACATGATCGAGAATCTCGTGGTCGAGGGTTTCACCTTCGATCAGGTCATGAACGATGACGAGGCCCTCGAGGAGTTCGTCAAGAAGAACACGATTGGCGTGTGGCATGCGTCCTGTACCTGTCGCATGGGGCGCGCCGACGACCCGATGTCGGTAACCGACACCCACGGCCGCGTGAAGGGCGTGCAGGGCCTGCGCGTAGTCGATGCCTCGGTGTTTCCGATCGTGCCCTGCGCCAACACCAATTTTCCCACCCTGATGACGGCGGAGAAGATCTCCGACGCGATGGTGAACCAATGAGCGTCATTCTCGGAAGCGGCAAGCATCGCTATCGCGTGGTCGAGAACTGGGCCAAGCTGCCCGACGGCTGGGAGTTCCGCGACGTCGCGGCGGTCGCCGTCGACAGCAAGGACCGCGTCTACGTCTTCAACCGCGGCCAGCATCCGATGATGGTGTTCGATCGCGACGGCAATTTCCTGCGCTCGTGGGGCGAAGGCCTGTTCGCGCGCGCCCACGGCATCGACATCGACGAGGATGACGTCCTCTACTGCACCGACGATGGCGACCATACCGTGCGCAAGCTGACCACCGACGGCAAGGTGCTGATGACCATCGGCGTGCCGGGCAAGCCGGCGCCTTTTCTGAGCGGCAAGCCGTTCAACCGCTGCACCCACACAGCGCTCTCACCCAAGGGTGAGATCTACGTCTCGGACGGCTACGGCAACAGCGTCGTCCACAAGTATTCGCCCGACGGCAAGCACCTGATGTGCTGGGGCACGACGGGCACCGACCCCGGCCAATTCAATATCGCCCACAACATCGCCACCGACGAGGACGGCTGGGTCTATGTCGCCGACCGCGAGAACCACCGCGTGCAGGTGTTCAACGGCAAGGGCAAGTACGAGACGCAGTGGAACAACATGCACCGGCCTTGCGCGCTCTATTGCTGCGGCGGCAAGAACCCGCGCTTCATCATCGGCGAGCTCGGGCCGGGCATGCCGGTCAACAGCAAGCACACCAACATCGGGCCCCGGCTCACCATCGTCGACAAGAAGGGCAAGACCATCGCCCGCCTGGGCGGCGAGCACGGGCCCGGCCAGGAGACCGGCAAGTTCCTGTCGCCGCACGGGCTCGCCGTCGATTCCCGCGGCGACATTTATGTCGGCGAGGTGAGCTACACCAACTGGGGCGGCACCCATCCCGGCGTACCTGTGCCGAAATACCTGCGCTCGCTGCAGAAGCTCGAGAAGGTCAAATAGTGGACGCACGCGAGTGCCTGCACCTGATCGGCAGCATCCCGCTCGAGACGAGCGAGCAGGTGTTTTGCGCGCTCGCCAAAGAGCTCGGGCCCTGGCTTAAACGCTATCCCGACGGCGAGACCGGCGAGCGTTCGCGCTGGGTCTATTTCCAGGGCCAGATGCTGCGCGCCCATCCGGACATGGAGATCGATCCCACGGTGCCGCCCTACCCGTTCGTGCAATGGGACGGCAAGGTCGTGCGCGAGATCAACCAGGTGCGCTTCAAGCCCAGCGTCGACCCAGGCAAGGTCAAGTTCGAGACGGGCTACGACAAGGCGGCGCTTGCTTCCTGGCAGTCGTTCAAGCGGCTGCGCGAGTCTGGCACGGTCGCCAAGGACGCGCGGTTCCAGGTCAGCCTGCCGACGCCGCACTCCAGCGGCTATCTCTATGTCAGCGGGCCGGCGCGGCCGACCTACTTCGCCGTCTACGAGCGCGCGCTGCTGGCGGCGCTGGCCAACATCGTCAAGGCGATCCCGGCCCTGGATCTCTCGATCCAATGGGACGTCTGCCAGGAAGTGCTGGCGTTCGAGGGCTACTTCAAGGACCGGCCGGCCGACTACAAGAAGCAGACGTTCGACATGCTGGGCCGGCTCGGCGATGCGGTGCCGGCAGGCGTCGAGCTGGGCTACCACCTTTGCTATGGCTCGCCGCAGGACGAACATCTCGTCCAGCCCAAGGACTCGGCGGTCCTGGTCGAAATGATGGAAGGCATCGCGGCCACCACGAAGCGCGCGATCGACTTCTTCCATATTCCCGTACCAAAGGACCGCAAGGACGCCGCCTACTACGCGCCGCTCGCGCGCTGGAAGCGGCCGAAAGGCACGGCCCTCTATCTCGGCCTGCTGCATCACGACGATGCGGCCGGCGACAAGGCGCGCATCGCCGAGGCGCGCCGCCACATTCCCGATTTCGGCTTCTCTGCCGAGTGCGGCTGGGGCCGCACCCAGCCCGGCCGCCTGCCCGGCTTGCTCGCAGGTCATCGCTCTGCTGCGGAGGCTTTCTAGATGGAACGCGTACTGGTCGTCGGTCCCAAGGACACGATTTCGATGGTCGACGATCTCGCCCCCAAGGGCTTCGAGATCGTCAAGGCGCTGCACAACTCGCCGGAGCAGAAGGCCGCCCTGCCCGGCACCCACTACTTCGTGGGCTTCGTGCAGCAATATGTGACGCAACAGCTCTACAAGGACGCGCCGCACCTGAAGCTGGTGCAATGCCTGAGCGCCGGCTACGACCGTGCCGACCTCGAGGCGGCGCGCAAGAGCAAGGTGCCGCTGTGCAACAACGGCGGCGCCAACTCGGTCGCGGTGTCCGAGCACGCGCTGCTGCTGATGCTGGCGACGTCACGCCGGCTGATCACCCAGCACAGCAACGTCACCGCCGGCCGCTGGCACGGCAACGCCCCGCCCACCGTCCACGAGGTGCGCAACAAGGTGCTGGGCATCATCGGCCTCGGCACCATCGGCAAGAAGGTGGCGCGGCTCGCCCAGGCCTTCGGCATGATCGTGCACTACTACGACATCGTGCGGCTAAGCGAAGACCGCGAGGATGCGCTCGGCGTGCGCTTCCGCCTGCTGCCCGAGATCCTGCGCACCTCCGACATCATCTCGCTGCACGTGCCGCTGAACGATTCCACCCATCACCTGCTCGGCGCCCAGGAGCTCGCGGCGATGAAGAGGTCGGCGATCATCGTGAACACCTCGCGCGGGCCGGTGATCGACGAGAAAGCGATGACCGAGGCACTGAGCGCCGGCCGCCTGTTCGGCGCCGGGCTCGACGTGTTCGACGAGGAGCCGACGCCGCCCGACAACCCGCTGCTCAAGCTCAACAACGTCGTGCTGACGGCCCATCTCGCCGGCCCGACCTGGGAGAGCAACATCACCCGCCTGCGCAACGGCTTCGACAACGTGCAGCGCGTCGCCCGCGGCGAGCCCGCGCTCTGGGTGGTGCCGGAACTTCTGTAACCCGTTGATAAAGCAGGCCAGGGCGCGAAATTGGTTAGCAATCGCTAACCTTCTTCGGCCGGATTCCCGCCACAGAAAGCGGTACAATATGTCGCAGGAGGTGGATCGCGGCTCCTGGTGGCTTGCGAGCTGACTACACAGCCGAGCCCTGCGGCCCGCGGCCCCTTTGAGTGGTGAGGGAGGTGCCCCATGGCCGTGCAGCAACACATACGCAACCCCATCGAATGGGGCTGGGATTCGCTGAAGCAGACCGGTCGCGCCATGAACACGGCCGGCCAGACGCTGGAAGGCTCGTGGGAAGGCCACGACCACACCATGCCCACGGTGCGCCGCATCGATGCCGCCGATCTCCGCGACGCGCTGCGCAAAGGCTTCGCCGATTTCGGTGCTTATCGCACCGACGTCATCTTCCTCTGCCTGCTCTACCCCGCGGTCGGCTTGATCCTGTCGCGGCTGATCTGGGGGTTCGGCTTGCTGCCGCTCATCTTCCCGCTCGCCTCGGGCTTCGCCCTGATCGCGCCGTTCTTCGCCGTCGGGCTCTACGAGATGAGCCGCCGCCGCGAGCTCGGCATCGACAAGGGCTGGGCCGATGCCTTCGGCGTGATGCAGTCGCCGGCGCTAGGCTCGATCATGGCGCTCGGCCTCCTGCTGTTCACGATCTTCGGTCTCTGGCTGATGGCGGCACACTTCATCTGGCTGCTGACGCTTGGACCCGACGCGCCAGTGTCCCTCGGCTCGTTCATCCGCGATGTGCTGACGACGACACCCGGCTGGGTCATGGCGGGCGTCGGCATCGGCGTCGGCTTCCTGTTCGCGCTGCTGGTGCTGACGGTGAGCGTGGTGTCGTTCCCGCTGCTGCTCGACCGAGACGTCGGCGTCGCCACGGCGATCTCCACGTCCTTCGAGGTCGTGCGCACCAATCCGGGGCCGATGGCGCTATGGGGCCTGACGATCGCTGCCGGCCTGGTGATCGGCGCGATCCCGCTCCTGCTGGGGCTGGCGATCGTGTTTCCCGTGCTAGGGCACGCGACGTGGCACCTCTATCGCAAACTCCTGCCCCGACCCGCCTAGCGGCCTAGGGGCAGGCCAGCGTCCGATCGCGAAGGTCGTCGCGAAGCTTGCGATCGGTGACGTCGACGGTTGAGACGGCGACGATCCTGGTACGGTTCGTGAGGTCATCGCGATTCTTCCGGTCGGTGATATCCAGGACCGACGGGGCGACGCCCTTCGTGCGGTTCGTTAGATCGTCGCGATTCTTCCGGTCGGTGATGTCGAGCGTCGACGCGGCGACGAGCTTCGTGCGATTGGCGAGATCGTCGCGATTCTTTCGGTCAGTGATGTCGCGGCCGTCGAAACAATCGCGCGGCGTGCCATAGGCACACGACGTCTGAGCCATAGCCGGCACCGAAAAGACCGCGGCCGGCAGAGCCGCCAACAGAACAAGAACCCTCATCGTCCGCCTCACTTGATGCCGAGCAGCTTGGCCGCCGTGCCGCCCAGGATGGCGACGCGCTGGTCGTCGCTCAGGCCCGGGGTGGAGAGCACCAGATCGATCTCGGTGGTGGTCCACGGGAACGGATAGTCGGTGCCGATCATGATCTGGCCCGGCCCGGTTTCGGCGATGAGGTGGCGCAGCGCCTCCTGGGTGAACACGATGGTGTCGAAGAACAGCTGGCCATCCCTGAGATAGGCCGTCGGGTTCTTCTTGGGCAGCGGCCCGACGCGATTGGGGAAGCAGCGGATCACCGCATCCGAGCGGTTGGCATAGGACGGCAGGAAGCCGCCGCCGTGCGCGGCGCAGATCTTCAGGCCGGGGAAGCGGTCGAGCGTGCCCTCGAAGATCAGGTGCGAGAGCGCGATCGTGGTCTCCAGCGGATTGCCGATGGTGTTGGTCAGGAGGCCACTGCCGCCGAGGCGCCCGCTCGGCTCGAGCTCGCGCGTGCCGAGCGGATGCATGAAGACCAGGACGCCGAGCTCCTCGCACTTCTTCCAGAACGGATGGAACCGCGGGTTGGCCAGTTCCTCGCCGGCCACGCTGCCGCCGACGCCGACGCCGCGGAAGCCGAGCTTCTTGACGGCATACTCGACCTGCTCAGCCGCGAGATCGGGATGCTGCAGGGCGGCGGTCGCGAAGGCCACGAACCGCTCGGGATTGGCGGCGCAGAACTCGACCAGGGTTTCGTTCTGGATCTTGATCAGCTTCTCCGCCGCGTCGCGCTCGGCGCGATACCAGTAGGGATTGATGCTGAGCGCCTCGACGTCGATGCCCTGGGAATCCATGGCCGCGATCCGCGTGCTGGTGTCGTCCATCAGCAGGCCTGGCGCTTCGAGCGGATGGTCGATCAGCTTCATCGCCGCCGGCACGCAACAGTGGGCGTGCACGTCGATCGTCTTGACGCGCTTGCCGTTGACCACGACCTCGCGGCGGCGCGCTCCGCTGTGGGAATGGCTGTGCGCGTCCGCGGTGGCCATCATCGCGCAGCGCGTGAAGGCAATGCCGGTTGTCTGCATCTATCTCCCCTGCCGGCCTGGGCGGCCGGAGCGCGAGACTACACCGCCGCCGACCGACGGCGAAAGAACTTCCAGGGGTCGCGCATGAAGGCGAGCCGCTCCTGCGCTTGTGTCGCGGGGTCCAGCAGCGGCGCCGCGGTGCGGCGCTGGAACAGCATGTCCCGCCGCGCTTGCGATTTGTTACACGACGTGCCGTGTGCCACGAAGCTGTGAGTGACCACGATGTCGCCCGGCTGGACCCGTGGCACGACCAGGCGCGCGCCCTCCGCCAGCACGGGCTGGTAATCGAGCTTGACCTGCCCCCAATGCACCGATGGATCGTCGGGCTGGCGCATGAACTCCGCAGCGTACTTGTGGTGTGATCCCGGCAGGATATGAAAGCCGCCGGCGGTATCCGAGGACACCGGCGTCAGGGCCACACCGAACAGGACGTTGAACACCGCCAGCAATCGGTCCTGGCCGCCGTCGAGGTGGAAGTTGCGCCCAACCCGGGCCTTGGTCGCGAAGCCCGGCATGGTGACGGCGAATTGCACGAAGTCGGCCGGCGGCGCGGTCTCCAGTATCTGCAGGGCGAGCGGATCCAGCACGTCCGTCGCCACCGCCATGAAGGCGGGATGCCGGCAGTATCGGATCTCGCGCCACGACTCGTTCTTCGAGCGCTCCCAGCCCTCGTCGGGATGGACGGCGATGAGATGGTTCGCTGCGTCCTGAGCGGCCCGCAGGTGCGCATCGTCGATCGCGCCGGATACGATCGTGTAACCCTGCGCGAAAAGTTCGTCCCAATGTTTGTCCGCGAAGACCATGGCCCTGCTCGACAGGTTAATGGGGCGGCATCGGAATGAATACCGGCGGAACGCCCGACATCTTGCCTCGCGCCTTGATATCCTCATCCCGCGCCCCGTGGGGCTTCAAGTAGATATAGAACGGGGTCCGGCGCTCGACGACGTCATCTTTCGGCTGGGCGCTCGGGCTGACCAGCATATCGTCCTGGACGCGCACGTGCATGTAGCCCGGAAGCAGCTCCGCCCAGCCGGTGACCTCAGGCGTGAACAGAACGTCGTAGGTGTAGCTGTCGACCACCTTGACCACGCCCCATGTGGCGCCGCCGGTCGGTCCGGACGGCACCTGTTGCCAGCTCATGCCGACCTGCACGTAGACACCGACCGGATTGAGCATCACGTACAGGGGAATCCGGGGATCGGCATTCTGCATCGCAATCGTCATGCGATAGGACTTGCCGTCCGGCTCGTAGGCCACGCGCTTCAGCTCCACGTACAGCGACTGCAGCGCCATGTTCTCGAGCTGCAGTCTTGCCAGCCGCCGCGCCGCCAGGGAGTGGCCCTGGTACCAGCTCACGCCCGCGTCCAGCACCAGCGCGACAAAGACGATGCCTATGACCGCGACCAGGACCGGCGAGCGCCACAACTCGAGATGGCGGCCGAGCTGCATGTCGGCCTGCGGCCCCACCGAGGATTGGCGGTGGGGAACGGCGTCGCGCAGCTTTTGCCGAAGATCGCTCTCGGTCCGGTCGGCGGTCTTCTGGGTATCGCCCAGCCGGCGCCTCAGCAGACGGATCTCGGACTGGGCCGCCGCCAGCTCCCGCTTCAGGTCGGCGACGATCGGATCGGTGGGCTGGTCGCTCATGGCACGACGCGCCCATTGGCGATGTGAACGATTTGCCGCGCTTGCTCGGCGAGAGCGAGATTGTGCGTCACCAGCAGCAGCGTGGCCTTGCGTTCGCGGTTGACCGCGAGAAGCTCGTCCATGATCTCCATTTCCGTATGCTCGTCGAGATCGGACGTCGGTTCGTCGGCCAGCACGATGGCCGGGTCGTTGATCAGCGCCCGGGCGATCACGGCGCGGCGCTGCTCTCCAACGGAAATCTCCGACGGATAAGCCGCGACGTGGTCGGCGAGCCCTACCTGCTCCAGTAGCCGGGCCGCCTTGCCGTAGGCCTCGCCGGCGGCCGACCGGCGGCCGAGCAATGCCGGCAAGGCGACGTTGTCGATCAGCCGCAAGGTCGGCAACAGGCTCGCGAACTGGAAGACGTAGCCGATCTTGAGATTGCGAAAGGCCGCCCGCTGGTTCTCGCCGAGTTGCCAGATCTCGGTGCCGTCCACGACCACCTGGCCGCCCGACGGACGGCTGAGGCCGCCGATCATCGCCAGCAGCGAGGATTTGCCCGAGCCCGAACGGCCGATGATGGCAGCGAACTGGCCCGGTTCGACCTCGAGGTCGATGCCGTCGACTGCCGGCACGTCGCCGCGCTGGGTGCTGTAGGTCTTGGCGACGCCGCGGCACGACAACATGGCTCAACCCTCGCCGCGCACGAGGTCGTACGGATCGCGGCGACTGGCGCGCCACGCCGGATAGAGCACCCCCAGGGCGCCGATCACGCAGGCGAGCAGGACGGACGCGCCGGCAAAGGTCGCCAGGCGCGGCCAGTCGAGCCAGATGAACGGAATGCCGATCCGTTCCAGATAATAGATCAGCGAGTGCTCGTAGAAGCGCATGATCAGCCCGCCGATGATGACGCCCACAACGCCGCCGAAGCCGGTCGCGATCACCGCCTCGATCACCAGCATGCCGATCATCTGCGAGCGCTGTGTGCCGATGGCCTTGAGGAGACCGAGCTCGACGCGGCGCTCGGTAACGATGGCGGAGAACAGCACGCTCACCATCAGCGCCAGACTGGCGAACAACAGCACCATCAAGGCGAGCAGCCCGGTGAGCAAAGCCGACAGCCCCTGGCGAATCCCGCTCAGCGTCGAATCGCCGGTCACGACCTTGACGCCGTTGAGGCTCGACAGGATGGAAAACCGCGCCTGAAGCGTCGTCGCGTCCGGCGCCAGTTGCACCAGGAAGCCCGTCACCTTGTCGGGCGCCGCCACAGCCGGCGTACCCTCGCCGCCCGGTATTTGTTTTGCCATCGCATCGAAGGCGGCCAGCGGCATAAACACGCCACGCTCGTGGATGCCAACGCCCGTGCGCGCCAGCCGGCCGTAGACCGTGTGCGGCTTGCCGAAGATCAGCACCTGCGATCCCAGGGGCGCCGCGCGGCTGGCCCCCAGGATGACGTCATCGGCTTGCAGCGGCCGGTTGATCTTCTCGGCCAGCCACGGCTGGATGGTGAGGTCGCGGGCGGGGTCGAAGCCCACGAAATCGACCGTCTCGTGGTGATCGCCGATGCCCGAATGCTGCACGCGCAGGATCTTCTGCGGCGCATAGCGGCCGACGCTGTCGAGCTTCGCCTTGGCAAGAGCGTCGGCATCGAGCACCAGGTCGGTCGGCTCGACCGTCAGCAGCGCGGCGGTGATGTTGGTCAACGCGCCATCCGGCACCACCATCAGGTCGGCGCCCATCCGGGTCAGCCCCAGAGCCATGCTGAGGTCGATGCTGCGCATCAGGGCGGCGCCGGTGAAGATCACGCCCGTGCCGATGGCGACCGCCGCCATCAGCAGCAGGCTGCGCGCCTTGCGCCGCCCCAGGTTCTGCAGCGCAAGCCGGCCGAGGAGCCACCGCAACGCGTGCCGGTCTTCGGCCATGAGCGGCGTTCAGAGCGTGCAGGACCGGGTGTGCTTCATGTGCTCCAGCTGCGTCGGGATGATCACGCAGTCATGGTGGCCGCCGTTGCTCGGCAGAATGCCGATCAAGGTGTCGGTCGCCGTGTCGATCACGGCGATGCCGCTGGACTGGCGCTGGAAGCCGCTGAACGGGCACACGATGTATTTGCCATCGTAGGTGATCGCCGGTGTCTGCAGGTCGGGGCCGATGCCCTGGATCTCTTTCAGGATGGTCCAGGTCTTCGTATCGACCACCATGATGCCGCTGTAGGCCGGCGACGGGTGCAGGATCGACAAGTAAAGCTTTGAGCTGTCGAGCGAGAAGACCATGTGGAACGGATTGGGATACTTGCCGCGCCACAGCGGATCCTCGACGTGCGCGATCTTCTTCCACTTGCGCGGGTCGGGGTCCTCGCAGCTGAAAATCGAGCAGTTGTTCTCGCGCAGATTGTTCTTCATCACGAGAAAGCGCCCGTCGGGCGAGAAGCCGATCTCGTGCCCCGGCGAATGGATCTGGTCGAACACCACCTTCCAGGTGTCCTTGTCGATCTGCTCCACCGGATACTGGCCCTGCATGTCCTTGTTGAATTGAAGGAAGGCCACCGGATCGAAGTTCTTCTCCGGATCGAGGATGGCGATGCCGCCGCACAGCCGAACCACTGTGGCCGCCCAGCGGCCCTCGGGATGCCAGATCGTGCCGTCGGCGCCGGTCAGCGACAGCGGATCGGAGCCGGGCAGCGAGCCCTCCTCGACGAACAGCTCGCCCATCGGCACCATTTCCCAGTCGATCTTGTTGCCCTTGGTGCCGCGGTAGTCGTAGAGCCCCGTCTGCGCGTCGGGATAGATCTTCCTGATGGTGAGCGTGCCGCCCTTCATCCACGCGTCGCGCAGCTCGCGGACATTGGGCGTCCAGTCGAAGCGCAGCGCCGCCTTCACCTTCGAGGTCGTGCGATCGAAACAGGCGGCGATGTCCTTCTGGCCGTCGGTCACGAAGTAGGATTGCGCGTCCTTGGGATTGACGGTGACATGCACGCCAAGGCCCAGCCCGGTGGTTTCCGAGACATTCTCGACCAGCTGCATCTGCGTGCCGTCGAAGCGCACGCGATAGATGTTGGTGCCCGGCGGTGCGTTCTCCGCCGTGACCGCCGTCGGGATGCCGTAGATCAACGAGTTCTGGCCGCCTTGGGTGCTGTTGACGAACTCGAAGCCGTGAATCGGATCCGAGCTCGGGAAGGCACAAAGATGGTGGCTGATCGGATTGTAGTCGCCGTAGTTCCAGTACCAGATCGAACCCACCACTCGGTTCGAGTTCAGATCGATCGCATAGGTCCCGCCACCCAGCTTCGTCGGCAGCAGCGCGACCCAGTTGCCCAGCCCCTGCCCGCGCATGTCCGCCCGGCTGTCGACGACCTGGCGCACGATGTTCTGGCGCTGCGGTCCGGTCGAATTCGCCTGCAGGATGCCGTCACCTGACGTCGCCCCGGGGCCCAGCACCTGGTAGCCGATCACGGCCGCTTCCGCGACGCCGGCCGTCCCGACGGCCACGTTCAGCATTGTGCGGCGGCTGAGCTTCGGTTTTTTCTTTTCCTTGAGCGCGACCTTGCTCACATTCTGCGCCTGCTTCTGGCGCAGATACTCCTCGAACTCCGAGTGGTCCTGCTGAGTGACTTCCGCCTGGCGCCGGACGAACGCGTCGATTTGCGACTTCGATGCGGGCAGGCTGGGGTCGGAGACAATGGCTGGACCTTCGGGCTCGATCTTCTTTCCGGCTTGTTCGACTGTAGGCCTCGTCGGCTCCGACATTGCTCCCCCTCCACTGATCTACTACTTTGTAGATCGTAATCGAACTGCCACGACAGAAACAACTGAAGCTGCGAGAGAGTCGTCGATGGATTCGTTTGACTACACGGTCATCATCAGTGCCATCGTGCTTGGCCTCTCGTTGCTGGCAACCGCCGCCAAATTCCTCGATTGGTTCATCCACTCCGAACCGGCCACGATGGTCCGCACGACGCGGTGGCTGCTGCTCCTGCTGTTCGTCGCTTGCCTCGGACTTCTCATTGTCATGATCGTGCGCGCCCAATGGACGGCAGCCACGCTTGTCGGCGCCGCTGGGCTGCTCATCGGCTCGCTGCTCAAATGGCGAGCCTTGCTGGCGCCGCTCGGCATGGCGTTCGCCAGGTTTCGGCCGAAGCGAAAATTGTTCGACATGCCGATCGCGCCCGATGATGACATCGGCGATCCCGAAACCGTCCGCCGCGCCGCCGCGATCCTGGAAGCCTACGTCCGCCAGCCGGCGAAGCTTGCCGCGCCGCACAAGATGTCGGAAGCAGAGGCGCTCGACGTGCTCGGCCTGCAGCCCGGGGCCGACGAGGCGGCGATCCGCGCCGCGCACCGGCGCCTGATGCGGCTCGTGCACCCGGAGCACACCGGCTCGACCTGGCTCGCACGCAAGGTGACCGAGGCGAAGGACACGCTCCTCCCCGGCTCGGAAGAAAGACTGCTGACCTTCCGGCAAAGCAGCGGGAACTAGGCTGTACTAAAGTCTATCGCGGCTCGGCCGTCAGCGTGCCGGCGCCTTCGTTCCGTTGGCCGTACCCCCAGGTCCCCTGCAGGCGGCCGTCGGCAGCACCCTTGATCCGGCCGCGGCCGAAATAGTCATTGCCCCACCGCCAGGCGTAATCGAGCTGGTCGCCGGTCACGGTGCCCTCGAGATCGGCAGCGCCCATGCCGAACTCGTATTTGCCATGCACGATCTGCCCCTCGCGCCGCAGGGTCATACGGAAATCGAGGGCCGTGCCCTTGGCGTCGGTCCACTGCCCAAGGTAGTCGCCGTCGAATGCCTGCCTCGATCGCGGCGCAACGACAGGCGGCGCGCCCGCTGCTGCGAAGCTGGCGACGCTCGATGACTGGCCGACTAGGCGCATGGACTCGCGTATATCCGGGTCATCGAGCAGCTTCGCCACCTGCTCGAGGCCCTGTGCAACGCTCTCGAGCAACTGTAACTCGCGCTGGGGTGAAGGCTTGTCCGCCACGAACAGCTGAGCGTTGCCGCGCAGCGCGGCCACCAGCCGCGTGATGCGTTGACCGGACATCGGATGGGTGCTGCGCGCCGGGCAGTCAAAGGGCGCGGCCATGTTGAAATAGAAGATGATGCCGACCGGCGGCGCGTGCATGCGGGCCATCAGCTCGATGGCGAAGGTGTCCGCCTCGCTCTCCTGTTGGCGCGACTGCTCCACGCTCACATTGGCCGAATGCTTGTGGAAGAGATGGCCGAGCTCATGGGCCATGATGAAGACCATGGTGTCGCCGTAGAGCTTCTGGAACAGGTCGTCGACTTCGGGATCGTTCTGTGGCTCGTCCGGAATCCCCAAGGCCGCGAGCGGCAGCTTGTGCACGCCGTCGGGCGCGGGGCCGCGAAAGGCCAGCATGGCGGCATAGTCGAACACCTTCTTTTCCGGCAGGCGGTGGCGGTTCAGCCAAGCCACGGCCATGGTGAGATCGCTGACCAGTTTGACCGAGGACAGCGGCAGGACGACCCGGCCGCCCTGCGCGGCGTAAAAGTTCATGGGATGCGCGGGATATACCCGCTGGTCGAGATCGAGGGTGGTGCCGCCCAGCACCCGCCGCTCCTGGTCGGTAAGCTGCGGCAGGATCACCTGGTCGAAGTTCGACCTCAGGCCGGGCGCGGTCCGCTCGGTGACACGATCGAGGGCCGCGGGCGGATAGAAGGCGCTCCAGTCGTAGGCCGGCGGGCACTGAGCGTGCGCCGGCAGTCCGATGACGGCCAGCAGCAGGGCAAGCACTGTTCGCATGATGCGGCCCTCCTCATCGCGTTTG
>Ga0306921_10004204_pt1 | contig 14740 bp, 13 predicted proteins | sample sta12Cox44000080_FD_203760 | JGI IMG/M metagenome (GOLD analysis project Ga0306921, IMG submission 203760) | Lab enrichment of tropical soil microbial communities from Luquillo Experimental Forest, Puerto Rico - statoxic.12C.oxic.44.000.080 (v2)... | ecosystem: Environmental > Terrestrial >...
TCAGGGCCCGAGTCCAAGCTCATCCGACTCCGCCGCCCCGATGGCACCTGCTCCGGCTCGGTCATCAAGTCCAGTGAGTATTGCTTCGCCGGTTGCCACAACTCCTGCTCCAAAGCCTTCCGCGAAGATGATCGCGAAAGACTCAACCACGCCCGTCGCTGCGGCGCCCGCACCATCTCAACCGCCTGCTGCGACAGCCCTCGCGCCTCCTGCATCTGCTCTGGTTGTGCACACGGAAGCCGCAAAGCGCGCGCCCAAGCCCGCCCCGTCTGATAGCGACGCCGCGCCCGCGCCAAGTTCCCTCGGCTTGACGTCGAGCGCCGACCCGCATGCTCTGGCCGCGATCGGAAGCGCCCCAGTCGCAGTACCAAAAGCTTCCAACCAGGTATTGAAGATCTCTCAGGGTGTATCAGAAGGTCTGGTGCTCAAGAAGGTCACGCCGCGCTACCCGTCGCAAGCACTACAAATGCGCATCGAAGGGTCCGTGCAATTACAAGCGACGATCGGCAAGGACGGCTCGATCTCGAACCTCAAGATTCTTAGCGGAGAAGCGATGCTGGCCCGCGCCGCCCAAGATGCCGTCAAGCAATGGAAGTACAAGCCCTACTACTTGAACGGAGAACCGGTCGAGATTCAGACTCAGATTACGGTGAACTTCAAGCTGCCCAACTAGTCGGCATCCCGCAGTTGCTTCTGATCGCGCTTGGGGCGCCCTTACTGAGTGCCGCCATCGGGTTGCCACCGGCGGCTACGGGGGTGGGCCAGGTTGAGCCGCTGAAAACTGTGGTAGAGACCATGAAGATCTTCGCTCAGGGTTCTTACGACCTGCAGACAGATTTTGTGATGCTCTCGCAAGTAACCCATCAAAGTCTCTCTGGGCACAAAGCCGGCCTCGGTTTGCACCAGCGCCATAGCTGATAGTTTGTGGGTTCCCTCAGAAATCGCCTCGCTCAGCGCAAGCATGGTCCCCGACGCGACAGACGTGGCCAGGATGATCGGCCCTGAACCTTCTGGTATCCACAACCGGACCTGCCCCTTTTGAATCAGATAGATACCGCTTGCCGACTCACCCTGCTCAAACAATAAAGTGCCCGACTCGTATCGGCGCACAACGCTAATCGCCTCAAGCGAGGCCCACAAGTCGGTGGCAAAGCTGGAAGGATCGTCAGCCATCCGAAAACTCACCCGTTGTGATTTGAATACTGGATTTGTGATCGCCCGGGATGTGATGCCCATCACTCGTGCGCGTGACCGCATTAGGCGAGGCTGTGCGAAAGGCGAACACCCCTTGGAAGCAGAGATTCGCGCGCCAATCGATCTGCGCGATCCCGCTTGCCGGGCGGTGAGTGGGCATCAACAATCCCAGGGAAGAGATCCCTCGTGCAAAACCTTCGAACTGGCTAACTATTGCTCGGGCTGGAGTGTCTCATCGATTGAGACGCTGCCATCTTTATCGACCGTGATGACTTTCTGCACTGGCTTGTATCCTGTTTCGGTGATGTCCACTACGTAGTTGCCCGGATTCAGCACGAAGTCTACCGGCGTTGACTTCTCAAGCATCCGGCGGTTGACGGCCACCTGTGCGCCCTTGGGCATCGTTCGTACGCTCACCTTGCCCATTCCCGCCAGAGCAACGTTGCTGCGGAAGATCTTGGACAACTTGCCCACGGTCTTGATGTTGTCGGTATTACCCAAGGCGCGCAAGGTGGGAGCAAAATGGAAGCTCTGGCCGGGCTGGCCCACAGCCGACGTCGTCTCGTCGAGGTAGCCGACCTTGCGTACAAGAATCGTATGATTCCCGCTGCCCAGCGTAATCTGGGACGGCGTCACTTTTTGCGAGTCTTTTCCATCGACGATGATCGATGCACCGGGAGGATCGCTGTTGACGCTCATTACCGCGTTGGGTTGAGCAAGATGAAAGCTCAGCGACGACTTACTGGCTGCGGCCACATCCACGGTACGCGTCTCCTGCCCGTAGCCCGCCTTGTTGACCACAACGGTATGCGACCCGGGAGACAGCCCCGTCAGGTTGAAGGGTGTGACCCAACCGGGATCTGTGCGACCATCCACCTGGATCTGCGCCCCTTCCGGATTGGAATCCACGGATAGCTGCCCGGGCACGACTGCGGCCACTACCGGGGCGGGTACTTTCTTACCCTTCGCCGGACGAGCTTTTGCCGCGTTCTTAGCAACCGTCTTCGGTGTCGCACTGTTGTCTTGGGAATTATCCTCGGTCGCGCTTTGCGCTTCCGGAGCGGCGGGCGCGGCTGCCTGGTTTGAAGTGTCCTGTGCTGCGGGGGCGGGAACTGGAGCAGGCTGGGTCGCTGCGGCCGCTGACTTCGCCGGAACACTGCCCTCTTCGTCCGTATTCTGCGAATAACTGTGCCATGCCATCGCGGCGCCAACGACTAGGATGATCGCGACCGCGCCGCCCAGCGAGTACATCAGCAGCTTGGGCGGAACACCTTTGATCTCTTTAATTGCCTTCTCCGCAACTTCTCGCGGATCCACCTTCGGCTTTTCCGGTTCGCTCGGGCGAAAGACGATCGACGGCAGCGTGGGCTCGGCTGCAGCCTCTTCCTTCCTCGGCGGCGGGGGTGCAATGTATACCTCTTTCAGCGGAGGCAATTCCGACATTTCCGAGAAGCTCGTGGTGTTCGCTGCGCTTGGCGCACTCTCGGCCATCATCGGGTCAATTGCTAACTTCGGCTTCTCGACCGCCGCTTCGTCAGCCACCCCGGCTGACAAGCCTCCTTCGTTGACACTCAGTGCCTGCACCGAGGCCCGCACCGTGGCATTGATAAATTGAGCGCTTGGATCCAGGCTTGGACCGCGTGACGTCGTACTGCTTTGATTCCAGCCAGCCGCCGCGGCAGCCGCTTGGGGCGCCTCTTCAGCTTTGCTCCGGACCACGCTCTGCGAGCGCGGCGAAGGTGGAGACGGCGGTGTCCAGGAAGTCTCCAACTCGTCAGAAATTGAAGGTTGCGGCGAGAACTTTTCTGGTGCCACGACCGGCAGCGTCGGTGTAGTCGACTCGGCCTTCGTGACGGGCGCCGCAAACTTCGCGGCAGATGCAGCCGGAGGCGCTTTGGGAAGCGCAATCGCAGCCTTCGGAGCCGCTGGCTTGCCAGTCCCTTTCGAGGCCGCTTCCCGGCACTTGTCGAGATCCGCCGCCAACTCTTTACCACTCTGATAGCGCTGCGCGGGATCTTTGGCGAGTGCCTTCATGATCACACCGCTCGCAATCCCGTTGATCTTCGGATTCAGCTGAGCCGGAGCGACCGGCATCTCCTCCAGAATCTTCTGTCGAACGGCATCCGCATCTGCGGCACCGAATGCCTTTTGGTCGGTCACCATCTCGTACAGCATGGCTCCCCAGCTGAAGAGGTTTGACCGCGCGTCCAACGAGTCACCCGCTACCTGTTCGGGAGACATGTAATAAAGGACAGACGGTGGCTCGCCCTTAGCTTGGGCGTGTACATAACCCGTGCTCGAAATGCCGAAGCTCAGGATCTTCACCGTACCGTCCCACGTCACCATCACCTTCGCCGGTTCCAGGCTCAGGTGAAAAACATTGTGTTCATGGGCATGATCCAAACCTTGGCATACCTGCCGGCTGATATCGAGCAGGTCCCAAATCGAGAACCCTTCTTTGCGGGCCAGCATGGTCGCAATGCTGTTGCCCTGCACATACTCCATTGCTGCACAGAACTGCCCGTCGATTTCACCCGCCCCATATACCAGGGTGATATTCGGACTGGTCAGGTCTTTGGTCGTTTCGGCTTCTGCCAGAATGCGTTGCTCAAGGTCGCCGGCATGTTCCCCGTAGGCTTCGAGGCGAATGGTCTTGAGCGCGAGCACCTGCCCTGACTCGGGATCGCTAGCCTTGTAGACACAGCCGGAGTCGGACTTTGCGAGTTCGCTTTGAATTTCGAAACGGCCGATTTTGTTAGACATTTCTCCCTAGCCTCGTTGCGGGCGAAGCCCTCGCACACGTTCCAACCATGGAACGGCGCTCGGAGTCCTGGGGGTGGTGTTAAGAGAATAACGCTGTGGGAGAGTCCGTTCGAGTTACGAAGGTAAGCGGGCATTCGCCAGGCCCGGCCGCCGATTAAGCACCGCCGCCGGTCAGCCAAGCCTCGAAGATGCTGCGCACCTTCCCGCCTTCGGTGCGCCGGCGCACGCCATCGAGCACTCGAAGTCGGGCGCTGTTTCCAGAGCCCGAAAACCCAAGCCAGTAAGGAATATGAAGTTCATCGTCCAACGGGTCGGCGGAGATTTCCATCGCGTGCAATCGAAAGAAACCTTTGCCATAGAGAAGCCGCCGGACTTTAGCCACTAACAACTCCCCGGCTTCTGTTGAGCCCAGGTGCGGAGGTAGACTGTTTCGTGTATCAAGCCGAACCGTCTCGCTCTCGGTCGGGGCATGTTCGAATCGATACGGATCCAACGAACCGCGAACTGCATCGAGCCCCAACGTACTCGTTTCGATCCGCCCCCGGTTCACAATCGTCACTCGAAACAGATAAAACGGGATATATGCTTCGGCAACTGACTTCAGAGGCCCAGACAAAACACTTCTCAACAATCCTGTGGGTCCGCTTGGCCTCAATAGCCGAATCGCCTCATCGCGAGAGACATTCGGACGCAGGGCCCGAATCGTCGTTACTCCAGCATCTGATAGGGTTTGCATCGTCACCGGGTTGCAGGATTCTGCCTTATCTTACATGCGGTCTCATTCTGGGATGACATTTGTCATCTTGCTCCGATGACATTGTCCACTGGCTCCGCATAGCTCGTTCATCCACAATCTGGAACGATGAGGAAGGGCCGAGCCTCAAGCCCCAATGACACCCAAACGCCTAAATGGGGCCGCCCTAGGTAGCAGTTGTCGCGCCTTTCCTCATCGTCTATTCTTATGGCGACCGCTTACAGCACGATTCATCCCGCGAGCCGGGCCGGAATCCGAGTTTCCACAACGAGACGTTCTACCACGGGAGTGCCATCGTGACCCTAACGTCCTTTGTAACCAAGAGTGCATTCCGCAACAAGCGGCGTAGCGTACTGACCGTACTCAGCTTGATGTTTTCGCTGTTGCTGCTCACCGTGATGATGACCGTTTGGAAGGGCTTCTACCTTGACAAGGGTAGCGAACAGTCTTCGCAGCGGCTCATTACGCGCCATCGCGTCTCCTTAACTGAATCCCTGCCTGTAGCCTATCGCGAAAAGATCCGGACCGTTCCGGGCGTCGTCGCGGTTGCTCCCACCCAGTGGTTTGGTGGTCTTTACAAGGATGCAAAGCCCGAGAACTGGTTCGCTCAATTTGGCACCGACCCCAACGAAATCTTCAAGGTGATGACCGATTTCAAGATTCCGGCGGATCAGCTCGTTGCTTGGCAGCGCGATCAAGCGGGGACCGTGGTGGATTCCGAACTCGCCAAAAAATATGGCTGGAAGATCGGCGACCGAATCGTCCTGCAGGGAACGATTTTCCCCATCAACCTCGAACTCACGATTCGCGGAATGTTTACCGCGCCGCAGCCCAGCATTACCGTCTACTTCAATCAGAAATATGTCGAAGAGGCGGTCGCCTTCGCCAAGGGGAACACCGGAACCTTTAACATCCTTGCCGACTCCGCGGAAGACGTCCCCAAAGTTGCTTCCGGCGTGGATGGTCTTTTCAAGAACTCGCCTTATCCCACGAAGACGGAGAGCGAGAAGGCGTTCCAGCTAAGCTTTATCAGCAGCCTGGGGAACGTGAAAGCTTTCATCCTCAGCATCTGCTTCGCTGTGGTCTTCGCAACGCTCCTGGTATCGGCCAACACCATGGCGATGTCGATCCGCGAGCGTACTCGTGAAGTCGCCGTCCTCAAGACGATTGGATTCACGCGTCGCAAGATTCTCAGCCTCTACATAGGAGAATCCGTAACTGTCGCGTTGATCGGCGGGATTCTCGGTTGCTTACTGGCTGCCGGCATGGTCTTTGGAATGGCCCATGCCCCAGGAATGGGCTTCTTCTTTCTTGGCATGGCAGTGACTTGGCCTACCGTGCTGCTGGCAGTCGCGGTTGCGGGAACAGTGGGATTTCTAAGCGCGATCTTCCCCGCTTATCACGCAGCGAAAGTTGATATCGTGGACGGTTTGCGTCACATCGGATAGCGCAGAGGACTCATGGCAATCCCCATTAAGTACAACATCCGGAACCTGAAGCTCCGCAAAGGCCTCACCATCATGACCGCGCTGGGCATTGCGCTGACCGTGACCACCGCGGTATTCCTGATGGCGTTGCTGGCAGGTCTCGATCGTGCGTTTGTCAAAAGCGGCGACCCGCTGAACGTTCTTGTGTTGCGCAAAGGATCGCAAGCCGAACTCTCGGGCGGCTTCGATGCCTCGCTCTTCCCTACCCTCAAAGAACTTCCCGGCATTGCTAAAGACAGTAAAGGCGAGCCGATGGCGTCCGGCGAATGGGTCGTGGTCATCGTGCTGCCTCGTAAAGACGGTACCGGGGAAGTGAACGTCTCGGTTCGCGGCGTGATGCCCGACGGCCTCGAGCTTCGCCCTAGCGTCAAGCTGATCGAAGGCCGCTGGTTCTCACAAGGCCAGCGTGAAGTAACGGTGGGCCGCAACATTCATTCCCGCTTCTCGGGCACAAATGTCGGAGACACACTCGACTTCGGCAAAGGCAAATGGACCGTGGTCGGCGTCTTTGACGCTGGAGGCACCGCGTACGATTCCGAGATCTGGAGCGATGTGAATCAAATGGCTCCCGACTTCGATCGCACCGGCGGCTACTCTTCGGCCTACTTGCGCGCGACCGATCCAGTTGCCGCCGACGCTCTCAAGAATCGTGTCAGCGACGATCAACGCCTGAAACTTGAAGGCTCGCTCGAAACCGAATACTTCGCCAAGCAAACGAGTTCCGGTGGCCCGATCAAGTTCGTTGGCACGTTCGTTGCTTTCATCATGGCGATCGGGTCGATCTTCGCTGCCATGAACACTATGTATGCCGCCGTAGCGTATCGCGGCCGCGAAATCGCCACTCTGCGCGTGATTGGCTTCAGTCGGCCGAGCATCTTGACCTCCTTCGTCTTGGAATCTCTCCTGCTCTCGCTGTTGGGCGCGATCCTCGGAGTTGTGCTGATGCTGCCTTTTAACGGCATGACGACAGGCGTGGGCAATCAACTCACCTTCAGTGAGATGGTGTTCAGTCTTCAGCTCACTTGGAAGGTCGCGTTCTACGCCATCCTCTTTGGCATCATCATGGGCGTGCTCGGTGGACTCGCTCCGGCGTGGCATGCCGCCCGGCAGAACATTTTGAATGCGCTCCGCAGCTAAGCTGCCGAGCCTTCGAGACAGGTAGCTCTAAACCATGCCTCTGGACACAAAACACGAAGAACTGCAGAACCTCCGCATCGATCGCTCCAATCGCGGAGAGGCCGCCGGCGAAGTGCCGACCTGGGCGAAGCGTTTCATTCTCGGCGGAATCGCGGTCGTACTGCTGCTCGGAGTCGCGGCGTTAGCTTATCGATTCCTGGCGGCCCCGGTCTCAGAAGTGAATGTCGTTCGCGCCGCGGCTGAGGGCGGAGACATCGGCGGGGTTGTGCTCTCCGCGACTGGCTACGTGGTCGCTCATCACAAGATCAATGTCAACTCCAAGGTCACCGGCCGCCTCGCATGGATCGGCGTCGAAAAGGGTGACAAGGTCAAAGAAGGTCAGGTACTGGTTCGTCTGGAGGACGAAGAATTCCGAGCACAGTACAAGCAGGCGGAAGGCGCTGTCGCAAATGCTCGCGCCTATGTGCAGGAACTGGAAAATGGATCCCGCCCGCAGGAGATCCAACAGGCGCAACACAACCTCGCTGAGGCTCGAGCCACTGCTGCCAACGACAAGATTTCCCTGGAGCGCACCACCCAACTTGCCGCACAAGGCGTGGTTTCCAAGCAGGCGCTCGACGACGCCACTGCCAAGTACGAGTCCAGCCAGCAGCGCATGAATTCGCTCACCCAGGCTTTCACGCTGATGAAGGTTGGTCCGCGCGCCGAGGAGCTCGAACGCGCCCGCGGCCAGCTTCTTCAAGCCGAAGGCCAGGCGGCTTATGCGAAGTCACAACTCGACGCGACTACCATCCGCGCGCCCGTCGACGGCACCATCCTCGAACGCAAAGCGGAAAAGGGAGAGCTCGTCACCTCTCAGTTTGCCAGTACCGCTGAAGGCGGTCCGCAGGGCTCCGTGGTTGCTCTTGCAAATCTGCAAGACATTCAAGTCGAACTCGACATCGCCCAGGATGACTTCGCTAAATTGAAGGCGAAACAGCGCGCCACCATCACGGTCGATGCATTCCCCGATCACAAATACACGGGCTACATCGCCGAGATTTCGCCTGAAGCGAACCGGCAAAAAGCCACTGTGCAGGTAAAAGTGCAGATCGAGAATCCGGACGAATTGCTGCGCCCGGATATGAACGCAACCGTCAAGTTCCTCGCCAACGAAGACAAGACGGCCACGAAGGCTCCGTCAGGCGCGATCGTTCCAACTTCTGCAGTGGTTGACCGCAACGGAAAGAAAGTTGTCTTCGTCGCGTTCAACGACAAGGCTGTGATGCGTGAAGTACACATTGTCAGCTCGCGCTCGGGCGGCTATCTGGTGGATGGCCTGGTCGGCGGCGAAAACGTCATCACCGGACCTGCTGAAACTTTGAAAAATGGCGACAAGATCAAGCTTAAAGGACAAACTACATGAGCACGATGACCCAGACTCCTCCCGCTACCGGCACCAAGGTGGTTCAAGCGCGCAATGTTAGCAAGGTATTCAAGCGCGATGCATTTGAGGTGAAGGCGCTCGAAGACGTTTCCATCGACATTGCCGAGGGAGAATTCCTCGCGCTCATGGGCCCATCTGGCTCGGGCAAGACCACGCTGCTCAACATGATCGCCGCCATCGACCGTCCAACCGCCGGCGAACTGCTCGTCATGGGCCAGAACATCTTCGGCTTCGACGATGCGCAGTCCGCACGCTGGCGCAACGAGCACGTCGGCTACGTGTTTCAGACCTTTAATCTGATTCCGGTGTTGACCGCGTTCGAGAACGTGGAGATGCCCTTGCTGCTCACCAAGCTCTCCGCGTCGCAGCGCCGCGATCACGTGATGACCGCGCTCAAATTGGTGGGATTGGAAGAGCGTGTCAACCACTTACCGAAGCAGCTCTCTGGTGGGCAGGAACAGCGCGTAGCAATCGCGCGCGCGATTGTCAGCGACCCGACCTTGCTGCTCGCTGACGAACCGACCGGCGATCTTGACAGCCATTCAGCAACCGAGATTCTGGAAATTCTGAAGCGGCTGAATGAGAGTTTTAAGAAGACGGTCGTCATGGTAACGCACGACCCGCACGCAGCCTCGTACGCGCACGTTACACGTCATCTTGAAAAGGGCATGCTGCTCCCGTCTGGGGTCAGCTAAAGGGTCAAGGTGCGCGGCCGAACCGATCAGTCGCGCACCCTTTACAGAAGAAGTTAGGCGCGCGCTAAGCCCCGTTCTTCGCTGGCGCTGTCGGCAGGATCCGCGACCCACTCCCACGCTCGTCGCCCGTTCTCTCGAATCGTCGAGCGCGCCTCACCGTATTCCACCAGGCGATTCAAGACCGTGGTCACCGAGGCCAGCGGATCCTTGTGCCGCGCGAGTAGCGGCGGAACTCGCCGCTGAATCTCCTCGCACACTTCCCTAGCTGCTAATGGACGCTTCGCCTCCATCAGCACCATCCGGCACGCTTTCGTAAACCCGGGCTGGCGTCCACCGGACTTCCGGTCTACCAGGTCGAGGAGTTCTTCACTCAGAATGTCGTCCCCAAATAGATTCGCAAGCCCCACGATCGTCTGTTTCACAGTTCCGATGCGCTTCATGATCTCGGCTCTTTGACGCATCAACTGCCGGAGTTCGTCATGCGCCTGCCGCACGACCTCCACTACATGCGCGTCCCCGGTTCCCGGAATATTCCTGTTCCCGTTCCCATTGAGTTCCACTGACCTGATCTCCATCGCGCCATCCTCCCAACGCAGACTGCAGTCGTCACCGGCCCAACTATGCCGACACCGCGCCCATTATGCTGGATACGCTCAAGCCTGCCTGCAAGTTCCCCAAAATGTTGTCTGGCCGGTATACCGACTTCTGACAACTTGCCCCGTTAGACGTGTCAAGAATTGATCGGTAAGCAGAAAACGCGGTGGAATGTGCAGGATATGAAGATTCGGAGAACACAGTTCACGGTGAACGTGAGCCCTGAACGTCCATGTAACTATATGGAATTCTAAATAACATTTGTGCTGTCGAGTGCAGGCTTGTCATCCCTGGCGCCTCCCTCGTCGATTGCGTGTTTTGCGAGATTTGCTGCGAGATCATCGGTCGCGGAGCGACCGTGGGTTGCGAGCTTTCGATTAGTAGGCGAAGCCGTCCGGTTGGCTCACAGCTCCAACTCGCACCTGGTTATCAATAAAATTTTGGCCGGTTGTTAGTGCTTTACGATTTGTCTCTAACAGATCCACGCGCTTGATCTTCGTCTCAATCACTCGCATCGCAGTTTCGCTGCTGAGGCATTCAACCTCTTCCAGGAGCGCGCCCATCATTACGATGTTGGTGACTTTGGTTGAGCCCAGTTTGTCAGCCATCGCCGAAGCCGGAATAGATACCACCCGCGCCTGCGGCATCACAAAGTCTTCGGGCAGCCGCTCGTTGTTATAGAGGATAAGTCCGCCCGGCAAAACTTCCGCAGCAAACTTCCGCAACGAGATTTCGTTCATCGCAATCAGCACGTCCGGATGGGAAATCAGCGGCGATCCAATCCGTTCCTTCGAAAGACAGACATGGCAATGCGCGCTGCCCGATCGCATCTCGGGCCCATAAGAAGGCAGCCAGCTCACTTCTAGGCCTTCGCGCATTCCCATTTCGGTGAGCAGTTGCCCGAGCAGCAACACTCCCTGACCCCCGAAGCCGGCGATCTTGAGATTCAGCTCCGCGAAATGATGATGAACGTTCGTCACCTTGCCGCCTACCACTTCATCCTTTGCGCTGATCTCCAGAAAATCCGACACTAAGCGCTGCGGAGGGTCCGCATTCACGATTGGCTCCGGCTTGCGATCCCGAAATAGATTCAACGGAAACGTTGGAACAAGCTTCTCTCCCACCCACCGCCGCGCCTCGACCGGATCTTTGCCCCAGATCGTCGGACACGGCGACAGGATCTCGACAAACGAAAATCCAACTCCATCGCGCTGAATATCGAGCGCTTTTCGCACCGCACGCCGCGCCTTCATGATGTTCTTGTTGTCGGAGAGCGCCACCCGCTCCACGTACACCGGCGCCTCGAGCGTAGAGATCAATTCCGCCATGTGCAGCGGGAAGCCTTCATTCTGCGGCCGCCGCCCCCACGGTGACGTCAAGCTCTTCTGCCCAACCAGGGTGGTCGGGGCCATTTGCCCGCCCGTCATCCCGTAGATTGCATTGTTGACGAAGAAGACTGCGATCTTCTCGCCGCGGTTCGCGGCATGAATAATTTCGGCCGTACCAATGGCTGCCAGGTCACCGTCCCCCTGGTAAGAAATTACAATCTTCTCAGGACAGGTGCGTTTGATCCCAGTCGCGACCGCAGGCGCGCGTCCGTGCGCTGCTTGCACATTCCCCGTATCGAAGTAGTAGTAAGCGAAGACCGAACATCCCACCGGACTTACAAAGATCGTGCGGTCCTGCAAGCCGAGATCTTCGATCGCCTCAGCAATCAGTTTATGCGCCACGCCATGCCCGCAGCCCGCGCAATAGTGCGTCTGGTGCTGCAGTTCGCCCTTGCGCTCGTAGCCGTCATAGAATGCAGCGGACTTGGTATGAATCACTATGTAACCGTTGGAGTTCTCTACGCCCGGTGCTTTTGTCCCGTCCCACATGGGCTGCCTCTCCTACACCAGCGAAGTCATGTGCACCAAAATCTCGGCCAGAATCTCTTCCACCGATGGCACGTTGCCACCGGTCCTTCCGTAGAACTCCACCGGCACTTTGCCTTGCAGCGCCAGCCGGACATCCTCGACCATCTGCCCGTTGCTTAGCTCAACGACGAGCACTTTGTGAGCACGCGCCGCAGCCCTCTGCAACGCTTCCGTCGGGAACGGCCACAACGAAATCGGGCGGAACAGGCCGACGTGCAAACCTTGCTTGCGTCCTTCTTCCACCGCGGATCGAAGCACGCGCGACGTAATGCCGTAGCCCGCCAGCAACACATCTGCATCGGCAGCGTCGTACAACTCGCACCGCGCCTCCACCTCAGAAGCGCGCCGGTACTTCGCTTCCAACTTGCGCTGGTGCGCTTCGAGTTGATCGGGTTCGAGGAAGATCGAACTCACAAGATTCTTCTGCGTCGCGGGCGTTCCTTGCACGGCCCAGGGCTTGTCGGGAATCACAGCCTCGCGATATTCCAACTCCACCGGCTCCATCATCTGCCCGATGAAACCATCGGCCAGCAGGATCACCGGATTGCGATATTTGTCGGCCAGTTCGAACGCGAGCACGGTCAGATCGGCCATCTCCTGCACGGATGCAGGTGCGAGCACCAGGTTGTGATAGTCGCCGTGCCCTCCGCCCTTCACCATCGCAAAATAGTCACTCTGCTCCGGCGCGATGTTGCCCAACCCCGGACCGCCGCGCACCACATCCACGATCACGCACGGTAGTTCTGCCCCAGCAATGTAGGAAATCCCCTCCTGCATCAAGCTGAGGCCAGGCCCCGATGACGCTGTCATCACACGCGCCCCCGCCGCCGCGGCGCCGTAGACCATGTTGATGGCCGCAACTTCGCTCTCCGCTTGAATGAATGTTCCACCCACTTGTGGGATATACAGCGCCGCGGCTTCTGCAATCTCACTCGCCGGAGTTATCGGATACCCATAGAACGAACGGCATCCCGCGAGAAGGGCGCCTTTTACGATGGCGATGTTTCCTTTACAAAGCTGCCGCATATTCGCCTCCCGCTTGCGTTGCAGCCACTTGCGGCGAAGCCTTCACGCGATATACCTCAATCGCGCCCGGCTCCGGACAGCAGTAGAAGCAGATCCCGCAGCCCGTGCAGTCTTTACCCGTGTACTGGGCTGGGTGCACTCCATACGCGTTGAGCGCCTCCAGCAACTCAAGGCATTTCGGCGGGCACGACTCTACGCACAGCCCGCATCCCTTGCACTCAGCCGTGTCGATTACAACTTTGCCGCGTGCCTGTGTAGCCATGTATCACCTCGCGATGACAGACTGTGTACTGTGCGGCCGTTGCAGCCACTTGGTGTGCTCGCAGTACTCGTATAGCTGATCACGGAACTTCGGGTGCGCGATCTCGATCAAGGCCTTCGCACGCTCCCGGATCGACTTCCCGTGCAGGTAGGCCACACCAAATTCCGTTACTACATAACGAATCAGCCCGCGCGACGTAACCACTCCCGCGCCCGGCGAGAGCATGGGCATGATGCGCGAGATCGTCCCCTTCTTGGCCGTGGATGACAACGCAATGATCGGCTTGCCGCCCTTCGAGCGTGACGCCCCGCGTAGAAAATCCACCTGCCCACCGATCCCGCTGTAAAAGTAGTTCCCGATCGAATCGGAGCAGACCTGCCCGGTAAGATCGACCTGCAGCGCCGAATTGATCGCCACCATCTTGTCGTTGCGCGCAATCAGAGCTGGGTCGTTCGTATAAGCCGTGGGATGAAATTCGAAGATCGGATTGTTGTCGATGAACTCGAAAAGATCGCGCGTGCCCAGCGCAAACCCGAGAATGATTTTGCGAGGCTTGAAGTTCTTGCGCGCACCGGTGATCACTCCCGCTTCGATCAGCGGCATCACGCCATCCGACACCAGTTCGCTGTGGATGCCCAGATCTTTGCGGTCCATCAGGAAGGGCAGCACAGCGTCTGGAATTCCGCCGATCCCAGTCTGCAGCACGCAGCCATCTTCGATCAGCCCGGCCACGTTGCGCGCTATCGCCACGTGCATGTCGGTGATCTCGGGTCGCTTCATCGCGCATAATGGCCGCGACGACTCGACCACCAGATTAATATCCGTCACATGAATGAAGCTGTCGCCGTAGGTGCGCGGCATCGCGTCGTTCACCTGCGCAATCACATGCTTCGCAACCTTGGCGGCGGTGAGAGTCGTATCCACACCAATCCCAAAACTGCAGAAGCCATGCGAATCCGGCGGTGACACTTCAATCAGCGCCACATCGATCGGCATCGCCCCGCTCTCAAACAAGTCCTCGATCTCGCTCAGATACACCGGCGTGTAGTCCGCGCGCCCGTCGTTGATCGCCTCGCGCACGTTGCTGCCGATGAACACCGCGTTGTGCCGGAAGTGCCCCGCCATCTCGGGAGCGACATAGGGCGCACCGCCCATAGTCATCATGTGGACGATCTCCACGTCATGCACATGCGGCGCCCGCTTGATCAGGGCTTCCACCAGGGTCTCCGGCTCCGCGCATCCCGGCTGGATGTACACCCGCATGCCCGACACAACACAACGTAATGCCTCGTCCGCGGTTCGTAACTTGCTCTTGTAGTCTTCTTCCCACGACATCGGTCTGGTCTCCTTACGATTTCAGTTCCGTGCCTGCGCTCTGCCCCGCGAGCGCGTGCCCCTTCAATTCATTCTCGTACCCGATGGATGCATACAAGATCGCCCGGTCAAAGAACTGGTCCAGCAACTGCAGCATTTCAAGTTCGCCAAA
>Ga0306921_10004211_pt1 | contig 14726 bp, 14 predicted proteins | sample sta12Cox44000080_FD_203760 | JGI IMG/M metagenome (GOLD analysis project Ga0306921, IMG submission 203760) | Lab enrichment of tropical soil microbial communities from Luquillo Experimental Forest, Puerto Rico - statoxic.12C.oxic.44.000.080 (v2)... | ecosystem: Environmental > Terrestrial >...
GGAAAGTCTGGCGCCGGCATGTCGGCTGCGCTTTGATCCCGGTCAAATACGCCCGGGCGTCGCGCGCATCCCTTCCACGCGCGCCTTCTCCTCTCTCAGCATCCCCCAAATATCCAGCGATAAGTGTCCAGCGATCCCTTGTTCTATCTCCTGACCGCCGTGGCGGTCATCCTGCTTGGCCTTTCCAAGGGCGGGCTCGTCGGGCTTGGCGTCATGGCGCTGCCGCTGATGTCGCTGTTCGTTCCGCCCATGCAGGCAGCAGCCATCATCCTGCCTACGGTGCTGGTGCAGGACGTTCTTACGGTGTGGATCTATCGCCGGGAATGGAGCGCCTGGAACATCAAGCTCATGCTGCCCAGCATGGCCGCGGGCATCGCAATCGCGGCATTGTTTGCGGCCTCGCTGTCGGCCGCGCACGTGCGGCTCGCCATCGGTCTTATCGCCGGCGCGTTTGTGCTGCGGCACTGGATCGGGGAGCGCTTGCCGCTCTTTGCGCCGCGGCCGAGCGCTGCGACCGCGCTCCTGTTCGGAACCATCGGCGGCTTCACCACCATGCTGGCGAATGCCGGCGGGCCGGCGTGGCAGATGCATCTTCTGCCGCAGCGGCTCGACAAGTTCGTCTACGCGGGCACGTTCAGCATGCTGTTCGCGGCGAGCGACATCCTGAAAATTCCCGCCTATGGCGCGCTCGGCCAGCTTACGGCCGAAAATCTGGCCACCGGCGCGCTGCTGCTGCCGCTCGCCGTGATCTCGAACTTTGCCGGCATCTGGCTGCTGCGCAGAACGCCCACGGAGCTCTTCTTCCGAATTGCCTATGTCCTGATGTTCGCGATCTCAGTCGAGCTCGTTCGCGACGGCTTGGCACATTTGCTGCCTGCGTGATGCTTTCATCGGCGGCAGGCATGACCATCATCACCGATCCCCTGTTCTACCTCCTTGCCATCCCCGCCATTCTCGCGGTCGGTCTCGGCAAGGGCGGCTTTGCCGGATTGGGCATGATCTCGGCGCCGCTGCTTGCGCTGCGGCTGCCGCCGCTGCAGGCGGCGGCGATCCTCCTGCCGATCCTGCTCTGCCAGGATGCGATCTCGGTGTGGGCCTATCGCCGCGACTGGTGCGCCTGGAACCTCAAGGTGCTGCTGCCCGGCTCGGTGGTCGGCGTGGCGGCAGCCTGGCTGTTCGCGGCCTTCGTCGCGCAGGCCTATGTCGAGCTCGCGGTCGGCGCAACCGGCATCTGCTTCGTGCTCTACATGTTCCTCGCGCACGTGCCGGCGCAGCCGCGGCGCTCGAGCGCGGCGTCGGGGATGTTCTGGGGCTCGCTCGCCGGCTTCACCTCGACCATCATCCAGGTCGGCGGGCCGCCCTACCAGGCGCACATCCTGCCGCAGCGGCTCGACAAGCTGACCTTGATCGGCACCACCATCATCTTCTTCGCGCTGGTGAACCTGATGAAGATCGCACCCTATGCCGCGCTCGGCCAGTTCTCGACCCGCACGCTTGCAACCTCGCTCGTCCTCTTGCCGCTTGCCATTGCCAGCAATCTGTTCGGGCTCTGGCTCGCGCGCCGCACGCCGACCGAGCTGTTCTACCGGCTCGCCTATCTCCTCGTGCTGCTGATCTCGCTCGTCCTGTTCTGGCGCGGCACCAGCGCCATCTTTTTTACCTAGACGATAAGCAGTCTGCCGACCTCGGCGAGCAGCTCGACAACGGAGATCAGCTCTTCAATGTTCTTGCCGCGCCGCTTCTGGCGCTTGAGATCGTCGCGGAACTGCTTGCGCTGGGTAACCCGCCGCATGCGTCAATGCTAGAGCGAGCGGGTTTTCTTTGCCCACTTAGAAAAAGAATCGAATGTCTCGATATTTCTGCGCGCGCGCGCTTCGTCGATGGCGCGTCTCGTTGCCTTGTTCGGCACGCGCAGGGGAAACGGCAAACCCCGGGTGAGCTTGACCTGCGCAAGAAACAGCGTAATTGCCTCGCTCGAAGTGAGGCCGATCTTCTTGAGCACAGCTTCCGCGCCTCGCTTTAGCTCGGGCTCGACGCGCGCTCTGACGGTTGCTGTTTTGGGCACGTTCATGCCTCCTTTCGTGAGATGTAGCACAATTGGGCTACACCAGCAACCGGTTCCGGCACACGGCGCGGGCTGATTGAGGTTTTCGTGAGCGGCTTGTCCCATCAAGCCCGGCTGCATGGAGCATTTGGGGCGATACGTGCACATTGATCGAGGGGCATCCCGTTCGCTAGGCTTCAACCGCCCGGCGCGCGAGGCTGCCATGAGTGCTGACAAGACTCCTTACGACATCGATCTTCCCCGCAATCCCGCGAACTTCCAGCCGCTGACCCCGCTGTCGTTCCTGGAGCGGGCGGCGGCCGTGTTCCCCGATCGCACCGCCATCATCCACGGCGCCGGGCGCCGCAGCTACGCGGAGTTCTACGCGCGCGCGCGCCGGCTTGCCTCGGCGCTGGCGCGGCGCGGGATCGCGCGCGGCGATACCGTCTCGGCGCTGCTTGCCAACACGCCGGCCATGCTGGAATGCCACTACGGCGTGCCCATGAGCGCCGCGGTGCTCAACACCATCAACACCCGGCTCGACGCCCCCGTCATAGCCTTCCAGCTCGATCACGCCGAGGCAAAGGTGCTGATCGTGGACCGCGAGTTCGCCAAGCTCGCGCAGGACGCGCTGGCGCTCGCCAAGGTGAGGCCGCTTGTCATCGACTGCGCAGACCCGGAGCATTCCGGTGCCGCCGAGCGGATCGGATCGATCGGATACGAGGAATTTCTTGCGGGCGGCGATCCCGAGTTCGCCTGGATCATGCCCGCTGACGAGTGGGACGCCATCTCGCTCAACTATACCTCGGGCACCACCGGCGACCCCAAGGGGGTCGTCTACCACCATCGCGGCGCCTATCTGCTCGCAATCGGCAATGTGCTCACCGGCAACATGGGCCGGCACTGCGTCTATCTGTGGACGCTGCCCATGTTCCATTGCAACGGCTGGTGCTTTCCCTGGACGCTGTCGGTGGTGGCCGGCACCCACGTCTGCCTGCGCCAGGTGCGCGCGCGCGCGATATACGATGCCATCGCTGCCCACCGGGTGACGCATCTGTGCGGCGCGCCCATTGTGATGGCGACCCTGCTCAATGCTTCCGCCGGCGAGAAGAAGCCGCTGCCGCAGGAGGTGGAGTTTTTCACCGCCGCGGCGCCGCCGCCGGAAGCGGTGCTCGCCGCCATGAAGGCTGCCGGTTTCAACGTCACGCATCTCTACGGGCTGACCGAGACCTACGGCCCGGCCGCCGTCAATGAATGGCAGGACGCGTGGGACGCCCTCTCGGCCGCCGACCAGGCCGCCAGGAAGGCGCGCCAGGGCGTGCGCTATGTGCCGCTCGATGCGCTCGACGTGCGCGATCCCGAGAGCATGCAGCCGGTGGCGCGCGACGGTAAAAGCATGGGCGAGGTGATGTTCCGCGGCAATGTGGTGATGAAGGGCTATCTCAAGAACAAGCGGGCGACCGCGGAGGCGTTTGCGGACGGCTGGTTTCACTCCGGCGACCTCGGCGTCATGCACCCCGACGGCTACATCCAGCTCAAGGACCGCTCCAAGGACATCATCATCTCCGGCGGCGAGAACATCTCCTCGATCGAGGTCGAGGATGCGCTCTACAAGCATCCCGCGGTGTCCGCCGCCGCCGTGGTGGCGAAGCCGGACGAGAAATGGGGCGAGACGCCATGCGCCTTCGTCGAGCTCAAGCCGGGGCACGACGTCACCCCCGAGGATCTCGTCGCCTGGTGCCGCAAGCAGCTCGCGAGCTACAAATGCCCGCGCTACGTGGTGTTCGCCGAGCTGCCGAAGACCTCGACCGGCAAGATCCAGAAGTTCAGGCTGCGCGACATGGCCAGGGAGGTGTGATTGCCGCTCCTGCTCGCGCTTGTTGCTGCACTCGCGCTGGTGCCGGCGCAGGCGCGCTCGGGCGAGTTGTACGCCGGCAAGAGCATCGACCTCGTGATCGGCACGCCGGCCGGCGGAGGCTACGACATCTATGCGCGCGCGCTCGCGCGCCATCTCGGCCGCCACCTTGCGGGGCAGCCGAACATCGTCACCAAGAACATGCCGGGGGCCGGCAGCGCGCGCGCCGCCGCGTTCGTCAGCGCGGTTGCTCCCAAAGACGGCACCGTGATCGGCGCCATCACGCCGGGGGCGGTAATGGGGCCGCTGCTCGACGAGAAGAGCGAGGCGCTGTTCGACCCGACTAGGGTGCTCTATCTCGGTACCGCCAACAACGGCACGCGGGTGTGCATCTCGCGCAGCGATTCGAAGATCAGGACCTTCGATGACGCGCTGACGCACAAGGCCTCCTTCGGCGGCATCGCATCGAACGAATCCACCCGCGAATACGGCTACATGCACAAGAAGGCGTCGGGCGCGCGCTACGACGTCGTCTCGGGCTACAGCGGCACCGCCGAGATTGCGCTCGCCATGGAGCGCGGCGAGATCGACGGCGCCTGCGGGTGGGACTGGTCGAGCCTCAAGTCGCAGCGGCCGGACTGGATCCGCAACGGGACGGTCAACGTGCTGCTGCAGGCCGGGCTCGAGCCCAACCCCGAGCTCTCGCGCATGGGCGTTCCGTCGGTGTTCAAATACGTACACGATGAAGCCGACCGGCGCGCGGTGGAGCTGATCGTGAGCCAGCAGGTGTTCCTGCGCTCCTACATCGCGCCCTCGGGCATCCCGCCGCAAGCGCTCGAGGTGCTGCGCGCGGTTTTCGACGCCACCATGACCGATGCGCAATTCCTCGCCGACGCCGATAAGCTTCGCATCGACATCGCGCCGCTCTCCGGCGCCCGGGTGCAGGAGCTGGTGCAGAAGCTTTACGCCACCCCGAAGGACGTGGTCGCCCGCGCGCAGCGCCTGATCACGCCTTAGCCCTGCGCCTGCAGCGGCTGTGTAGCCTGGGTTGAGCGCGCTTGCGCGAAACCCAGGATCTTCCCGGGTTTCGCTTCGCTCAACCCGGGCTACACTTCTTGTTGGCCCTATGCCTGCAGTGTCCGTGTAGCTTGGGTTGAGCGCGTTTGCGCGAAACCCAGGATCTTCCCGGATTTCGCTTCGCTCAACCCGGGCTACACTTCTTGGCCCTACGCCTGCAGTGGCCGTGTGGCCTGGGTTGAGCGCGCTTGCGCGAAACCCAGAATCTTCCCGGGTTTCGCTTCGCTCAACCCAGGCTACGCTTGCTACGCCTGCAGGTCGGGAGGCAGCGGCGGCTTGCCCAGGATCAGGTCGGATGCCTTCTCCGCGATCATGAGGACGCAGGCGTTGATGTGCGCGGAGACGAGGTCGGGCATCACGGACGCGTCGACCACGCGCAGATGCTCGATGCCGCGCACGCGCAGCTCGGCGTCGGTCACCGCCTGCGGCCCGATCCCCATGGCGCAGGTGCCGCAGGGATGGTGCGCGGTGATCACTGTGCGCCGGATGAAAGCGTCGATCTCGGCGTCGGTCTTCACCCCCTCCCCCGGCGAGACTTCCTCGCCGCGGAAGCCGCTCATGGGCGGCTGATAGGCGACGCGGCGCGCAAGGTGGAAGCCTTCGCGCAGCCGCGGCAGGTCGTCGGGCGCGGAGAAGAAATTATAAGCGATGCGCGGCGGCGCCGCGGGGTCGGCCGAGCGCAGCAGGATCTGCCCGCGGCTGTCGGGATGGAGGAGCGTGGGACGGATGGCATAGCCGTCGGGATAGGCGGGTCGCAGCAGCGGGAACCACAGATGGGTCTGCGCCGGCGCGCCGCGGAACATGAACTCGATGTCGGGCACCGCGAGCTCGGGCCGCGTCTTGATGAAGGCGTGCAGGCCGCCGGGGACGACGGTGCCGGGGCCGCTGCCGAAGAACCAGGCGCGCAGCATCGCGACCGCCATGCGGTCGAAGCGCATGTCGCGGCGGAAGGTGCTCTCGTTGCGCCGCGCAAAGAAGATGAGCACGGCGAGATGGTCCTGCAGGTTGCTCCCCACCGGCAGATCGACGACGGGCTTGATGCTCATCTCGGCAAGATGCGCGGCCGGACCGATCCCTGAGCGCATCAGCAGCGGCGGGGTGTTGAACGCGCCGGCGCAGAGAATGACTTCGCGGTCGGCGGCGGCCGCGATACGCGCGCCCGCCGCCCCGACATATTCGACGCCGGTCGCGCGCGTGCCGCGCATGGTGACGGCGCACGCATGCGCGCCGGTCGCAACCGTGAGATTGGGGCGTGCGCGCGCCGGCTTGAGATAGGCGGTGGCGGCGGAAGAGCGGTAGCCGTCGCGGATGGTGTACTGGCCGCGCCCGAAACCCTCCTGCTCCCTGCCGTTGTAGTCGTCGGTCACCGGCATGCCGGCGGCCTTCGCCGCCTCCAGCCAGGCGGCATAAAGGGGATCGCGGGTCTTGGCGAACTCGGTGCCGATCGGCCCGGTTGCGCCGCGCCAGGGATTTTCGCCGCGCTCCCAGGTCTCGCAGCGCCTGAAATACGGCAGCACGTCCGCATAGGACCAGCCGCGCGCCCCCTTCTGCGCCCAGCGGTCGTAGTCGCCGCGGTGGCCGCGGGTATAGGCCATCACATTGATCGACGACGAGCCGCCCAGCACCTTGCCGCGCATCGCCTCGATGCGGCGGCCGTTCAGGTTGGGCTCGGGCTCGGTCGCGTAGCCCCAGTCGAACATGTTGTGCTCGTGCATCTTGCCCATGCCGAGCGGGATATGGATGTAGGGGTGGCGATCGCGCGGGCCGGCTTCGATCAGCAGCACGCGCGCGGCGCTGTCGGCGCTGAGCCGGTTGGCGAGCACGCATCCGGCGGAACCCGCGCCGACGATGATGTAGTCGTAGCCGTTCATCACAGATCCAGCGTGCTGGGCGCGAACATTTCGTCGAGCTCGACGCGCCGCGCACACAGACCCTGCTCATGCACGTAGCGGGTGATGGTCTCGAGCACCGCGCGCGAGGACTTGACGCCGTAGGCGAGCGGATCCTTCTGCGCGAGCGTGCGCTCGGCGGAGCCATCGAGCAGCCCGGTCTCGAGATACCAGTGCACATGGGAGGCCGCGCAGCGCGCGATCTTCTCCTTGGCCTCGACGAACGCCGAATAGAGGTTGAGCGCGATCCAGGGATGGCGCTCGTAGAGCGAGCGCCGCATCACCACCCCGTGGTTGATGGGGTAGAGGCCGGTCTTGGCGTAGAAGCGGCGGCCCTCGGCGGCCGGATCGGGAAAGAGCGTGTGCGTTACCGCCGAGATATCGACGGTGCTGCGGTCGACGAGGTTCCTGTCCACCAGGTAATGCAGCGCGCCGTCAAGCGCCCCGCGCACGAGCATCGCGCCGATGTTGTCGGTCGGCGGGATCTGGTTCACGCGCACGCCCTCAGGCGCGCGAAATCCGGTCGCCCCGCCGTGACTCTTGTCGGGGTTGCGCTCCATGAACCACTCGATGTCGCGGGCATGCACGCCGAACTCGTGCTCGAGCACGCCGCGCGACCAGATCGCCCAGGTCTGCTGATACTCCGGCACGCCGATGCGCTTGCCGGCGAGATCGGCGGGCGCTTTGATGCCGGCGTCGTTGCGCACAATGATGCTGGTGTGGAAGAACTTCCGCATGGTGAAGACCGGGAGCGCCACCCAGCTGCGCTCGCCGCGCGCGATCGAGATGATGAGCGAGGACATCGACATCTCGGAGACGTCGAACTCGGCAAAGCGCAGCTGCCGCCAGAACATCTCCGAGGGATGGATCATGGTCGGCACGAGCCTGATGCCCTGCGCCACGACGTCGCCCGCAATCAGCGGCCGCGTGCGCTCGTTGTCGGAGAGCGCGATGCTCAGCTCGATGTGTGAGGCGGTCATGGACGGACCAACGTTTGGGCGTGGCCCAATGCGGATGAGGCACGCTCGTTCACCTCTCCCCAGCCGAAGTCGGATATATCCGACTTGGGCAGGGGAGAGGTCGGAATGGGCGCGCACTGCGCGCGCACATTCCGGGTGAGGGGGGCCGGATCCACATGGAGCGCACGGTCCCCCTCACCCGGATCGCGCAAGAGCGCGATCCGACCTCTCCCCTGCGGGGAGAGGTGATTCGGTGTGTGCCGACCGAACGTCGCGTTCAAGCGCGGGCCGGCAGCGTCACGTAGACGCGATCCTCCCGCACCCGCACGTCGATCGGACGCAGGCGGTATTTCGGATCGCCGCAATGGCGGCCGGTCTCGAGGTCGAACTCCCAGCCGTGCCACGGGCACACGATGTTGCGCCTCGAGGAAGAGAAGCGAAGCCCGCGGCTGGTCTGGTCGGGCGCGAGCTCCTCCTCGACGCGCGGGATCACCTTGCCCTGGCAGACCGGGCCGCCGTCATGCGGACAGCGGTTCTCGTAGGCAACGAGGCGCTCGCCGTGGCGGAAGATGCCGAACTCGAAGTCCTCGACGCGGAGCACGCGGTAGCCGCCCTCGCTGAACTCGCGCAGCTCGCCTACCATCACTTCGTTCATGTCTCACCCTCACTCATCAGCGGTTTTCAATAAATCATCTTGGATCGTCATTCCGGGTCGAGGCCTGAAGGGCCGAGAACCACTGCGTGGCGCCCCGGAATGACGGTGGAAGACCTCTGATCATTCGCTGCGTGCGCGGCGGTACCACATCTGCAGATCGAAGAAGTTGAGATCGGCGGCGCGCATGATGGCGCAGATCGCGGTCACCGCTTCGGTTGCGTTGACCGGCCGGTCGCCGAACGGTGGGAGCTCCGCCAAGCGGTCCTCCCACTTGGCGGCATAGAGCCGTACCGCCGCTGAAAAGACGCGCTGGAGCGCCGCGTCCGGCACCTCATCCGGCTTGCCGCTCCTGATGGCGTACTCGGCCTGCGCGCAGAACGCGGCGACGGGGTCGGCGGTCTCGGCCTCGCTCATTCGGCCGGGACCGCGACCGGCTGCGCCGGCGCCTTCCTGCCCGACTTTGCCGGCGGCACTTCGAGATCGAATATTTTGGCGGCGGTGAGGCCCAGGATGTTGCGCTTGGCCTGCTCGTTGAGGAAGGGAAGGTCGAGGATCGAGCTCGGCACGTCGAAATCCCAGTGCGGCCAGTCGGAGGCGTAAAGGAGCTGCGTGTCGGCGTGCATCGCCTCGAGCGTCGCCTGCGTGAGCTTCATGTTGCTGCGCTCGATCGGCTGGCTGGTGTAGTACATGTCCTGCATGTACTCGCTCGGCTTGCGCTTGAGCAGCGGGCATTCCGACGTGCGCATCATGTACTCGGCATCAAGCCGCTGCATGAGGAACGGCACCCAGGCAAGCCCGCTTTCGATCCAGATCACCTTGAGCTTCGGGAAGCGCTCGGGCAGACCGTTGAGCACCCAGTTGGTCATGTGGATCATGTTGAAGTGGGCAAACGAGAGCGAGTGCATGCCGATGAAGCGGTTGAGCTGCGCGAACGACGGATCGCCCCACGTGAAGCCGGCATGGAAGCCGAGCGGCTTGTCCGCATCCTGCAGCGCTGCGTAGAGCCGCATGTAGGAGTTGTGCCAGACCGGCTTGTGGCGCGTCGAAGTGACGGTGAAGCCGACCACGCCCGGCGCGTCGGCAAACCGCTCGACCGTCTCCACGCAGGCCTCGGGATCGTTGAACGGCAGATAGAGCAGCGCCTTCTGGCGCTTGTCCTGGGGCAGGATCTTCTCGATCAGCCAGCGGTTATAGGCGTTGGCGAGCGCCACTTCGGCGTCGGCCTGCGGGTGCATGCCGAGCGAGAGCATGGGGGTGGGGAACACCACCATGTAGTCGATGCCGAGCGCCTCCATGGCGCGCTGGCAGAGCTGCACCTGGCGGTGCAGGCCGGGAGGCGTCGGCTCGGCGAGCGCCTGCTGGTGCATGATGCGCCCGGCGACGTCCTGGAACAGCGGTCCGTTTGAATTGAGCAGCCCGGGCGGCGAGCCGGTGCGGTCGCGAAAGGCCTGCGCGATGTAGCGCAGCACGTCGTTGTCGATGCGCTCGGTGACTTCCGACCAGAACGACGTCTCGTTGACATGGGCATCGACATCGACCACCAGCCAGTCCTTGAGCTTCTTGGTCGAGGGCGCCGCCTTCGCGAGATAGTCTCGCGTGTCGGTGCGCGTGGAAATCTTCTCGAGCTCGCTGATGCTGGGGACGGTTTCGCGGATGTTCATGGGGTGCCACCTGCCTGATCGACCGGACGGCCGGACGCACGATTCCGGTCACTCGCCAGAGTTTATTGCCGCTTGCGCCGCCGTGCAACGAGCGGTTCCGGTGCAACGGACCGCTGTGGGCTCTCGCATTTGCATGGCTACGCCCCCCCTCACCCGCTCGCTTCGCTCGCGACCTCTCCCCACTGGGGAGAGGTGAACCGTGCATGCGGCACCGTTTGAGACACCCGTGAGCTGAGAGTTTCCCTGAAAGAGCGGCAAGCTCGATCACCTCTCCCCGCTGGGGAGAGGTCGGCGCCGAAGGCGCCGGGTGAGGGGGGCCCCTATTGTGCCTTCAACCCCGCCGCCTTGACGATGTCGCGGAAGCGGTCGTGGTCGCGCAGGATGCGCGCGCCGAACTCCTGCGGGCTCTCTTCCAGCACTTCCAGGCCGCCGTCGAGGAAGGTTGCCTTGACCGCCGGGTCCTCCTGCATCTCGTGGATATGCCGCGAAAGGGTGGCGATCACGGGGTCGGGCGTCCCCTTCGGCGCGACAATGCCGAACCAGGTGACGAACTCGTAGCCGGGCAGCCCCGCCTCGGCCGCGGTCGGAAACTGCGGCGCCGCCACGAGCCGTTCTCCCTGCGCCACCGCCAGCACGCGTGCGAGGCCCGACTCGACCGGGCTTCGCACGGCCCCCCAGCCGGCGAAGGTGAGGTCCACATGGCCGCCCGCGAGATCGTTCACCGCCGGACCGACGCCGCGATAGGGCACATGCAGGATGTTGACGCCGGCCTGCACCTTGAACATCTCGCCGGCGAGATGGGGCGCCGTTCCGGGTCCGCCTGAGCCGTAGCTGAGCTTTCCCGGTTCGCGCTTCGCAAGCGCGATGAGCTCGCGCAAATCTTTTGCCGCCACCTTGGCGTTGGCGACAACCAGGATAGCGGAGCTCGTCACCGGGGCAACCGGCACGAGGTCGTGCAGCGGATCGAAGGGCAGGTCGGAATAGATGTAAGGGTTGATGGCGACATTGCCGACCTGGATGAGGCCGATAGTGTAACCGTCGGGCTCCGCCTTCGCGACCGCCTCGGCGCCGAGATTGCCGCCGGAGCCCCCGCGGTTTTCCACCACGACGCGCTGCCCGAGCGCGTTGCTCAGATGCTCGGCGGTAACGCGCGCGGCGACATCCATGAGCCCGCCGGCAGCGGTCACCACCACGAGGCGGATGGGCTTGCTCGGATAGTCCTGCGCCAGCGCGGTGAGCAATGCGGTCGCTATGGCGAGCAGCGCGATGCACAAATGACCGAGGCGGTTCATGATTGCACCTGTAGCCCGGATTGAACGCTTGCGAAATCCGGGACCCCGGGTTTCGCTTGCGCTCAACCCGGGCTACGAGTGTCCGCAAACCCCGGGAGGAAAGGCAATGGCAACCGTCGCCAAGGCGCTGCAACCGCGCGAGGTCAAGATCCGCGTTCATGACGGCGTGGAGATCGCGGTCGCGCTCTACATGCCCGCGGGCAACGGACCGTTCCCGGCGCTGCTTGCCGCCTCGCCTTATCGCTACGACAACAACGCGCTGCCGGCGAGCCCGCAATTCCTCTGGCGCGAGACCGGGCCGATCGAGTTTTACGTGGACGAGGGCTACGTCTATGCGCACATGGACGTGCGCGGCAGCGGCAAATCGGGGGGCGAGTTTCGCCTCTTCGACCGCGCCGAGCAGAAGGACCTCTACGACGTCATCGAGTGGCTCGGGCACCAGGGGTGGTCGAACGGCAAGGTCGGCGGCATCGGCCAGTCCTATTTCTGCATGTCGCAGTGGTGGATGGCGATCGGCAAGCCGCCGTCGCTTGCCTGCATCGCCGCCTTCGACGGGATGAACGACCCTTATCGTGCATCGGTCTATCAGGGCGGCATTCTCGGCGACTTCCTCGGCAGCTACTGGTGGAACCAGAACCGCATCATCAACCGGTATCCCGCCAACGGCCAGCATCCGTGCGAGCAGGCCTGCGACCTCAATCTCATGATCCAGCAGCATCCGACCTTCGACGATTTCTGGCGCGAGCGCTGCGCCGCCGCGCGGCTTAACGAGATCGAGGTGCCGCTCTATTCGGTGGGGGTCTGGGGGAAGGTCGACCTGCACACGCGCGGCAACATCGACGGCTTCCGGCGCGCCCGCGGGGATAAGAAGCTCAAGATGATCGGGCCGATCAATGCCTTCGTCGCCAACCGCGAGTTCGCCAGCGCCGAGATGCATGCGCGCGTGCTGCTCCCCTTCTACGATCATTATCTCAAGGGCAAGAAGACCGACTGGCCCGACCGCCCGGCGGTGGAATATTTCGTACGCGGGGCCGAAGCGACGCGCACGGCGGAGACCTGGCCGCCGGCGAGCGTGCGCTATGTCACGTGGCATCTTGGCGGAGAGAAGACCGGCAGCGTCACCTCGCTCAACGACGGCAGCCTCGCCCGCGAGCGGCCGGCGGGCGAGCGCAAGGTCTCCTATACCTACCCCAACCCCGGCTGGATGCTGGGCGTGGTCGGCTTCGGGCCCAACAACGCGCCCGACCCGGCACGCCGCGTGCTCACCTTCACCACCGCGCCGATCGAACGCGATCTCGAGATCGCGGGGCCGATCAGGCTCGTGCTGTTCGCATCATCGACGCGCGACGACATGGATTTCTTCGTCAAGCTGTCCGAGCAGATGCCGCAGGGCGCGGAGGAGCGCGCCAAGGATATCAACCCGGCGTATTTCTGGATCACCAAGGGCTGGCTGCGCGCCTCGCACCGCGCGCTCGATGCGGGCAAGAGCACCGACATGGAGCCCTACCACACCCACACGAGCCCGGAGCCGATCGAGCCCGGCAAAATCTATCGCTTCGACATCAGCATCGAGCCGATGGCGCATCGCTTCAAGAAGGGCAGCCGCGTGCGGCTCGAGATCGTCAACGGCGATTCCGCCGTCACCGACGTGCTGTGGACGCACTACTACATCCCGACCAAGATCGGCACCGACACCATCTACCACTCGGCCGAGCATCCCTCCGCGCTCACGCTGCCGGTGATGGAGGGGGCGTGAGGGGGGGACACGTTTGCGAGCCGCGACACTCAAACGCCACGACCTATGAGGTCTCGATACGCTCCCGAAGCATCGTAAGCGTCGGCACGAAATGCCGTCGCGGCACCCCCGCGTACTTGTCGCTGATGTATTTGATGACCAGCAGAACGAGTATTCCTTCTTCCGCTAGACAGGATCAGAATTGGTCATCGGCCCGGAACGCCCTCAAAGCCGCGGTCGGTGCAAGCGACTCGATATGGTTGGCGGCTTGCAGCACGGCATCGACATCGACGCGCTCGTTGTCGAGCGGTGCTACTTTCGCGGCAAGATATTCGGTCGACTTCGTCTCGATCCCGGCGCGGGAAGCGGCGATCCACGCCACCGCCTCGGCTTCGAACTCCCTGATGTCGTCCTGCATGCTCTGATGCATGCGAGGAAGCTTGCGGCGATCGGGCCACCAGCCACGCTCGTGGCGTCCGCAGTGGCCGCAATAGACGTGGCCGAGCTCGTGTACCAGCGTCGCCCATTTGGTGGGCGCGTCGTGGTTCGAGTTGATCCGGATCACGAAGCGACCCGCCGCATCACGCCGGTGGTGCACGTCGCCGGCGCGCCCGTAGCCGAGGGCCGCTTCCATGATCCGAACCATGCCCTTTGCATTCCGGCGTTTCCCATCGAGCTCGACGGCGCGCTTGAGCCGGTCCCAGTCCACCGCTGTGATGTTGCCTTTCGCGGCGAACGAGGCGAGCGGCGATGGCGGCTCCTGCCCTTCCGTATCCTCGTATTCGTAGACCAGCGTGAACGGGCCGCGCGGCACCAGGATGACGATCGGCATCGCGCCGGGGCGCACCGATCGCCCGCGCCGCGCCCAGTAGAGCGGCGTTCCGACCGCCACGGCGCCCGGCCGCTGCACGTAGATGAGCTTGGCAGTGAAAATCGAGTAGCGACGCATCCCGGCGATGAAAGCGAGCAGCCCCGCCATCCATTGCTTCGCGTTGCCATGCTTCATGGCGCGGCGAAAGAGATCATTGATGGCTTCGTGCGCCTCGTCGCGGGTCAGAGGCACCGTGTCCCGGCGCGAGCGCGGCCGTTCATCAGGAAAAAGCCAAGGCTCGGATTGATCGGGTGCCTCGCGCATCCGTCGCGCCCCTCAGCATGGCAGCGCACCCAGGATATCAGAACAGCGTTACCGAACACCACGGCTGTCTGGGGAAAACCTGGATCAACTGAGATCGGATCCGCTAAGGCGAGGCCGCGCTTGACGGTGTCTCCACGCAGTTGTGTGATGACTTCGTCCATTGCTTTCATTGTGGTACTCGGCCGGACTTGTCATCCAGTGTGGTGAGTAAGCACGTCCACTGTCTCAATCTTTTTTCTGCAACATGACTTGCAATTCTTATTCTCCAACAAACATGCCGTTGAGTCTAACAAATGCTGAGCGCGCGGTATTGGTCTTTGACTCAAATGAATCGGAGCGATGGAATTGGCGGAACGAACCTGACGACACCTTGGCAGAACGAACCCGAGCAGTACCATGCAAGTCGTCGTAGGGGCGAGGCATG
>Ga0306921_10004215_pt1 | contig 14717 bp, 12 predicted proteins | sample sta12Cox44000080_FD_203760 | JGI IMG/M metagenome (GOLD analysis project Ga0306921, IMG submission 203760) | Lab enrichment of tropical soil microbial communities from Luquillo Experimental Forest, Puerto Rico - statoxic.12C.oxic.44.000.080 (v2)... | ecosystem: Environmental > Terrestrial >...
ATCCTTCGACACATGGATCGGGGAGAGGATGAGGTAGCGCGCCTGAGTGACCTGGCTTTGCTCGATTTCATGCGACCGCTTACGCTTGAGCGGCGCTAGAGCGGCATCCTCGGGGAAACCGCCATCATGCTGCGCATTCTCGTCGTATCGATTTTGAGTGCGCTGCTCGCCAGTTGTTCAGGCAGCAGCAGGCTTGAAGAAATTGTCCCCGACTGGGCGAATACGCCGCCGCGGCATCCAGCCGCGCAGTACGCGGCCCCCAAGAACCAGTCGCAAGGCCGCACTACGCTCGCCGCGGAACCACGCGCCACGCCTGCGGCGGAACCGCGCGCCACACCCGCGGCGGAACCACGCGCCGCACCCGCGGCAGAGCCACAAGAAGCGAAGAAAACTCCGGTTCAAAGCCCTAGTGAAGAGTAAGCGTGATCGGGGTCAGAAGACTCTGTCGAGCATACATTTGTATTCGTTTTAAATCCTAGACCCGCCAGAGCTCTCTCTCTGTTTGCTGCGCTGCATTTGCCCGCTGCCAGCACGTCGCATCAGCTCGCGGCGCGCATCAATTTCGCCGCAATTCGAGGTGAAGCGGACACCGCGATCCATCCGGACACCTTGTTATTTGTGCAACTGTAACTACATGGAGCCTATCTACTCAGACGATTCATGTCCGAATTTTCCCGCCAGAAAGACGCCGCTGGCCATGATGTCGCTTTGATCAGCCGCAATGCCAGGCGGGCAAATCGAGAGGCCATGATCCCATAGGCTTTAAAGGGAGTTCCAATATTGAGCGTGAATACCGATGAGGCGCGCCGCCGCGCCGAAGCGCTGTTCAAGAAGGAACAGCAATTGCGCGAGGCCCAGCAAGCAATGGCCGAGTACCAGGCCGAGCAGCATATGATGCGCGAAAAGACTGCGCGCTTGCGGGCGCTGCGGTTGGCGCGCGACGCCGCCAACAACAACAAGAAGAAGACGCGGCCGGCGAACCAGAAAGGCGCAGCGTAAGTTGCAGGCGAGGCCCTGAGCCGGCGATCCTCCGCGAGGGCTAACTGCGCCCCGCCGCTGCCGCTAGGCTCAACAGCGTGGCATCGGCGGCGCCCAACGCTTGCCACGTCAGCGTCGTCGCGATCCGCAACGCCTGATCGAGTTCATCCGGCTGCACCTTGTCGCGGGTGTCAGCGGCCGTCAGCACGAGACGAAGATTGCTGTCGGGTGCGTTGAATCCGGCGATCAGCCGAACGGCGGGAATGCCGTGCGCCGCAAAATTGGCGTGGTCGGAATTGGCCATAAGCGGCAAATGCGTCGCGATCGGCAGATCGGCGCGCGCGGCGGTCGCTTTGACCCAGGCATCCAGACGTTCGAAGCCGGAGGTCAGCGCCGTCAGGGCGTATGCGCCGCCGACGGAGTCGAGATTGAGGTTGATGACCATCGACCGCCGCGCGGCCTCGTCCATTCGTTCGAGCCAGATGCGAGATCCGATGAGGCCCCATTCCTCGGCGCTGAACAGGCATATGCGCAAGCCGCGCGGACATTCGGATACGTGCGGCGCGAGCAGGCGTGCAAGCCCGAGCGCGACCGCCACGCCGGTGGCGTTATCCATGGCACTTTCGCCATGCGGGTGGCCGTCGATATGCGCGCTGACAACGACCCAATCCGGGCCTCGCCCCGGCAGGTCGGCAACCAGCATGTGCGTGCGCGCGAGATGATCATCGCCGTCGATGACTATGCGGGCGGCTGGGAGCGTGCCGTCCGGCAAACGGCGGAACGCGTCCGCCGCTTCGGCGCCGATGCCGAGCGCCGGGATGCCGGCGCCGCCGTTGCGTCCGCTCGACCCCGATACGGCGCCGACGCCCTCTTCCGGATGCGCGATCAAAAACCCGACCGCGCCCATCTGCTGCGCCAACGAGAGCTTGACGCGGCGGTGCACGTGCCCACTCGTGAACGGATATTCGTGGCGAACCATGACGATGCGGCCGCGAATGCGGTTCGCATGCCGCTCGAAATCCTCATGCCGACCCAAGCCGAGGTCGAGGACTTCCGCCACGATGCCCGCAGCCGATGCCGTGCCCAGAAGCGGCGTACATGGGAGCACGACGCCCGTCATCGCACTGGTGAGTTGCGCCGTCCGGCACCGCCAACCCGGATAGTCCACGGGATCGTCGCGAACGTTTGCACCCGGCACCGCCGCGAGCCGCTCCCGGGCGAAGGCGAGCGCCGCGGCTTCGCTCGCCGAACCGGCGAGCCGGCCGCCCAGGTCGCACACCGCCTGAAAGTCCGCCCACATCAGCGGGTCGCTGGGATTTACCGGTGGCGACAGCAGATGCCCCATCGATTTAGTTTAAATTGATGTCATGGCACTTCATCGGGTGGGCGCTCGATTTTTGGCCTCCCATTATTTAACGCATGAAGAGCCTTCATTCCTGATTAAACGCGCCGCATTTTGCATTGGTGCCGAAGCGATTGTCGAAATTCACCGTTCCGCCGCTCACGGGGACCCGGGTGGGAGGGAGCTTGCGAGTAAATTGATCGACGATCACGAATTTCCGGTCGGGACTCAAGCTGACGTGGACCGGCTCGAGAGTCTTGCCTTTGCCCGCATCGGTCAGATCGAGTGTGTAGGCGCCAGTGATCGGCCGATCGATTTTCACGTTAGCGAGACCTGCTCCCTGCACCGCGGACTGCGGAATATAGACTTCCATCGCGGCATCATCGCCTTTGCAGGTGAAAACGCGCGTCATAGCTTCATCGGCAACCGCTATAGACGGAGTTGCGAAAGCAACCACGCCCAATGCGAAGGACCAGGCGACGAGCTTCATTCGGTTGCTCCTCGGCGGTGAAAGTGAGCAGTCCGTGCTCGCAGATCAAATTGCCTCGATTTATACTCACTATCTTGCTGCACCTATGTGACTTGGTTCACACAGGAGTTGGGAGAAGACCAATAGCAGCCGCTCGACCATCGTTCGGGCGGCCCGAGCTGCTGGTCGCCATCCACACCTCGCGTCAGTCTTGCTACAAGGCCGGAGAAGCGCGAATATTCACGCCAGTTCGGGAGTCATCGAGATGACCGAGCATAGCAGCGAGTCACGTTCGATCGACGCGCCCGCGACAGGTAAGGCGGGTGCCGCGGCTGATCGCGACGCCAAATCACCGCACACAGATCCCGCTTCAAAGCCAGTCCCACCAGGGGGGCAGCGGTCTACGCGGCGGCGAAGGTTGCTGCTGGGAGTGCTAGGCGTTTTGGTCCTGGCGGCTGCCCTTTGGTTCGGTATTCCCTACATCCTGCTATCTCTCAGGACGGTTTCGACGGATGACGCTTTCGTGAACGGTCACGTGACGTTCGTCGCTGCCCGCGTCCACGGTCAGGTTTCCCGAGTTCTGGTGGATGACAACTACCGTGTGCACAAGGGCGATCTTCTTGTCGAACTCGACAAGGAGCCATTTCAGGACGCAGTCGCCGTGAAGAAGGCGGCCGTCGATAGCGCAGAGGCGGATCTGCAGGCGGCCAGGGCCCAGGCGCGCGGCATCGAAGCACAGGCGAAGAGCCGGCGCGAGAATTTGCAACACGCCATGGAGGACGTCGCGAATCAAATATCCCTGCTGCATGCCCGGGTTGCCGGCGTCGAAAAGAGCAAGGCCTCGCTGAAGCTGGCCGAGCTTGATTTCGAGCGGGCAAAGCAGTTGCTCCCATCAGCGAGTATCCCCAAGCAGGAGTACGACCGACGGGAAGCAACCTTGTCGGTTGCTCGCGCACAGCTCACCCAGTCAGTGGCGGATGTGTACCAAATCCGGGTCTCTTTGGGGTTGCCGGCGCAACCCGAGGGGGACGGAGATCTCGGCCAGGTCCCGCCCGATCTCGATCAGACCTTTTCTTCGGTCCTGCAGGCGCAGGCAGAGCTGATTCAGAGCGCGTCTCAGCTCGGCGTTGTCCACTCGTACAACCAGACTCCGAAGCAGATGCTGGAAGAGTTCGACAAGCAAGGCGACATCAACCGTACGTTCGCTCGGCTGGCGGCGGCGGCGCCGGCCGTCAAGCAAGCCGAGGCTAAACTCGTGGCCGCCAACCGCGATCTGGCCGTGGCCGAATTGGACCTTCGTTATTGTGACATCGTCGCGGAGATCGACGGCGTCGTCACACGCCGAAATGTCAATCCGGGCAATGATGTTCAGGTCGGGCAGAGCTTGATGGCGATCCGCTCGCTCACCGAGATCTGGGTCGATGCCAATTTCAAGGAGACGCAGCTAGGCGATTTGCGCATCGGCCAACCGGTCGATCTGTATGTCGACATGTACGGCGGCAGACGGGTATTCAATGGCCGGATCACCGGCTTTACCATGGGGACCGGATCGACGCTCGCGTTGCTGCCGCCGCAGAATGCCACGGGCAACTACGTCAAGGTGGTGCAGCGACTGCCGGTCCGGATCGAGCTTCAAGGATACGACCCGGACAAGACCCCGCTGTTCATCGGCACTTCGGTCGTTCCCTACGTCTATATCAAGAAACCGCCGACCGGGCCCGATGCCGGGAAGTTTTTGCAAGCCTCTGTGCCGCAATCGCCGGCATCGAGTTCGGCGGGGGGCCCGGCGGGCGCCGAAAAATGACGGACGCGGTCCTTGCACCCTCAGCATCCCGCGCGGGGGCAAACCCCTGGGTGATTGCCGCTGCCGTCGTGGTGCCGACCTTCATGGAGGTGCTCGACACCACGATCGCGGTGGTGGCGCTGCGATACATCGCCGGCGGCCTGTCGGCGACCGTCGACGACGGCGAATGGGTCATCACCAGCTACCTTGCCGCCAACGCCATCATCCTGCCGATCACCGGCTGGTTGTCGGCGCACCTCGGCCGCCGCAACTACTTCCTGCTGTCGATAGCCGTCTTTACCCTCGCCTCCGGACTGTGTGGAATGGCCACCAGTCTCGGTCAGCTGATTGTGTTCCGCGTGGTGCAGGGCTTGGCGGGGGGCGGTCTCCAGCCTTCCAGCCAGAGCGTGCTGCTGGACGCCTTCCCCACGGAGAAGCAAGGCGTAGCGATGACGCTGTTCGGCTTGGCTGCCCTGCTGGCGCCTGTCGTCGGTCCGACCCTCGGCGGCTGGATCACGGACAGCTATTCCTGGCGCTGGGTGTTTTTGGTCAACGTCCCGGTCGGTCTTCTGGCGTTTGCTGCGTGTTATGCTTTGGTCCGGGATCCCGACTATCTCACGAAAGAGCGTACGGAGTTGAAGAGGCGGCCGTTCAGTTTTGACGCGATCGGCCTGTCACTCCTAGTGATCGTCATCGTCTGTTGGGAAGTGATGCTCAGCAAGGGACAGGAGTGGGACTGGCTGGGCGATCCATTCTGGCGCGTGCAGACGCTGGCCACTTTTTTCGCTGTGGGTCTGATCGGGCTGATCTTCTGGGAGTTACGCCACCCCAACCCCGTGGTCAATTTCCGGCCAATGCAGGAGCGAAACTTCGCTGCGTGCTGCCTTATCATCTTTTGCGCCTACCTGGTGCTTTATGCTGCCAGCACCTCGTTGCCTGGTTTGCTTCAGGCCCTGTTTGGTTATAATGCGCTGAACGCGGGGCTGGTCATGTCGCCGGCCGGGTTCTTTGCCGTCGTCGCAATGCCTGTGGTGGGCTTCCTGCTCGGCCGACGAACTGACGCGCGGTGGATGATCGTCGCCGGCCTGCTCATCATGTCCGCCGGGAACTATTGGATGTCACAGATGAACCTGGAGATCAGCCCGGGCCAAGTCGTCTGGCCTCGGGTGGTGCTGGTCCTTGGACTTGCGATATGCTTTGCCCCCGCGAATGTAGCGGCCTACCTCTATACTCCACCGTTGCTACGTGGAGCGGCTGTTGGCTTGTTGAGTCTGCTGCGCAACGAGGGAGGCAGTGTGGGGACGTCGTTGGCGCAGACAATGCAGGAGCGCCGTGACCAGTTTCACACCCTGCGGCTTGGCGAGTTCCTCGATCCTCTCAACCCGGCTGTCACTTCGTTCCTCGAGCAGGCTCGGGGAGTGTTCCTGCAGCAGACCGGCGATCCAGTTGCCGCGCAGCAGCTGGCCTTGCAGACGCTCGAGAATCTGCGCCAGCAGCAAGCGTCGTCACTTGCTTATTTCGATGTCTTTTTGCTGTTGGCCGTGGTGACGCTGCTGCTGGTACCCGTGGCGCTGCTGATGAAACGCTCGGTGGCTGAGAAAGGCGCTCACATCAGTCACGAATGAGCTTCCTTCCCCCACATGGACAAGGCCGCGTCTCCCGGGACGGCAGCGAGGAGTGGGCGACCACGCAGGCCACCGCCTAAAGCGTAATGACTCTAAGTTAGCTTGCGCCGATCACCGGCTGCGAGCGTCTCACAGCCGGCGGCTCAATCGCCCTCACCGGTAAAGTCGAAGATGGTGAACTCCTCGCCGTTGCCGGCGCGCTCGAGCACCTCGGGATGGCGCAGCGTGCGCATGGCGTCGTCATAGCCGGAACGCCAATGCTCCGTCATGGACAACCGGGAGAATTCATAGTCTTTCGAGTCGCCTTCGTAGCTTCTCGGTCGATAGATGAGGTGCACGAGGTTGTAGGCGTGGCGTCGCGCGATCGAGGCCAGGAACTTGGCTTCCTCACTTCGCTTGAACTCCTCCGGCAGCTGGTCCAGGAGCGCGGCGACGGAGTGTTCCACCTTGTGCTGCTTCTTGATGAAATTTGTGAAGGCGCGCGTGCGGCTCGAATATTGGATCTCCTTCTGCCGGGTCGCGACTTCCGTGAGGTTGCGCGGGAACTCGCCGCGTGCGCTCCAGAGATCGACTTGAAACACGAGCGCGTCAGGCAGCCGCTGGCCCGTCACGCGCGTGTTCGTCACAAGCCACTGAAGCGGCGTGTTCGAGACGAGGCCGCCATCCCAATAGTGTTCGCCCTCGATTTCGATGGCGGGGAAGCCGGGCGGCAGCGCGCCGCTGGCCATCACATGCTCGGGTCCGATCACCTGCGTCCCGGTGTCGAAATAGACCAGGTTGCCGCTGCGCACATTCACCGCGCCGAGGCTAAGACGCGTGTCATACCTGTCGGAGTTTATGCGGTCGAAGTCGACGAAGCGCTCGAGCGTGGCTCTCAGCGAATGCGTGTCATAGTAGCTCGTCGCCTCGATCGTGCCGGGCGGATGAAACCACGGATTGAGGATTCGCGGCCTGAAGAAGCCCGGCGTTCCAGCCCAGGCAACCGTGACCGCGCTCACCCGATTGGCGAGCGCGCGCGCAGCCTCGCTTCGTCCAAAGAGGCCCACGACATCGGCGTCGAAGCCCGTGGTAGGGGCGGTGATTTCCTCCCAGAACTCGCGCAGCCTGTCGACGCATCTCTCGGGCGTGTTGCCGGCGATGATGGCAGCGTTGATGGCGCCGATCGAAATGCCGACGACCCAGTCGGGATGAAGCCCGGTCTCGGCCAAGGCTTCATAGACGCCCGCCTGGTAGGGGCCGAGCGCGCCGCCCCCCTGCAGCAGCAGTGCGACGCGATCGAAAGGGAGCCGCGCGCGCAGGTTCCGGTACTCGCTCGCTGCGTGCGATTTCGGGACGAGCGGTCTTTCCGAGAGCGGCGTTTCGGGCGCGACATGATCGCGCGGCGCTATCGTCGGCATGCTCTCCGAGGTCGTGCTCTTGCCCATGGCTGAAGGACCTCCCGTCAACGCGTGACGCCGTTCGGCCCACGCTCACCGCGAGCTCCGTGGCGGAGGTCGTGCTTCCAACCGAAAGGATAACATAGCACTGCTGCGCTGCGGGGATCTTAATTTGAGGGTCCAGCGTGCTTCGCAAATCATCGGACGAACCTTCGCGGTTCGAATTAGCTGCTAGGGACCGGACTGCATGGCTGAGGATGCCGTCAGCTGCGAACCAGTCTCCGCACCAAATTCCCTGCTAACAGGGAAATTAACAGGGAATTTTGCAGAATCCGGGCCTCCACCGCGATTTTCGAGTCTGATCAACGCGCACATTCAATAGTTTACAGCCGAATTCCCTGCGCAACGGGAATTTCCAAACGCGTATCAGGGAAAATTTTTAAAGGAACAGGGAATCGGTACGCAGATATCAGGCGCCGCAGCGCGTTGACCTAAAGTGTGTCCTAGATGCGCGCCATCGCGTTCGCCGAATTGCGGCAATGGCCGCTATTGGACACTAAGCAGACATGCCGACTACATCGGGTGCCCGCGGGCTGCACTCGCGGCCTGCGCGAGTGCAGGCCATGCAGCCGGCGCGCGCGCCCCTGCCGCGGCCTCGGCCGTCGGCAGGGGCCGATCCCAGTCGCGTGCGACGAAGCGGCAGGCGCTGATGCCGTCGGATCGAGCCATACCACCGGCACTGCCATGATCTCGGGGTCGAGCAGGATGGGAGGTCGCGGTTTGCCTGGCGGGAAGAAACCGGGCGTCTCGGTCGGTCCGCCCGGGTCGTGTTGATCGCGAGAATGCGCTGCCAGCCTTCCGGATCGGCTTCAAAGAATTTGATCCGAGCCTCGTCGCTATGCCCGGCTGCGGTGGACATGCTGACGCCGGCGCAATTGATCAGGATGTCGAGCGCGCCGAAGGTCTCCAGCTCCTGCTGGACGGCCCGCCGGCACTCCGCAGTCTTGGAGACATCAGGGACGGTACGCAAAAACTTTCCGGCCAAGACCCGTTCGGCAGCGAGGCGATTGAGACCGACCGCATCGACGTCGACGCCCACAATCTTGGCGCCGGCACCGGCGAGCGCGCGCCATCACGCGTCCCATGCCGCTTGCGGCTCCGGTCACGATGGCCACGCGGTCCGTAAGCAACTCGCCTTCTGCCATGACGCGTGCCTCCCGTGGGGACCATGACAAATCGCGAAAGCCGATTCAATTGCGGGCATTGACGGCATCTCCCCATGCGTGTTGCACCGACGATGGCGCGGATGCACGAAATATCAGTTCATTCTCGCGGGCGATGACGAGCACCATCGACGATAGCACAACTATATAGACAGCGAACTCGAACGCTGGCACTACTTCGAAGCTTGCCCACAACAGTGGCAACAGGCTCGTTCACTCCATGACCGAGGCCAACCCTCCGAGGCGACGTTCGCTCGTTGCATCGAGTGCGATCTGGCTGGCGAATGCGACAAGAGCGCTGGGTCCACCCCTGCTCTTTGGCCTGCGCCTCTGGGGTGCGGTCTGCCTGGCGCTTTACGTCGCGTTTTGGCTCCAACTCGACAATCCCTTCTGGGCTGGAATAACCCCGGCTCTCGTTTCCCAGCCTCAGCTTGGCGCTTCATTACGCAGGGGCTGGTTCATGATGATCGGCACGATTGTCGGCAGTGTGGCGATCGTGGCGCTGACTGCGTGTTTTCCGCAGGACCGCGCCGGTTTCCTCGTGGGTCTCGCATCGTGGGGCGCAGTGTGTGCTCTCGCCACGACGGTTTTCCGCAACGCTTTGGGCTTTGGGGCCGCGCTTGCTGGCATCACCGCGGCGATCATAGCCGGCGACAACCTAGGGGCGACCGGGGGTCCTAATGACCAAGTCTTCATGCTGGCCGTGGCCCGTTGCAGCGAGGTCTGCATCGGCATCGTCTCGGCTGGCGTCATACTCGCGGGAACTGATTTGGGTGGCGCCCAGCGCCGGCTCGCCACTGTGTTCGCAGTCCTTGCCGCCGAGATCACGAAGCGGTTTGCCGACACACTCGCACTGGCCGGACCTGATTTCCCGGACGCTCAACCGGTTCGGGTCGAGCTCGTGCGGCGCGTCTTTGCGCTCGACCCGGTCCTCGAGGAGGCGTTCGGAGAATCGTCTCAGCTCCGCGCTCATAAGTCGGTGCTGCTGGCAAGCGTCGCCGGCTTGTTCGAAGCCGTCGCCGGCTGGCGTGTAGTGGCGGTGTGCCTTGCCCAGTTCCCGGATGATCAGGGTCGCCAGGAAGCAGACGCCGTTCTGCAAACGTTGCCAGGGGAGCTGCGTTCGGCTCCGGTGCAAGGCGGGCCGACAAATTGGATAAGCGATCCTGTCGGTTTGCGCCGAATTAGCGAGGAGGCGGTCCAGAGGCTGATCGCCTTGCCGGCGCAGACGACATCCCTGCGGCTGCTTGCCGATCAGACATCCAAGGTTTTGGCTGGCATCATCCGTGCGCTCGACGGGCTGGCGTTGCTCGTTGACCACCCGACCCGACCCGTTCCTCACGGCGGGGGCATTCGGCTGGGGGTGCCAGATTGGCTTCCGGCTCTCGTCAACGCGGCGCGCGCGTTTGTCACCATTGGTGCCTTCGCTTTGTTTTGGATCATCACAGCATGGCCTAATGGTGCTTTTACCATTCAATTTGCGGCAATCGGCGTCATCCTGTTTGCCCCCAGAGCGGATCAGGCCCATGCCGCCGCCATGAGCTTCGTGGTGGGCACCGCCCTCGCTGCCGCTGTCGCAGCGATCATCAAACTCGCCGTGCTGCCGGGCCTAGAGACTTTTGTCGCCTTTGCATTCGTATTTGGTCTGGTTCTGGTACCTGCGGGGGCGCTGATGGCGCAGCCGTCGTACAGAGCGATGTTCACGGCCGTGGCAGCATACTTTTCTCTGTTTGTCGCTCCGACCAACCTGATGAGCTATGACACTCTGCAATTCTATAATGGGGCGTTGGCGAGGTTCGCAGGACTGGTCGGGGCTGCGCTGTCGTTTCTTTTGCTGCCACCGCTGGCGCCGGCACTACGGACGCGCCGCCTCCTAGCGCTGACGTTGCGCGATCTGCGCCGTCTGGCCACGAGCGTTATCCGAAGGAGGCGGGATGATTGGGAAAGCCGCATCTACAGTCGGTTCTCGGCATTGCCGGACACAGTCGAGCCGTTGCAGCGCGCGCAGCTGTTGGCGGCGTTGTCGGTGGGTGGCGCGATCATCCAACTTTGCTCATTCGCTGACCGCTTGAACATCAACACCGAGCTCGACGAGCCGCTGAGAGCCATCGCGGGCGGCAACAGCGCGGTAGTGATCGCCCGGCTTGGCGCGCTCGACGATGCTCTCGCCGCTCGTCCGGACAGCGTCGCTCTGGGTGCGCGCGCCTGCATCCTGGCAATTTCCCAGGTCCTCACCCTACACGCCGCTTACTTCGAGGCAGGAGCCGAGTGAGGTCCGCGGAGATACTTTCGGTTGCGCATCCGCCTCATGGGGCCCTCAGACGCTCTCGGGTCTAACGATGGTTATGGCGTTAAGGATGCGAGGGCAGCGACGATAGAGCCAAATGAATAGGGCTCGATCGGCCCAGCGCAAATGCGGTCGAGGTGGCGCACACCGCCGGAGAACATTGAGCTGATGCCGCAGCACCAGGATCTCGGCTTCCAGCTGCCGTCGCGGCTTGAAGCAGTCGCACAGCATGCGGACGAACAGGAGGACGATTGCAATCATGCGGCGATGATGTTCTGATTCGCCGCCGACCGCGAGTCAATTGGATAGCGTTTTCGGGAGCGACACCAGCAGCAAGCATCCGCGCTGGCTTATTTCGATGTCTTTTTCCTGGCTGCCATGCTGACGCTCGTGCTGGTACCCGTGGTGCTGCTGATGAAACGCTCGGTGGCCGAGAAAGGCGCCCACATCGGTCACGAATGAGGTCGGAGCAAAGCGAATACCAGCCAGCGATTGATCGCGAGATTGGGGCGCATTGCAGGAGCTATAGATATGTTGCGCCAGTTCCTCGTAGGTGCTGCCGTCAGCGTTTGCAACATTCTGATCCATGCATTGGTAATGACCGCGGTGGTCCGCGTGACGCACCGACCAGTTCGAATTCACCCCGCCGGTGCAATCACAGGCGCAAGGAAGACATCGCGGCTATCCCAACGATTGATCTATGTTTCGGTTGCGACCATCTCGGTGTTGATGGCCGCCCATGCTTGCGAGGTGATCGTTTGGTCACTGGCTTACGCGATGGTCGGCGCTGCGCCTGCTGGCGCCGACCCCGTATATTTTGCATTCGTGAACTACACGACGCTTGGCTATGGCGACGTGACGCCGGTGGACCGCTGGCGGCTGCTTGGACCAATGACGGCGATGAACGGTGTGCTCATGTTCGGCTGGTCGACTGCCGTGATTTTCGAAGTGCTGCGCAGAGTGGTAAGATCCGGCGTCGATGCGGGGAACGATCGTTCAGGCGCGAACGAATGAATATAAGCCACCCAGCCCTTTGCGCCCGAGGCGCTGTACGAGCTTAAGGTCTGACACGACGGCGATGCCGTTGCCGCCGCCCGCTTTATGCGTGCGCGTCACGGGACGCTGATTCCGACCGACTTGACGATCTCGGCCCAGCGCGCCGTGTCGCTCTCGATCAGGGCTCGGAATTGCGCGGGTGAAGCATGGGAGACCGTGACGCCCAGCGGCTCGAGGCGCGTCGCGAACTCGTGCGACTCGAGAATGGCTTTGAGGTCCGCCGTCAGGCGTGCGGCGATCTCCACCGGGAGGCCGGCCGGAGCGAGCACGCCCCACCAATGCTCGACGACGAGATCAATCCCGCTTTCCCTGAAGGTCGGAATATTCGCCGGCATCGCCAGCCGCGTTTCGCTTGCGGTCGCGAGCGCGCGAACGCGGTCGAGAACCGAGCTCGCCGTTGCGAGCGTGGTGAAGCCCGACTGCACATGGCCAGCGACGAGATCGTTCATCGCCGGGCCGGCGCCGCGAAACGGCACGTGCACGAGCTTGATGCCGGTTTTGGCCTGAAGAAGCTCCGCGGTGAGGTGGGTGGCGCTGCCAATCCCGCCTGAAGCGATGGTGATCTTTCCCGGGTCTGCTTTCGCGAGCGCGACAAAGTCCCGGATCGTCTCGGCCTTCACCGCCGGATTGACGAAAAAAACCATCCAAGCGGTGCCGATCAGGCCGATCGGCGTGAAGTCGCGGACAGGATCGTAATGCACCCCCTTCTGGATCGCCGGAATGATGGTGTGCGGCATGTCGGCGAGCAGGAGGGTGTAGCCGTCCGCCGCGGATTTCGCGGCGATCTCGATGCCGAGGCGGCTGCCGGCGCCGGCACGGTTGTCGATGACCACTTGCTGGCCGAGCGATTTCGACATCCGCTCGGCGATGAGGCGAGCAAGCACGTCGGAGCTGCCGCCCGCCGCATAAGGCACGATGAGGGTGATGGGATGATCGGGATAGGGTTTCGGCCGGGAGCGCTCCGCCGGCGAGCGCTATGAGGGTGGCGAGCGCAAGCGTGGCCGGCAGTCCCACTCGTTTTGCGCGCAGCACCGGTATCCGCTCCATCATTGTTTTCATGCGCCCGACGCCGCCTCGGTTGCGGTCGACGCCTTCCCTTGTCGCCTCTTCAGATGCTGGCACCGCGGGCGTTGATCGGCCACAGCGTCTCCACGCGCCCATTGCGGACACCGACATACCAATCATGCAGATTGACCGTCGGGTCGCAGTGTCCGGGGATGAGCCAGAGCTTTTCGCCGAGCGACAGCGGCCGCGCGCGCGGCCCGACCTTGAGTTTACCGTGCTCGTCCGAGACGCCGGTCACTTCGACGTCGGGGCGATCATGCAGCCACGGGGGGCCGCGTTCGGCGCTGTAGGACTTGAGGCCCGCGTCCACGATGGCTCGGTCGGCCGTCGGCACGCTGATAACCGACGCGAGCACAAATAGACTATGTTCGAACTCCGCGTAGGGACGACCGTCGCTGCCGCGGATACGGGCATATTCGGTGTCCATGAACACGTACGAACCAACCTGCAGCTCATTATAAACGCCGCTCGCCGCCTCGATTGCGAAAGTCCCGGTCCCGGCGCCGCCGATGATCTCACAGGGAAGATTTTCCGCGGCCAGCGCCTCCAACGTCTCGCGCACCGCGTCGACGGCGAACGCGATCGCCTGCGCGCGTTCCTGGTGCGCCGTCATGTGCTGCGCGCGGCCGTGGTAGGCCTGCAACCCCTTAAATCTCAGGTTCGGTGCATCAGCGACGCGGCGTGCGAGCGCTGCCGCATCCCGCCCCGGCGCCACGCCGCAGCGCTCCATGCCGACTTCGATTTCGACCAGCCCCCCAAGCGTAACGCCGAAATCCCGCGCCACGCGCGATGCCGCGTCGACCTGCTCGGGAGCGTCGAAGCACAGCGCGATGGTCGCCTCGTTGGCCAGCGCGGCCAACCGCCGTAACTTGCGTTCGCCAACCACCTGATTACTGACCAGCACGTCCTTCACACCGCCGCGGACGAGCACTTCCGCTTCGCCGACCTTCTGCACGCATTGGCCCACCGCGCCGAGAGCGATCTGCCGTAACGCAATGGCAGTCGACTTGTGGGTCTTGGCATGGGGCCGCACGCGCACGCCCGCGGTTCGGGCGAACTCGGCCATCCTTGCGATGTTGCGATCGAGAGCGTCGAGATCGATAAGCAGCGCCGGGGTCTCAACCTCGGCGACGGGCGCACCAATCTCGGCGGGCGGCGGGTTCATCCGTTTGCGCGGTGTGCTTTGGACGCTACCATATTCAATGGCCGATCGGCTTGTCTACGAGGTGGCGTCAACGCTGATCACCCTGCAGACGGACACGGACGCTCGAAGTCACCGTTGCGGCAATTGCGCCCGCGCTCGCGCACCCTATATACAGAGGCATGTCGGAACACAAAGTGACGTTGAGATGGGAGCGCGGTGGAGCTGAGTTTTCGTATCAGAAGTACCCGCGCGATCATACCTGGAGCTTCGACGGTGGCCATACGATGACGGCGACCGCGGCCCCGGCTTATCTCGGCAATCCCGCCAATGTCGATCCCGAGGAGGCTTTCGTCGCTTCGCTCTCGAGCTGCC
>Ga0306921_10004216_pt1 | contig 14714 bp, 11 predicted proteins | sample sta12Cox44000080_FD_203760 | JGI IMG/M metagenome (GOLD analysis project Ga0306921, IMG submission 203760) | Lab enrichment of tropical soil microbial communities from Luquillo Experimental Forest, Puerto Rico - statoxic.12C.oxic.44.000.080 (v2)... | ecosystem: Environmental > Terrestrial >...
GTTGACGAAGTGCTGCGCTGGTTCAATCGCGGCCCGCTGCCCTGGAATACGGTTCTTCTTCCGATCGCGATATCGTTCACGGTGTTGCAGGCGATTTCTTACGTCATCGACGTGCATCGTGGCGTCGTCAAGGCGCAACCGAGTTTTATCAGCTTCAGCGCCTATCTCGACATGTTCCCGCATCTGATCGCCGGGCCGATCCTGCGCTATTCGTCGATCGACCAGGCCCTGACCCATCGGGAGTCGACCTTTGCCGATTTTGCCATCGGCTCGCGCCGCTTCATGATCGGGTTTTGTATGAAAGTATTGATCGCCGATTCCCTGGCTCCGCTGGTGGAACGCGCCTTCTCGCTGCCCGAACCGAGCCTGGTCGACGCATGGCTGGGAAACCTGGCGTTCGCACTTCAGATTTATTTTGATTTTGCCGGCTACACGGCGATGGCCATCGGCCTCGGGAGAATGCTCGGTTTCATCTATCCGGAGAACTTCCGCGACCCATATTTGGCAACGAGCATACAGGACTTCTGGAGACGCTGGCACATTACTCTGTCGACTTGGCTCCGTGACTATCTTTACATCCCGCTCGGCGGCAATCGTCGGAGCGAATCTCGAACCTACACCAACCTGATTTTGACCATGGCGATCGGCGGATTGTGGCACGGAGCGAGTTGGACCTTTCTCTTATGGGGATTGGTTCACGGCGTCGCCCTTGCCATGGCTCGAGCGTGGCGAGCGTACGGCATCGCCTTGCCCACCGCGCTGTCTTACTCGCTAACACTGGCCGTAGTGCTGTTCGCATGGACCCCATTTCGCGCCGATAGCTGGCAGGCAATGACCGCAGTGCTTGCCGGCCAGATCGGGCTTCACCCGATCGCGCTCGGCGACGAGATGGCTGTGGCCTTGCGTCCGGCGCAGCTCTTCTGGTTCGCCGTCGGCGCCGCAGCCGTGATCCAGCCAGCAGTACTGGCACGTTTTCCAAGGTGGCTGCCCCGACAGCCTGAATGGTGGCGCGCGCTGTGGCCCAACGTCCTTTTTCTTTACGCGATAGCGGTGATAATGAGCCGGCAAACGGTACCGTTCCTTTATTTTCGATTTTAAACGGACCGGTTTTTTGAAACTGCTGGCGTCCCGCCGACTTCGCCGCCTGCGGCCTCGCGCCGAAGGACGATCGGGTTTTCAGCTGCTGTCCGGCATCGTGCTGCTGGCAGTCCTCGCAATAGGGTTATCTTCCAGCATCTATGTATTGTTCTTCTCTCGCGATCGCTTTTCTGTCGGGGAGGTCTCGTGGCGGGCCTTCGCTCGCGGCGAGATGACCTCGAACCTGTCGGAGTTCTTGAAACACCATATTCCGTTCGCCGACGGGCTGGTGACTGCCGACCGGGTCATCGGTTGGCTGGTGGTAGGCGACCTGGGGCCGCGTGTCCGTGAAGGGTGCGACGGGTGGCTCTTCCTGATCGACGAGCTTGAAATTCATCGTGACGGCGACGCCGCGTTCAGATTTCGCCTGAGAATAATCGACGCTGTCGCAAAATTCCTGCAGCGGCGCGGTATTGCGCTGCTGATCGTCCCGGTTCCCGACAAGTCTCGAGTCGAGGCGACGCAACTTTGCGGGATCCGCCGCCCGAAATTGCTGGGGGGAAGGCTTGAACAATTTACCGCCCGGCTGCAGGAAAACAAAATCAGATTTGTCGATATTTATGGGGCGCTCGCAGCGCTTGGGGGTGAGCGTTATTACCGCACGGACACCCATTGGAACGAGCCCGGGGCAAGGAGGGCTGCCGAGGAAATTGCCGCAAGCCTACAACACCTGAAGCTGGCGCCCGCGTCGAAAGAGTCGTTCCGAGTAATCACCGAGCCGCCGCACGAGCGCATCGGCGATTTGATCCATCTCGCCGGGCTCGATCATGTGTCTTGGCCGCTACGTCCGCGCGGGGACCTCGAAACGCCTTCGCGGATCGAGCAGAAGACGGCGCGGGAGGTCGGACCGTTCGACGACATTCCACCTCCAGAAGTTGTTGTCATTGGCACATCATTTTCACGCAGAGCGAACTTCACTCAGTTCTTGTCTCTGCTCCTCGGTGCCCCGGTGGCAAACATGGCAAAAGACGGCGGTGGGCTGGTCACCGCGGCGCTTGCGTATTTCTCCAACCCCGCGTTCACGGAAACTCCTCCCCGGGTGGTCATCTGGGAAATACCGGAGAGGATTCTCGACAATCCGATCACCAAATCGGAACAAATCGAGGCGGAAAAACTCGGTTTGCCAGGTATCGGCACGCCGCCAAGTAAGGCCGCGAGCGCGAGCCGCCGGTAACGGCAACATCCGGACTGCCGCAGGTCTACGAGTGGAGTCTCGTCGCGGAAACCGGCCCTTAAGGTCCAAAGAGTATGCTCCGCTGCGTGATATTGGCGGGTCTATTGTTGACTCTCGGCGCGCTCACGGGGGTCGTGCCCGCGGTGGCGACCGTACCGGGTGCGACGGTCACGGTGTGCTTTGCGCCAGAGGAGAATTGCGCAGCCGTCGCGGTCGGCGCCATCGACCGGGCGCGGCGCCAGATACTGGTCAGCGCCTACAATCTGACGACCGGCGCGGGCATCGTCGAAGCGCTGGTGCGGGCCCGCGAGCGCGGGGTCGACGTCCGCCTGATCGCCGACAAGCGCACACCCTGCGAGCGCAATGACGGCATCGGCCTACTGGCGCAGGCCGGTGCGCCGATCTGGATCGACGATGATGTGCCGATCGCCCATGCCAAAACGATGGTGATCGACGGCACTCTCACGCTGATGGGGTCCTACAACTGGACCCGCAACGCCGCGCGCAACTCGGAGGATTTGAACCTCGTCTCTTCGCATGCGCTCGCCGCGGCCTATGCCGCACAATGGCGCAACCGGGCAGCCGCCTCGGTGCCGTTCGCTGGCCGCGAGGATTGGTGCCGCCCGCGCCCTGGACGCAATTCCCCTGGACGGCGGCGGTTGAACCCCTGAGACTGGCTGCGGCCCGGGCAAAAACCGGTTCGCAACGAGGAGGGGAGCGGCATGTTCGACCTGATCGTTTCCGGGGGGCTGGCGGTCATGCCGGCCGCGACCGAGGCCGCCGATATCGGCGTTGCCGCCGGCAAGATCGTGGCTATCGGCGCACCCGGCAGCTTGAGTGCGGCAGGCGCCGCCCGCACCGTCGACGGATCGGGTCAGATCGTCATTCCGGGAGGGCTGGACCCGCATATCCATTGCAGCTCGCCGATCCCGTTTCCGGGCCGCAACGAGGACATGCTGAGCGCGCCGCCGGAACAGGTCAGCCGCGCAGCGCTCTATGGCGGCACGACTACCTTGCTCGATTTCGCCCCGTGTCCGCCGGACCAGGCGTTGCAACAATCGATCGAGGCGCGGCAGCGCGAATGGGCCGAGGCCTGCTATTGCGACTACGGCTTCCACCTGTTGCTGCACGGCAAGCTCTCGCTCGGCGTCCTGGGCGCGCTGCCCGAGGCGGTCCAGGCCGGCCATGCTTCGGTCAAGATGTTCACCACCGATATCAGGCCGAACCGGCTCGGCCGGATGGTGCAGTTCGGCGACATCTGGGAGGTCCTGAAGATCCTCGGCGCACAGGGAGGGATCGCCGCGATCCATGCCGAGGACAACGACATCGTCATGCACATGTACGAAAAGCTGATCCGCGAAGACCGGGTTGGCTTTGAGAACATGGCCGAGGTCCACAACACCCTCAGCGAGGATCTGTCGTTCAATCGGGTGATCCGTCTGGCCGAGAACGTCGAGGGTGCGGCGCTCTACATGGTCCATGTCTCGGCGGCGACTGGCGCCGCGGCGATCGCGGGATCACGGGCGCGGGGTTTTCCGATCTACGGCGAGACCTTGCATCAATACCTTCTTTACAATGCCGAGGATTATAAACGTCCCGGCGGGCAGATGTTCCATACTTACCCGTCGCTCAAATTCGCCAAGGACCAGGAGGCGCTGTGGGCGGCCACCGATCATGGCGCGATCCAGGCGATCGCCACCGACGAGGTGTGCTGCCCGCTCCAGATAAAGCTCCAGGGAAGGCGGATCGACGATACGACCGGCGGCAACTCGGGGGTCGAGCCGCGGCTGTCGTTGATGTACACGCACATGGTCGAAAAGCGCGGTTACAGCCTCGCCGATTTTGTCGGTCTGGTGTCCGCCAATGCGGCCAAGATCATGGGTCTCTATCCGCGAAAAGGGGCGCTGGCGATCGGCTCGGACGCCGACATCGTCTTGCTCGACCCGCGCACCCGGCGGGTAATCCATAAAGAGGATCTGCACGAGACCGACTACACCCCGTGGGAGGGCCATGAGGTTGCCGCCTGGCCGAGCATGACAATCCTGCGCGGCAAGGTTGTCGTCGAAGACGGCCGGTTTCTCGGCGGTTTAACTGACGGCCAGTTTTTGCCGCGCAAGATCGGCGGCGACATCCGGGCGCGCCCAGCAGTTTGACCTAGCCCGGGCGCAGCTGCAGGACCCTCTGGGGTTGCCGCGTAATCCCCGCCGCCGGGGGTTGTTCAGTATCGCGGCTTGATCGGCCGCGCCGGCGGCGCGTCGCGGTAGATCTGCAGCCTGGTGACGCGCAAGCCGGCGACGCCATGCGATTCGATCGCCCGCTGCCAGGCATGGAATTCCTCGACTGAAAGCTGGTAGCGGCGGCATGCCTCATCGAGGCTGATCGCACCGCTGCAGACCGCGTTTACGATCACTGCCTTGCGCCGCGCCACCCACCGCTTTGTGTCGGGCGACGGCAAACTATTCTCGCCCGGCAAAACGCAATGCGTTTCATTCCTGTCCATCAATGTAGAGTAGACGAACAGGCATTAAAAAATCCCTACAGGGAAGTAGCCGACATCCTGCAGCCAATGTTGATCTTCGCTCAAGTCATCAGAGCGGCCGCGGGCATATCGGATTCGCGCAGACAACCGCCAGCCCGACGCGACGCTGATAGGGCGACGCGGCAAGGGCGCCATCCGACCGGCGACGGCGCCGCGTCGAGACGCTGTGATGGCATGGCCGAAACATGTGCGAAATCAATATGCTCCATGCGATTCTCTCGCTTGAAGCGAGCCGAGGCGATTCATATACTCCGCCGCCTCTTTCACGGAGTTTCGGTGAACCGATGCGTCCGTCGCTTCCGCCAGATTATCGTCCGTCCGACGATGAAGAGTTTATGAGTCCGCTGCAGGTCGAATATTTTCGGCAGAAGCTGCTGTTATGGCGCGCGGCATTGCTGGCCGAATCGTCGGACACACTGCAGCACCTGAAAGAGGAAAGCCTGCTCGAGCCCGATCTGAACGACCGTGCGTCGCTGGAAACCGAGCGGGCGATCGAGCTGCGCACGCGGGCGCGTGAACGAAGGCTGATTTCAAAAATCGATGCGGCACTGGACCGGATCGACGACGGCACGTATGGCTATTGCGAAGAAACCGACGAACCGATCGGCATCCGCCGTCTGGAAGCCCGACCGATCGCCACCCTCAGCATCGAGGCGCAGGAACGCCACGAGCGCATCGAGCGCACTCACCGCGACGACTGACCCGCCACCGCCCTGCCCCGATCGCGCGGGAGGGGCCCGAGCGATCCGACCCCGCCTCTGCACAATTGTCGCCGGGTCTGGTAAATCTGCTTATCTGTGGTAGTGTCAGGGTTAATAGCAATCGCTAAGGGCGCAAATATGTCTATCCAGGCTCACACAACGGGAGCCGGTGAGCGGCGTCAAGAACCAAACCGGAGCCTCGACCGCCGCACCTTCGCCGGTCCTTCGAGGTGGCTCCGTGGGACGTGGTGGATCGAGCGAGCCGGCTGGGTAGAGCCGATCATCGCGGTTGGCGCATTGATCCTCGCTGCTTTCTGCGGCGCCCAAATTCTCGCCGGTAACGCCGCGCCCATGATGGCGCTCGCGCCGATCGGCGTCGTGGTGCTGGGTGCGAGCGCCATTGCCGTGCTCAGGGCAAGCGCCGCACAGTCCGTAAGACTAGATATTCTCAGCCGAGCGCTCGATGCGGCGTCCCAGGCGCAGGTGATCGTCTCCCCGGAAGGGCGCCGGGTGTATGCCAACACCGCCTTTGAGCGGCTATTCCCCGGCAATGACCCCTTCCCGCTCGAACGCTTCGGCCGGGTTATCGCCGTCGATCCGATTGCTGCGGATGCGTTCCGGGATCTCCGCGACCGAGCGGCCGCAGGCGGATCGTCGCAAGCGGCGATTGCCCGGCATGCGGCCGGCGACGGAATCGGCGGAGGCTTCCATGTCTCGGCGGCTCCGCTTGCCGGACGTCACGGATACCAGCTGTGGGGTTTCAGCGCCGTCACCCCGCCCGGTGAGGTCGAGTCTGTCGCCGGCGGCGAGCGCCTCGAGACCGCGAAAGACCCGAGCCAGGCCTTATTTCGGCAGCCCTTTCAGAGACTGTTCGCCAATGCGCCGGTCGGCATCGCCGTGGTCGACCGGTTCGGCCGGTTTGTCGAGGCCAATCGGGCCACGGGCGAACTCTTCGGCGCTTCGCCGCAGGAATTGGTCGGCAGCGAACTGATCGGCCTGTTGAACGAGGGTGAGCGTGCGGCCTTTTCCGCAAGGCTCGCCGCCGCGTCAGATCGGGAGGCGGACCGTGAGCCTATCGAAATCCGCCTGGGAAGTCCCCCCGAACGGGTCATCGTTCTGCTGCTGAGCCAGCTCGATCATCAGCCTGGCGACAGCTCTTCGCCGGCCGGCGGTCCCTCGCCCGCAGCTGCGGCGCCCGACGCCGCACCAGCCGCCCCCGGCAATCCCGATACTGGGGGCGGGCTGATGCTGTATTTCATCGATGTCACTGAGCAGAAGAATCTCGAGGCACAGTTCGTGCAATCGCAGAAAATGCAGGCAGTCGGCCAGCTCGCCGGTGGGGTCGCGCACGATTTCAACAATCTTTTGACCGCGATGATCGGGTTTTGCGACCTGTTGCTGCTGCGCTCGCGGCCCGGCGACCCGTCTTTTGCCGACATCATGCAGATCAAGCAGAACGCCAACCGGGCCGCCAATCTGGTGCGCCAGCTGTTGGCGTTTTCGCGGCAGCAGACCTTGCAGCCGCGGGTTATCGACATCACCGATGTGCTGGTGGAGCTGTCCCATCTGCTGCGCCGGCTCATCGGCGAGAACATCGAGCTTGAATTCGTGCACGGCCGCGATCTCGGTCTCGTCAAGGTCGATCAGGGCCAGCTCGAACAGGTCGTCATCAACCTTGCCGTCAATGCCCGCGATGCGATGCCACAGGGCGGACGGTTGACGATCCGTACCGCGAACGTCCACCGGCCCCAGCCGCTGCGGCGCGGGCACGAGGTTATGCCGGCCGGCGACTACATGCTGATCGAGGTCGCCGACACCGGGATCGGAATTTCCCCCGACCATCTCGCGCGGATTTTCGAACCGTTCTTCTCGACCAAGGAAGTGGGGTCGGGCACCGGTCTCGGCCTGTCGACGGTCTACGGCATTGTCAAGCAGACCGGCGGGTTTGTCTTTGTCGACAGCACTCCCGGCGCCGGAACGTCATTCGAAATCTATCTGCCGCGCCCTCAGGCCGGCGAAGGCGCGGCAGCCGGCCGCGCCGATTCGGCCGAACCGGCCGTCCCCAAGGATCTGACCGGAACCGGCACGGTAATGTTGGTCGAGGACGACGATGCGGTCCGGATGTTCGGCGCGCGTGCGCTGCGCAACAAGGGCTACCGGGTGATCGAGGCGAAGAGCGGCGAGACCGCGCTCGAGTTGATCGACGAGACGGCGGAGAAGATCAATCTGTTGATCACCGACGTGGTGATGCCGCAGATGGACGGGCCGGCGCTGATCCGCGAAGTGCGCCGCATCGACCCGGCCATCAAGGTCATCTTCATTTCCGGCTACACCGAGGATTCGTTCCGCCAAAGGCTCGACAACGACAGCGAGATCCACTTTTTGGCGAAGCCGTTCAGCTTGAAACAGCTCGCGATTAAGGTTAAGGATGTTCTCGGCGAAAATGCGATGGCGCCGCGAACTTTGTGATTGCATGTACGAACAAAAGGAGTACGCTCTCCGCTCTGGCCTGCGTCGAACAGCGCCGCCGGCCGCGAAATAACGGAGGGCCTCGGCATGCAAGCGGCATTGCGCCTTTTGGACAAGGAAGCGATGGACAAGCAGCGGGCTTTGGATGCGGCACTCGGGCAGATCGAGCGCGCTTTTGGCAAGGGCTCGATCATGAAGCTCGGCTCGCACGAGACTGCCGGCGACATCGAGGTGATCCCCACCGGCTCGCTCGGCCTCGACATCGCCCTCGGCATCGGCGGCTTGCCGCGCGGCCGCGTCATCGAGATCTACGGCCCAGAGAGTTCGGGCAAGACCACCTTGGCCCTGCACGTCGTCGCCGAGGCCCAGCGTGCCGGCGGCACCTGCGCCTTTATCGACGCCGAGCACGCGCTCGATCCGGGCTATGCCCGCAAGCTCGGGGTCAATGTCGACGATTTGTTGATTTCACAGCCCGATGCCGGCGAGCAGGCGCTGGAAATCACCGACACCCTGGTCCGCTCGGGGGCGATCGACGTCCTGGTGATCGATTCGGTGGCGGCCCTGGTGCCGCGCGCGGAACTCGAAGGCGAAATGGGCGACAGCCATATGGGTCTGCACGCCCGCCTGATGAGCCAGGCGTTGCGCAAGCTGACCGGGTCGATCTCACGCTCGCGGGCGATGGTCATTTTCATCAATCAAATCCGGCACAAGATCGGGGTCATGTTCGGCAACCCGGAAACCACGACCGGCGGTAACGCGCTCAAATTCTACGCCTCGGTTCGGCTCGACATCCGCCGCATCGGCGCGATCAAGGAGCGCGACCAGGTGATCGGCAACCAAACCCGGGTCAAGGTCGTCAAGAACAAGCTCGCCCCGCCGTTCAAGGTCATCGATTTCGACATCATGTACGGCGAGGGCGTGTCGAAGCGCGGCGAACTGATCGATCTCGGGGTCCAGGCCGGGGTGGTCGAGAAGTCGGGCTCGTGGTTCTCCTACGAAGGCCAGCGTGTGGGCCAAGGACGCGAGAACGCCAAGGCCTATCTGCGCGACCATGCCGATGTCGGCGAGGCGATCGAGCGCGCGATCCGCGCCAATGCCGGTCTCGTCGCCGAGGCGATGATGGCCGCCCCCGGGGAGATGGCGGCAGAGGAATAGCCGGCCGCCAACCGACGCACCCAGAAGGAAGCGATATGCGCGCCGCCGTGCTCACCGAGATCAACAAGCCGCTGCAGATCCTCGATCTCGAGCAAGAGCCGCCGCATGCCGGGGAAGTGCGCGTCCAGGTCAAGGCGGCCGGCGTGTGCATGAGCGACTGGCACATCATGAACGGCGATTGGCCTTTGCCGTTGCCGATGGTGCTCGGGCACGAAGCTGCCGGCATCGTCGTCGAGAACGGGCCGGGCGTCGCCGGAGTGGCCCCCGGCGACCATGTGATCTTTTCGTTCCGGCCGCATTGCGGGCATTGCCGCTATTGCTCGTCGGGTCAGACGGTGCTGTGCATCGGCCGCAATGATTCGCCGCGCTGGCTGATGCATGACGGCACCGCGCGGGTCAGGCTCAACGGCGAACCGGTCAACCAGATGGCGCGGATCGGCACCTTCGCCGAGGAGGTCGTGTGCCCGGCCGAGCAGGTCGTCAAGATCCGTCCCGACCTGCCGTTCACCCACGCCGCGATCATCGGCTGCAGCGTCGCCACCGGCGTCGGCGCGGTGATCCGTCACGCCCGGGTCCCGGCCGGATCGAGCGTCCTGGTGATCGGCTGCGGCGGCGTCGGGCTCAACATCGTTCAGGGCGCCCGGCTCGCCGGGGCGAGCCCGATCATCGCCTGCGACCTGCGCGACAACAAGCTCGATTACGCGCGCGCCTTCGGGGCGACGCACACGCTGAACGCCAGCTCGGGCAATGTCGTCAAACAGGTGCGCGAGTTGACCGACGGGCTCGGGGTCGACACCGCTTTCGATGCGATCGGCGGTGAAGCGACGGCATTGCAGGCCGTGGACGCCGTCGCTCCGGGAGGCCGGGCGGTGTTGGTCGGCATTCCGGCATTTTCGACGCGAGCGCCGATAAATCCGTCGCAGATGGTCTACGGGGAAAAAATCATCAGTGGCACCTATTACGGCTCGGTGCGCCCCAATATCGACTTTCCGATCCTCGCCGATCTCGACATCGAGAAGAAAATCGATCTCGACAGCCTGATCAGCCGGACCTACCGGTTCGACGAGATCAATGAGGGGTTTCGGCTGATGCTCGACGGGGCCGTCGCCCGCGGCATCATCGTCTTCGACTGATCGGCGGCGCGAGGAAAAATCGGCAATCGAGCGGCTGGACATCCGGCCGCCACTTCTTTTATAAGCGCCGCTCGCCGGAGCGCCCAGGTAGCTCAGTTGGTAGAGCAACGGACTGAAAATCCGTGTGTCGGTGGTTCAATTCCTCCCCTGGGCACCACATTTAATCCAATAAAATTAGATAGATAGATCAAAAGGGCGCCTCTTCGAGGCACCTTTTCATGTCGCGCCGTGTTGCAATCAGTCCCAAGGATTTCTGCGGATTTCCAACGGCTCCGATTTTCTCCGTGCAACATGAATGCGACATTGGGGGCATGCAGTTCGTGCTTGGTTCTCCATTGGAATCAGGGTAATCGCCGCGCCAGTTCCGGCATTCGGAAGGGGTGACGGATGGCTCGACGCGGAGCTAAGCGGAAATCCGGCGATCGCTACCCGAGCGGGCGGCTCCGGGAGCCGGCGCGGGCGAAGACCGGCAAGCCAACGATCGAGCGTGAGCAGCATAACCAGATCATCTGGGAGCGGCTGGTGCGGCGCCGCCGGGCGAAAAGCCGAGACGACGTGCCGCAGCTCGTGGACGCCAATGGCGACATCGGCGACCCGTATCTGGTCCTTGACTCGATCGACCAGCTCGAGGCGGCCGGCGGGATCACCGCCGAAGGGCTGGCCGCGGCGAACAAGTTCCGGGTGGATTTTCGCCTCGCCTACGGCATCGGCTGGTTACGGTCGACTTGGCGAGGCCCTTTGTCTCGGGCAAGCCGGCGCCGGAACGGATGACGACCGGCTCGGTGAGCGCGCGCCGGAAGATCGAGAGGATCATCGACAGGCTCGGTGGTATGCACAGCCTGGCGGCCTCGTGCGCCTGGCATGTGATCGGTCTCGACATGCCGATCGCCGACTGGAAACGGGTCCGACGATGGAGCGCAGGCGAGCCCCTGTCGCAGATCGACGCATCGCGGGTGCTGTGGTCAGGGTCATCCGGGCGCTTGCCGACGCCTGAGCGCGGCCGGCCAGGTTGCAACCTGCAGTGTGCCGGCCGGCGATTAAAGCATCACTCCGGCAAGTCGTAGATAGGCGAATACCGCGCTTCGACAGCCGATGGTGCCGTCGGGGCGTCCACTTTAGGGTCGTGGTTCCAGCGCCCGTCTTCTCCGCCCTTCGACATGCAGGGTGATCACCGGCTCACCGTCGGCGACCGCTGCGGGGTTGATCACTGTCGAGTTTGTTTTGAAATCGTGATGGCCAACGCGCTGGCGTCGGGTGAGAGTAAGCCCGACCGCGCCTCCTACCTTTTCGAGCCAGATGCGGGCCACGCCCTGCCTCGGCCGCTTGCAAACGTGAAGCATTCCAGTCATTTTCGCAGTTCCCCGATCGCCCCGTTGAACGGCGCGTTCAAGGGCGCAGAGGGGATCAGACGCCGGCGGCCGTCAGGATCACGTCATCGGCCGCGTCGCATTGGATGCCATCCCCTGGCCCTGTATCCCAAGACTGTTCTCATCGGGCTTGGCGTCCAACCGGACGATAGGCAGCGAAATCGGTCGGCATCGCGCTGCATTATGTCGACTGAGCGCCGGGAGCTGGCTCGGGCAGACGCTCGGCAGAGGTCTCGTCGAGATCGACCCCATTGGTACAATTAATCTGCCTTTGGTGCTCATCGATTTGTCGGATTAAAAAATCTCCTGTCTCTCTAATCTCCTCAAGTAGGGAAATGACGTCCAATATTTCGCGATCATCAAGTAATACATCATCAGGTAGGTCAGACAAGCTTCGCTTTTGGTAGTTCAAGGGCCACCTCCGCCCCAAGCTGCTTATTTGACAGTGGCGTTTCGGACATAATCACCCACACACAGTCGAGTGCGTAGATAGCTTCGTCGAAAAAGGCACGAAGTTGCACCAAGTCTGAGACGCTGCGCTCACGTTGCATACGGTTTAAGTAAAAAAGTGCGTTACCTTTATAAAAATAGAGGCTTTGAATGCACTTCCCTATTTCTCGCAACTCGGCGAGTTCTTTTGTCTTTGCTATTCTATTACGCCAATCGGAAATGGACACTTTTAGTCCCATGACAGCTGACACGAGTTTGTTGGGCAACTCAATGAACCAGTCGACCGTTTCTCGAAATTGTTTCAGGAGGTCTACATCTATATTCATTGGAGGATGGCCAATCCAAAGTGTTTAAACAGGGTCTATGATGTCGCTAACATGGGAAGGACGAGCCCACGCGAGCATTCTAAGATATGGCCGCGGCTGCGGCGGAAGCAAGGCACCACTATTCGAGCCATGACCCTTGATTTGACCGACGACGAGGCTGCCGCGCTCGTCAAGCACCTGCGACAGGCGATCGAATATGACCGCTACCGAGCGCGCCCCGGCTCGATCCGCTCAAAGCGATCCTTGCCAAGCTGGAACCGCCTGCGCCGAAGCCGGAACCGCTGCCATTGTTGCCGGTAGCCGCGTCACCGCGGGTCAGGCGGCGGAGACGGTAAGTTGGACTGGGCAGCATCGGCGACGGTCACGCAAGCGGGAGCCTCTATTATCGCGCTCGTAGTGTCCACAATAGCGGTGGTCGTGCCAGCTAGACAGCAGAAACGTCGAGAACGCTTGGCAGATCAAGAACGGGCACTGAAAAGGCGGTGCCTAGCAGTCGCGATCCGCCTCGACCTTGGCAACGTCGCCGTGTCTCTGGGGAAGACTAAGATTACCGCTACCGGTCAATCGTTCTTGTCTGCGAGCGTTTTGGGCGGAACGGTAGCCCTAGCCATAGAGGCAGCAGCGTTGGAGTTGCCGCCAACTTTGGCCGCAACTGCCGATCAGGTTTACCTCCTCGGCGATCCCGCTGGCCCCCTAATGCTGCGCCTCCTCGCCATCCTGGCGCTCTACAATAACATGGTTGAAAGAGAGGCCAATCTCTGCCTAACCCATCCGGCTGTTAGCGCGGCCGAGCGATGGGGTCATGTCCTCGGCTTTATAGAAGACATTCAACCAAAGATAGACGAAGCCCTCGGCGCGATTGGTCCAATTGCGGATGGGGGTTGATCGCGAAGGAATTACACGCGGGCGAAAGCGGGGGCGTGCGACTATCGCGGACCACCGATGACGCTCGGGAGCAGCGCGAAGGGCAAACTGCGGCGCTGACGGCTGGGCCATGACGCCGGCGGTCAAAGCCAGAATTGACAGACGTGGTTCGAACCATTCTCGCTCAGGATCAACGCTTCGAGGAACTGATACGCGAACTTTCGCACTGCTCGGACCTGCTCGCCGGTCTGCAAGCTCTGGTGGCGATGGCGCAGGGACGGCTGATCGTTACGGCGGCTGGCGTCGCGTTGAGCCTTCCGCCTGTCGCGGGCGACTGAACGCGGTTTATGGATCCCGCCGGCCCCCCGAAGGCAGTTGAGGCCGTTGATGCCGAATGCGAAAGCTGTGCTGTGCGGGCTCGGGTCTATAGTAGGAAAATGATCACCGAGGATACGGGGATATCCGGAGACTTCGACCTCGAAGCGGCTCCGCAACGCTGGGCGGCGACGCGAACAGAACGACTCAACGCCGTCCTGGCGTCGATCGACCGAGGCCATGGCGCCCGGACGATCGTAAAGCATGCCAGCGAATACTTTGCCGCCTTCAACTCAGAGGAGCGAGCCGCGGCATTTCTCGGCTTGGCCGGTAGGCTATCGTCCGTAGTGTTTTGGCGGGTGCTGCGGTAGCAATGGCCGGCGTTCGACGCAACCTGGCCACATAAACAGGAACTGCTCAACTTGATGCGGCGTCACGCGCCACCGAGGCCGCCAGCGGCGGGATTGCTGACGGTCTATCGAGGGTGCAGTCGTCCACGCGTTCGCGGTTTAGCTTGGTCGACCAGCCGGGCGATCGAGGCCGAATTTGCTCGCGGGCATCGTCGCATTTTGGTTCCCGATCCGGTCATTTGCCCAAGCGCGGATCAGGCGAGCCGATGTTTTCCTGTTCATTAACGTCCGGTCGGAGCATGAGGTTGTTCTCGACCCGGCCAAGCTGATCAGTGTTGTGCTCGGCAACGCGCTGCCTGCAGGCCCTTAATCGCGTCCGCCGCCAAACGTCGCTGGATAGAAGATCCGCCGTTCGGCGTCGACCGCTTCAACGGCCTGTATTGCGATCTGAACATTGGCGAGCAACGCGATATAGGCCGGTTCGATCCGTTCAGCCTGGTCAAGCTGCGTCACCAGCTCGCCGCGCGTCTTCAAAAGCTGATCCCGGAGACTGGCCGGCGGAAAGGGTTCCGGTGCGTTCCGTGGTTTGGCTGGCTTGGCCGAGCTTCGCGGGTTTGCCGGGGCGTCTGACCTCACCATTGGTGATTTATCAGGTTGACGTAGCAAACGCTATCATGTAGGGTTGCCTCAGGGTTGAGAGGCTACCTTATGGCACGCAGCAAAATCGATCTTCG
>Ga0306921_10004218_pt1 | contig 14708 bp, 15 predicted proteins | sample sta12Cox44000080_FD_203760 | JGI IMG/M metagenome (GOLD analysis project Ga0306921, IMG submission 203760) | Lab enrichment of tropical soil microbial communities from Luquillo Experimental Forest, Puerto Rico - statoxic.12C.oxic.44.000.080 (v2)... | ecosystem: Environmental > Terrestrial >...
AGCTGTGCGGAAGGCGGCTGCGGTCTGCCGAAATGGAACAGACGGGTCTGCATACCGGCGTCGGTTTCGATCTTCAGAGTGCTCTCGTTCTCCCAGCTAATATGAACGCGCCCAGGAACGCGCATGATGGCGGCTGCGCCGTAAGACTTGCATTGGTTTCCGGCCGCCTCGTCCTTGGCCGGATCCCAGGCGTCAGCCACCTTAATAGCCTCCGCGTTGAGGGGCACACTGGCGTAGTCACCCCTGCCCGGCGTCAGCATCCGGTAGCGCCAGTCTTCGGTAACGATGGACACCCAGAAGCCGGTGAGATCGATCGGCGCGGCCGCTTGTGCCGTCGGGGCCCCACCACCCTGGTCAACGCGCCCGGCCTGGGCACTCGTGCGATCAGAGGCTGTGAGCCAAATCACCCCCGCCAGAACAAGCTGAAGTTTGTATTTCATCGATCGGTTGACAACTTGCCCCCACTCAAGCTCCGATATACTCCCTCGACAAACCGATCGGGGTTCCCATACCGGGGGTCATAGTCTAGAGTCAACTTGGCATCTTTCACTTGCTCTAGTGTCTTTCCCCTCTTAATCTGGTCCTCTACTCGGTCACGAATGATAGTCACCATGTCGCGGTAGTAGGCGACGTCAGCCATGTCGCACAGCCGGCCGTGGCCGGGGATGATCATGGTGCCTCCTTCGGATCTGAAGTAGGGAAGCGCCAGGTCGAGAAGGCGGTTCAAGCCGTCGATAATCCCTTGAACGTTGCCGCCTCGCTCGAGATCGACAAACGGATAACTGGTGGTGGTAAACAGATCACCTGTACTGATCACGTCCGTGCGAGTGAACACCACGATACTATCGCCATCCGTGTGGGCCGCTGGCTGGTGAATGATCCGGATCGGTTCGCCGTGATATAAAGCGCTCAGCCGCATTTCGGGGCTGTGATAGGTATCGGTCGGCAACGCACGGAAAGGGATCGCCGACCGGCCCGTGGCAGGTGGTTTGCCCATACTGAGGAGGACGTTTTCATGCGCGAAAATCTCAGCTCCGGAGGCCGCATCTTGGATAGTGGCGGCGAAATTGCCGCCCGCGAGCGTGCTTCCGGACAAGGCGATCTTTTCGTTGCCGCCCGTGTGGTCCAGGTGAGCGTGGGTATTGATAATGTAGCGAACCGGCTGGTCGGTAATCGTCTTGATCACTGCCAGGACCTTTTCGCTATTCTGCGCGAGGCCTGTGTCCACCAGAAGCACGCCTCCGTTCGTCACCGACACCGTGATATTGCCGCCGGCCCCGACCAGCATGTACACATCGCCACGAACCTTCAGGGCGTGCACTTCCGTATCGGCGGCGCTTGGGCTCTGCTGGGGAAAACACGGCGCTGTCGTCAGCAAAACGGCTATGGCTAGTCTCCTCACAGATTCCTCTTACCTCGCCGGTCCTGGATACTTCTGGTTGACGCCTCTCAATTTCTTCCGGTACTCCGGATACATCTCGTCTGCTCCACCCGCGGCTACATCTTCCGGGATGCCATAGTGAATCGAAAACTCCTTAATATCCTCGTTTGTCCCTGGTAATTTGTGGGGCACAACCCCTTTGGGACGTTCCACCTCGTTTGCGGCGTCGCAGGGATACGAGGCCAGACCCTGGTGGGGATCCAATTGAAAATCGGTAGTGTAAATGAGAGGCTCGGTTAGATAAACCGGGTCATAGGTAATGGTTGCGACGGTTAGCCAATCTCCGTGCCGCACTAAGTGCTCCGTGACCGTCGCCAAGTCGCTGCGGGGGACGCCATTGCGCCGTATGTAGCTCTCTTTCAAATGAGTGATGGTGACGGTAAGCATATCCCCGTCCCACTTTCCCGTCGCGAAGCCACCCCATGTGTGAGCGGCGTATTCGGGTGGGTGCGGGCGACCGTCCATGTAAACCGGATTATCGACCGAACGTAGCCACTCAAAGTGGTACGCTTTGAGCTGCCGGCTGACAGCGTCAAATTCCTTGGTAATTCTCAACTCTGAGAGGCTGCGCCACATGTAGTCGGCGCCGTGAGGACGGCACTGCCACTCGGGCAGCGTCCACTGGGCCGCCTCCCAGGTGTGGCCTCGCATCCGGGCGGCGGCGTTAATGGGAAGCCCAAGGTAATCGCCCACCTCCGGGCCAGGTCCGCGGTCGGGCGCATCTTCGTAGAACCGGACGCCCCATTCCCCGGACAAATCGACTTGGGCGAACACCGGGAGGCTGGCGATGGCCGTGGCCAGCACTACCATCGAAACCGCTTTCGCCATATCACCTCCGTGCGAAGAATGGAACGTACCCGAGTGCGTCTGGCAAAGGGAGGCGCCGCGTCCTGCGCGCTTACCTAATAGACAAGAATGCCAATGCCAAATAATCGAAGTCAAGCCTTCGACTTGTGGCTTGCTCGGGCCAGGGAGTTGCTGATATGCGGCGCCACAAGGGGATGACTGTACCCGCACTCATTGGAATCGCGTCCGCGCTTCCACCGCCTACCTTTGCACAAGGGGAGAATGTCGAAAACCCCAGCCTCCCACGCACGGCCGACGGCAAGCCGACCTTGCTTCGCCGACGCCGCGGGCGCCAGACGGGAAACCGGACCTGTCCGAAAGGGACATCCAGCGCTTAGGGGATAGGAGCTAGAACGGTTTGAGACTGCACTGGCATAAGCGAAATGAATCGACCTTGTGGCCTTCAAACGGCGGTATCGGATCACGACGGACGGACACCACGGCTGCCGAAACACAGCACGCGTGAAAACGTACGGTGAGGTCGTTCGCGACTACGAGTTTCACCCAGAGTCGAAATGCGCCGATGCCGTCGGGAACACGTGCGGCAGACACACGAAAGGCACTTGGTCAACCAAAGAGCGCGCTGGCTTAGGCGGAGCCATCTCAACCTCAAAGGTCGTTGGCTATCGGTGTTTCATGGGCGGATGCGTTTCATGGGCGGATGCGTCCGAAATTCGGAAGGGTACGCGGGTCCCATATCCGAGGCATTGAGCGGGATTAGCCAGGCGATGAGAATTTCGTGCCATGAGTCCCTGCAAGAATGATTGGCGACTCGGCATGCGAACTGCGACGTGGCTCTCACCGATCATTAAGAGGCAGTATCAGAAAATTTCGTGCAAGCGAGCTTCCAAGGGACTCGAAGAGCCGGGGGGGGGATTTGGGGGCTTCGGCTTTCAGCGCATCTGGTTCGTCTCAGCACTCTCGATCCACTCCCCAACCCTATTTGCCGGCGCAAGCGCCGCGGCTTTTTTTATCAGCGGCAGTATTCCGGATAGAGTTTTCGCAGGCAGTCCGGGCATAATCCGTGGGTAAATTTGGCTTCGGAATGGGCCTGAAGATAGACTTCCAACACTTGCCACTGCTCTTCCTCATCCTTAATTCTTTTGCAGTTCGCGCAGATGTGTAGCAATCCCTTCAGCAGTTGTACCTCATTGAGAGCATCCTGAAGTTTGACGATCGTCTCTTTCAAGTAAGTGGTTTCGATGGCAGAGCACAGTACGCCGAGGAGCTTTCCTTTCGGGTCACGAAGAGGCTCTACCACGAGATCGAAATGGTGCTTCACGCCCTTCACAGTAACAGTGACTTCACTGTGCGATTCGGTTCCCGTGCGAAGGGCCTCCTTCTTAATAGCGGTCAGGCGCGCGCCCTCTTCGCCGTCGAAGACATCGGCATCCGTACGGCCCAGGAGGTCTTCCTCGCTGCGAAATAGGTAGGGCGAATTGAACCACGTGTAGCGCAACTGCAGATCCTGACTGGAGACCACAACAGGCGCACTTTTGAGAGCAACACGAAAACGTTCTTCACTCTGGCGCAAGGCGTTTTGGGCCTGCTTTTGCTCGGTGATGTCCCGTGCAACTACCGAAGCGCCCACAACCAAGCCGGCTTTGTTCTTCACCGGCGAAATTGTGACCGAGATGTCGATGGGATGGCCATCCTTGTGCGTACGAGTATTCTCATATTTCTCGATATGCTCGCCGCACCGCAACCGCTTCATGATCTCGGGGAACTCGCTTCGGCGACCTGCAGGTATCAAAACAGATATCGGATGCCCCAGAATTTCCTCGGCTTTGTATCCGTATATCTTTTCTGCACCCTTGTTCCAACTCACGATGATGCCGTCTAAGGTTTTTCCAATGATCGCATCGTCGGAGGCGTCCACGAGGGCGCGCAGGCTCAGTTCTTCACCTGCCCCGGGTGGGATCTGCCGAATGGCGCTCGAGATTAACGTATCGGGACCGACTTCCAGTAGACCTAGGTTAATCACGGCGGGAAATTCAGTGCCATCACTGCGGCGGACCAGCACCTCAAGGCCATGACCGAAGGTATGAATCTTGGGCCGCGCAACTTGACCCGCCCGGTGCTTCCCATTGCGGTGTATGCGAAGCCTGGGTATCAGCAAATCGGCCTTTTGTCCCCTCAACTGGTCTTGGGAGTAGCCGAGCAACTTTTGAGCTTGAGTGTTGGCGTGGGCTACCCGGCCGTCTGCGCCTATAATGATCATCGCGTCCGGAGCCACTGCAAGCAAGCGATCGATTGAATCCGCCGTACTAGACTTCGCTCGCTTTACAGCACCCACGAAACACACTCCTTTCCATGACGAGAGATTCCGGAGGGCTCTTAGTGGTCACAAAATTCTGGATCGCGGAAGCCTGTCATGAAACCGATCCCGTCAATATCGGAAGCGCGGCACGGTACTGCGCCGCGATGTGGGCATCTACCTTACGCTCTTATCCCGGCCCAAGAAAATGATTGTGCGCCGGCAGATCAGATCGCGAGTCTGCCTGAAGACAGCGTTCCGAGTCTCAGTCGAACCTTGCATCGCAGCTGGATCGTCGAGGCGCCAGTGCATCCACTTGACATCTCGGGAAAAATAGAGGACGGGTCAACTTAGCGTCGTCGCGGAAGCTGATCACGAAATCAATAGGCTTGGCGATAAACTCCCGCACCGACTTGGAATTGTGGCCGGAGATATCGAGCCCGGCCTCTTCCATCACGGCGATGGTTTCCGGGTGTACGGCAGTTGGAGCGTGCACACGCAGTACGGCTTGAGTCGTTCGCTGTATTTGGCTCATGCTCGAAATGTCATCTCAGAGGCGGTACACTCTTTAACCACGACATGAATTCAGAGCTGGAACAGTTGCGACAACGAATGCGCGAGCTGGAAGTCGTCAATGAAGCACTCCGAGAGAGAGAGCAGATGCTCTCGATGGACATGGAAACGTTACAGCAAATCGCTACGCAACTGACCAACGCCCAGGGGATCTACGCGCTGTATGAGCAAATCGTCGATTCGGCGATAGCAATTCTGCACGCGGACTTCGCGAGCGTCCAGATTTTCTACCCTGAGCACGGGCCCAAGGGAGAGCTGCGGCTTCTGGCCCACCGGGGATTCAACTCAAAAGCCGTTATGCGCTGGGAATGGGTGCAGCCGGAGACGCGCACTGCCTGCGGTGAGGCCTTGCGCACAGGTCGGAGGGTTGTGATACCGGATGTTCGGAAGTGCGATTTCATGGCCGGAGGCGAGGACCTGAAGGAGGCCGGAATTCTCGCTGTTCAGAGCACACCCCTAATTTCGCGATCGGGCGCATTGTTGGGCATGGTCTCCACCCACTGGCGTCAGCCTCACGAATTATCAGTAAGCGAACTGCGCGCACTGGACATTCTGGCACGACTGGCTGCCGGTTCGATCGAGCGTTCACGGGCAGAGGAAGCGCTGCACGAAAGCGAAGCGCGTTTCCGATTCGCCCTAAGAGCGGCAGGCATCGGAGCCTTCGATTGGAACATCGAGACTGGCGTAAACACTTGGACGCCGGAACTCGAGGCGATGTACGGCTTGTCACCCGGCGGCTTTGCGGGTACCCAAGAGGCTTGGGAGGACCTAGTCCATCCGGATGACCGGGCGAGGGCAGTGCAGCGAGTGAAGGAATCCTCCGAGACTGGAGCGCCGGTAACCGAAGAGTGGCGCGTGGTCTGGCCCGATGGAAGCGTACATTGGATCGCGGGGCGGTGGCAGGTGTTCAACAAAGCGGCGGGCGAGCCTCTCCACGTGATGGGCGTCAACATCGACATCACCGAACGCAAGCAAATGGAGGAAGCACTGCGCCAGAGTGAGGAGCGGTTCCGCCTTGCCATCAAGGCAACCAACGACGCGATCTATGATATAGATTCGAAAGCCGGAATCGTAACTTGGAACGATACCTATTCCGTTGTTTATGGCAGGCCCGAAACTGAGGACTCCTGGCAGTTTTGGATCGATGGCATCCACCCCGAAGATCGCGCCCGTACCGTCGACGGCTTTCAGGCCGCGGTTGCCAGCGGCGCGTCGACTTGGACTGCGGAATACCGTTTGCGGCGTGTGGATGGGAACTGGGCCTATATCTACGACCGTGCCTACATTGCGCGCGACGCATCCGGTGTTGCGTGGCGCGTGATTGGGGCCATGCAGGATTTGACCGAGCGAACGTTTGCTGAAGCCGCATTGCGCGAGAGTGAAGAACGTTTCCGCAGGGTGTTTGAAGAGGGACCCCTCGGTCTCGCGCTTCAGGGACTAAACCACCGCTTCCTGAAAGTCAACACTGCGCTTGTTCATATGGTGGGTTACTCGGAGGCAGAACTGCTTGATCTTTCCTTCATCGACATCACGCACCCGGACGACGTGCAAGCGGATGTGGAGCTTTCCGAGCGCCTTTTCAGGCGTGAGATGCCCTTCTATCGTATGCATAAGCGATATGTCAAGAAGAACGGTGACATCATTTGGGTGAAGTTGACTAAGTCATGTTATTGCCAATAACCGCGGCGAGCCTCTCTATGGCCTTACGATGGTCGAAGATATCACGGAAGCCAAGCGTACTCAGGAGGAGGCTCTCGCGAGACAGAAACTGGAGAGCTTGGGGTCGCTGGCGGGCGGCATTGCTCACGATTTCAACAATCTACTTGGTGGAGTGCTGGCTCAGGCAGAACTGGCTCTGCGTCAGCTAGCAGCTGGATCACGTCCAGAAGAAGAACTGGAGGCAATCCGGAACGGGGCGATCCGCGGCTCGGAAATCGTGCGTGAGTTGATGATCTACGCCGGAAAAGATAGTGAGATCCGCGGATTGGTCGATGTGTCGCAGATCACCAAGGAGATGCTTGAGTTACTCAAAGTTTCGGTGTCGAAGCATGCAAGGCTTGAAACCGATCTGCGCCAGGATCTTCCGGCCGTTCGGACCAATGCCGCTCAAGTCCGCCAAGTTGTGATGAACCTCGTCACAAATGCGTCAGAGGCGCTGGGAGAACGAGATGGAGTGATCCGCGTGACCACCAGGTCCGTGAGGGTAGGCGAGGACTCGTCGGCAGGGATGTCGAATCGTTTGAAGGACGGCGATTACCTAGAGCTTGAGGTCTCCGACAACGGCTGCGGCATGTCGCCCGAGACACTGGCGCGGGTATTCGACCCGTTCTTTACCACGAAATCCGCAGGCCGCGGCCTTGGGCTGGCGGTCGTCGGGGGGATCGTGCGGGGGCTCGCTGGAGAAATTCGTGTTGCGAGCGACGCTGGGAAGGGAACAACCTTTCAGGTATTGCTACCCTGTGCCGAAGGCAAGGCCATGGCAACCGACGCCGCGATCGGCTGCGAGGAGTCGGTGCTTCCCTCTCAGGAATGCACCGTATTGGTTGTGGAAGATGAGGTTCCTCTGCGGCAAGCAATCGTGAAGATGTTGCGTAACTCGGGTTTCGTGGTGCTGGAAGCTAACGATGGGTCGGCGGCCATTGATCTTCTCCGGGCCAGCGCGGACAAGATTGATATGATTCTGCTGGACGCTACCATCCCTGGGGCTTCCGGCGCACAAGTTGTTGCTGAAGCAGCGCGATCTCGGCCAGAGATCAGAGTGATTCTGACAAGCGCCTATAGCCAAGAGATGCTGAAGGCACCCTTGAGCGCCTCGCAAGTCCGGGGCTTCATTCGGAAACCATTTCACGTCGGAGATCTCCTGAAGACGCTCCGTCGTGCTGCGTCCGCCTAGAGCATTCCGCCCGCGCACCCGATCGGCCCACCCAAAAATGCGCGCTATCCCACCGGCCACGTTGCTCCGGTTTCCCCATTGTTCCGCCGCTCCCAAACCAGCGGCCCCCCCGTTCTCGGACAATTTCGGATTTTCGCGCGTCGGAAATCGTTGCAAGAAAGGAGACAGGGCATCAAGATCTGTAACCTACAGATTCTTAAGACCAGCTAGGCACGCCCGCCTCGCCGCCGATGGGCCATAAATGGAAAGTCCCAAAGGCCGATTAATTTCGCTTATACCAGTGCAGTTTCAAACCTCCTCTCTAGCTCCTATCCCCATCCAGTACTTAGGGGGATAGCTATTGGAGGAGGAAAACTGTTACACCCCCCAGTTGAGGGCGTCGGGGCGGGCGCGCGCGCGAGGTCTTTTTTGCGGTCCGAACCGCGCGCAGGGCACGCAAGCGGGGCTTGGCGCGGAGGCCGAACCCGGCGCATGGGCGTGCGGGGGGGCCCTTTTCCCAGGGGCCAGGCCGGGTGAGACGAAGGCACCGCGATCCGAGATCGGCTCATGGTTGCATCGCGGTTAAGGAGGTCGTCGCGGTCACTCCCTGCAGTGTCGCAGTGATGGTGGTGCTCCCGGAAACGCTAACAGCGGCCACCCCGTTTTGCCCCAGCGCATTACTGATCGTCGCCACGGTGGGGTTGGACGAAGACGAGCTTACCGAACTGGTCAGGAACCGTTGCGTCCCATCGCTGTAAGTCAACGCTCCCGTTGCCGGATCGATGCCCGGTCGATGAAGCCAACCTTGCCTTCTATGACGACGGGATACCGATCATACTGGGCCTGCCCCATTGCAGAAGCCACAATAGCCCAAACGAAAATTCGATGAGAGTAATGGAACAAGCCTAGTGCCGTCGGCTTCAACCGGACGTTAGGGATCGACATGAATCACCTCAAACAACAGACTGGCTAGAATGGCAGGTAAACGGGCCGGACTTCATTTCCTCGGTGCGTCCGAGCGATCGTTCAGGCCAGCGCCGCCACCACCCCCGCTCGGGTGCCCCCATATTCCGTGCGCCCGCGTGAACTGAGCCCCTAAAGTGAGACACTCAGTTAAGGGGGTTGTCGCCGTTCGCTGAGAAATCATTGGCACGGCGGAGTTGATGTCGTCCACTCTGGAGGAACCTGGGCGGAAGGGCACGGGGACGCGACCCGAGCGCCGACTCAGCAGCCGGAATGGCCGGAGGCGGCATACCCCCACTGACTTTGCAACGACCGATTGTCGGGATTCATAATTAGGGATATGGATGGCGTTGATCCGGCTACCGCACGGATGCGGAATGCGATCTGGTTTGGAAAGCTGCAGAAGGCGAGGAAGGCCTACAGTATCGCGTCCGCCAACGTCCAAGCACTCAAGGCCGAGTACCAAACTTTGCCACCGAGCGATGGACACTACGCATACCGGAAGGCGCTCGCTATCGAGAGGAAAGCCCGGATCGAGTATGACAGAGTGCGTCGCGTGTTCCAGCACATCGCTTTGTACGGGTCTCACCCGGACGAAATCGAGGACGGCCCCCCCAGATAGGCACGTTCGTTTCTTTCGAGGAGGGCAAGCCAAGCCCGCGCCCGCCCCAGCCCGCCCGCTCCCGCCCGCACGCCCAGCCCCGCCCCCGCGCCCAGCGCCGGGTTCAGGCCAAAAAGAGGCCGCCCCGCGCGCCGCTCCCCATCGGAAGGGGTGTAGCAGTTTTCCCCGTCTAATAGCTCTCCCCCATCCAGCACTTAGTTGGGAAGTAACCGGGTGTATACTGATCCGTGCCGGAGCACTCCATAACAAACTTTTCGGCTGAATCCATTCGCGGTGAAGCGAGGAGGACGACCATGCCTACTACGCCAAGTGACCGGGTCAAACCGGAATTGAAAAATCTGGAAGCGGTGGCCGCTAACGGACTGCTTCACCGGCGTCTGTTCTTGCGTGGCGGCGCCGCGCTAATGACCGGTTACACAATGGTTCCATCCGCGGCAGGCCAGCAGCTTACCGACGATGCGTGGAGCCTGGCTCCCGGCGTTACTGTGCCAGACTACGGCACAAGGTCCCGATTCGAAAAAAATGTTGTGCGCACCCTCAGCAATCCCAAGGGCGAACCGCGTACGCAGCACGCGCGCACGCCGCACCATTTGGTCAATGGCACACTCACGCCGAACAGCCTGCACTTCGTGATCTCCCATGCAGGCGATCCCGACATCGATCCCGATAAGCACCGCCTTGTGATCCACGGCCTCGTCAAGCAGCCGTTGGTCTTCACGCTGGGTGTGCTGGCGCGTTATCCAATGGTGTCGCGGATGGCGTTCGTCGAGTGCGGCGGCAACAGCGCGCCCTTGTTTTCATCCGAGCCGATTCAAGCCAGCGTGCAGGCGTTGCACGGCCTCGTCTCCTGCGCCGAATGGACCGGCGTGCCGCTTTCCACTTTACTCGACGAAGCCGGTGTCGACGCGAAGGCACGATGGATCATCGCCGAAGGCGCCGATCCCCCACACCTCAGCCGCAGCGTGCCGCTCACCAAAGTCATGGATGACGCCATGATTGCTCTCTACCAGAATGGGGAGCGCGTTATGCCTGGAAACGGCTACCCAATGCGGTTGCTCCTGCCCGGCTGGGAAGGCAACATGAACATCAAATGGGTTCGGCGGATCCAGCTCACCGAAAAGCCCGGGATGACCTTCTACGAAGCCCGGACCTACGCGCCGATCCTACCCGGCGGAAAGGCATACCGCTTTTATTTCATCCAGGAAGTCAAATCCTTCATCACCCATCCTTCGCCTGGGCTTGCGATGCAGGGCCCTGGATTCTATGAGATTTCCGGCATCGCCTACTCCGGCACCGGTCGTATCGCAAAAGTCATGGTGTCCGCCGATGCCGGAAAGAGCTGGGCGCAGGCAGCGCTCGAGCAGCCTGTGCTTACGATGGCGTTCACTCGCTTCCGCGTGCCGTGGAGATGGGACGGCCGCCCCGCGGTATTGCAAAGCCGGGCGTGGGACGAGGCCGGCAACGAGCAACCGACCCGAGCCCAACTGGTGGCGGCGCGCGGTGAAACCACGCGTGTTCCGCCCGTCAACGCCTTTCCTAGCCAGCACTACAACGCCATCACCAGTTGGTCGGTTGAGCCGAGCGGGGAGGTAAAGCATGTATACGCGTAGCCTTTGCGTGTTCGCTGTCACATTCGCTGTTGCTCTGAGCGCGATGGTTGCGTCGGCTCAATCGCCGAATCTTGGAAAGCCTATCAGTCCCGCCGAGATTGCGCCATGGGATATCAACATTCTGCCGGACGGCACTGGCCTTCCGCCCGGCAGCGGCACACCGGCCGAGGGAGCTCGCGTCTACGCTGCAAAATGCTCGGTTTGCCACGGCCAAGATGGCAAAGGCGGCACCAGCACTCGGCTGGTTGGCGGCGAACCGATCAAGAATATGGAGTCGGAGAAGACCATCGCAAGCTTCTGGCCCTATGCGACGACTCTTTTCGATTACATTCGCCGTGCCATGCCATGGCGGCAGCCGCGGTCGCTCACCAACGAGGAAGTGTATGCGCTGACCGCTTACATTCTCTCGCTCAACAAGCTCATTGGTGAGAGCGAAACGATCAATGCCCAGACGCTGCCCAAAGTGCGGATGCCCAACCGAGACGGATTCATCATTCGCTTCCCGGATAGGACACCGTGAGCGCGAGCTTCACTCTTGCGCCTGTGCATACCGGAAATTCCGACTGTTTGAGATGGTTGAGGTTGCCCTACACCCGATACCCCTTCGATGCTCGCTGCCGTTATGGCTCGCCCGTCGCGATCGGTATTCCAGTCGCCAGCCGCGATAAGAAAACATCGCGCTGCGTCACAGATTGATTTCGGCGGCGCTACGTAAGAAACGCCCCGAAACTGGCTTCATTCGACGCCCAGTTGCGGGCGCTTCTTTGCGAAGTCTGGAGCGAATGACGCTCGGTCCTGACGATCGTTCAAACTCCGGAGACGGTCATCAGCTGGCATCGCAAGGGGGGTTCTACGATTCTGGACATCGGGCGCAGCCGACCAGGCCGACTTCCTTTTCCAGGAGGTTCGGAATTCGAGCCGGCAAATCATCCCTGAGAATGTACTTTGGGGTGCTCCCAACATGGCGAGCTTCTCAACCTGGGCATCGAATCGGCCAAACCCCTGTGGCACCAAGTACCCGGTCCGCCTTCGCAAGCCGCCCACGCATACCTGGATTCCTGAAGGCTTACGTCAAGACCCTGGTTTCGGTCGCTTTTCTCGAGAGTGCCGACGATCCATCATCAGCTGCTTCTGTATTTCCCTGGTGTCGGCTCCGATAGACACAGCGCGGTCCATTTCCATGTCACCACAGATCCGACGACTGAATGGACCGCCCAGCGCGACGCGGTTCGGTTCGATCGGATGCGTCCGTATCGTTGCGGGATCCCCTGGCTACTTCTCGAACGTCGCATTCGACGGCGGCCCTTAAGAGGCTGCAGTAGAGTCTGACTGCAGAAAGGCCGCCAAGAGTGCGCCGATCGCCGAGAGCAGTGAGATCTGGATCAAGCCCGCCATCATCCAACCGGAGTGGTTCGCGAGCCATCCAATTGAATAACCCGAAATGGCCGCAGATCCGTAAAGGCTCGTGACGAAAACGCCGGAGGCCGTACCGGCCAGACCGCTCCTCACTCCCTTGACATGGTAACCCGCAAGATTGACATAAAGGGTACCGCTGACGACTAGTCCCCAGGCAAACGAAAGTGTGGCTTGCGCCCCAACCGCCGGAAACCCATTGAATAGGAGGTAGCCAAGCACGGCGGCGGCCAGGAACGTATTGCTCATCACGACACGCGGCGAAAACCGATCCCCCAGCCACCCACCGCCGATCGAGGCGAGAGCACCGATTCCGTAGGCGCTCAAGACCCTGCCGGCAACCCCGGGTGAGTAGGCCAGATGCTCGCGTAGGTATGTCGGATACATGCCGAGATATCCGTATATAATCATTCCTCCGATTAAACTCATCAGCGTAAGAATCACGCTGTTCCGGTTCAGCAGCGAGGCTTCACCGGTTTCTGCAGCTCGACTCCCGGATCCGTTAGTCAACTCCGTCAGCCGAGGCCGGACGGCGAGCGAGATCACAACCAACGCGACAAAACCGAGAGCTCCAAAGACGATCATGGGCGCCCGCCAGGTCTTCCAGGCACCGAGCAACATGGCTGCGGCGAAGGGTCCGATGATCGCGCCAAGGCCGTAGGTGAAGTTGATGGCGCCAGCCGCAGCTCCGCGGGAGCGTGGAAAATAGCCGGTTACGGCGGCGAGCAGCGCGGTCAGCTGCATGGCTTCGCCGATGCCGGTAGCAGTGCGATAGAAGAGCATATCCGCAAAGCCATGGGCGGCGGCGGTCAAGGCCGTCCCGGCCGAGAAAATTACGATGCCGATCTCGATCGTCACCTTGCGTGTGAAGCGTGCAAGCAGGTAGCCGGTCGGAAGACCTGCCAGTGCCATACCGAGCGTAAAGACAGTCGCCAGCAAGCCCGAAGTCGACAGCGAGAAGCCGTATTCCCTGCGCACGTCGGAAGCGAGAAGAGGGAAGAGTTGACGATCCATGGCGTTGATGGCATAAGAGACCAGCAAGATCGCGAACAGCGGCAGGGCGAAGGGGCGCGGACCCGCTTTATGAGAGCCTTCCGTTCCTGCCTCGGGCCGCGCCATCCCCTCCAAATGTCTAGCTTCATGCATCGCGTTATCCACCCGATAGAGCAGCTTGTTTGCGCCGCTTTGCAGCGAGGTTCGGTCTCAGCCCTGATCCTAAACAGTTCTCTGCTACGTCGCTCGGTCGGCACTCTGCGTCACGTACCAATCGTGGATTTGTTCGCCGGTCCAGAAAAGGACATCCGTGCGCCGACAAATGTGCTCGAGGGCTTCTCGAAAATAGCGGAACCGATGCGGCACTCCCATCAGGTACGGGTGAAAAACCAGTGCCATGACCCGCGCCGATTCCTGCGCATCCTGGTAGAGTTGCTCGAATTGATCAATGGCGCGGTCCCGATATTCCTGTGCACGATGATGCTGAACAGCGATCATCGCGACATCATTACACTCCTGCGTATACGGGACGCTTACAATCGACCCGCTGCGCGTCGAAAGGCGAACAGGTTGATCGTCAAGCACCCAATCGCAGATATATTCATAGCCCTCTTCGACCAGGATATCGGGCGTGTCCCATGTTTCGGTAAGACCCGGGCCCAGCCAGCCGCGGGGGCGGCGCCCGGTGAAGCCGCTCACGGCTTTAGTCGTCTTCACGATATCTTCTCGCTCGTCCTGAACTCTTTGCATGTTCTTCTGCGAGAAGCCATGTCCCATGAATTCCCAACCCCGATCTAGCGCAGCCCGCGCGATCGGTTCATAGGCGCCGATCGCCGAGCCGTTGATTGCCAGGACAGCCTTGATCTTTAGATGATCGAGCAACTCGAGGAAACGCCAGAAGCCGACACGATTCCCGTATTCGTGCCATGCCCAATTGGGGATGTCGGGACTGGGGGTGCCTCCGGCAGGCGGCGGCAAGACGGTGCGTGGCATCGGTTCGCGCGGATTCCACTCTTCAACGTTGACGACAATCCATACGGCAAGGCGCGCGCCCCGTGGCAACGTTAGGCGTGGACGCCCGGTGATGGCGGAGTAGGGGATGCGTTCGTTCGGCAGCA
>Ga0306921_10004220_pt1 | contig 14704 bp, 16 predicted proteins | sample sta12Cox44000080_FD_203760 | JGI IMG/M metagenome (GOLD analysis project Ga0306921, IMG submission 203760) | Lab enrichment of tropical soil microbial communities from Luquillo Experimental Forest, Puerto Rico - statoxic.12C.oxic.44.000.080 (v2)... | ecosystem: Environmental > Terrestrial >...
CGCCGCCGGGCTCGAGCGGGTGCTGGCGCTGTTTCCACGGCTGAAGGAGCGATTGAACCAGCGCGGCGGAACCCTGTCGGGCGGAGAGCAGCAGATGCTCGCGATCGGCCGCGCGCTGATGAGCCGCCCTCGCCTGCTCCTGCTTGATGAACCCTCTCTGGGCCTCGCACCCTTGATCGCGAGGCAGATTTTCGACGCAATCCGGACGCTGAACCGGCAGGATGGCCTCACCGTGCTGATCGTAGAGCAGAACGCCAACCATGCCTTGAGGCTCGCTCATCGCGGCTATGTCATGGTCAACGGCCTGATTACGCTGCAGGGAACGGGCGCGGAACTGTTGCAACGTCCAGAAATCCGCGCCGCCTATCTGGAAGGCGGCAGGCGAGGTTGACGGTCTGGCGCCCCGGAATGACCACAATGGTTACCCTGGGAAGGCTGCCTTGCCTGAAATTTGCCGATGACTTCGCCAAAAAATGAGCCGAGAATGGTTCGATCCGGCGCGGCCGGCGAATTCCCGTGGCGAACTACCTGCGAGGACCTCTCATGAAAGCAGTAAAACTCATCGGCCTGGCAATCGGAGCGTCGCTTGCGCTGTCGACGGCAGCGTTTGCGCAAGACATCACCATCGCTGTGGCGGGCCCAATGACCGGCGGCGAATCCGCATTCGGCCGGCAGATGAAAAATGGCGCCGAGCAGGCGGTCAAGGATTTCAACGCCGCCGGCGGCGTGCTCGGCAAGAAGCTGGCGCTCGAGGTCGGCGACGATGCCTGCGATCCAAAGCAGGCCCGTTCGGTGGCGGAAAAATTCGCCAGCGCCAGAATTCCGTTCGTCGCCGGCCACTACTGCTCCTCGTCGTCGATCCCGGCGTCGGAAGCTTACGCCGACGGCAACGTGTTGCAGATCACGCCGGCCTCGACCAATCCGCTGTTCACCGAGCGCAAGCTCTGGAATGTCGCGCGCGTCTGCGGCCGCGACGATCAGCAGGGGCTCGTCGCCGCCGACTACATCATCAAGTTTTACAAGGGCAAGAACGTCGCCATTCTCAACGACAAGACCACCTACGGCAAAGGCCTCGCGGATGAGACCAAGAAGGCGCTCAACAAGGCAAGCTTTACCGAAAAGATGTTCGAGTCCTACAACAAGGGCGACAAGGACTTCACCGCGATCGTTTCGCGCATGAAGCGCGAGAACATCGATCTGGTTTTCGTGGGCGGCTATCACCAGGAAGCCGGGTTGATCGTGCGCCAGATGCGCGACCAGGGAATGCCGACCGTCCTGATGGCCGGCGATGCGCTCGCCGACAAGGAATTCGCTTCCATCACCGGACCGGCCGGCGAAGGCACGCTGTTCACCTTCGGTCCCGACCCCCGCAACAAGCCGACCGCCAAGGCGATCGTCGAAAAGTTCAAGGCGAACAACATCGATCCCGAGGGCTATACGCTCTACACCTACGCCGCCATGCAGGTGTGGACGCAGGCCGTGGCCAAGGCAGGCACGACCGACCCGAAGAAGGTGATGGAAACGATCAAGGCCAACGCGTGGGATACGGTGATCGGCAAGATGGAGTTCGATGCCAAGGGCGACATCAAGCAGATCGACTATGTTGTCTACAAGTGGGACGCCAAGGGCAACTACACCGAGGTCAATCCGAAGGGGTCTTGAAGGCGCCGCCCCTTTTTCGACCAATCGACGCCCCGGTTCGCCGGGGCGTTTTTGAATCAGGCGCTCGATAAGGACCGGCAAGGATCGACCATGAACAACCTCCTCACTGATATTGACGGTGTCCGCGTCGGTCACGCCGACGATGCGGCGCTTGCATCCGGTGCGACGGCGGTGGTGTTCGACAAGCCGGCGGTGGCGGCGATGGACGTGCGCGGCGGCGGCCCCGGCACGCGCGAAGGCGCGCTGCTTGATCTCGCCAACACGGTCGAAAGGATCGATGCGATCGCGCTTGCGGGCGGTTCGGCGTTCGGACTTGACGCCGGCAGTGGTGTGCAGGCCTGGCTCGCCGAACAGGGCCGCGGCTTTGAGGTGCGCGGCGCGCTTATTCCGATCGTGCCCGGCGCGATCTGTTTTGATCTCTTGAATGGCGGCAACAAGAAATGGGGACGTTTCGCGCCCTATCGCGATCTCGGCTATGCCGCGGCCGCGGCGGCCGGCACCAGCTTTGCGCTCGGCAGCGTCGGCGCGGGGCTTGGCGCCAACACCGCCGATCTGAAGGGAGGCGTAGGCTCCGCTTCGGCACAGACCGATAGCGGCGTAAAGGTCGCCGCGATCGCGGTGGTCAATGCGGTCGGCACCGTCATGGTCGGCGAAGGCCCGTGGTTCTGGGCGGCCCCATTCGAGGTCGGCGGCGAATATGGCGGGCGCGGATTGCCGCCTAACATCACGCCCGACATGTTGAAAATGCGGATCAAGGGCGGCCCGTCCGCAACCGCTGTCGAGAACACGACGCTGGCTGTGGTAGTGACGGACGCGATTTTGACAAAACCACAGGCCCGGCGTCTGGCGATGATCGCCCAGACCGGATTTGCCCGCGCGATCTATCCTGTGCATGCGCCGATGGACGGCGACGTGGTCTTCGCAGCAGCAACGGGCCAAAGGCCGATCGGTCCGCTGGTCGGCCTCACTGAACTTGGCATGATCGCAGCCAATGTGGTGGCCCGTGCCATCGCGCGAGGCGTTTATGCCGCAACCGCCCTGCCGTACCCCGGCGCGTTGCCGGCGTGGCGCGACCGTTTTGGATAGACTTGGCGATCAGGTCCCGCCAACGTAGAGGACTTCACGCGCTGAGCGATAGCGAAGCGGGCGGATGCGGAACCGGCGCGGCCCTTCCCGGGACCAGCTGGTCGATGGCATTGTAGGCCGAGGTTGCGGCGTTCGAAAACGTTGGCGGCGCAGAGAGTAACGAGTTGGCGTCTGATCCGTTGAAGCCGGTGGACTCGCTCTGGGCCGAAAGCAGCGCGTTGATATTGTCAGGCGATATTTGCGGTCCGTTGGTAAAGCCGGTGACCGGCGCCGTCCCGGCGCCCGGCGCTGAGGCACCGTCAACCGGCGGTGTCGAAGCCGAGCCAAAGCCCGTTCCCTGCGAGGACGACGACCGTTTGGGCGTCGTCAACGATTGGATGGCATCCAGCGCGGCCGACGCCGCGCCCAGAGCAAGCAGCATGAGACAACTCCGGCAGGCCGCTCACGGCGGCCCCATACAGATGAGGCAGCAATCTGCGTGCCATGGTAAATAATCCAGTGAAATGAGGGATTTCCATGTTTGAAACGGATCGCAGGAACCGGCAATTGGTGCCGCAGCCGGCAGAAATTTCCGCATGCTGCGGCTTGCATTGCCCGTTAGCCTTGCGCGTGTTAGGCGGAACTCGCCCTCAATGATCGAAGGTTCGGAACCAGGCATGTCCCAGCCATTTGCGTCTCGTCCTCTCGTCATCGCGCCCTCGATCCTGGCCTCCGATTTCGCCAGGCTCGGCGAGGAGGTTCGCGCCGTCGACGCGGCCGGCGCCGACTGGATCCATCTCGATGTGATGGATGGGCACTTCGTGCCGAACATTTCCTATGGCCCCGACGTCATCAAGGCGATCCGCCCCTGTACGAAGAAAATCTTCGACGCCCACCTGATGATCTCGCCCTGCGACCCCTATCTCGAGGCCTTCGCCAAGGCCGGCTGCGACCACATCACCGTGCATGCAGAAGCAGGCCCACACCTGCATCGCTCGCTACAGGCGATCCGCGCGCTCGGCAAGAAAGCCGGCGTGTCGCTCAACCCGGCTACGCCGATCACGGCGATCGAATATGTGATCGACATGATCGATCTCGTACTGGTGATGTCGGTCAACCCCGGCTTCGGCGGACAGGCGTTCATCCCCTCCGCGCTTGCCAAGATCCAGGACTTGCGCGCGATGACGGCTGGGCGGCCGATCGACATTGAGGTCGATGGCGGCGTGGCGGCGGATGTTTCCGGCCAGCTCGCCGCTGCCGGCGCAAACGCCTTCGTCGCGGGTTCGGCCGTGTTCAAGGGAGGCACCGTGGAAGCCTACAAGGCGAATATTTCCGCGATCCGAAACGCGGCCGCCTCGGCACGCGGCGAAGCGATCTAGGCATCGGACTCGACTGCGAGGGCAATGGTCGTTCGCAAGCGTCTCGATTTCATGTGAACTAGGCCAAGGCTTTGCGATGAAAATTTCCGAGCAAGACGTCCTGATCGTGGTCGACGTGCAGAACGATTTTTGCACCGGCGGTGCGCTCGCCGTGCCCGACGGCGAGAAGGTCATCCCTGCAATCAATCGCATCGCGCAAAGATTCCGCAATGTCGTGTTGACGCAGGATTGGCACCCCAGAGATCACGTCTCCTTTGCCTCCAATCACGCGCACAAGAAACCATACGACACGATCAGGCTGCCCTACGGCACGCAGGTGCTTTGGCCCGATCATTGCGTTCAGGATACTCAGGGGGCCGAATTTCACAAATCGCTGCATATCGCCCAGGCAAGCCTCGTGCTGCGCAAGGGTTTCCGTCGCGACATCGATTCCTATTCAGTCCTCTACGAAAATGACTACAAGACCCCGACCGGCCTGCTCGGCTATTTGCGCGAACGTCATTTGAAGAACGTCTTCGTCGCGGGATTAGCGTTCGACTTCTGCGTCCGCTACTCGGCGGAGGACGCGCGTAGGGCCGGATTCGAAGTCGCCGTGATCGAAGACGCCTGCCGCGGCATCGATATCGACGGTTCGATGGCTGCAACCCATCAAAGCCTGAAATCGCTCGGCATTTCCACCGTCAATATCGAGGCATTTCTCTAGAATGCCACGTCGGCTCACGCGGGCCGTTGCGATTGCAGCAGGTCCAGCGTCCTGCGGTCCCGCGTTCCACCATAATATTTGGCGATCGCAGAAGAAAATTCCGTTTCGCCCGACACGGCGGCAAACAGCGTCATCGACGAGCAGAATTTAAGGTCGTCCGGACTGCCGAGGATTTCCGAGATCGTGCGGCCCTCGACCGCGTTGACGAGAGCGGTGCATTCCCGAAGCCTCGGCCCTAGGAGGCCATGCGCAAGATAGGCCCTGGCCTCCTCCGTTGAATCGATGGCAAAGCGCTGCGCCATCGCGCTATGACCGAGGCCGGCCAACTGGGGAAAGATGAACCACATCCAGTGGCTCTGTTTTCGGCCCCGGCGCAATTCGGCGAGGACGCGTTCGTATACCGGCGATTGCGCGCCGACAAATCGCTCCAGATCGAACGGATCGGTCATGGCAAGCTGCTGGGTGTTGTGTTAGCGACCGGCGCCGAGGCTTTCATCGGATCTGGTCTGGATTGCGCTCTCCTGCTCGCCATGCGAGGCAAGCCGGGGCGGACGTACGACAGTGACCGTACAGGAAGCTTCCGCCGCGATCTTGGCGGAGACGCTGCCGAGCAGCGTGCGCACCAGGGAATTCTGGCGTGCGCCGATGATGATGTGATCGACGTGGTTGGCAGACGCGAATTCCAGGATCGCGGCGGCCGGATCGATGGCTTCAAGGACATGCGCCGTCAACCGGCTCTCGTCGAGCTTTAGTGGTGAGGCCCAGTGCTTCAAGGTCACGAGCCGGTCGACATGCTTGTTGTGGCCCTCTTCGTCGAGCGTCCGGTCGATCGTGACCCGGCCCAGCTTGAGCACATTCAGGCAGGCCAATCGCGCCGAGGGCAGCGTCTTGAGGATTCGTTGCGCGGTGATCCGCAACGCCTCGTTAAGTTCGGATGATCCTTGCGTGACGTCGACCGCGATCGCCACGATCGGCCCCGAGGCCAACTGCGTGGCGACGGCGGATTGGCCCCGTGGCCGGACCAAATTGCCGTTGAAGCGGCGGCGCCAGACCGTGAAAAGCGAGTCGCGCTCGAGCCGTTCGGAGCGCGCGGTCAATTTGATCTGGTCGGGATGGGCAAGCTCGAACGCCAGTTGCGAAGCGGTGGGATAGCGCCAGACCGGCTCGACCTCCAGACAGCGCAGCACGACTTCCTGCAGCCAGGGCGGATAGTCGGCCCTCAACTTGCGCGGCGGATACGGATCGCGCCAAAGCCGTCGCCGCATGCCGCGCATGGTTTCGCTTTCGCCGAAGGGCCGCACGCCGGTGGTAAAAAAATAGAGAAGCACACCCAGTGAAAACAGGTCGCTGCGCGGATCATCGCGTACGCCTAGCAGTCGCTCCGGCGCCATGTAGGGCGCGGTGCCAAAGGGCACGCGGAATTCTTCCTGCAAGAGGTCAGGCAATTGATTGTGGTGCGACAGGCCGAAATCGATCAGCACCGCCTCGCCCGAGGGGCGAAACATGATGCTGCTCGGCTTGATGTCGTGATGGATCACGTTCTGCCGATGCAAATCGGCCAAAGCGGCGGCGATTTTCCAGGCGACGACGCGCATTTCCTCGTAAGGGAGCGGCAGATCGTCGATCCGACCGTAAAGCGTCTTGCCCGGAATGAGTTCGATGGCGACATAGGCCTGGCGGTCGAAATCGCCTGCCGCATAGCAAAACGGCACATGCGGTCCCGACAATTTCGGCATGATCATCTGCTCCATCTCGAAGCTGACGATGGCGGCGGGATCCTCGCCTTCCGAAACGCGCGGGATTTTCATCAGAAGCGGCGAAGCGATGTCGGGGCGGCTGGCGCTCCACAGCGTCGCCATGCCGCCGTGATGAACGCATTCTCCGATAGTGAAACCGTCGATCACCGCGCCCGGCTCGACCAAAAATCTCGACATCGCTATCTCCCGACCAGGAGGCGGTCGGCGAGCCACAGCGGCAGGCCGTTGTCGCGAATTCGACTGGCGGCCGCCTCCACGTCATAGGGCACGCGGCACCAGGTGATTTCGCGGGAATCCGTGTCGTACATGGCAAAGGATGCCGCAGGATCGCCGTCGCGGGGCTGGCCGACCGAACCCAGCATGGTCAGCCAGCGCCGACCGGAAAGCAGCTGCACCGTCACGCCCGATATCGGGACGAAACTCGTCATCTTGCCCGTTGCCGAGATCGAAAAAAGCGCTGGCCTGTGGACGTGGCCGCAGAAGGTGATATGCGCATCAGTGGCCAAAAGACTTCGTCCGGCGTCCGCGGTCGACAGGACGTAACGCCATTTTGCCGGATTGCTCGCCTCGGAGTGCACATAGAGACGGTCGTCCTCTTCAAGCATCAGAGGTAATTCCGCCAGGAACCTCCGCTGAGCGAGACTCAATTGGCCGCGCGTCCATTCTATCGCGGCCTGGGCCTCGGCATTCATGGTTTCCGAATAGACGGCGATCGCCTGGTCGTGGTTGCCGCGCACGGCGAGCGCGCCCTTGTCGACGAGATCCATGATGGTCTCGACCGCCCATTCCGGGTCGGCGCCATAGCCGACGTAATCGCCGAGGCAGATGATGCGGTCCGCGCCATGCGTCTTCGCAAAATCAAGGCAGGCACTAAATGCCTGCCGATTGGCGTGAATGTCCGAAAAAAGTGCCAGCAGCACGCTTTCCTCCGCGGACCCACCCTATCGTCCGGTCTTTTGCCGGAGTTGATGGATATCAAATAACAAGCGCGGAAGGCCGCAAAGCGACCGGAGCGAAAGAATGTCTAGCGCTTGTGCGGCGTTTCAAGGCCCTTGATCAGCAGCGAAAGAATTGCATCGATCCGCGCTGCAAGCTGCGGGTCTCTCCAGTCGTCGGAATGCGCGGGATGATGGAAGCGGTTGGTGGCATCGAAGATCGCCTGCGCCGTCGCCTTGACGTCTGCCACCTCGAACACGCCCTGCTTGACGCCATCTGAAAGGATCTGCGCCACCTGGCCGATCAGGCTCTCCTTGTGCGCCCTCACCACCTTGCAGGCTTCCTGCGCCAGTGAGAGATAGGTCGCAAACATCTCTGGATCTTCGGCAACCCTCTTTTGCTTGGCGGCAAACAGCGCGCGGAGCCATTTATCAAGCCGCGCCGGCGCGGGCGTGGGGCTCTCGGCGATCTCGGCAAGCGGGGCGCTGACGCGCTCCAGCCAGCGTTTTGCCACCGCCTCGCGCAGAGAAGCCTTGCTCGGGAAATGACGGTAGACGCTGCCGTGGCTGACATCGAGAGCGCGGGCCACGTCCACCACGGTCGCTTTTGCGAGCCCGTATCGGCGCAGCACGTCTTCGGTGACTTCCAGAATGCGTTCCGGCGTCAAAACCAGGGTCTCGCCCATGTGCGTCTCCCCTCCTCTTTCGAACCGATCTTGTCGTCGGTCATAACTATTTCTCAGCGTTCGAGCCTCTCGGCCTGTGCGGCCAGATGGCGGGCGACCCGCTGATTAAGCCACTGCTGGATTTGGGCGGCCAGATAAAGAATTTCGATAGTCATGGCGAAGTCCTCGTACATTGCCTGGGGACCGCCGATACGGCTCCCGGGTTGACGCCATTAGCTTTCGCGTCACTGGGCAATATAGGCAACCTCGATGACAGATTTCAATATCTGTTAGTCAATAATCCGTGAACCCGACTTCCAACGATGCCGCGACGACCCCCTGGGATAGTTCCCGGGACCGGCTCGGGGCCACCCTCCAGGCGCCACGTACCTGGTCTTGGCGACGGATTTCCCGCCCGGTCAGCCTCTGCCCTATTGTCCTTCCTCGTCCTTGGGCGGCATGCGCGGCGGCAGCAACGGCGTGAACGATACTCCATCGCCTGCTTGCGGGCCGGCATTGAAAAAGCCCGTCGAAGGATCGCCGCCCGCCGTCTCGATGATTGCCTTGGGCAGGATGTATTCCCGCGCGGCGTCGATAAGACCACCACGGCCGGTGCCGAAATCGGCGGCCCGCCCACCCTGCTGCGGATTTCCGCGGCGGATCTGATCGACGGCACGATCGGTCCTTTCGGCGAGCTTCTCGCTGTAGGGCAGTCGATAGGCCCTCGGGACGCCGCTTGGCCTGTTGTCCTCGTCCAGCGCCTCGACCCAGAGATAGACCGAGCCCGGATCGCCCTCCAGCGAATGCGGTTCCACAACGCGCGCATAGACGAGCTTGAAGGCGGGCGGCAGGCTCTCGGCGCTCGCCCAGCCGAGCATTCCCCGGGTGGCGTTGAAGCTTACGATGTAAAACGCGCTGACCACGACTACGGCGAAAGCCTTTGCCTTCCACGGCAAGCGCCCATAGGCGAGAGCGACGAGCAACAGCGCACCGATCAGCGCGTAGCTGACCGAGAGCGCGACCACGACCGATTGCAGCCTGTCCGTCATCGCGTCATCCTGACACCGGTTTTCGGATCAAGATCAGCGCCGTTGGCACGAACATTGCGGAACGTCTCCAACAGCGACTTCGGCCGCCTCTGAACGTCGACTACCCTTCCTTCCGCGTCGAGCCAGAACCGCAGCGCGGTCTTCTCGTCGCCGGTGTGATCGACCGTCACCTTGTCGTCGAAGATCACCTGCGCCGTCGGATTGAGCTTCTGCACCTTCACGGTCGCTTCCACCGGCCGTCCGGTCGTCGCCTGAAAGTGCGAGACGTTGACGGTATATTCGCCCGCGACGATGCCTCGCACGGTGACGATTTCCTCGCGAATGGGCGAGGCAATCTTCCTCCCGTTGACCAGGATGAAGTCGTTGGCGCCGCCGCGATCGTCGCGGTCAAGCGTCAGGAAGCCAGCCTCGCGATGGCGGTACCAGGCGATATTACCGATCGGATCCTGCACGAACAGATCGAGATCGTCAGGATGGTTGTCCGGCCAGTCCATGGTGATGATGAATTCGGCCTTGGTATCGACCTTGCCCTCCTTCGAGTCCGGCGCGATCGCGAGCAGCGCAAGAAAAAACAGAAAGGCGATCACCTGCAGCGCCTTGAACAGCATGACGCTGAAGGGATCGAATGGTTCCTCTCGCGGATAGAGGCCGAAATCATCCATCATGGCGCCGCTCCAGCACCGGGGTAACCCGCGTCTCGGTCAGCGTGACGGCATCGGAGAACACCCGCTGGGTGGCGGCATCCAGCATGTAATACTGAATCCTGATCAGGATGGAGCCGACGAGGCCCGCAAGCGTCGTGTACATCGCTACCGCCATGCCGTCGCTCATCAGCCCCATTGACGATTTCATCGCTACCTTGTCGGCGGCGTCGAGGCCCGTGATCGGCGCCAGCATGATGATGAAGCCGATGATGGTGCCGAGCAGGCCGAGCTTCATCAGCGTATCGGAAGCGAACGCACCAAACGCATTGGAGCCGCGCAGCCGGTCCGCGAGCGTCCGCAGCAGCAATGTCTGATCGACGCGACCGGAACCCTGCGTCCTGGACTTGGTGACGAGGCTCTGGATGTGATCCTTCACGAGACCGGCGGGCAGCCCCTCTGCATCGGCAGCAAGCGCCGCGGCGCCATCGGGCGCCGACAGGATCGCGACGCAGCGCCGTGCGGCCTCGCCCTCGCGCTCGATCACCCGCGTTCGCCAGAAGCAGTGGCAGCAGGTGATGACATAGAGCACGCCGATCAGGCTCGAAATGTAAGTGCGGTCGGATTTGACCATCAGCGTGATGAAGCCGTATCGCCACAACACGACGCCGGCGAAAATGCAAATGCCGGTGAAGATCATCCAGAGCAGCAGCGCGCCGCGTTCCCGGCTTCCGGTATCGAATGACGGAATTGTCGTGCTGATCGTGCTCATCTGGCTCCGCTCCTGGTGGTGGCTCAGGTTAAACCGCTCCGGTCCCCGCCGTCCAAAAAGATGTGTTCGGGCCCGGATTGGTAATTTTCACGTTTGGGAGAACACGGGCGGAAATCCGGCCGCAGGCGACCGCCGGCCGATCGCGAGCAGGTCGGCGCAAACCTCGATTTTTATTCACCGCGACCGTTCACCCTGAAGCTCCATTCGAGTGGTTTCGGCTGGCGCGATCTGCTAAAGCGCGGCGTAAAAACAAGCGGCCGGGAATCGCTCTATGCACGCCCTGCCCAGTCCGGAGACACTGATGATACCCCGCTATACCCGCCCGGAAATGGCCGCGATCTGGCAGGCCCAGACCCGCTTTAAAATCTGGTTCGAGATCGAGGCGCATGCGGCTGATGCGCTGGCGGAACTTGGGGTCATTCCGAAACAAGCGGCCAAGGCGGTCTGGACCAAGGCGCGGGACATTACTTTCGACGTCGCCCGGATCGATGAGATCGAGCGCGAGACCAAGCACGACGTCATCGCCTTCCTGACGCATCTGGCAGAAATCGTCGGGCCCGAAGCGCGTTTCGTGCACCAGGGCATGACCTCCTCCGATGTGCTCGATACCTGCCTCAACGTGCAGCTCACGCGCGCCGCCGACCTGCTCGTCGAGGACATCGACAAGGTGCTCGGCGCCCTGAAGAGACGGGCGTTCGAGCACAAGATGACGCCCACCATCGGCCGTTCGCACGGCATCCATGCCGAACCCGTGACTTTCGGACTGAAACTCGCTTATGCCTATGCCGAATTTACGCGCGCCCGCGAACGGATGGTCGCGGCCCGCCATGAAGTGGCGACCTGCGCGATCTCGGGTGCGGTCGGCACGTTCGCGCAGATCGATCCGCGCGTGGAGGAGCACGTCGCAAAGGCGATGGGATTGCGGGTGGAGCCGATCTCGACCCAGATCATCCCGCGCGATCGCCATGCGATGTATTTTGCAACGCTTGGCGTGATCGCCTCCTCCGTCGAGCGGCTTGCAACCGAAATCCGCCACCTGCAGCGCACCGAGGTGCTGGAAGCCGAGGAATTTTTCTCCGAGGGCCAGAAGGGTTCTTCCGCGATGCCGCACAAGCGCAACCCGGTGCTTTCGGAAAACCTCACCGGCTTGTCGCGCATGGTGCGCGCCTATGTGACGCCCGCGATGGAAAATGTCGTGCTCTGGCACGAGCGCGATATCTCGCATTCCTCGGCCGAGCGCATGATCGCGCCCGACGCCACAGTGACGCTGGATTTCGCGCTGGTACGCCTGGCCGGCCTGATCGACAAGCTCCTGATTTATCCAGCGAACATGCAAAAGAATCTCGACCGCCTCGGCGGGCTCGTCCACTCGCAGCGGCTTTTGATCGCGCTGACGCAAAAGGGCTGCAGCCGCGAGGACGCCTACAAACTCGTGCAGCGCAACGCGATGCCGGTGTGGCGCGGCGAAGGCGACTTCCAGTCGCTGTTGAAGAAAGACGCCGAGGTAAAGAAGTTTTTGACCGATGCCGAAATCGATGAGCAGTTCGATCTCGGCTACCACTTCAAGCACGTCGACACGATCTTCAAGCGCGTATTCGGGACGGCTTGAAGAGCGCAGGCGCCACCTCGCGGCGAGCCCGTTCGATCAGCCCGGCGCGCCGTCGATCATCCGTGCGGTCACCCGGTCGCGCTTGATGAAATGATGCCATGCCGCGCCGGCAAGGTGGATCACGATCAATGCCAGCAGTACATAGGCAAAGAAGATGTGTCGTTCTTCATAGGCGTCGGCGGCCGCCTTGTCGGGCGAGGTGATCTGCGGCACGTGAAACAGGCCGAACCAGCTGCTGTAATCCGGCGTGCGCGCGCCGGAATGGGCCCAGCCCAGCATGGTGACGAGGATGATGGCGACATAGATCGCGCCGTGGCTGATATGCGCCGCGATCCGCTGCCAGCGCGGCATATCGGACGGCAGCGCCGGCGTGGGATTGATTCCTCGCCAGATCAGGCGAAGCACGGTGAGCAGCAGCACCACGTAGCCGATGTCGGCATGGATCGAGCGGTAGAAGAAGCGATCCGGGCGCGCCGGGATATGGTTCATCCACCAGCCAAACGCCAGCATGCCGAGAATCGTGAAACCGAGAATCCAATGAAACGACCGCGAAATGCTGCCCCAGCTTGAGGTCGTATTCCTCACCATTTTTCGCAATTCCCTATCAAAACTCGTCCGCGTCGCCACGGAGTTGCCGCTAGCGCAGCGTTAAAACCCGGGCCAGTCGAAATATTCCGAATGGAGGCATTTACTATCTCATGGGTTTACGCAGCTCATTGATGCCGCGCAAACAAGTCCCGCTTGCAGTGAAGTCGCGAAATGTTCTCAAATCCGCTATCAGGATCGACAACCACTGTGAAGGCAGGGTGTAAAGGGTAGGATCAGACCGCCACGCGGCGAAAGCAACTGAAAGGTAACTCCGGTTCAGCTAGGATTATTTCGTGCCTGCACCTGCGACGATCCTTGTTTTCGACTCCGGCCTCGGTGGCCTCACGGTTTTGCGCGAGATTGTCGCGGCGCGGCCGGACGCACATTACGTGTATGTCGCCGACGACGCCTTCTTTCCCTATGGCCAATACGGCGAGGACGAAATCATCGCCCGCGTCGTGCCCTTGATCGGCGAATTGATCGCGAGGCATCGGCCGGACCTGATTGTGATCGCCTGCAATACGGCATCCACGCTGGTGTTGTCGCATCTTCGCGAACGATACCAGGTGCCGTTCGTCGGCACCGTGCCGGCGATCAAGCCGGCCTGCGCCGCTTCGAAGACAAAGCGTGTTTCGGTGCTCGGTACCAAGGGCACCGTCAAGCGTGAATACACCAGGGCCTTGATCCGCGACTTCGCGCAAGGCTGTGAAGTCACCCTCGTCGGCTCCGCAGATCTTGCCGCGCTCGCTGAAACGGCCTTGAGCGGCGGTGCGGTGAGCGATGCGCAACTATCGGCCGAACTTGCGCCCTGCTTCATCGGCGCGAACGAACATGCGGCATCGCGCACCGATACGATCGTGCTGGCTTGCACCCACTATCCGCTGCTGATGGACCGGCTGGTAAAGCTTGCACCCTGGCCCGTTGCCTGGATCGACCCGGCGCCCGCCATCGCAAGACGGGTGACGAACTTGCTCGATACGCCGATTTCCAGCACCGACGAGGCCGGAGCAGAAATGATCTTCACCTCCGGGCGGCCACATCGGCTGAGCGGGACTTTGATACCGTTTTTCGGCGGCCGTGTTCCGGCCTGAGGGCGTCGGCCGGGCCGGAATCCTGGCCTTTCGGCAGCCAGCATCCGCAAAACAGTCCAAGCGACGGCCGCTGGGACTTCAGCGGCCCCTCAAAATCCCGCCCGTTCTGATTGACAGGATAGCGGTTTCTGCCTAGAAACCGGCTGCTCGCGGGCCGGTTTTCGGCCCGCGATGCGTTTCGCGACCCGTGGTCCATCCCTTCGACGCGAGGCTTTGGGGCTGGACCTGTCGGCACCGGAAAATTCCGGTGCACAGGAGGGCGCGTTTCCTCAAGAATCCAACTTTACGAGAAGAGGACGCGATGACAAAGCGCAGTGAGGCGAAATACAAGATCGATCGCCGTATGGGCGAGAATATCTGGGGCCGCCCGAAGAGCCCCGTGAACCGCAGGGAATACGGCCCCGGCCAGCACGGTCAGCGCCGCAAGGGCAAGCTTTCCGACTTCGGCGGCCAGCTTCGCGCCAAGCAGAAGCTCAAAGGTTATTACGCCAACATCAGCGAGCGCCAGTTCCACGGCATCTATGTCGAGGCCGGCCGGATGAAGGGCGACACCGGCGAAAACCTGATCGGCCTGCTCGAGCGCCGTCTCGACACCGTGGTCTACCGCGCCAAGTTCGTTTCCACCATGTTCGCCGCCCGTCAGTTCATCAATCACGGGCATATCAAGGTGAACGGCCGCAAGGTCAACATCGCCAGCTACAAGCTGAAGGTCGGCGACCTCGTCGAGGTCAAGGAAGCCTCAAAGCAGCTCGTCACCGTGCTGGAAGCAAACCAGCTTGCCGAACGCG
>Ga0306921_10004222_pt1 | contig 14704 bp, 8 predicted proteins | sample sta12Cox44000080_FD_203760 | JGI IMG/M metagenome (GOLD analysis project Ga0306921, IMG submission 203760) | Lab enrichment of tropical soil microbial communities from Luquillo Experimental Forest, Puerto Rico - statoxic.12C.oxic.44.000.080 (v2)... | ecosystem: Environmental > Terrestrial > Soil...
GACGGTGGGGGCGAGCGTGCGCACCGCGGGGCTCGACAGCACCAGCTCGAAGAACCCCCAGGCCGCGCGGGGCTCGAGCGGCCGGGCGACGGCGTGGGGGTGGGTGAGCAGCCGCAGCGCCTCGTGAAGCGCGGGCCACGGCAGCGCCCACGGCCACTCGCCGTTCACCAGCTGCTCCAGCACCTCGGCGGCGCGCGCGTGCGCGGGTGCGTAGCGGTTGACCGCGAAGGCCAGCAGGTCGGCGTCGAGCGCCAGCATCAGCGCGACTCCGGGCCACGGGCGGGCGGCGACGGCGGCGACTCGGCGACCGGCGCGGCGAATCCCGGATGCTCCGCGGGCGCCACCAGGAATGGCCCCAGGTCGTAGGAGGGCAGCGCGATGCGGCCGCGGCGCCTGGCGCCCGCCGCGCCGAGGCCGAGCCGCAGGGTCTGCTCGACGATGTCGGTCAGGGTGCGCCCCTCGGCCGCGGCGCGGCGCTTGAGCTCGGCGTACAATCCGGGGTCGAGGAGCAGGGTCGTCCGCTTCATATGTATGAGCATATGATATCCGGAGGCCGCTGTCCAACCCGTCACTTTGCCGTTGAGCGTGACGGCCCGATCGGGCATCCTGTGCGTCGTGCGAACCCCACACCGCTCCACTCCATCACGAGGATCGACCATGAAGAAGTCCGCAGCGCGCCGTCCCGCCCGCCCGCGCCGGGCCGCCGCCCCCGCCCGCACCAACGGTCACGCCGCCGCCGGTCACGTCAAGGAACTCGGGCTCGCCGGCGAAGGCCGGCTGCGCATCGAGTGGGCCGAGCGCCACATGCCGGTGCTGCGCGCGATCCGCGCGCGGTTCGCGAAGCAGCGCCCGCTCGACGGCGTGCGCATCGCCGCCTGTCTCCACGTCACCACCGAGACCGCGAACCTGGCGCGCACGCTGCAGGCCGGCGGCGCCGAGGTGTTCCTGTGCGGCTCGAACCCCCTCAGCACCCAGGATGACGTGGCTGCCGCGCTGGTCTCGCACTACGGCATCCCGACCTTCGCGATCAAGGGCGAGGATCACAAGACCTACTACTCGCACATCGTGTCGTGCATCGAGGCGCGGCCTCACATCACGATGGACGACGGCTGCGACCTGGTCACCGTGCTCCACACCAAGCTCAAGACCCGCCTGCGGGGGGTGATCGCGGGCACCGAGGAAACCTCGACCGGCGTCACGCGCCTGCGCGCGATGGCGGCCCAGAAGGTGCTGCGCTACCCGGTGGTCGCCATCAACGACGCCGACACCAAGCACCTGTTCGACAACCGCTACGGCACCGGCCAGAGCACCATGGACGGCATCCTGCGCGCCACCAACATGCTGGTAGCGGGCTCGACCATCGTGGTGGCCGGCTACGGCTGGTGCGGGCGCGGGGTGGCGACGCGCGCCAAGGGGTTGGGCGCCACCGTGCTGGTCACCGAGGTCAACCCGCTGCGCGCGCTCGAGGCGGCGATGGACGGCTTCCAGGTGGTGTCGATGGAGGCGGCGGCGCCGCGCGGCGACCTGTTCGTGACCCTGACTGGCAACAAGTCGGTGCTGCGCCGCGAGCACTTCCTGGCCATGAAGGACGGCGCGATCGTCGCCAACAGCGGGCACTTCAACGTCGAGATCGACATCCCGGCGCTGGAGCGGCTGTCGGCGGGCAAGCGCACGGTGCGGACGTTCGTCGAGGAGTACCGGCTGCGCAGCGGACGCCGCCTCTACCTGCTGGGCGAGGGCCGGCTCATCAACCTGGCCGCGGCCGAGGGCCACCCGGCGATGGTCATGGACATGTCGTTCGCGAACCAGGCGATGAGCGTCGAGTTCCTGACCCGCGAGGCCAGGAGGCTGCGGCGTGACGTCTACCGGGTGCCCGAGAACATCGACCGCGAGGTCGCGCGCCTCAAGCTGCGCAGCATGGGGATCGTGATCGACGAGCTGACCCGCGAGCAGGATCGCTACCTGCGCACCTGGAGCGAGGGAACCTAGACGGCCGTGCGCTTGCCGGCGCCCGCGCGTCGGCCGTAGCGTTGCGCGCCATGCTCTCCCGCCGCCTGCCCGCCGAGCACGCCCCCAACGCGTGGGCCGCGGCGCTCGCGGCGCGGCGGCGGGCGGGAGCGCGACTGCTCGATCTCACCGACGCGAACCCGACCCGCGCCGGGCTCGGTCCCGACGCCACGACGCTCGGCCTGCTCGCGGCACCCGAGGGCGCGCGCTACGAGCCCGATCCGCGCGGGTCGGCGCCGGCCCGGGCCGCGGTCGCCGGCTACTACGCCGCGCGCGGCGCGCGCATCGATCCCGGGCACGTGGTCCTGACCTCGGGCACCAGCGAAGGTTACGCGCACCTGTTCCGCCTGCTCGCCAATCCGGGCGAGACCGTGCTGGTGCCGACCCCCAGCTACCCGCTGTTCGAGCCGCTGGCGGCGCTCGAATCGGTGCGCCTCGCGCCCTATCGGCTCGCCTACGACGGCGCCTGGTATCTCGACCGCGCCAGCTTCGACGCCGCCCTCGACGGCGCGGGCGGCACGGCGCGGGCGGTGATCGTGGTCGAGCCCCACCATCCCACCGGCACCTGGCTGTCGGACGCCGAGCGCGACCTCGTCGAGCAGCGCTGCGCGCACCACGGCCTGGCGATCGTCTCGGACGAGGTGTTCGGCGACTTCGGGTGGGGTGCGCCGGGCGCTCCCCCCGCGGCGCGCCCGCTGCCGGGCTTCGCGGGCCGTGACACGGTGCCCACCTTCGCGCTCAGCGGCCTCTCGAAGGTGTGCGGGCTGCCGCAGCTCAAGCTGTCGTGGATCGCGGTCTCGGGCCCGGTGGCGGCCCGCCAGCAGGCGCTCGCGGGGCTCGAATGGATCGCCGACCTCTTCCTCTCGGTCTCGACCCCGGTCCAGCTGGCGCTGCCGCGGCTGCTCGAGACCCGGCACCGGTTCCAGGCTCTGGTGCGCGAGCGGCTGGCCGTCAACCTCGAGCAGCTCGAGGAGCTGGCGCGCGAGCGCCCCGAGGTGTCGCGGCTCGCGGCCGCGGGCGGCTGGGTCGCCATCCTGCGCCTGCCGGCGCGCGCCAGCGGCGAGGCGTGGGCGCTGCGCCTGCTGGAGCGCGACGTGGTCGTTCACCCCGGGCACTTCTACGATCTGGAGGGCGGGGCCCACGTGGTCGTGAGCCTGATCGTCGAGCCGCGCGTGTTCGGCGAGGGGATCGCGCGCCTCGCCGCCTGCCTCGCCTAGCCTTCGGGCGGCTCCCCGGGGCGCACCGCGAGCACCACCATGGTGTCGCGCGGATTGACGTGGATCGACAGCCTGGGCATCACGCGGTCGACCTGGCGCAGCAGCAGCGCCGCGATGCGGCTGTAGAAGCGCATGCGCTCGACGAGGCGGGGGAGCGCCAGCACCTTGCCGACCTGGACGAAGCGCCGCACCTCGAACCCGGCGTGCTCGAGCATCGCGGCGATGGTGCGATGCGAGAAGAAGTAGAGGTGCTCGTCGATGCTGCGGAAGCCGAGCCAGCGCCCCCGCAGCACCCGCGCCAGCACGCTTCCGGCGTCCGGGGTCGAGATCGCCAGCACGCCGCCGGGCTTGAGCAGGCGGTGGCACTCGGCGAACACCGCCGCCGGATCGGGAACGTGCTCGATCAGGTCCCACATGGTGATGACGTCGAAGGCGGCCTCGGGCAGCTCGATGTCGAGCAGGGTGCCGCGCTGGACCTTGAAGCCCTTGGCCTCGGCACGCGCCAGCGCGTAGGCGGAGATGTCGACGCCTTCGGGCTGCCAGCCGGCGTCGCGCGCCACCTCGAGGAAGATCCCGGTCGCGCAGCCGACGTCGAGCGCGCGCGGGCGCTCGCCGCGCACCTGGTCGCGCATCACCCCCATACGCCCCTCGAAGGTGCGCACGATGTCGGCGTGGTCGGCCTCGTAGTCCTCGTAGCCTCCGAACGTCGGCTCGGCGCAGTGGAAGTACGAGCCCTCGTACTGGCGCGCCAGGTCGGCGAACGCGGGACGGGGGTTGACGAAGATGAGCCCGCAGTTCACGCACTGGACCAGTCGCGAAACGTTGTGCACGCCGTGGGTGACCTGATGGCCGCAGTGGTTGCAGGGCACGTGCTCCATCGCCACCGCGACCCGGCGGGTGGCGGCGTGGCGCACGGCGGGGACCTGGGCCGCGGTTTCGGCCGGGGCGGAGGTGGCTTCGGAGTGGGTCATGGGCGCGGGTGCTCGGGTCGAAGCCTTGAGGGGTGGCCGGCCGGAGGGTACGGCCCGCTCCGGGGACCCAATTCTAGCACAGCCGGGGTCCCGGCCCGGCGCAGGGCTCTAGTGGATGACGACGGTGCGCTGCACCGCCCGCAGGCCGCGCTGGCTCGCGACCAGGAAGTACACCCCGCTCTCCAGCGTCCGGCTCGACAGCGTGAGGCGCGTGGGCCCGGCCGCGACCTTGGCGTCGAGCAGGGTGCGCACGATGCGCCCCGAGAGGTCAATCAGGTCGACGCGGGCCGGGCCCGCGGCCGGCCAGCGCAGCTCGACCGGGGTGAGCGGGGCGATCGGATTGCGCGCCAGCGCGATGCGGATCGCGCCGCCGGGGACGTCGCCGCCCACCGCCAGCGCCCCCACCGGCTCGAGCCGCACCACCGTCCCGCCCCGGTAGACCCGGGCCTGCGGGACGGTGAGCAGATGGGATTCATCGGGGCTCAGTGTGCCGTCCTGGACCACGGCTCCGTCCGAAGACCGGACCACGGTGTAGTGGTAGGTCGCGCCGTCCACCACCACGAACTGCTGGAGCCGTCGCGGGGTCACGTCGACGGTGACCGAGTCGGGACCGCTCACCCAGCCCTGCAGCTGCGGCAGGTCACGGGTCCACAGCCGGGTCTCCCAGCGATCCGGACGATCGACCAGCGTGGTGTCCCACTCGACCCAGCCGTTGATGCAACCGACGCTGTCCCCGCTCGCCAGTGAGCCGTCCCCGGGGTTGTTGTCGACGCTGCAGCTCGACAGCGCGGGGAAGCTGCGGTTGGTGCGGAAGCGGTAGATGTAGCGGACGTCCTGGGTCGGCGTCCAGGCGGCGTTCGAGTTGTTGAGGTGATCGCGGGTGTCCCAGAAGAAGTAGCTGCCCTGACGCGCCGCGGCCATGTCGTGGTAGAAGGCGATCTTCTCCGCCCAGCCCACCGTGACGTCGTTGCGACCGTTGAACGCGATGATGGGCGGTACCGCGACCGGACGCATGGTGCCGGCGACCCAGCCGTCGTTCAGGCGCTGGTAGATCGAGCCGCCGTCGCTGGCGGGCAGGTTGGTCGAGACCTCGCCCCACAGCCGGTCGGTGGACTGCCGCAGGCCGCCGCCGGGGTTGAATCCGTTGGCCGGATTGGGGTCGTTGAGGAACGAGAAGTCGAACTTGGCGGCGATCGTCATGATGCCGGCGATCAGGTCGGGGCGGCGCATCGCCAGCAGCGCGCTGCCGATGCCACCCATCGAGAACCCGTAGGCGTAGACGCGTGTGTTGTCGACCGGGAACTTCTGCTCCATCCACACCAGCGTCCAGATCACACGCCGCAGGGTGTAGTCGTGCACGGTGCCCTCGGAGGGCGGGGTGTTGTCGTCCGCCTGCGTATCGTAGCCTTCGTGATAGCCGTACCAGAAGGAGTTCATGTCGGAGTTGTTGATCGGATCGTCGAGCGACAGCACCGCCTCGTTCGGCATCCCGGTGCCGTAGATCCCCTGCAGGAAGTTGCCGCTGCGCGCGTGCATGTTGATCAGCAGCGAGCCGTTGGACGCCGGGGCGGGAATCGCGGCGCAGTCGAACGGAATCGAGGGAACGTTGGACATCGCCGGGAACGCCGGCGTTTCAACATCGCTGGTCCACAGGGTGTAGATCAGCGGCTGCGTGGAGCGGTTGGTGAGCACGCGCTGGAACACCGGCGCCGGCGCCGCGACCCGCTCGATCAGCGGGCGGGTCAGGCTGTTGCCGCCCGGCACGATGGTCATGTCCTCGCCCGAGAACGGTCCGGCCTGGGCGGTCACGGCGTAGCAGGTGTAACCGTTGGTCGCGATGGTGCGGACGAACAGGGCCTGGCTGGGATCGAGCGGCGCGGCCAGCGAGTCGATCCGATACGCGCACGGGGTGCCGAGGAGCGTCGAGAGCCGGCGGTCGTACCAGGTCGAGTCCACGACCACCCCGACCATCACCGCGTGGTAGAGATCATTGGACCGCAGGATCGGCAAGGGCGATGCGTAAACGCGGTAGACCCAGCCGGTTCCGGGCGGACAGGTCCAGGTCAGGAAGGTCTGACCGGGATGGCGCGCCACGGTGAGATGCGAGACCTGATCCGCGAGCGCGACCGACGCGGACAGCGCGACGGCCATGACCATGCTGGCGACCGCACCACGATGGGCAAGTGGCAACGGGTGCTCCACAGGTTTCTGAGTCGAGGCGTTGGGGGGGCCCTGCGTCGGCCCAGCAACCCGCAAGGCCCATATCATCCACACCGACCCCGGGCGCCACAAGGAGAATTGTCGGCCGGGGCAACGGGGCGCGCCTCCCGCCGGGATGGCGCGCCCTCGACACGCAACGTATCGCTTGAATTGGCCGGGTTAGCCCCTTGCGGCGACAGGTGATTCGCCGCCCGCCGTGCTCCGGGTCGAGATCCGCATGACATAGAACGAGCGGTAGACGAACACCAGGGCGACGAGCAGCAGGACGACGCCGATCGGCCGCGCGACCGCCTGGTTTGCCACCCCCATCTCGACCGCCAGCAGCCCGAACAGGGTGGTGAACTTGATGATCGGGTTGAGCGCGACCGACGAGGTGTCCTTGTACGGATCGCCCACCGTGTCGCCGATGACGGTCGCGGCATGGAGGTCGGTGCCCTTCTCGTGCAGGTCGACCTCGACCACCTTCTTGGCGTTGTCCCACGCGCCGCCCGCGTTCGCCATGTATACCGCCTGGAACAGCCCGGAGATGGCGATCGACACCAGGTAGGCGACGAAGAACACCGGGTCGAAGAACGCGTAGGCCAGGGTGATGCAGAAGATGACGATGAAGATGTTGAACATGCCGGCCTGGGCGTACTGGGTGCAGATGCGCACCACCTCCTTCGAGTCCTTGATCGACGCCTTCTCGGCCGACTCGAGGTGGATGTGCTGCTTGATGAACGCGACCGCACGATAGGCGCCGGTGGTCACCGCCTGCATCGAGGCTCCGGTGAACCAGTAGATGGTCGCTCCGCCCATCAGCAGGCCGAGGATCACCCGCGGCTCGGTGAGCGACAGGTTGAAGGCCGCACCCATCTGCTTGGTCAGCAGCACGATGAGCGAGAAGATCATGGTGGTCGCGCCGGCCACCGCAGTGGCGATCAGCACCGGCTTGGCGGTGGCCTTGAAGGTGTTGCCGGCCCCGTCGTTGTCCTCGAGCATGTGCTTGCCCCGTGCGAAATCGGGCTTGAAGCCGAACTGCTGCTCGACCTCACGGGCGGCGCTCGGGGTGCTGTCGATTTGCGACAGCTCGAAGATGCTCTGGGCGTTGTCGGTCACCGGCCCGTAGGAGTCGACCGCGATGGTGACCGGCCCCATCCCCAGCAGTCCGAACGCCACCAGGCCGAAGGCGAACACCGCCTCGTGCCCCATGAACGCGCCCAGGGTCTGGAGCGAGATCAGGTAGGCGATGAACAGCAGCACCGAGAGCGTGAGCGCCTTCCAGAACACCGAGAAATTGCCGGCCACCATGCCCGACAGGATGGTGAGCGACGCCCCGCCCTCGCGCGAGGCGGCGACGATCTCACGGGTGTGGCGCGAGTTGCTGCTGGTGAACACCTTGGTCAGCTCGGGGATCAACGCCGCCGCCAGGGTGCCGCACGAGATGATGCTGGAGAGCCTCCACCACAGGCCGGCGCCCAGCGGCCCCAGCATCCAGCTCGACACCACGAAGGTCACGACGATCGACAGCAGCGAGGTGGTCCATACCAGGCTGGTGAGCGGCGCCTCGAATTCGATCGAGTCCTTGCCCTGGTTGCGGGCCCGGGCGAGCGCCCCGTTGATGGCGTAGGCGGCGATCGAGGTGACGATCATCAGGATGCGCATCACGAAGATCCAGACCAGCAGGCTGGCCTTGTGCTCGGGCCGCACCGCCAGGGCGATGAACGAGATCAGCGCCACCCCGGTGACGCCGTAGGTTTCGAAGCCGTCGGCGGTCGGGCCCACCGAGTCGCCGGCGTTGTCGCCGGTGCAGTCGGCGATCACGCCCGGGTTGCGCGGATCGTCCTCCTTGATCCGGAACACCACCTTCATGAGGTCGGAGCCGATGTCGGCGATCTTGGTGAAGATGCCGCCGGCGATGCGCAGCGCCGAGGCGCCCAGCGACTCGCCGATCGCGAAGCCCAGGAACGAGGCGCCGGCGCTCTCCTTGGGCACGAACAGCAGGATGGCGAGCATCATGATGAGCTCGACGCAGATCAGCAGCACGCCGATGCTCATGCCGGCCTGAAGCGGGATCTCGTAGACCGGGAGCGGCTTGCCGCGCAGCGAGGCGAAGGCGGTGCGGCTGTTGGCGAGCGTGTTCATGCGGATCCCGAACCACGCCACCGAGTAGGAGCCCATGATCCCGATCACCGACCACATCAGGATCAACGCCAGCTTGCCGATCCCGACCCGCTCGAGCCAGCCGAAGTAGTAGACGAGGCACGCGGCGATGAACAGCTCGAGGACCACCAGCAGCCGGCCCTGCTGGAGCAGGTAGGTCTTGCAGGTCTCGTAGATGATGTTCGAGACCTCGAGCATGCTGCGGTGCGCCGGCAGCGCCTTGACCCGGTTGAACATCGTCATCCCGAACGCCATGCCGAGCGCGCACACCGCGAGGCCGAGCAGCAGCAGGGTGCGGCCCGAGATCGGCGACCCGAACAGCGAGTAGCTGGTGTCGATGACCGGAATCTTGAGGTCGAGCTCGCTGGCCAGCGCGCACGCCGGAACGGCGAGCGCGGTCGCCATGGCCCCCGCGGTGGCGGCCACGGCCGTGGCGAGCCTCGCGGGCGCGAGACGGCGCAGGTGCAACAGGTTCATCGGGATCTCCTTGGGTGGAATCTCGGTCGCTCCGGCGGAAAAGGACGGCCGACCATAGCCGAGCGGTCAGGGGCGGGCAAGTGCCGGCCCGGCTGGCGGCGCCGCGCCGCTCGCGGTACGCTGCTCCGAGCGGGGCCACCCGGCATTCAAGGCGACCCCGGAACGCGCCGATGTTCTCCTCAGGGATGACCCACGACGCCATGAACCCGAAACCCCCCGCCACCGAGGTGACCGAGGGCCAGGCCCGGGCGGTTGCCGAGGCCTCGCGCGAGACCGCCTGGAGCGCGCCCTCGTTCGTGCGCGAGCTGTTCCTCGGCACCCTGGACCTCGGCCTGATCCTCCCGCACCCCGAGCCCGATCCCGAGGAGCAGCGCCGCGCCGCGGTGTTCATGGACGAGCTCGAGCGCTTCCTGCGCGAGCAGGTCGACGGCGAGCAGATCGAGCGCGACGCCCAGGTGCCGCCCGCGGTCATCGACGGGCTGCGCCGCCTCGGTGCCTTCGGGATCAAGATCCCGCGCGAGTACGGCGGGCTCGGGCTGTCGCAATTGACCTACGGCCACGCCATGGGGCTATGCAGCTCGGTGTCGAACGCGATCGTCACCCTGCTGTCCGCGCACCAGTCGATCGGCGTGCCCCAGCCGCTCAAGCTGTTCGGGACCGAGGAGCAGAAGAAAAAGTACCTGCCGCGCCTCGCCCGGGGCGCGATCTCGGCGTTCGCGCTCACCGAGAACGACGTCGGCTCCGACCCCGCGCGCATGTCGGCGACCGCGATCCCGACCGCCGACGGCAGCGCCTACATCCTGAACGGGGAGAAGCTGTGGTGCACCAACGGCACCATCGCCGAGCTCATGGTGGTGATGGCCCGCACCCCGGGGCGCGACGGCCGGCCCGGTCCGATCAGCGCCTTCATCGTCGAGCGCGCCTGGCCCGGGGTCGAGGTCGCGCACCGCCTCGAGTTCATGGGACTGCGTGGCATCGAGAACGCGCAGATGCGCTTCCACGACGTGCGGGTGCCGCGTGAGAACCTGCTGGGCGGCGAGGGCAGGGGGCTCAAGCTCGCGCTGGTGACGCTCAACACCGGGCGCCTCACCGTGCCCGCCGGCTGCGCCGCGGCGGGGAAGTGGAGCCTCCAGGTGGCGCGCGAGTTCGCGGCCCGACGGGTCCAGTGGGGGCGGCCGGTGGGCCACCACGACGCGGTGGCGCAGATGCTCGCGACCATGGCGGCCAAGACCTACGCGATGGAGGCGGTCTCCGATCTGGCCTCCTTGCTGGCCGATCGCGGGCGCTCCGACATCCGCCTCGAGGCGGCGCTCGCCAAGCTGTGGAACTCCGAGGCGGCCTGGGAGATCTGCGACCTCGCGATCCAGGTGTGCGGCGGGCGCGGCTACGAGACCGCGCGCTCGCTCGAGTCGCGCGGCGAGGCGCCGGTGCCGCTCGAGCGCCTGATGCGCGACCTGCGCATCAACCGCATCTTCGAGGGCACCAGTCAGATCATGCGGCTGTTCATCGCCCGCGAGGCGCTCGACGTCCACCTGCGCGCCGCCGGCGACGCGGTGATGCCGGGCGTGCCGGCCGGGCGACGGTTCGGCGGCCTGGTGCGCGCCGCGGCGTTCTACGCCCTGTGGTATCCGGGGCGCTGGCTGTCGTGGAGCGGCTGGCCGCAGCATGCCGTGCTCGGCCCGCTCGCCGGCCACATGCGCTGGGTGGGGAGCACCGCGCGCCGGCTCGCCCGCGCCCAGTTCCACCTCATGGTCGCCAACGGACCGGGGCTGGAGCGCAAGCAGGCCCAGCTGTTCCGCTGCGTCGACATCGGCGCCGAGCTGTTCGCCATGGCGGCGACCTGCGTGCGCGCGCACCGCGACCGCACCGCGCTGCCCCGCGGCGAGGGCGGCGAGTCGCCGCTCGAGCTCGCCGATCTGTTCTGCCGCCACAGCCGGCGGCGGATCGAGACGCTGTTCGCCGAGATCCGCTCCAACGACGATGGCGCCGGCTACCGGACCGCGCGCGGCCTGCTCGACCAGCGTTTCGCCTGGCTCGAGGGCGGCATCGTCCCGGCCAGCGAGGTCGCCGCGGCCCCGGCCGGCGGCGCGGCACGCGCCGCGACCGGGACCTGAGCCCTCCAGAGCGCGGTTGCCCGCGGGTCCGCGGTTGTAGCAAAATGACGGGTCGGGCCCGCCAGGGAGGCGGGTCCGCCGACACCCATCCGGGAGCACCTCCCACCCGAACGACGTGGCATCGACTCTCTCCGCCCGGCGACGACAATTGATTCTGGCGCTGCTGCTCGGGGCCTTCGCGGTCCTGTGCGCCGCCAGTCTGTGGTCCTATGCCCCGGCCCCGGCCGGCGCCGCCCCGTGGGGGGCGCGCAACGCCTGCGGTCCGGTGGGAGCGCTGCAGGCCTTCGGGTTGCTCTGGGTCTTCGGACCCGTGGCGGCCTACGGGGTGCCGGCGCTGGCGCTCGCCGGGGCGCTCAACCGCCTGCGCGGCCGTCCGGCCGGCGCCTTCGCGATCAGCGCGCTGGTGGGCGTCCTGCTCGCCTTCGAGTTCTGCGTGATGGCCGACCTGGGCGGCCTCGGCGCCTGGTCGGGCCGCTGGGGATTCGCGGCCGCGCTGGTGATGCGCTCCGCGCTGGGCGTCATCGGCTCGTGGATCGTGGCCGGCACGCTGCTCGCGGTCACCGCCCTGGCCGCCAGCGAGCTGGGCTTCCACTGGATCGAGCGGCTGGTGCGCCATGCGATCGTGTCGCCGTCGGCGGGGCTGGTCGGCGCCTGGAGCGCGTGGCGCGAGCAGCGTGCACGCGCCGCGCGCGCGGCGGCGAGGAAGCCGCGCGTGGTGCGGCCGGTCGCGGCGGCGAACGGGAACGGCGACCATGGCGGCGAGATCGACGCGCCGCCGGCGCCGCTGCGGGGCGCGGCGCAAAACGCGGGTCGCTCCGGGGCGCCGGCCGAGGCCAGGCCCGATGCTCCCGAAGGCCAGCTGCGACTCGCGCTGCCCGGCGTTTCGCCCCGGCCCCGCGCCCGGCCCCCGGCCCGCCCGGCCGGGGCGCCGGCCGCCGCGGGCGACGAGGCGCTGCCGGCGCTCAGTCTGCTCGCGATGCCGACCCCGCCCGAGGATCTGGTGAGCGCGGCCGACCTCACCAACGAGGCCAGCCTGCTGGTCACCAAGCTGGCGGACTTTGGCATCGAGGGGCGGGTCACCGAGATCCACCCCGGGCCGGTGGTCACCACCTTCGAGTTCGAGCCGGCGGCCGGGGTCAAGGTCAACCAGATCGTCTCGCGCGAGGACGACCTGGCGCTCGCGCTGCGTGCCCAGCGCATCCGCATCCTGGCCCCGATCCCGGGCAAGGGCGCGGTGGGCGTGGAGATACCGAACCGGCGGCGGCGGACGGTGTATCTACGGGAGGTGCTTTCCTCCCCGCAGTACGAGTCCAGCGACGCCGCGCTCAAGGTGCCGCTGGGCGTCGATGTGGTGGGTCAGCCCCTCGTCGCCGATCTCACCCAGATGCCGCATCTGCTGGTCGCGGGCGCGACCGGCTCCGGCAAGAGCGTGTGCCTCAACAGCATCATCACCGGACTCCTGTTCCAGCACGATCCGCACACGCTGCAGATGATCATGATCGATCCCAAGATGCTCGAGCTGTCGGCCTACAACGGCGTGCCGCATCTGGTCATGCCGGTCATCACCCAGCCCAAGCGCGCCGCCGGGGCGCTGGGCTGGGCGGTGCGCGAGATGGAGAAGCGCTACAAGCTGATGGCGACGTGCGGAGCGCGCAACATCGCGGCCTACAACGACAAGGTGCGGGCCGGCCAGGTGCCGGTGACCGAAGACGCGCCGGCGCCGGCGTCCCCGCTCGGCTTCCTGGTGGTGGTCATCGACGAGCTCGCCGACCTCATGCTCACCGTGCCGGCCGAGATCGAGGAGCCGATCGCGCGCCTTGCCCAGATGGCGCGCGCGGTCGGCATCCACCTGGTGCTGGCGACGCAGCGGCCCTCGGTCGACGTCATCACCGGCGTCATCAAGGCCAACTTCCCGTCGCGGATCGCGTTCCAGGTCGCGTCCAAGACCGACTCGCGCACGGTGCTCGACATGAACGGGGCCGAGAACCTGCTGGGTCGCGGCGACATGCTGTTCACGCCCGCCGGCAGGCCCGAGCCCTATCGCATCCACGGCGCGTTCGTCTCCGAGGAGGAGACCGCTCAGGTGGTGGAGTTCTGGAAGGCGCGCGCGGTGCCGGGCGGGGCGCCGCCGCTGGCGACCGAGCCGCGCGTCGTCGAGCCCGCCGAGGAAGGCGAGGAGGGTGAGGGCGCCGGGTTCGACGACGATCTGATCCAGGAGGCGGCGCGCCTCGTGGTCACCCACCAGCAGGGCTCGACCTCGCTGCTCCAGCGCCGACTCAAGGTCGGGTACTCGCGCGCCGGACGGCTGATGGACCAGCTCGAGCAGCTCGGGGTGGTGGGGCCGTTCCAGGGCAGCAAGGCGCGCGACGTGCTGGTCGACGAGCGCTGGCTCGAAGGCCGCTTCGAGTGACGCCGACGCGCCTCGCGCCGGCCGCCGGGCCGGCAGCCGCTCGGCCCCCGGCGCTCGCCTTCGTCACGCTCGGCTGCCCCAAGAACACGGTGGACTCCGAGTCGATGCTGGGATTGCTGGTGCGCGACGGCTTCCGCGCCGTGGGCGATCCGGGCGCGGCCGACGTCGCGGTGATCAACACCTGCGCCTTCCTCGGCAGCGCGGTGCGCGAGTCACGCGAGACCATCGCGCGGGTCGCGGCGTGCAAGCGCGACGGCCGGCTCCAGGGCCTGATCGTCACCGGCTGTCTCGCCCAGCGCGCCGGGGCGGCGCTGCTCGACGACTTTCCGGAGGTGGACGTGGTGCTCGGCACCGGCCAGTGGCGTGAGATCGTCCCGGCCGCGCGCCAGCTGCTGGCCGCAGAGCGCGCGCGCTGGGCGAATCGCGACTTCCCGGGCGGCGCGCTGGACGCGCTGGTGCCGCGCGCGCGCTCGACCCCGCGCCACATCGCCTACCTCAAGATCTCCGAGGGCTGTGATCACCGCTGCACGTTCTGCATCATCCCGCGGCTGCGCGGCGACCAGCGCAGCCGCCCCATCGAGGATCTGGTCGGCGAGGCCGAGCGGCTCGCCGCTCAGGGCGTGCGCGAGCTCAACCTGATCGGCCAGGACACCACCGGCTACGGCACCGACCTGGCGGGCCGGCCCGATCTCGCCGACCTGCTCGAAGCCCTCGACGGCGTGTCGGGGCTCGACTGGATCCGCGTCCAGTACACCTACCCGCGGCTGTGGAGCGACCGGCTGATCGGGGTGTGGGCCGGCGCGCGGCGCGTGGTGCCCTACGTCGACATGCCGCTCCAGCACATCGCCGCCGATATGCTGCGCGTCATGGGACGCGGGATGACCGCGCGCGACACTCGCGCGCTGGTGCGCCGCATCAAGGAGGGCATCCCCGGGGTGGCGTTCCGCACCAACTTCATCGTCGGCTTCCCGGGCGAGACCGAGGCCCACGTCGAGGAGCTCGAGCGCTATCTCGAGGAGGAGGGCTTCGATCACGTGGTGGTGTTCAGCTACGAGCGCGAGGCCGAGACGCCCTCCGCGGCGATGACGCCGCGGGTGCCGCTGGCGCGGCGCCGCAGCCGCCGCGCGCGGCTGCTCGCGCTCCAGC
>Ga0306921_10004224_pt1 | contig 14701 bp, 10 predicted proteins | sample sta12Cox44000080_FD_203760 | JGI IMG/M metagenome (GOLD analysis project Ga0306921, IMG submission 203760) | Lab enrichment of tropical soil microbial communities from Luquillo Experimental Forest, Puerto Rico - statoxic.12C.oxic.44.000.080 (v2)... | ecosystem: Environmental > Terrestrial >...
GGATCACACGGTTGGGCAACATCACGGGTCTCGACCGCATTGGCATCCCGGTCGTTGCCGCCATACGCCCCAACTCTCGCTCGGTATCGGTCTCGCAAGGAAAGGGACTGGATCTGTCCCAGGCCATGGCCTCGGCGCTGATGGAAGCCATCGAGGGCTTCCACGCCGAGGAAGTCGGCGAAGGCCGGCGCGCTACCTATCGCGAGATTGCCCGCGACCGCGACGTCGTCGACCCGCTGATATTGTGCATGACCGGCCGGCCCTTCGAACTCGATGTCCCGATCCCTTGGCTCGAGGGGTTCGACCTGCTGCGCCACGAGTCCTGCTGGCTCCCGGCCGAGATCGTCCACACCGACTACACGCGTCCCTTGGACGGCTATTTTCTCGCCGGCTCCAACGGGCTGGCATCGGGCAACCACCTGGTCGAGGCGATTAGCTCGGCGGTCTGCGAGTTGACCGAGCGCGATGCCGTCGCGTTGTGGAGTGCATCGGGCATTCGCGCGCGCGCCCGGCGGGCGCTCGACATCGCTTCCGACGACGACCCGGATTGCCGCGCACTGTTGGCCAAATACGACAGGGCGGGCATCGACGTGCGGTTATGGCACGTCACGACGGATGTCGGCATTGCCGCCTTTCTTTGCGACATCCGCGATCCGTCCGCCGACGAGCCGCGCCGGCTCCGGCATTTCCATGGCGCCGGCTGCCATCCCGATCGGGTCGTCGCGCTGGCCCGGGCGCTGAGCGAGGCGGCGCAGACCCGCCTTACGTATATCACCGGCATTCGCGACGATCTGCTACCGGTCGAATATGAGGAGCCGACGAATGCCGATATTGTCGACGCGCTGCTCGACGCCCTGTGCCAGGAGAGCGAGCCTCATCTGTTCCCCCAGGTTCCGAGCTTTAGCGCAGATGATATGAATCGAGACCTGCGGTGGGAGCTTGAACACTTGCGCTCGGCCGGCATAACCCGAGTCATCGCCGTCGACCTAACTCGTGCGGAGTTCGGCATCCCGGTGGTCAGAGTGGTCATCCCGGGTCTCGAAGGCGACATCAGGCACCCGCACTACGTTCCTGGCCCGCGAGCGCGTCGGGCAGCGGTGACGCCGCGATGAACAGCACCTCGTCGGCCGCGGTCATATTTGCCGGCCCGTCGCTTCCCCCCGCCGTCCGTCCGGCCAATCCGGCGATCGAATGGCGTCCTCCGGTCAAGCAGGGCGAAATGTACCAAGCCGCGCTGACCCGCCCGGCGATCATCGGCATCATCGACGGCTATTTCGAGGTGACGCCGACGGTCTGGCACAAGGAAATCCTGTGGGCGATGACGCAGGGGATCCACGTTTATGGCAGCGCCAGTATCGGCGCGCTGCGCGCGGCCGAGCTCTCTTCCTTTGGCATGGTCGGGGTTGGTCGCATCTTTGTCGCTTACCGCGACGGCATCCTCGCCGATGACGATGAGGTCGCTGTGTTACACGGCCCCGAAGAGCTGGGCTATCCCGCCGTGACCGAGGCAATGGTTAACATCCGCGCGACTCTCGAGCAGGCGGTCGCGGAGGGGATCGTGGAGGGCTGGCTCGCGTCTCGCCTTACCGAGATCGGCAAAGCGCTGTTCTACAAGGAGCGCAGCTGGGAGGCGATCTTCCGGCTCGCCGCCGGCGGCGGTCTCCCGCCGCGACCGCTCGCCGACCTCGTGGCCTGGTCGCGTCGCCGGCAGGTTGATCAGAAGCGGGCCGATGCGCTGAAGATGGTCGCGGCGATCCGCGCCCATCTCGCAGCCGGGGTCACGCCCCTGACGGTCTCCTATCAGTTCCAGGACACCGGATATCACAGAGTCGCCGCGCGGCAAGCCATGGGGTGAGGGGGTCAACCATCCTCGCGCCAAGATCGCAGCGTATGCTGCGCGCGAAGATGGGCGGCCTCGGCGGACGATCAGCTGCCGTTTCCCGGTTATCAAGATTTTTCCCGGTTTCCGGCGACCGGAAATTCGCCGTTTTCCGCACCGGCGATAAGCAGCGCCCTCGTGACATAAGTATTTGATTATCATGGAATTTCGGTAATCATCCAGTGGATTTAACCTCTCGATTTCGGTTTTTGCGGCAATTTTCCCGTCAAGCCGGGAAATTTGCGGTCTCCGGAACCAGCAAAAAATGGCTTGCTGCAAGGGGGCAAGTTACCAAAGCTTGAACTGGAATAGAGCTGCCCCCGAACGGCGATCCGTGGTCTTCCAGGTAAAAATTTTCCCCGAGTGTGACGGACCTCACACTTGCCTCTTCGGGACCCGTGATATGCGGCCCGCCATCGCGCGGTTTCATAACCTCGGGGAGTTCGCCGTGACCAGCCGCAAGCCGACATTTGTCCGCTGGGCGGAGGAAGCCGAAGCTAAGCAGGTGTGCGAGTGGGCCGAGCTCGAGCAAGCATGCGACCCGCCCGACGTTGACACCGCGCGGTCGCATGGATCGCGCGAGCGACCGCCCTTCCTTCGACGGCTGCGCTGCATGTTCGGAAGCCAAACCGTGCAGATTGAGCGAGACGGTTAACAACAAGCCAGTCTATCATGACCACCGCGTAGACGCGACGGCCGCAAGCGGCGAGCCGGTGCGTTTGTTCGAGGGCGAGAACGACGTCCGGACATCTCCTGTTCGCGGGCGTCGATGCTCCTTGACGAGGACTGTGATGACCGGCCCGACATATGCGGAAAAGAGGCAGATATTCGAGCGCCATTTCCTGCTCGGGAGATTGAGCGGCGACGAGATCGACACGTTGCTGCATTACGCGCGCGTGGAGCGTTATCCCGCTGGCCGCGAGATTTTCTCAAAGGGCTCAGAGGGATCGAGTATGATGGCGGTGTTGCGCGGGACACTCAAAATGAGCTCGGTCTCCTCCGAGGGAAAGGAAGTCGTCTTTAACCTGATGAACCCCGGTGACTGCTTTGGCGAGATTGCGTTGCTCGATGGCGGAGCACGGTCTACCGATGCTGTGGCGATGAGCGACTGCGAACTCTTGGTATTGGATCGTAGAGACTTCAAGCCTCTCCTTGAGAAGCGGGCGGATATTTGCCTCATCCTTCTCAACGTGCTGTGCCAACGGTTGCGTCAAACCACCGAGCAGGTCGAGGACGTGCTCTTTCTGCATATCGAGTCACGGATCGCGAAGGCGCTGCTGCATCTCGCCGAGAGCGCCAGTCTGCACAGCGTGCAGGGTCCAGCCGTTGACCTTCACCTTTCGCAACGAGAGCTCGGAAATATCGCGAGCTGCAGCCGGGAGAGCGTCAATAAGACCTTGCAGACTTGGCATCGGGCAGGCCTGATCGCGCTCGGCAAAGGCTCGATCCTGATCCGCGATCTCGCCGAGATCAGACGTCTGGCCGCAATACCCGGCTTCTGATCCGATAAACCGCCGCCCACCGCCTATATTAGGAAGATCTGCGACCACTGCCCGGTGCCTGATGGCGCTCGCTGCCCCGCGGCCGGAGACCTGGATCAGGGCGACCCCGGCCGGGCTCTACTGTGAAGCCGGCGATTTCCACATCGACCCTGTCCGCCCGGTGCCACGCGCGGTGACCACCCATGGACATGGCGATCACGCCCGATCCGGTAATGGGCGGGTGCTCGCCACGCCGGAGACGATCGCGATCATGCGGGAGCGCTACGGCGACGCGGCCGGGGGTTCGTTGCAGCCGCTCGCCTATGGCGAGACCGTTACCGCAGGGGACGTCGCGATCCGCCTCGTGCCGGCCGGCCACGTGCTCGGCAGCGCGCAGATCGTGCTCGAATACCGCGGCAGCCGGGTGGTTGTCTCCGGTGACTACAAGCGCCGGCCCGATCCGACCTGCGCGCCGTTCGAGCCTTGCAATTGCGATGCCTTCATCACCGAGGCGACCTTTGGGTTGCCCGTGTTCCGTCATCCGCCGGACACTCAGGAGATCGACAAGTTGCTGCATTCGCTGGCTCTCTTTCCCGAGCGCTGCCACCTTGTCGGGGTCTATGCGCTCGGTAAGTGCCAGCGGGTGCTGGCGCTGCTGCGGCGCGCAGGATACGAGCAGCCGGTCTATCTGCACGGCGCGCTGATCAAGCTGACCGAGCTTTATGAAAGCCTTGGTATTTGCGTCGGACCGGTGCTGCCGCTCGCCGGGGTCGCCCGCGATGCGCTCAAGGGCCGCCTTGTGCTGGCGCCGCCCGCCGCCACCGCCGACCTTTGGTCGCGACGGTTGCCCGACCCCCTCGTTGCAATGGCTTCGGGCTGGATGCGGGTGCGCCAGCGCGCCAAGGCGCGGGGGGTCGAGCTGCCGCTGGTGATCTCCGATCACGCCGATTGGGACGAGTTGACCGCGACGCTTGACGAGGTCGCCGCCGAGGAAATCTGGGTGACGCATGGGCGCGAAGAGGCGCTCGTCCACTATGCGACAAAAAAGGGTTACCGCGCCCGTGCGCTTGCCCTTTCTGGTTTCGAGGAGGACGAGTGAACCGCTTCCGCCCCGCACACCGCAGCTCCATGGCTTCCGCCCTCGCCCCGCCTTGCCCCCACCCCCTTGCGATGAATTGATTTGGGGCGCAGGGCATGATCGCAAGCGAGGCGGAGGGGCGCGCGGAGGCGTTACGTCGGATCGCGGCATGCCACGCTGCTCAGGCAGAAGAGCTCGATCTTGGCGGCCTGCGGCTCACGGCGCTCGATGGGGAGCTGCTGGCGGCACTGTGCCAGCTCGGCTGGCTGCGCCGTCTGTTCCTCGGTCCGAGTGCCGAGGCCCGGCAAAGCCGGAATTGGCGGACGGAGTTGAAGGCCTAAAGGTACGCACCGCGCTCGGCGCGCTGCCCAGCGCGGTCCCGAGGCCGTTACGTTAGCCCGGGGGCGCAAGAAGGGCTGCCGGGGCCACCCTGCCACCCTGGCGCGGGCTTGGGCCATCAGCGGGGCGCGCCCGGCGATTTCGGGCATCGGGACGGAAGCGGCGCGATTTTCAGGCACCCCTCATCTCCCGCCCCCGGAAATTTCTCGTCTGTGTCGAGCCGCCGTGTTAGGCCTAACAGCTGGTCTGGTTGCTACTGACTTCTTCAGAATTGGGAGCGGCGCAAGGGAGCTAGTTCCGCCGCCGCCATAATAGGCTGATCGGAGGAGCGCGGGCGTTGAGTTTCAAGTATGACGTGTTCATCTCATACGGGAGCAAGGACCGCCCGTATGCGATGCGCCTTAACGAATCGCTCAAGCTGCTGTCACGAGCATACGCGCCCTTTTTCGACGCGGCTTCACTACGTGCCGGCGACGACTGGGAACACCAGATTCAGCAGGCGCTGGAGGCTTCCCGACATTTGGTCGTCCTCTGGAGCGATCACGCCAAATCCTCAGATTGGGTATTAAGGGAGATTTGGACGTACTATGCGACGGCCAAGCCAAAGACGAATATGAACCGTCGACTCGTCTTCGTGAACCTTCAAGGCATAAACGAGGCTATGCGGGGATTTCAGCAGGTCAATCGGCCACAATTGCTCACCAGCTACCCCGCGATCCAGAGCGTCACGAATGAGACTTGGCGTGATCTGATGCGCGACGTCGAAGAAGGGCTCAACCCGTCCAGGCCGTTGCCAGTCCCGGTCGTTGTGTTGACGATGAAGGAGGCGGAATTAGCGCAATTCAGTCCCGAGCAGTGGCAGCAAGTCAGCGAGGACTTCGACCTGCCCAAAGATGTGATCTCGGAACGATATGGACTCACGCGCGCGGACTGGCGGCCGTTCGGTGGGGGCGAGACGATTGCCACAGTACTCGAAAAAATCAAGAACCAGATGGCGGCAACATTTCAGGCGTTCCGCCCCTACTGGAATCCTCCAGACGAGAGCTTCTGGTTGGATATATCAGAGGCGCGAAATTACGTGAGCAGGGTGTTCGATACGGGCGAAGTCGCGGTCTTGATTGTAGATCCCGTGGCCCTTCATCGTCACGACGTCCACCAGCGACTTATGTTCTTTCAAGAGTCGCTGAGCAGTAGCCGAGTGGTGGTGCTGACGTTGCCGCACTTCAATGCGCGGCCAGAGATCTTACAACTACGCAGTGCACTGATGAACCGCGGCGCCCCTTATTTTGATGACTACTTCCAGCTAGCTGTCCGGCCGCGCCGCCGCGTTGCAGCCCACTGCGGGTGGAACATTACCGATCTGGACGACATCCAGAGGTTGATCCTCGCCGCCACCGTTCACCTTGGTGCAGAAGCCAACCGCGAGTCTGGATCGACATTTCTTCGGCACGGAAGCTGAACGGTGATCGTGACGTTCTACTCGTATAAGGGCGGCGTGGGCCGTTCGATGGCGTTGGCCAATGTGGCCGCATGGTTCCGCCTGCAAGGCTTGCAAGTCGTGATGATCGACTGGGACCTGGAAGCGCCTGGGCTCGAGAGTTTCTTCGCCACTACGTCCGCCGAACGCGATCTGCTACGGGCCAAATTCGGTCTCGTCGATCTCCTCAGTATGTACAAAGACTTGTTCCCTAGCTTGCCCAAGCCCGTGCTATCATCGGGAAACTCAGGAGCAGGGTCCGATTCGCTTTCGCGGTTTGTAGAGATCCTTGACGAGATGTTACCGCCGATAGTGCACGCACTTATTCCAATCCGCATCGAATCGGCCGCAACAAGCACTGGCAAGCTTTCGCTTCTTTCAGCGGGCTGCCGCAACGAAAGCCGTTTTAGCGGCTATGCGCAGACGGTTCAGCAGTTCGATTGGGAGGAGTTCTACGCTAGGTACCAAGGCGAGGCTTACATCGAATGGATGCGTGGTCAACTGCTCAAGCCTAACATAGCCGACGTCGTGCTGATCGATAGCCGGACGGGAGTGGCCGAGATGAGCGGTGTCTGCACTCGCCAGCTCGCGGACGTGGTGGTCATGTTGTGCGCTCCGAACGACCAGAACCTGGAAGGCACCGCCGCTATGGCCAAGTCGTTCACGCGCCCCGATGTCCTTGCGGCTCGGCGCGGCCGCCCTATCGAGTTGCTGCCAATCCCGGCACGCGTTGATGTTTCGGAAGGGCGGCTAGTCGATATCTTTGAGGAGCAATTTCGCGACAGACTGGGACCGTTCATCCCAGAGCTGTTGAGGGGATTGCCAGTGCCCAAGAACCCACTGCTTACATTCGGGAATACGCCTATGCCGAGCGATTGGCGATTGGCGAATCGACTGGCGTTAAAACCCTTCAGCAGGCGTACACGACCGTCGCTGCTCACTTGGTGGCCCTTGCAAGCGCGGACAGCGCCATCCAGCGGCAATGCCGCAAAGCGCTGCAAGAGACGTTTGGACTTCCGACCATTCTGGTTGCGAGCTTGGACCCGGCCAACCCCGACTTTGCGTCTAGCATACGCGCGCGTCTGGACGCGGCTGGGGCTATGGCCGTCTACACGGCTGAGAAACCCGAAGCCGCCCTCGAAACGGCTGGCGCAGCCCGACGGAGCGCAACGCCCTACGGCGCAGTAGTATTGGCGATTCCGTCTTACAGCGGCACCGATACCCGCATCCGCGACCTCTGGCGGCGGAGCCGTGAGTTTGGCGTCACCCTTATGCTCGCGATCGAAGCAGGTGAAAGCGCCGGAAACGAGATTCCGCGTTGGTCCCGCCGGGTACCCGTCTATCACGTCGCGAAAGACTTTAATGAACTTCTTCACGCAGTTCAGAGTCCAGTTCACCTCGCACCAATCCCGTTCATGGCTCCCCCAGTGCGAGCAGGGTTCCTCGGGCGCACGCGCGAGATCGAGGAAATTAAGGGGTTGCTAGGTGTAAGTCCGGTGGGAGCAGCCGCGCCGATAGGAATCGCCGAGCAGACCCGTACCGTTGTAATTGTGGGCCTGGGAGGAATCGGAAAAACGGCTCTCGCACGGGCGGTCTGTCATGACGACGACGTCATTGACAGGTTCGATGACGGAATTGCCTGGATGACACTTGGTAGCGATCCTGACCTGCTGAACGCGGCTACCGCAGTACTGGCCGCTTTTGGCGAGGATGTTGCTGGTAGTATGCATATTGAGGAAGCCGAGCGCCGAATAGCGGCGCATGTGAGCAATAAACGATGTCTCGTCGTAGTCGATGATGTGTTTGACGCCGCACATCTGAAGCTGATCTCCAGCATAGGCCCCCAAGCGCGCGCGATCGTTACAACACGAACCCACCATATCACCGCCGCTACAGCCGCAGCGACGTTCGCCTTGCCTCCCCTCTCCACGGCCGAAGCGCGGACCTGGATGGAACGCCAAGGGCTGTCCCCGGACATCGCTGCCCAACTTGCCCAGAAGCTCGGCAATCTGCCGTTGGCCCTCGAACTCGCCGAGCAGACACTGAGGCGCGGCGTGCTCGCCGAAGACCTCATTGAACGCATCGGTGATGAGGGGCTCACCGCGATCGATACGGGCATCTCGCGTGATGCTTCCGCTTCGCTCTTCGCGTCATTGATGTTCGCGCTCGAAGGGCTGCCGCAGGAGGACCGCCTGCGACTCCCAATGCTTGCGGTACTGCCACCATCCCGGCCCGTTGATCTCGCGACCTTTGCAGAGAACAGCGGCATCGGCCTCTTAGAGGGGGAGGCCATGGCGCGGCGAGTGGCCGCTATGTCTCTGATCGCTTTCGATGATGTCAACCAGACGGTTTCGATTTCCCCGCCTGTTCACGCATTCCTACGAAGCTTGCAGTTGCGGCAAGACAGGGCCGAAGCCAATCGGCGCAGCAGTTCTGGGAAGGTGGAAGGTATCATCGGAATTAGCTATCGGCGCGACGATGCGGCCGCACATGCGGGCCGTCTGTATGATCGACTTAGCCAACGGTTCGGGTTCGATTGCGTCTTTTTGGACGTCGATGCGATCCTGCCGGGTGAGAATTTTGTGCAAGCGACACGACGCCGCATGGACGGGGCAACCGCATGGCTCGTCGTGATGGGACCGAATTGGGCTCGATCCGTAAGCTCGCGAGGCGAGCGGCGTTTGGATGACCCAGACGACTTCGTTCGCATTGAAGTGGCCACCGCTCTGGAACGGGACATTCCCGTCATTCCGGTGCTTGTGGCCGGCGCGACGATGCCTCGGAGCGAAGAGCTACCCCCGGACCTCCAGGGGCTTGTTCATCGCCAGGCTATAGCGCTCGACGACAGCGGCTTCCACCAGGGTGTGGACCAATTGATTTATGCGCTCGAACGTTCGGGCACAAGTTCCAGGCCCGCCCGACTACCCGCGAAGATACAGGAGTTTCAAGACGGGAGCGCGGCGGAGGGGCGGGCGGAGGCTTTGCGGCGCATCGCGGCATGCCGCACCGCCCAGGCGGAAGAACTCGACCTTGGCGGGCTGCAGCTCACGGTGCTCGACGGCGAACTGCTCGCAGCGCTGTGCGGGCTTGGCTGGCTGCGAAAGCTGTTTCTCGGACCGAGCGTCGAGGACCGAGGAAAGCTGCAACTCGCGCTCGCAAATAGAGAAAGAAGCTCAAAACTAGGCAACGCCCTCGTTGCGCTGCCGGGCGCTTTATTCGACGCGTTGAAGCAACTTGATCGGCTCGATTTGGCGCACAATTGGTTGCGTGGCCTGCCGGCATCGACGGCAAACCTCACCGCCCTCACGAGCCTCGACCTGACCGGGAACCGCATCGGGGACGAGGGGGCGCAAGCGCTCAAGGGCCTCGTCAACCTCACCCGCCTCGACATGGCCGGCAATGAGATCGGGGCCGCGGGGGCGACGGCGCTCAAGGGCCTCGTCAACCTCACCCGCCTCAACCTGGCCGGAAATGAGATCGGGGACGAGGGGGCGCCGGCGCTCGAGGGTCTCGTCAACCTCACCAGTCTCAACCTGGCCGGCAATGAGATCGGGGCCGCGGGAGCGCCGGCGCTCGAGGGCCTCGTCAACCTCACCCGCCTCGACCTGGCCGGAAATGAGATCGGGGACGAGGGGGCGCCGGCGCTCGAGGGCCTGGTCAACCTCACCAGTCTCAACCTGGCCGGAAATGAGATCGGGGATAAGGGGGTGCAGGCGCTCAAGGGCCTCGTTAACCTCACCAGCCTCGACCTGTCCTACAACAACATCGGGGCCGCGGGGGCGCAGGCGCTCAAAGGCCTCGTCAACCTCACCAGCCTCGACCTGGCCGGCAATGAGGTCGGGGACATCTCCCCACTCGTTTTATTGCGCAATCTGCGCAAGATCAATTTGTCGGGCAGCCACCTCGATCATGACGTGCCGGCATTCTGGATGCTTCCGTCACTGCAAGAGGTGATCCTTCACGGCGCGCGCCTGCCGGGAGTGCCGGTCGAAATCCTGTCGAGGGACGGATCCTTCGACAACTGCCTTGACCGGCTGCGAGCGCATCTTGCGGATCTCACCGGCGACGACGTACCCGTGAGCGATGTCAAGCTCATGATGCTGGGTAACGGGCGTGTCGGCAAGACGCAAATCTGTCGGCGGTTACGAGGCGAGAGCTTTGATGAGGCGGTGCCATCGACCCACGGGATCCAGATCAGCTCACTGCCGCTCGCGCCGCAAGTATTCGATGCGCCGGTGACGCTGAAGATATGGGATTTCGGTGGGCAGGACATCTACCATGGTACGCATGCGCTGTTCCTGAACTCCCGCGCGATTTTCCTGATCGTGTGGACGCGTAAGTCTGAGGCGGAGCAATTCCACACGCATGGCGGCTTCACATTTCGCAACCAGCCGCTCGCCTACTGGCTGGCCTACGTGCGCACCTTTGGTGGTGCGCGGTCGCCGGTGCTCGTTGCCCAATCCCAATGTGACCGCCCCGAGGACGAGCGCGACCCGCCGCTGCCGGAGGGCGCGCTCGACGGCTTTGGCTATAGGAAGCTTCTGCACTACAGCGCCAAGGGCGACGGGACGCATGCGCGAGGTCACGCGGCGCTCGAGGAGACCCTGCTCGACGCCGTGCGATGGATGCGCGGCAACCAGGGCGTCGCCAAGATCGGTCCTGGCCGTGCCGCCGTAAAGGACGCCCTTGAGGCGAAGCTGGCGGCAGGCCAGCGGCTCATCTCGCATCAGGGCTATCTCGACCTGTGCGCCGAAGCGGAGCGCACGGGCAAAGGGCGGATCAGCGATCCCGCGCTACTGCTCGACTACCTGTACAACACCGGCACGGTGTTCTATCGCAAGGGCCTGTTCGGTGATCAGATCATTCTCGACCAGGCATGGGCGCTCGAGGCTATCTATGCCGTGTTCGACCGCGCCTCGCAGAGCTTCAAGAAGATCGAGCGCAACCATGGCCGCTTCCGCCGCTCGGAGCTGGCGGAATGGGTTTGGCAGAAGCACGGCGTGCCGGAGCAGGAGCTGTTCCTGAGCTTTATGCAGCAGTGTGGCATCTGCTTCACCATCCAAAAGGAGGACCACGAGAAGCGCGCCGAGGCCGAGTACATCGCGCCCGATCTGCTGCCCGCGCGTTCCGATGACGAGACTCAAACGCGGCTAAAGCTGATGTGGGACGAGGCAAATCCCGATGCCGAGGCGGTGCTAGCATTCGCCCTTTTGCCGCCTGGACTCATGCGCGCGCTGATTGCGCGGATCGGCAGCGATGCCGGCCTCGCCGCCGAGTATTGGCGCGACGGCGTGTGTTTCTACGATGAAAGGACTGCATCTCGCGCGCTGATCGAACAGCGCTGGACGGAGGGCTGGGCCGGCGAGATGCGAATCGCGACCAAGCGCGGACAGGCCGGCGTGCTGTTGCAAATCAAGCTGGTCGAGAACGACCGCATCTCACTCGGTGCACGCCCGAGCGGGAAGTCGCGGCGAGGGCGGAGGCACGCGAGGACCCCGACGCCAAGGCCGACGTGGTGCCGATTCGTCCGGCGCATGAGCCATCTAAGGTGCTCGAGTACTACGTCTCCTATGCCTGGGGGGACGACACCACGGAGGGTAAGGAGCGCGAGGCCGTGCTCGATCGGTTGTGCTCGGAAGCCGAGGCGCGGGGCAAACGCATCATCCGCGACAAGACCGCGATGAAGATTGGCGACCGCATCTCGACGTTCATGGATCGCATCGGCAGGGGCGTCGTCAACGGCTGCGTGTGCGTCGTGTTGTCGGACAAGTATCTCAAATCCCCCTACTGCATGCACGAGCTGTTCGATGTGTGGCGCAACTGCCGGGAGGACGGCGACACGTTCATCGAACGAACGCGAGTGTATGTGCAGCCGAGCGCAAAAATCTCAACGGCCGTCGAGCGGGCGCAATACGTCATTCATTGGCAGAGCGCGTTCAAGGCGCTTGATGCCCTTGTCAGAGAGCATGGTCAATTCATACTATCCGACAAGGACAATGCCGAATTCCGGCTGATGAGCCGGTTTGTCAGCGAGACGGTTAACGTCTTGCAGTTGGTGCAGGACACCTTGCGCCCGCGCTCGTTCGACGACTACGTGAACCACGTGTTCGATTGAGTTGGTTCGGGGTTCAGTCGGCGCCCGCCTTCGATTGTCACTGAGTGGTGGGGTGAGAGGCAATCGTGAACCGGTTCGCTGCACTCCTCGATGGGTTGCTGTTCACCCCGTCCCGCAACGGCAAGCTGCGGCTGATGCGGGAGTATTTCGCTGACGTCCCCGATCCCGAACGGGGTTGGGCGTTGGCGGCACTGACCGGCGAGCTCGTCTTCGACGCAGCGAAACCCGCCCAGGTGCGGGCCCTTGCTGCGGCGCGCGTCGATCCCGCGCTCCTGGAGTGGTCTTACGATTTCGTTGGCGATCTCGCCGAGACCGTGTCGCTGATCTGGCCTGAGACCGCCGGCGCCGCGGACCTTGTCCCGAGCCTCGCCGAGATTGTCGAACAGCTCAAAGGAGCGAGACGCAGCGAGGTCGGGTGCCTGCTCGAACTGTGGCTCGATGCACTCGACTCGACCGGGCGCTGGGCGCTCCTCAAGCTCGTCACCGGCAGTCTGCGGATCGGCGTCTCGGCCCGGCTGGCCAAGACCGCGCTCGCCGAGTGGGGTGGGGTCGAGATCGACCGCATCGAAGAGATTTGGCACGCGCTGACACCACCTTTCGACGCGCTGTTCGATTGGCTCGAAGGCCGTCGTCCGGCACCGCAGACCGGCGGTCTGCCGACCTTCTGCCCGTTGATGCTGGCCCAGCCGCTTGACGATGTCGACATCGAGGGCCTCGACCCGGGCGATTACCTGGCCGAGTGGAAATGGGACGGCATCCGCGTGCAATTGGCCGCTCGCGGCAGCGAAAGGCGGCTCTATTCGCGCTCCGGGGACGAGATCGGCGCCGCCTTTCCGGAGGTTCTTGCGGCAATGCCGGCCGAGGTCACGCTCGATGGCGAGCTCCTCGTCTTGCGCGACGGCGAGGTAGCCTCGTTCAACGATTTGCAGCAGCGGCTTAACCGCAAAACCCCGAACCCCAAGCTGTTGCGCGATTTTCCGGCCGCAGTGAGGCTCTACGACCTGCTGCGCGAGGGGGACGAAGATCTGCGCGGCCACGCCTTCGCCGAGCGCCGGCGCCGGCTCGAATCATGGTACGCCCTGCTGCCGCGCCAGGCGCTTGATCTGTCGCCGCTGGTGCCGTTCACCAGCTGGGCGGAGCTGCGCGAATTGCGCGACGGCGCGCGCGAGCGGGGTATCGAGGGGCTGATGCTGAAGCGCGCGGATTCGGCCTATGTCGCCGGCCGGCCGAAGGGTCCGTGGTTCAAATGGAAGCGCGGCGCGCTGACCCTCGACACCGTGCTGATGTACGCCCAGCGCGGCCACGGCAAACGCTCCTCATTCTATTCCGACTACACCTTCGGCGCTTGGAGCGGCAGCGAGCTGGTGCCGGTCGGCAAGGCCTATTCGGGCTTCACCGACGAGGAACTGCACCGCCTCGACCGCTGGGTGCGCAACAACACCGTGCAGCGTTACGGACCGGTGCGCGAGGTGACCCCGGAAGTCGTCCTCGAAATCGCCTTCGACAGCGTGCATCGTTCGACCCGCCACAAATCCGGGGTGGCAATGCGTTTTCCGCGCATCCACCGCATCCGCTGGGACAAGCCGGTCGGCGAGGCCGACACAATCGAGGCGCTCGAAAAGCTGCTTCCCCCGGCCTGACGCAGTACTGCTAAACTACCGGTTTCCTGCGTCTGGGTGGTCACCGGGCCGGCACTGAATAGCAGCGCTCCCCCCCGATGGTCCTCTTATAGTTGGAAGAGCACGATGCGAGACCTTCGGAACTTTGGTCGGCGTACAGGCATCTGGCTCGCGACCGGCTATATGGGCCTGTTGCCGGAGGTCGCCGTCGCGGCAGGTTTCCAGGTTCGTACCGGCAGCCCGGACTGGATCGCCAATGCTTTCGCAGGAATGGCCGCTAAAGGCTATGATGCCAGCACCGCCTGGAGCAACCCGGCGGCGATGACCCTACTGCCGGACAGCGAGCTGGCCAGTGGATTGAACGCCATCGTGCCGACCGCGCGGTTTAGCGGCGAGAACCTGGTCGGCCCCTTCTCTACACCCGGTCAAACCGGCGGTAACGACGCTACTGCCGCCGCGACCGCGAGCCTTGCCGGGGTCTGGAGCGCTAGCCAGGACCTGAAGTTCGGCTTCTCATTGGAGACTCCGTTCGGCCAACGCTTGAGCTATCCGATCGACTTCGTCGGTCGCTACCAATCGCTCGTCTCGTCGGTCACCGATGTCGAGTTGGGTATGGTCGCTGCCTATCGGATCGATGAACATATCTCGATTGGCGGCGGGCCGATCGTCGACTATTTCCAGACACGACTAACCAGCGCAATCAACATCGGGCC
>Ga0306921_10004226_pt1 | contig 14696 bp, 13 predicted proteins | sample sta12Cox44000080_FD_203760 | JGI IMG/M metagenome (GOLD analysis project Ga0306921, IMG submission 203760) | Lab enrichment of tropical soil microbial communities from Luquillo Experimental Forest, Puerto Rico - statoxic.12C.oxic.44.000.080 (v2)... | ecosystem: Environmental > Terrestrial >...
GCCATCACGCCGTATTCGATGCCGTTGTGCACCATCTTGACGAAATGGCCCGCGCCGTTGGCGCCACAATGCAGATAGCCCTGCTCGGACGTTCCACCGACCTTCTCGCGTCCCGGCGTGCGCGGAATGTCGCCTCGGCCCGGCGCGAGAGTGGCGAATATCGGATCGAGACGCTTCACGGCATCGGCCTCGCCACCGACCATCATGCAATAGCCGCGCTCGAGGCCCCACACGCCGCCGCTCGTGCCGACGTCCATATAGTGGATGCCCTTGGGCTTCAGCTCCTTGGCGCGGCGGATGTCATCGACGTAATAGGAATTGCCGCCGTCGATCAGGATATCGCCGGGCTCGAGATGGGGCAGCAGATCGGCGATGCTCTTGTCGACCACGCCTGCCGGCACCATCAACCAGACCGCGCGCGGCTTGGTGAGCTTCTTGGTGAACTCAGCCAGCGAAGCCGCGCCGACAGCCTTCTCCTTGACCAGTTCGGCCACCGCCTTTGCCGACATGTCGAACACCACGCACTCATGGCCTCCCTTCAGGAGGCGGCGCACCATATTTGCTCCCATTCGGCCGAGGCCGATCATTCCCAATTGCATGGTCAGCTCTCCTCGAAGAGATTTACGAACTCCCTGTAGCGGCTCGCGATGCGGCCAGCGGCCTCGTCGCGCGTCGCCTTGCCGGCGTGCCAGGAGACCAGGGGATCCCAGAAGACGGTGCGGCCAACGGCAAAACCGACGAAACCCGGTACCTTGGCGGCCACGCCAAGCCATTCCCGGACCTTGCTGTCGTTCTCGCCGCGGCCGAGCACAATGCAGCCAACGTGATCGCGCCCACCGGCGCGCGCCGTCGCCACGATCTTCTGGCAATCCTCACGGCGATCGAGACCTTCGATCTTCCAGAGGTCCGGCTCGACGCCGGCCGCCTGCAGCTCGCGAATGGCCTCGACCATCAGGCGGGGCCTGACTTCCAGATCGTATGCCTTCTTGTCGCCCTTGAGTGCCTCGAGCTGGGCTTTCTCCGCCGGCACCAGCAGCTCGAACATGAAAAGGCTGCGATTGGCGCGCGCGAGGTAGTCGGACAGGCGCTTCAGCCGCGCAGCCTGGCGCTGGTTGAGCACGCGGTCGCCCTCAGGGTTATAGCGCACCAGCACCTTGCAAAAGGTCGGGTCGAACGCCTCGATATGACGCTGAAACTCCTCGCCATACTCGAAGTCGAACTCCTCCTGCCCGCTCTTCTCGGCCGGACAGGCGGTGGTGATGCCCTTGGCCTTGGCGTCGCGCAGGATGGCGGCGCCGAACTGCTCGTCGACCAGGATGCCCGCCTTCGCCGCGGGGGCGCCGCCGGCCAGCGCGGCGCGAAAGCCGTCGTAGATGATCTGCTTGGCGCCGGCGATCTCGCTGGTCTGGGCCTGGCTGAGTGGCGCCTTCCATCCGAACAGCCCACTCTGAAAGGAGCCGCGATGGTCGAACGGCTGGATGTAGAGCGGGCGATCCCAGCCGCGCGGCATCACACGGTTCCCTTCATCTTGCGATAGCGTCGGATCAGCGCATTGGTCGAGCTGTCGTGCGCGAGCTTGGGCTCCGTCGCGTCCTCGAGCTGGGGAATGATCCGCTGGGCAAGAGCTTTGCCCAGTTCGACGCCCCACTGATCGAAAGAATCGATCTGCCAGATCGTGCCTTGGGTGAAGACGCTGTGCTCGTAAAGTGCGACCAGCTTGCCCAACACGGCCGGGGTCAAGGCCTCCAGCAGGAGGGTGTTCGACGGACGATTGCCTTCGAACAGCCTATGCGGCACCAGCCAATCGGGTGTGCCTTCCGCCTTGACCTCCTTGACGGTCTTGCCGAAGGCCAGCGCCTCGGTCTGCGCGAACACATTGGCCAGCAGCATGTCCTGATGCTGGCCCAGCGGATTGGCGGTGTGAGCGAACGCGATGAAATCGCACGGGATGAGCCGGGTGCCCTGATGAATCAGCTGATAGAAGGAGTGCTGGCCGTTGGTGCCCGGCTCGCCCCAATAGATTGGGCCGGTGTCGCAGTCCACGGCGACGCCGTCTCGCGTCACGTGCTTGCCGTTGCTCTCCATGGTGAGCTGCTGAAGGTAGGCCGGAAAGCGCTTGAGATACTGTTCGTACGGCAGCACGGCGACGGTCTGGGCGCCGAAGAAATTGTTGTACCAAAGAGCGAGCAGACCCATCAGCACCGGCACATTGCGCTCAAACGGCGCGGTGCGGAAATGCTCGTCGATCTCGTGGAAGCCCGCGAGCATGGCGCGGAAATTGTCCGGCCCGATGGCGAGCATGGTCGAGAGCCCGATGGCCGAATCCATGGAATAGCGGCCGCCGACCCAGTCCCAGAAGCCGAACATGTTGGCGGTATCGATCCCGAATTTGGCCACTTCCTGGGCGTTGGTGGAAACTGCGACGAAATGCTTCGCGGTCGCTGCTTGCTCGCCCTTCAAGCCAGACAGCAGCCAATCACGCGCAGTGTGCGCGTTGGTCATCGTCTCCAGCGTGGTGAAGGTCTTGGAGGAGACGATGAACAACGTCTCCGCTGGATCCAGGTCATGCACAGCCTCGGCGAAATCCGTGCCGTCGACGTTGGAGACGAAGCGGAACGTCATGGCCCGCTCGCTGTAGTGCCTCAGCGCCTCGTAGGCCATGACGGGGCCGAGGTCCGACCCGCCGATCCCGATATTGATCACATTGCGGATGCGCTTGCCGGTATGCCCCGTCCAGGCGCCGCTGCGCACCCGCTGGGAAAAATCCGCCATCTTGTCCAGCACGGCATGGACCTCGGGCACCACGTTCTGGCCGTCGTGTAGGATGGAAGCGCCGCGCGGCGCGCGCAGGGCGACATGAAGCACCGCGCGCTTCTCCGATGTATTGATCTTGTCGCCGCGGAACATGGCGTCGATGCGATCCCGCAAGCCCGACTCCTGGGCAAGCTGAAGCAGCAGTCCCATGGTTTCGTCGGTGATCCGATTCTTGGAATAGTCGAAATAGAGTCCGGCGGCCTCGACCACGAGCCTCTCGCCGCGCTCGCGATCCTTGGCGAAGAGCTGCCGGAGGTGAACACGCCTTATCTTCTGATGGTGCTTCTTCAGCAACGCCCAAGCCGGGCGCAGGTGCAAAGCCGGTACGCTCATGGATCGTTTCCTTACAGAGAGTGGTCAGCTCGCCTTGCGGATCGCGACGCGCTTGGAATCGATGCAGGTCATCAGATCGTTCCAGGACTTGACGAAGGACGACGCGCCTTCGTCCTGCAGCCGGGCCGCAAGCGCGTCGAGGTCGATACCCGCCTTGACGAAGCCAGCGAGAACCGTCTCGCAGTCGCCGCCATCCGGTGCGAGCGGCTGGCCGACGTCGCCATGATCGCCGAAGGCCTTGAGGGTACCTTCCGGCATGGTGTTGACGGTGAAGGGCGCGGCGAGCGCTTTCACATAGAGAGTATCGGGCGCTTTCGGATCCTTGGTGCCGGTGCTGGCCCACAGCATCCGCTGGGCGCGGGCGCCGGCATTGGCTGCGCGCTGGAAGCGTGGGGAGTCGAGCAATTGCCGGTATGCCTTGTAGGCGCGCTGGGCAATGGCGATGCCCAGTCCATTGGTGAGCTCGGCCGGAATTTTGCCGGCCACCGCGACGTCCCAGCGGCTGACGAACAGCGATGCGACTGAAGCCACGGCCGGGTTCAGTCCCGCTTCGATGCGCCGCTCGACGCCGCGCAGGTAGGCTTCGGCCGCGGCGACATATTGCTCACGAGAGAACAGCAGCGTGACGTTGACCGGAACGCCGGCGAAGATCGCCGCCTCGATGGCCGGCAGCCCTTCCGCGGTACCGGGAATCTTGATGAAGAGGTTCGGCTTGCCGCCGCGCCGGTGGAGATCGCGGGCGGCCGCCAAGGTGCTGTTGGTATCGTGGGCCAGCAGGGGCGAAACCTCGAGCGACACCCAGCCGTCCACTCCGTCGGTCTTCTTGAAGACCGGCTGGAACAGATCGGCGGCCCGAGTCAGATCCGCCAAGGCCAGCTCGAAGAACAGCTCCTCGCCCGGCTTACCCGCCGACGCCGCGATATCCGCGTCATACATCGCACTGTGCCGGATCGCGTTGTCGAAGATCGTCGGGTTGGACGTGAGCCCGGTCACCGAGAGCTCATCGATGTAGCGTTTCAGCGTTCCGTTGTTCAGCAGGTCGCGGGTGATGTTGTCGAGCCACAGGCTCTGGCCGACATCGTGTAGCTTCTGGGTTGCATTCATCGCGTCACCTTCAGGCTGGATACAGGGTTGCGCGGCGCCGCGCCGAGCCGCGCCAGATCATAATCGAGCAACGCTCCAATACGCTCGATCGTAACGTCCGCCGGCGGCAAAGCGCCGATCACTTTGTTGTCGTGCGCATACTGGCCCTGGCGCGGTAACACCGTCGTCACACGCTCTCCCCAGACCTGCTTGACGGCATCGAGGATGCGCAGCTTGTCGTCGACGAGAACGTAGTGTTCGGCCGGGAAGCGCCGCTCGACGTCGTCCAGGGCCTCTTCCTTGTGGATGTAGATCAGCACGTCTCCGTCGACGGTCTTGGCTATGCCGGCATGCTCGACCTTGCGCGGCTGGAAGACGACGTCGCCGTCAGACAGGATCACGGTTTTGCCCGCGCCGCGCAGCCGTTTCAACACTGCCAGGGCGTCCGGGTAGAGCCGGTCGGCGAAAGGGTAATCCATGAGAAAGGACGACATCGCCAGCAGCTCTATCTCGCGCGGATGTTCGACGCGGAAGCGCTGGAGGGCGCCGATATAGTCGCGGTAGCCAAGCTCCGTCATCAGATCTTCCAGGATCCGCCAATAGCGATCGCGTGCGGCGACGCCATAGGTCCGCTCGAGATGGTCCTTCAGGTCCTGTTGAATCCCGTCGTTGTCGACCAGCGTGTTGTCGACGTCGACGAGAAAGACGATCGGATGAGGCAGCGTCATTCAGCACCCCGCGCGTAGCTACGCTATCGGGCCAGCGGCTCCGATGAGCGCGGGCCTCGGCACGATGGGCCGATCGACCGCATCATAGGGCAGCCGGTCACCCTCCTCCAGCCCATCAATTTCCGCCTCCTTAGGACATCACCGGCTCACGAATGCTCGCACCAGGCGAGAGGAAGTTCTTTTTTGCGGTGCAACGTCGATTGCCCGATCGAAGTTCTACGTGAGCTTGTATTGCCTCTGAAAAAACGCTGAATGTAGTCCGCCGTCGGGAGGCCTGGCGGCGATATGTTGTGTGACTTGAGCATTTTCCGAACTGTTTCCAGCAACCATCAGCATGACATGGTTTACCGGAATGGTTTTAAGCGTCTCCCGTTTCAACAGTTCATCGAGAATATGTTCCGGCTCACCCTCGGGAACGGCAATCCAGTATCTCAAGGCCTTGAGCATGTTCTGCGTCTTCGGGTCGTGTGCCTTGTAGTCGCCTGCCACATAGTGCGTTCCCAGAGTCGCGATCCTGGCGATGCAGATCGGTTCTCCCGCGCCAGCCGGATCTTCCGCACTATGGTCGGCATGCAGGCCGTGCGGCTGGGGAACCGTGAATTTGCCGTAGGCGTAGTGCCCTTTGCGATAGCGCGCTGACGGAACGAGCACGCGCATCATTTCATCGACGTCCTCGTTATAGAGACGCGCATGGCGCGCCATTGCGTCGTCATCAAGCCAGCTGTCATCGACATACACCGTTTGGACATCGTCGAACTGCTTCGCACGTTCATGGATCGTTTTGCTTGCAGCACCACGGAAGCGGGCAATTGGTATGGGCAGGTGAGTATGCGCTTCGCGATCATTGAACTTCACATGCATGCGTTCGATGAGAGACCACTGCTCGGGAGAGAACTGCAACGGTTCCAATATTTTTAGCCTGGGCTGCAAGGTCGCCCATGCTTGACGAAGAGGTGTCATATCAGCGGCGGATGCCCTCGAGCTCCGCTTTCGCCCAGTCGATCACCTGCTTCGCAGTCTGACCGGACACGATGCGCGCCACCATCCCCGGGATCATGTTCTGGCTCCAGATCTGCACCCCGATGTCCGGCGGCGCGCTCGAGCCGACGATGTAGTACTCGGCGTCATGGTGGGGACGCAGGGGATAGTTGTAGATCGTCCCCTTCGGCGGCTCGATTTCGGCCCAGACCGGCAGGTCCGACATCGACAGAAATGGCGGGATGTCGTAGCCCGCCGCCGGAACGCTGAGCTTGCTGATGACCTCGCGCTGGTTGACGAACGCCAGCAGGTCCTTTGCCGCCGGCTTGTTCTGGGCCCATTGCCAGATGCCCCAGAAATAGGGGCGATGGGGCACCAGCCGGCCCATCTTTCCCCGCGGGGTCGGAAAGTGCCAGGTGTCGGCGGCGATGGTGGGCGCATCGCGCTTGGCCACCGCCCACGCGCTGGGCGGATTCCAGATCAGGGCTGCGGCGCCGGCGACGTAGGCCTTGTTATTGGACGCATCGTCGTAGGAGGCGGTCTCGCGCGGCAGCCACGGCACGAAGCGCTTGCAATAATCGAGCACCTCGCGGACCGGATCGGAATCGACGATGACGTTGCCCTTGCCGTCCACCAGGTGCGCCCCGAACGCCCCGAACGTCGCGCCCCATGTCTGGTTGGCGTCCGTGCTATTGGCGCCGCAGCCCAACGCGAACAGCTTGCCAGCCTTGTGACACTGCTCGGCCATCTTCAGCTGCTTTTCGTACGTCCACTCGACCGCCCCCTTGGTCTTCACGTCCTTGGCCGGGTACCACTCGGTCACGTCTTCGCCGGTGAATTCCTTGAGCATGGAGATGCGGGCAACCGGCGGCAGCGGAGCCGAGCCCCATACCACCGGCACGGCCAGCCATTTCCCATCCGATGTGCCGAGGTAATCCACGGCCTTGCTCACCGGACCGTACTGTTTGACCAGCCCATCCACGACGTCATTCACGGGCGTCAGCCGGTCGCCATACTGGTGGGCGGCATATTGGTCGAAGGCAAGGATGTCGTGCCCGCTGCGCGCCTGCGCCTCGCTGGCTTGCGTGAGAATGATCTTGTTGCCGGCAGAGGGGATGAAGTCGACCGTCACCTCGACCTTGTTCTTGGCGGCCCACTCGTCGATCAGGCCCTTCAGCACCGGATTGGCCGCCGGCACCCAGTGATCCCAGACGCCCATCGTAAGCTTGCCGGCAGCGGCCGCCGTCTGGACATGCACCAGCGGCAGGGTCGCACCGACGGCGCCAGCAGTGACCTTCAGCGCTTTGCGACGGGTGATCCGACGGACACGTGCCATGGGCTGCCTCCCTCTTATGGCGCTTTTCGTCTACGCTTCTTGAGCTGAATCCGACTCCTCTCACGCTTTCGATGCGTAGCATAAAGCCAATTTGGCGAAGGAAGATAGAGATGGAAGACCAGGAAATTCGAGCGGCCTTGGATCTCCACTGGGCCGCGTCCGACGCGAACGACTTCGAGGCCGAGCACCAGATTTACCGAGAGGACGCCGTGCTCGAATATCCGCAGTCGGGCGAGCGCATCCGCGGCCGGCGCAATATTCAGGCGTCGCGTTCCGCGCAACCAAACTACAAGCGCTTCACGGTACGGCGGATCCTCGGCACCGCCGGTCTTTGGGTCACTGAATTCGTCCTCACGTACGACGGGCAGCCGTCTTACACGGTGAGCATCATGGAGTTCAAAGAGGGCAAAGTAGCCCGCGAGACGCAATATTTCGGCGACCCGTTCGAGCCGGGGCCGTCACGCGCTCAATGGGTCGAGCGGATGCGGTGAAATAGAGCCGCGAGTTGACTACTGGCAGCTGGGCGACGGCCGCATTTCAAGCACCCTCAAGTCGGCCGCCACCGTGACCACGTCGGCATCGACGGTCACGTGGTCGAGGACGCCCGATTCGAAGAGCCGCGCACTGAAGGCGAACAGCGGCTTTTGCTGTTCCTTGCCGCCCCGCATGAAGCTCATCTGGACAGGCCACGACCTTCCCTGCACGACGATCGGCTTCTCGGACGGCGGCCGCCGGCGAAGCGCGCTCTCATCGACCTGCCTGACGTCGACACGGAAGGTATCGCCGCTCGCCTGGGCGTCGAAACTCAATGTGGCAAACGACACCACGCCCGCGCTGAGCCTGCCGATGATGTAGCTGATCGAGGCGATCGGCATCCGCGTGAGCGTGGGCAGCTGGACGTGCGCAGGGCCGTCAGGCGACGTGCTCTCGGCGTGTAGCTCGCCGTCCGCGCGCTGCACCTTGCCGCGCACCTCGCGCTCGGCGCCGTTCTGGATCTGCAGCGCGCGATAACGCAGGTCGTCGCCGGAGCGCCCCTCGTCGCTCTCCAGTGCGGAAGCGACGTTGAATTTCCACGTCGCGGAGATCGGGACCTCGCCCTTGACGTCGCGCTTGAGATGCCAGCCGTCGCAGTCGAGCGAGAGATCCTGTGTTGCGGTACCGACCCGTGGAGCGTTGACCGCCGCGCCCAGCCGCAAGATGTACTCCGCCCGGTGAGGCTGCACCTGAGCCACTGCGCCTTGCGCAAGGAGCAGCACGCCAGCCGGCAGAAGGCACATCAGCTTTCGCATCGGCGGCACGTTGGGCAACGCAGGGCGGCCGGTCAATGGCCAGCATGTCCCAGGGGCAGACTGGACGTTGCGGGCGCAAATGCCCACATTTCGAGCGATATGGCCGATCACAACGACTTTTTCGCCGCCACCATGGCGGCGGCTGGTTTTGCGCCTCCCGCGCTGCCCGATGGAGAGCCCAAGCCCGAGGCTGTCCAGGCGGTGGATCGCATCTCGCGTTACTGGACGAGCTCTCATGTCGGAGAGCTGCGCGTGGGCTCGCCCGCCCATCAGCACGAAGTGTGCAGGATGTTTCGCGAGACCTTCAATCCCTACCGACCTGCCGTCGTTGCCTGGCCCAAGCTCACCCCCGACATGCTGCAGCGGGTGACGTCGTTGCCGATCTGGGACATCGCCGTGCACACCGAAGGCCGCGCGCGACTGCGCTTTGCGTCCTACGCGGCCACCATCCGAGCTCCTGAGGTGCGCGACGCCGTGATGCTGAACGCCTGGGAGGAGCACCGGCACAAGGAAGTGCTCGGCAACATGGTCAAGGCCTACGGCATTGCGCTCGGGCCGGAGCCGGCCTATCGCGTGCCGCGCGATCCGCAGTGGATGTACCTCGTTACCGGCTACTGCGAATGCATCGACAGCTTCTTCGCCTTCGGCCTGTTCGAGCTGGCCCGCCGGTCCGGTTTCTTCCCGGTCGAGCTGGTGGAGACATTTGAACCGGTGATGCAGGAGGAATGTCGCCACATCCTCTTGTTCGCCAACCTGGTGGCCGGTCAGAGGGCGTCTCTTCCGCGGTGGCGGCGCATCGCCTTAGAGCTTCGCGTCGCTGCCGCCTGGGTCTACATCGCGTGGGAACGGCTGGTCCTGGCACGCAGCATGAAATCGAATGGCATGGGCACTGGCCAGGACAGCAACTTCACCATGACCAGCGCCCAGGCCGTCACGCCCGTCGAGATCGAGTTTCGCGATCTCATGCAGCTCTGCCTGCAGGAGAACGACCGCCGCTTCGCCGGCTACGACGCGCGGTTCGTGCGCCCGACGACGGTTCCAGCGTTGGCCAGACTCGCCCTCTTCCTCACCCGGCCGTGGGCCAGAAGGTCCGTCGAGAAAACCTCTGATGAGCGCCGCGCTGCAGACGGGTGATCGCGTCCTGATAACTGGCGCTTCCGGCTTTCTCGGGTCGGCCGTCGCGCGGGCGCTCGTCGCTCGTGGGGCGAAGGTGCGCGCCCTCGTGCGGCCCAGCAGTCCGCGCGACAATTTCGCCGACCTCGACTGCGAGATCGTTGCCGGCGATCTGACCGATCGGCCATCGCTCGCCGCCGCGCTGCATGGTGTGCGCTACCTCTTCCACGTCGCCGCCGACTACCGGTTCTGGGCGCGCGATCCGTCGATCATCCTGCGCGCCAATGTCGACGGCACGCGCAGCCTCATGCAGGAAGCACTGGCGGCCGGCACGGAGCGCATCGTCTATACGAGCAGCGTCGCCACGCTCAAATTGGCGGGCGCGACCGGCCCGGTCGACGAAACCAGCCCGCTGTCTCCCGAAGACGCCATCGGTGTGTACAAGCGCAGCAAGACGTTGGCCGAACGGGCGGTCGAGTCCATGATCGAGCGCGACAAGCTGCCGGCCGTGATCGTCAACCCGACCACGCCGATCGGCCCGCGCGACATCAAGCCGACGCCGACCGGCCGCATTCTTCTCGACGCCGCGCGCGGCAAGATTCCCGCCTTTGTCGACACTGGCCTCAACTTCGCGCATGTCGACGACATCGCCGAGGGTCATCTGCTCGCCTTCGAGCGCGGCCGGATCGGCGAGCGCTATATCCTCGGCGGCGAGAACGTCCTGCTGCGCAACCTGCTCGCGACGATCGCCAACGCCGCCGGCCGGCGGCCGCCACGCATCAGCCTGCCGCGGCTGCCGATCTTTCCCCTGGCCTATGGTGCGCAGGCGTTTGCCTACGTCACCGGCAAGGAGCCCCTGCTGACGGTCGACGCCCTGCGCATGTCCCGCTACCATATGTTCTTCACATCGGCGAAGGCTGAGCGCGAGCTGGGTTATCGCAGTCGCGCCTATCAGGAAGGCGTGATCGACGCCTTGGCATGGTTCCGCAAGGCAGGCTATCTGGCATGAGTTGGTCCGCGGCCCTTGGCCTTCTGGCACTGGCGATCTGGCTCTATTTGCTGATGGGCCGCGGCGGCTTCTGGCTGGCACGCGAGCGCGACGATCGCGGCCGCGCCGGCGATCCTGCGCGATGGCCGAGCGTGACAGCGGTCGTGCCGGCCCGCAACGAGGCGGACGTGATCGCCCGATCGATCGCAAGCCTCGCGCGGCAGGATTATCCGGGCCCCTTCCGCATCGTTCTGGTGGATGACGGCAGCGACGACGGCACGGCGGCCCGCGCTTTGGCGTCGGCGCGCGACAATGGCGCACGACAGCTGGATGTCGTGCGAGGCGCGGCCGTTCCAGCCGGTTGGACAGGCAAGATGTGGGCCCAGCACCAGGGCGTCGAGCACGCAACCGCAGGCGACGGGCCCGACTACCTGCTGCTCACCGACGCCGACATCGGCCATGCGCCGGACAACCTGCGCGCCCTGATCTCGCACGCCGAGAGCCGGGGCGTGGTGCTCGTCTCCCTGATGGCCGAGCTGTCGTGCCGGCGCTGGGCCGAGCGTTTCCTGATCCCCGCCTTCGTCTTCTTCTTCCAGATGCTTTACCCGTTCTCCTGGGTGGCCGACAGGAGCCGCGCGCTGGCCGCGGCAGCCGGCGGCTGCATGCTGGTGCGGCGTGAGGCGCTGGAGCGGGTCGGCGGCATGGCGTCGATCAAATCCGAGATCATCGACGACTGCGCGCTGGCGCGGCGCTTGAAAGGTCAGGGTCCAATCGGGCTTAGCTTGACGCGTCGCGCGGTGAGCCTTCGGTCGTACGAGGGTCTGTCGGACATTGGCCGCATGGTGTCGCGCTCGGCGTATGCCCAGCTCGACTACTCGCCGCTGCTGCTGGCGGGGACCGTCGTCGGCATGGCGATCACCTATCTGGTGCCCGCCCAGTTCGCGCTGTTCGGCTCAGGCACCGCGCAGGCGGCCGGCCTTGCGGCCTGGCTGCTCATGGCCATGGCGTTCCAGCCTGTACTGCGTTTCTATCGCGTATCACCGCTATGGGGCGTGGCCCTGCCGGCGATCGCCGGCGCCTACACGATCTTCACCTTGCAGTCGGCGATAGCGGTGTGGCGCGGCCACGGCGGCCTGTGGAAGGGCCGCGTCCAGGCGAGAGTGGGGGCGCCGTGAGCGACGCCAGCGCCTTCGCGTCGGGCAAAGGCCATCGGGATGAGAACTTCCCGGTCGCTTCGTGGCTTGTCCGCCGCGAGGCGCGCGCACCGATTCTGGCCTTCTATCGTTTCGTGCGCGCCGCCGACGACGTGGCCGATCATCCGAGCGCCGGCGCCGAGCAAAAACTCGATCAGCTGACGCGGATGGAAGCGGCGCTGCGCGGCGAGAGCGATGGCAACGCCGAAGGCGTCGCCCTGCGCGCAGTCCTGCAGGAGCGCGGCGTCACCGATCAGCACGCCCTCGATCTTCTGGAAGCCTTTCGCCGCGACGTCACCAAGCTGCGCTATGCCGATTGGGCCGAGCTCATGGACTATTGCCGCTATTCCGCGGCGCCAGTCGGACGCTTCGTGCTCGACGTGCACGGCGAATCGACGGCGTTGTGGCCGGCCAATGACGCGTTGTGCACCGCTCTGCAGGTGATCAATCACCTGCAGGATTGCGCCAAAGATCATCGCATGCTCGACCGGGTCTATATCCCGCTCGATGCCTTGGCGATGCAGGGAGCCACCGTCGAAGCCCTTGCCGCCCCACAAGCCTCGCGGCCCCTACTTAAAACCATCCAGGCGCTGGCGCGCGGCACCGCCGAGCTGCTTGAGCAATCGCGTCCCTTCCCTCACGCCATTTCGGATCGGCGACTCGCCCTGGAGGTCGGCGCCATCCAGTCCTTGGCCGAAAGTCTGACTTCCCGGCTGTCGCGCCGCGATCCGCTGTCTCAGCGCGTCCATCATCATCCAGCGGAAGCAGCTATACTATCGGCGCGCGGCGCGCTCGGCGTGGTGATCGGCTGGTTTGGCCGGACGGGCCGCCCCAGGCAGCCCGGCTACAGCGGTGGATCAGGATGACGGTCCAGCACCAGGCCGAACCCGATGACAGTGCCCTGCAGGCGCAAGTCTCCGGCAGCTCGTTCTATGCCGCCATGCGCATCATGCCCAAGGCGGAGCGTGAGGCGATGTTCGCCATCTATCGCTTCTGCCGGATGGTCGACGATATCGCCGATGACGGCACGCGCGCGAGGCCGCAGCGTGCCGCCGAGCTCGAGAGCTGGCGCGCCGATCTCGCGGCGCTCTACGACAGTCGGCCGGCCGGGCGCGCGGCATTTCTCGAGCAATCGGTGCAGTCCTTTGGCCTGCGCCAGGCCGACTTCCTGGCCGTCGTCGACGGCATGGATATGGATGTTGCCACCGACATCCAGGCGCCCGACCTGGCGACGCTCGATCTTTACTGCGATCGCGTGGCATGCGCCGTCGGCCGCCTGTCGACGCGCATCTTCGGCATGGAGGAAAAGCCCGGCCTTGAGCTCGCGCGCGAGCTCGGCCGCGCTTTGCAGCTCACCAACATTTTACGCGACCTTGATGAAGACGCTGCGATGGGCCGCCTATATTTGCCGGGCGAGCTGTTGCGGCAAGCGGGCATCACCACCACTGACCCGAACGCAGCGATTGGAGACGCGCGCGTGGACAGCGCTTGCCGGGCGCTCGCTGGGCGCGCGCTAGTACATTTCGCGGCGGCCGATCGGCTGATGCGGTCCAAGCCGCGAGGCCGACTGTTGGCGCCGAAGGTCATGGAAGCCGTCTATCGTACGATACTTCAGGACATGTTGTTGGAAGGCTGGGCCGCTCCGAGACGTCGGGTGCGCATCGGCAAGCGGCGGCTTCTGTGGATCGTCGTGCGATGCGCCCTGCTGGGATGACGGAGCGCAAAACTACCTGCGTTCATGTCGTGGGAGCCGGATTGGCCGGATTGTCGGCGGCGGTGGCGCTGGCCGGCCAGGGCGTGCGCGTCGTCCTGTCGGAGGCGGCGAGACAGGCCGGCGGGCGTTGCCGTTCCTACTACGACAGCCAGCTCGAGATGACGATCGACAACGGCAACCATCTCGTGCTCAGCGGCAATCCGGCGGTTCAACGGTTTCTCCGCGCCATCGGCGCGCAAGACCGGCTGACCGGTCCGAACACGGCGGCATTCCCTTATTTCGACGTCGCTACAGGCGAGACGTGGACGCTGCGCCCCAATGACGGCCTGGTTCCGTGGTGGATCCTCGACGCCAATCGCCGCGTTCCCGGCACCGGACTCGGCGAGTATGTCGCGCTCGCCAGCCTGATGCGGCGCCACCCCGGCCGGCGGATCGACGAGGTGCTGGGCTGCAAAGGCGCCCTATGGGAGCGGTTTCTGCGCCCTCTGCTCGTCTCGGTGCTGAACACCCCACCCGAGGAAGGATCCGCCGACCTGGCGGGCGCGGTGATGCGTGAGACCTTTGCCAAGGGCGGCCGCAGTATTTATCCGCGCGTTGCCTCACCGAGCCTGGCGGCCGCCTTCGTTGATCCTGCGTTGGATCGGCTGCGCCAGTCGGGCGTGGACATTCGCCTTGGCCGACGCCTTGCCAACCTGAAGCTGCAGGACGGCAAGGTCACAGGCCTCAGCTTCACTGACGGCGAACAGGCGATCGGGCCGGGCGACAGCGTCATCCTGGCCGTGCCGCCCTGGACAGCCCAAGAGCTGCTGCCCGGTCTCGTCGCGCCGGACGCGTTCTGCGCCATCGTCAATGCGCACTTCAAATTCGCCCCGGCGACCGATCTGCCACTACTCGTCGGCCTGGTAGGAGGCATGGCGGAATGGGTGTTCGCCTTCCACGACCGGCTATCCGTCACGATCAGTGCCGCCGATCGGCTGCTCGACGTCGATTCGGAGAAGCTGGCGCAGCTGATCTGGAAAGAGGTTGCGGCAGTCCATCGCCTGCCCGATACGCCGCCGCCCTGCCGTATCGTCAGGGAGAAGCGCGCTACCTTCGCGGCCACGCCGGCGCAAAATGCGCGACGGCCG
>Ga0306921_10004227_pt1 | contig 14695 bp, 13 predicted proteins | sample sta12Cox44000080_FD_203760 | JGI IMG/M metagenome (GOLD analysis project Ga0306921, IMG submission 203760) | Lab enrichment of tropical soil microbial communities from Luquillo Experimental Forest, Puerto Rico - statoxic.12C.oxic.44.000.080 (v2)... | ecosystem: Environmental > Terrestrial >...
CCGGGTCTTTTCAGAGTCTGTGACCTCGCTCTCGACCGCCCGGCGTTGTGCTTCGAGCGATTGAACACGAGCCTCCAGCATTTTGATCGAGGGCGCGTCATCGCGCATATAGTGTTTCAAGGTGGACAGCTCAGTGTCGGTCCGGACGAGCTCGTCGCGAACTCGTCCGGCCAGTGCTACGGTTGCATCGGCAGTCTTGCGCGGATCGATGATTCCCTCTTTGTCGCGGAATTCGCGCAGGCGGGTAAGCGCCGATTTGAGACGCTTTTCGGCCCGGCCCACCTCGTCCTCGCCATTTCGCAGCGCGTCGCGGCGGGCACGCGCCGACAAATCATTCACCAACCGTTCGGAACAGGCGAGAATGCCCTCGGCCAGCCTCAGCGCATCTTGCGGCGTGAAGGCCCGCGCCCGGACGACAATCGTCCCGTTGGTCGCGTCAAAGAACGCGTCGACCTGGCCCTTCCAATAGCGTACCAGCCCCTCGATCGACACCGGCGGATCGAGGCGCGCCGGCCAATCGGCCTCGGAGCGCGAAAACATCTGCCGCAGATCGATCGTTCTGCTCAGATCATCGATGATCGCGCGGCTGGCAAGATATTGCACAATGACATATGAATCGACGCCAATCGGCGAAGGAGCGAGGCTCTCCTGCAGAAACAGGCCCGGGTCCGGGCGCTCGGGTTCGGCTGAGCGCAGCGCAAAGCGAAATTCCGCCACGTATTGGTCGGCGGCGACGAAGAAATAGTAAGCGGCCGCAATCATAGCCGGTGCCGCGACGACAATGATGAACCAGAACCATCCCCAGCGCGACCGCCGGCGCGGCGAGCCGATCAAACTCGGTCGGTGATCGAACGCGACGGTTCTGCCGCTTGCAGGAGAAGGTACGGGAAGTACCGTTGCGCTCGCCGTCGTGCCGACTGTGCGGTTGGCCTCGCCTCGCAATGCGCGGTTTGGCCCGCCATCGGGCAATCGCTTAGGCTCGGTTGCGGGTAGTGGCGCCACTACAAACGCTCCTGCACGATGCGATGATATCGACCGAGCGCGGTGCCGATGTCGTCGAATAACGTGAGCTCGCCATTGTCGAGAACCGCACCCCTGTCGCAATATTGCCGCAGCGTGTGGATGTTGTGGGTCACCAGAATGATGTCGGAGTCCTGCATCCGTTCGCGGAACGCTTCGGCGCATTTCCGACGAAAATGCTGGTCGCCTACCTCAGTCACCTCGTCGATCAGGTAGAGGTCAAAATCAAGGGCGAGACAGGTCGCAAAGGCGAGCCGGGCCCGCATGCCGGCCGAGTAGGTATTGACCGGCATATAAAAGTAATTCCCGAGCTCGCAGAAGCCCTCCACGTATTCGAGCACTCCACGCGTTCCTGCACCATAAATCCGGGCAATAAACGCAACGTTCTCGCGGCCGGACAACGCGCCGTGAAACGTGCCGCCAAAGCCGAGCGGGAACGACACCCGGGCACACCGCCGGACAACCCCGCAATCCGGCATCTCGGACCCGGCAATCAATCGAAGCAAGGTCGACTTGCCCGCGCCGTTGACCCCGAGAACACCAAAATTATAACCCGATTCAAAAGTGACATTGACATTGTCGAGCACAGTCCTTCGCCCGCTTCGGGTGCGATAGACTTTGGAGACCCCTTCGAGCGAGATCATAGCGGCTCGTAAAGATGGCGCCGCAGTCCGCGCTCGAGACATACGCCTGCCGCTACGCTCACCGCGGCGATGATCGCCAGATAAGACCGGTCAAGCCAATGCGGCTCGTACTCCGGAAAGAAGCTCGAGCGAAACCAATCGACCGCATGCAATATCGGATTCCAGGCGAGTATATCGCGGATCCAGCCGGGCATCATTCCCGGCACGTAGAAGATTCCAGAGCAAAAATACAATGTGCGAGTCAACTGCGCCCAGATCTTATCCCACGACTTGAAGAACGCGTTGATGACGGCATTGACAAAACCAATCCCGCAACCGAACAGCGCGACCGCGACAACCGATGCCGCCAAGGCTGGAAGATCATGAGGCAACAGGCCACGCCCGACCGCGAAGAAGCCCGCCAACAGGATTATCGCGACCACCACGTCGGTGAGCACTTCGACAAGGCCGCGCGCCATGATCACATCAAAGGTATTCACCGGCGGCAGCTGCAATAACGGTCCGTTGCTGGTGATCGCATAAGTCATGCTGCTGCTGGTGTGCACAAACAAATGATAAGGGATGATCCCGGTATAATAAAAAATAAAGAACTTGTCGCCGATCGGCGGGCGGCCGCGCATCATTACCGCGAACACCAGAGACAGCATCAGAATGTGCAACACGGGTTCGAGCAATGCCCAGCCGTATCCAAGCTTTGAGTCGGCAAGACGGGTGCGGGTTTCGCGCATCATCAGCGCATAAATGACGCGCAGCTGCGTCTGGAGTGCCGCAAACACGGTTGGTTGGGGCCGCAGTTGCCGCGGTTGGCGCAATGGCCGCTCGCTCAAGACGATGTAATCACCGTCGAGCATCTCCAGCCGTCGGCGCAATACCTGGAGGACCGCCTGGGCATATTCTTCATTGTCCGGAGAGGTCCGGATGAGCTCTCCGCCGATTGCCAGCGCCTCGATGAACCGGCCGCTGTCGAAATACACCGCCAATTGAGAGCGTTTGGCGTCGGGGTTTGACGGATCGAGTGCCGCAGCCCGGCCAACAGCCTCTGCCGCATCGTCGAAGCGGCCCAGCCGATGGAGCAGATGTGCCCGGTGCAGATGATACTCTACCGTCTGCGGCGAGAGATCGAGCGCGCGATCGATCGCCACCAGCGCATCCTCGACCAGACCCCGCAGCATCTGCGTTGCCGAGAGCAGCCGAAGTGCGACGGGATCCTCTCGGTGCATGTCGACGACATCGAGGATGATTGCGGCGGCCTCGTCATATCGACCTGTGCGAAGCAACAATTCGGTGGCATGGAGTGCGTTGAGGCGATCGGCGGGTGCAGCCGCAGCCGCCCGCAGCGCCAGTGCGACCGCCTGTTCGCTCTGTTCCAAGGCGAACAGGGTTGCCGATAGATGCCTCAGCACGTCAGTATCAGCCGGGTCGAGGGCCGCAGCGCGCATCAGGTAAGCCGCAGCCTGCGCCGGGCGGCCAGCGGTTTCGAAGAGACAGGCCGCGTGAAAGGCGAATTCCAACGAAGTTGGATCGAGATCGCTGGCCTTTGTGCCGTGTGAAATGGCGCGCTCAAGCTGCCCGGCTGCGGCAAAAGAGCCGCTCGCGTGGCGATGCCCCGCAGCCCAGTCGGGCCGGATCGCCAGCAGCTGCTCGTAGGCGGTCGCTGCGTCTTGGTGTTCCTCGCAATTGCTGAACACCCAAGCACATAGATTGGCGATTTCTTCTTTCTCGGGTTGCAAGTCGAAGGCGTTGCGGGCGCACTCGACCGCGACCTCGCGGCTACCTTTGTGGAACAGCACCTCGCTCAACTGGCAATAGATCGAGGCTCGCTCGCGATCGGGAATATCGCGGCACCTGAGTTGAACAAGGCATGCCTCGAGGTTGTCCGCAGAAGCCGCGCCGATCACGGATTGCCGGATTTGGTCAATGTCGCTCAACTGGGCGGCACTCTCGCGATAGGGCCGGGCTTGACGTTGTGAGCATTGCCCGGCTTGCAGCACCAAAACGGGGTCGGCGCAATCCGATGCCCCCTACAATCAGCAGCCTCCGCCGGAATGTCACCGCACGCGCGTCGGCGCCCACCTCTCGTTAATATTCCGTTTAAGCTGCTAATGATGCGCTATAATTCGGCAAAATCAAGTCAAAACTTCGTCATCGCCTAGTCAAACTTCCGTTTACCACGGTATCCGATTGGCATTTGGTTAATGAAGTAGAAGAATTTTGTAAAATTTATCATAAATAGATTTCGTTAATTGGTTAGTCCATTTCATGAAATCCAAGATTTATCGCCGACGGCCCATGATGCGCGAACCGTCCCTAGCCTAACTTCGCCGGTTCGAGCTGCCGAGGGCATCTAATATAAGTAGCTGAGAATGCTAGAGAGGCCACCCAAAGGTCGGCACCACAGCCGGGCCGGTGGGCCGGGCGCGGCGACGGTGATTTTTGCGCGGCGGCTGGGCAGGCAATTCGAGCTTGAGCTTGTTGAGGAGCAGCTTCAGCTCGGGTTCGGGCTCGGTGAAGCGGGTGAGCGTCAGCTCGCGCCCGTCGGTGGTCGGCAGGTGTACGTCGATCATCGGCACGGCGGCGAACTTCTCGAACACGCTGCGCGGGGTCAGCCCCGGCGCCAGGGCCTGTAAGCGCCGGGCCAGCGTGACGTGCAGGCAGTAGGCCAGGAAGGCGATGAAGACGTGGGCCTCGATGCGCGCCTCGAGCTGATGAAAGATCGGCCGGATCGCCAGATCCGTAATAGCTCGGACTTAATCTGACAATCGTTGTTGGTTTTCGCAGTGAGCCGGGGCGGGACGCGGTTTTCACCCTGAGCTGGGACCGCGACCCCGCCTCCGGCACCGAGGAACCGGAGACCGAAATTGACCCAGGAACAGAAGATCATCCGAGCCAAGCTCGGGCTGCTGGAGCTGGCCAAGCAGCTCGGTAATGTCAGCCAAGCCTGCAAAATGATCGGCTACAGCCGCGACAGCTTCGACCGCTTCAAGGAGCTTTACGACAAAGGCGGCGAACTGGCACTCCAGGAGATCAGCCGCCGCAAGCCGGTGTTGAAGAACCGCACCGCGCCGGAAATCGAGCAGGCAGTGGTCGACCTCGCGATCGAACAAGGAGCTGCGCGACCCGGGATATCGAGCTCGCCCGCCATGCCGAACAAACCTACGAGCGGTTCGTGAGCCACTGCCAGCAGCGTGGCAACTCAGCTCGGCGCACGGGTGCCGCAAACGAGGAGCGACGCTGAAGGCTGCGCGGCCGGGCTTGCATCCTCGATCCCGGCTCTTCGCCGCGCGGTCACCCGTGCCGTTCGAGCATAGCAGATCGCGTCGAAGAGGCTTGTCGATCTCATCCGTCGACTTCATGTGCTTGTGATGCGGCAGCGGCAGGCGGTAGTAGGTCAGCGTTTGTCCCCGACCCAGTTGCACGCCCGCGGGTATTTTGTCTGCCACTTGACCAGCCACCGGGCAATGTCGCGGCGCACCTCGGCGAGATCGCGCCGATCATAAAACCAGCGCAGCTCCTGCAGCGTCGCGGATCAGGTAGGGGTAGTTCTCATTGAGCCGCCGCTCAGCAAAAACACGTAAACTCTCGTCGAGCGACTCGTTGATCGCGCTGATCAACGAGGCCGAGAAGCTGTGCCCGCACAATGCCTCGATCACCGCCTTCACCCCTGCTTTCGCAGGGGCAGGCTCTTGCGCGGCACTTAGTCGAGGGCGTTGCGCAGAAGGTGCACATAGCAGCGCTGCCAGGCTGCCTCGGGCAAGACTTCTCGGATCGCCGCCTTCAGCCCCTCATGATTGTCGAAAACGACGAACTCGACCGGCCAGCCCGCGGGCTTTCAGTTCCGAGAGAAACTCACGCCAGTTCGACCGGCCCCATCCGGTCCCGCGAAACTCGCAACTCTAAGGTGCCGACCCGGGTGATCAGCGAACGGTTGTAATAGCCGCGATAGGATATCCGGACCTCGGTTCGCTCGCCCCTTCTCGGCACCCATCGCTTCCGTCATCTCCGCCTCGAGCGCCGCCTGAACCAGCGCTTCGATCGCCGCACGCACAAAACTTCATCGCGCGCCAGCAGCCCTTTCAGGTCGATAACTTCCCCTTACCCTCGCCCTTGGTCATGGTGTGCACCCCTCCACGGATTGGTGACGTTGAACCTCACCAGCATGCCATGAAAATCGCACCCGCTACAGCGGCGCAAGTGAATGCCGTTCTTGACGAATGCGAACCGCGCCGAATAGCGCAGGCAGACTGGGCACGGGGGCGACTTCCGAGTAGTGGGTGGGCCAAGGATGCCCTGATCGGTATCAGCGGGGGAGGTGCACCCGCGCGCGCAGGCCACCCTGCGGCGAAGTCTCAAGCGCGACGTCGCCGCCGTGACTGCGGGCCACATCGCGAGCAATGGTTAGGCCCAGGCCGACTCCTCCCGTCGATGGATTGCGTGAGGGATCGAGCCGAATAAATGCACGGAACGCACGGTCCCGATCCGCCGGCCGTATCCCCGGTCCGTCGTCGTCGACCAGAATGTCGATCCCATCGGCGACCGCGACACCGGTTAGCCAGACATGGCTGCCGTGGCGGCGCGCGTTGCCGATCAGGTTGCCGATGCAACGACGCAGTGCGTTGGGTCTCACCAGCATCACGTATTCGGGCGGCACGGCGACAGATAACGGGGTCCCCTCGCGTCGCATCGCGGCAGCCATGTCTTCAAGCAGCAGCGAGATGTCGGTTTCAACCGGCGTCTCGGTCCCTTCACCGCGCGCAAAGTCGAGATAGCCGTACACCATGCGCTCCATCTCGGCGACATCCGATTTGAGTTCATCGACTGCGGGGTCGTCGCGGAGCAGCTCCAAGGCGAGCTTCATCCGCGTCAACGGTGTGCGCAGGTCGTGCGACACCCCCGCCAGCATCTGTGTCCGTTGGCGGACTTGGCGTTGAATGCGATCGCGCATCTTCATGAACGCGATTGCGGCCTGGCGGACCTCGACCGCGCCCTCGATCTTGAGGAACGGAACCGGGCGTCCCTTTCCGAACCCGTCGGCGGCCGCCGCCAAACGGCGCAACGATTTGACTTGGTTACGTAAAAAAATCGTGGCCACCGCAAGCAGCACCAATGACGAACCGACCATCCACATGACGAAAATGTAGGTTGTCGAGCTGTACAGCCGGTCGCGCGGCACATCGACGGTAAGCACCCCTTCGGAAAGCTGCACATTGACCCGAATGGCGTGCGGATCGCCAAGGGGCTCGATATCATAGGGGAAGCTGACCCGCCCTCGCATTGCCTGGGTCAGCTGATATTCAAGCAGGGTATGGCCGGAGGGCAGCCGACGAGGAAGCCTCTCGCGCGGGGTCAACTGCACATTCAGGTCAGTCAGCGCAGCGGCCCTTTCGAGCAATCGAGCGACGTCCGTGTCTGAGTTGGCGCCCTGTACTGTCTCGATCAACAGCGCGATGTCACCGGCAACCCCTGCCGATAGGCGCCACGAAACCGCTGCCCAGTGGCGATCGTAAAAAATCCAGGTGGCGATTGCTTGCAACAAGACAAGCGGCACGACGATGATCAACAGCGATCGACCGAACATCGTGCGCGGCAGCACCCGCTTGATCCACCGTCGCGGGCGGATTTCGAATTCGGTTCGGGGTTCCGGCTCGGGCCCTACTCTATCGATCCCTGCCTCGAACTCGTGCGCCGACATGATCGCCATCCGATCCGCATCAATCTGGCTTGAGAAGATAGCCTGTGCCGCGGACGGTCTGCAGATAGCGCGGGAATCGCGGATCACGCTCGATCTTGCGCCGTAGCCGCGTCATCTGGACATCGACATTGCGCACGTTGCCGCTGAACTGGCCCGAAAGCGACAGTTCCTCCCGCGAGATCGCCTGCCCCGCCTTCTGCGCCAAGGCAGAGAGCAATCCCGTTTCGGCCGCCGTCAGATGCACGAGCTCATCACCACGAAACAGTTCGGCGCGAACGGTATCGAAGCGGCATCCGCCAAAGCGGATTTCGCACTGGTCCGCATCGGGCGCGGGCCGTCGCTGCAGTATGTTGCGGATACGAAGGACGAGCTCTCGCGGTTCGAAGGGCTTTGCAAGATAATCGTCTGCGCCCTGCTCAAGTCCGTTGACGCGGTCCTCGGGCTCGGCCATCGCACTCAGTAGCAGGATCGGCACCCGACCCTCACGGCGCAACGCGCGCGTGAGGTCCAGGCCGCTCTCGCCCGGCATCATCACGTCGAGCACGACAAGATCAAAGGCGAAACTCTCGAGGTGTGCTCGCGCTTCGCTAGCATCGCCTGCGATCGTAACTCGGAAACCCCCGTCCGACAGATACCGCCGCAACAACTCTCCGAGGCGCGCGTCGTCGTCGACGACCAGGAGATGGGGTTCAGGGAGATTAGCTTCGCGACCGCTCATCACGCGGGCATTATATGCCGACCAGGCCGTCACTGCTTCCTTGGTAACTCGCGCGCGAATCGGCGCCGGTCATCCTCGTCGGCGATGATCTCGAGCAGCACTTCGCGGAAACCCTCTACCGCCTGCGCGCCGGCTTCTCGGTAGGCGTTGGCGATGCGTGCGCGCTGCGGCTCCGACAGCTGGCGCTCCAGCTCGCGCCCCTTCGCGGTGAGGTCGAGCAGCCGTTGCCGCCGGTCCTGAACACCGGGACGTTGAACAATAAAGCCCTGCCGGACCAGTTGGCCGAGCACGCGGCTCAAGCTCTGCTTGGTGATGCGGAGAATGCCGAGCAGTTCGCCGACGGTCATCTGGGGATGGCGGCCTACGAAGTGGATGACCCGATGATGGGCGCGCCCGAAGGCGTAGCGCGCCAGAATGGCGTCGGGTTCTGCGGTGAAATCGCGATAGGCAAAGAACAACAGCTCGACCCCCTGCCGCACCTCATCCTCGGTCGCGGCAGGCGTGGCGGCACATGATTTTATGTCAGCCATATTGACTTATCTCGCAACCTCAGATAATGGTAAGCCGTTATCTGCAGTATAACGTTCGCGACTGTTCCGCCGCTCAATTCCACGCGGTCGGACCACGCGAACCGACGGTATTTCGTTGCGAGGAACACGCCATGTCCATGATCCCCTTCGACGATCGCGACGGTTTCATCTGGTACGACGGCCGTCTCATTCCCTGGCGCGATGCTAAGCTACATGTGCTGAGCCACGGGCTGCATTACGCGAGTTGCGTTTTCGAAGGCGAGCGCGTCTACAACGGCAAGGTTTTTCGGCTCGAGGATCACAACGAACGGCTTTGCAATTCGGCGCAGATTCTCGGCTTCGAAGTTCCCGCCAGCATGGACGATCTCGCCCAGGCGACCCAAGAGCTGATCTCGGCGAACAACATTGCCGACGGTTACGTCCGCCCGATCGCCTGGCGTGGCGCCGAGCAAATGGGTGTGTCAGCACAGGCAACCAAAATTCACCTCGCTCTGGCGGCCTGGGAATGGCCCGCCTATTTCTCGCCGGAAGCGCGCGCCAAGGGCATACGCATGAAATGGGCGAATTGGGCGCGCCCGGCGCCCCACACCGCGCCAACCGACGCGAAGGCGGCCGGCCTCTACATGATCTGTACGCTGTCCAAGCACATGGCCGAGGCCGAGGGGTTCGACGACGCGTTGATGCTCGACTGGCGCGGCCAAATAGCGGAAGGTACCGGGGCCAATATTTTCCTCGTCATCAATGGCGAACTGCATACCCCGACGCCGGACTGTTTTCTCAATGGGATAACTCGCAAGACCGTCATCGGACTTGCGCACAAGCGCGGCATCAAGGTGGTGGAGAGGGCAATTATGCCCGTCGAACTCGGCAAAGCCCAGGAGGTGTTTCTGACCGGCTCGGCAGCTGAGGTGACCCCGGTCGGCGAAATTGTCGGCAAAGTCGGCAATTTCCGGTTTACGCCGGATGCAATCTGCCGGCTGATGTGGGAAGACTTTGACCGCACTGTTGGCAAGCAGGTGGCAACCGCCGCCTAACGGGTGTCTAGAATGGCGGCGTCCAGCGCTCCCGCGCAGCTTCGTCTTCGGCACGGGCCTCGACCCAGCGTTCACCGGTTGGGGTCTCTTCGCTCTTCCAGAATGGTGCCTCGGTCTTGAGCCAGTCGATCAGGAAATGACAGGCTGCGAGAGCCGCCTCACGGTGCGGCGATGCTGCGGCAACGAGCACGATCCGATCGCCGGGTTCGAGCCTGCCGTAGCGATGGATTACTAGTGCCGCGTCAAGAGGCCACCGCCGGTGCGCCTCGGCCTCGATCTCGGCGAGTTTTCGCTCGGTCATGCCGGGATAATGTTCGAGGGTCAAGGCGGAGATTTGGTCACTGCCGCCCATATCGCGAACCAGCCCGATAAAGCTCGCAACGCCGCCTATTCGGTGATCGCCGGCGGTGAGCCGCTCGAGTTCCGCGCCGACGTCGAAATCCTCGCGCTGTACCCGGATCATCGCCTCACCCGCCGGTCACCGGTGGGAAAAGGGCGACCTCGTCATCTTCCCGGATAGGGTGAGCGGGTCCAACATAGTCTTGATTGACTGCGACACGAACGAGCCCGAGATTGCGGAGCGCTTCGGCATGCCGATCGCTCCGCGTACGCAGCCATTCAAGCAGCCCTGCGACATCGCGTACCTGGGACGGCAATGCGACCTCTTCTTCAGCGCAGCCGACGCGCGCCCGCAACCAGGAAAAGTAAAGCAGCTTCACCCGATCACCTCGGAGAAGGGCAGAAAATCGACCGTGGTACCAACCGTGAGTTCGCTCACCGTCTCATCGACGATGACGAGGCCATCCGATCGCACGATAGAGGAAAGTATCCCCGCACCATCCCTCGGGTATTTGATGGCGACGACAGCCTCGCCTTTGCGTTCCAGTCGCGCGCGCAAATATTCCCGGCGACCCGGCCTCTTGCGATAGCCGAAACCGGCTCGGACTGGGAAGAGCCGAGGCTCGGCGACGGTCGCGCCGGCGAGCTTCGCGATCAGTGGACGGGCAAGGACAAGGAACGTCACGATGGCGGCGACCGGGTTGCCGGGCAGCCCAATCAACGGCACACCGCCCACTTGGCCGAGCGCCACCGGTCGCCCCGGCTTGATTGCGAGCCGCCAGAAGTGTAGCCTGCCGAGCCCCTCGACCGCCGATTTGATACGGTCTTCCTCTCCGGTCGAGACACCACCGGAAGTGACGATGAGATCGTGCTCGGCGCTCGCTGCGGCGAGCGCGCCGACGAGCGCAGCCTCACGATCGGGACGGATTCCATAATCGCTGACGACACAACCTAGCCCGGCGAGAAGTGCTGAAAGCATGAACCGGTTGGCGTCATAGATGGCGCCAGGAGGCAGCGCGGCACCCGGATTGAAGACCTCGTCCCCTGTCGACAGAAGCGCCACGCGCAAGGGGCGAAAGATGCACAGATCGGAGCGGCCAAGCGCAGCGGCGAGACCGAGATCGGGCGCACGCAATCGTTGGCCCGCGGGAAGCGCAACCTCGCCTTCGGGCACATCCTCGCCGGCCAAACGGCAGTTCGCTCCTCGCTTGATTCCAGGCTTGATGAAGACCCGCCCGGCCTCAAAGACGCAATCCTCCTGCATCATCACCGTGTCGGTGCCTTTGGGCATCGCCGCACCGGTAAAAATGCGGATCGCTTCGCCGCGATGGACGGGTCGGTCAAGCGGGTGGCCGGCCGCCGCCCTGCCGGCGACGGGCATAATAGTGTCGCCATCAGGGATCAGATCGGCGTGAGCGACCGCGTAGCCATCGACAGCGCTGTTGTCGTGCGGCGGCAGGTTCATCGTCGCGATGACGTCGCGCGCGAGAATCCGACCGGCGGCCGCTGGCAGCGGTAGGGTCTCGGTTTCGACGAGCGGTACGACGCGCGCTTCAATCTCCGCGAGCGCGCCGTCGACAGTCAGTAAGTCGCCGCCGAAGGCGAAGCAATCGTCACTCAGCTGCGCCATTGATCGCGCTCGTGATGATCAAGGATGAAGTCAGCGACCGCGCTCGCATCGGATAGTGGCAACCACGGCAGCCTAAGCCCCTGCAGCGTCTCGTCGGAAGCAATCGCGACGACCATCGGGTCTTCAGGATGCAGAGGAGGTTTTCCAAGCGAAGGGCGGTAGACTTCGATTTTCGCGTGAGGATGGCGCTTAAATCCCTCGACGAGGAGGAGATCGACCGGGCTCATCCGCCGCACCAGCTCGTCGAACTCAGGTTCGGGCGTCCCGCGCAGCTCATGCATCAACGCCCATCGATTTTGCGAGGAAATCAGGACTTCTCGCGCCCCCGCCTGGCGATGCAGCCAGGAGTCCTTGCCCGGCTGGTCGACGTCGAAGGCGTGATGCGCGTGTTTGAGGGTCGACACAGTGATACCGCGGGACACCAGTTCAGGAATTAGCGCCGTCATCAGTGTCGTCTTGCCGCTTCCGCTCCAACCGGCGAGACCGAAGATCCGCATCGCAGCCATCCTTGTCGCCTCACTTGGGGAGCGGTCAACGCCCTCGCAACGAGAGGCTAGGCCAAACGTTGCGATTTCCGAGAGTCAATCGGGTGAGCCAACGGAGGGCGGGCCATATGCCGGAGGCCAGCTTGTAGGTAGTCATAGCCGGTGACCAAGGTCAGTAGTGCGGCAATCCACAACAGTGTCTCGCCGATCGCAGCGACCGGCAGGGATCCGGGACCCGCATCGCCGACGATCAACACGCCGATCGCAACCATCTGGATGACGGTCTTCCACTTGGCGAGCCTCGATACCGGCATACCGACTCGCAGACCCGCGAGGTACTCGCGCAATCCCGAAACGAGAATTTCGCGGCACAGGATAACCAATGCCGGCAGCACCGCCTCAGCCGAAAGGCGTCCAAATGCCGTCAGCATGAACAGCGTCGCCGAAACCAGTAGCTTGTCAGCGATCGGATCGAGAAACCGCCCGATTTCCGACTGCTGTTGCCAACGCCGCGCCATATGCCCGTCAAGCCAATCGGTTACCGCGGCCGCCGAGAATAATGCACAGGCAAACCAGCGGGCGTAATCGCCCGGTACATAAAAACTCCCGATGACGACCGGTATTACGAGAATGCGCGACAAGGTCAGCAGGTTGGGAAGGCTGGTGAGCAGCACACATCACTCCCGGTGGGAAAGAAAACGAGGGTGAGTAGCGGGCATCTTACCCGTCGGCGTGAAAATGATCATAAACCTTTTTCGCAACTGCCTTCCGAATACCGGCGACGCGCTCCAACTCTCTGAGGCCGGCGCGAGCGACGGCTCGTGCCGAGCCGAAATGGTGCAGCAGTGCCCGCTTGCGCTGCGCCCCGATACCTGCGATCTCATCCAGCGGCGAGCTGCCAAGTGATTTGGCCCGCTTAGCGCGGTGCGTTCCGATCGCGAAGCGGTGTGCCTCATCACGCAGGCGCTGAAGAAAGTAGAGCACGGAGTCTCGTGGGTCGAGCGAGAATGGCGCTCGCCCGGGCAGAAAAAATCGCTCGCGTCCGGCGCTGCGGTCGGGCCCTTTGGCGATCGCGCCAATTGCGATGTCGTCAATGCCTAGTTCGTCAAAAACCGCCTGTGCAGCGTTGAGCTGTCCAAGACCACCGTCGACGAGCACGAGATCAGGCCAGATACCCCGGTCACGGTCGGGATCTTCCTTAAGCGCCCGGGCAAAGCGGCGTTGTAGTACCTCGCGCATCATCGCGTAATCGTCGCCGCCGGTTACCGCCTTGCCCACCTCCGCCGCGACGCCGCGAATAGTGAATTTTCGATAGGCGTTTTTGACGAGCCCGTCCGGGCCGGCGACGATCATCGCGCCGACCGCATTCGTGCCCTGGATGTGGCTGTTGTCGTAGACTTCGATGCGGTTTAGTGGCCCCTCAAGCCCAAATGCGGCTGCCACGCCGTCGAGCAGCTGGCGTTGCGATGCACTCTCGGAGAGGCGGCGGCCGAGCGCTTCCCGTGCCGTCGCGAGGATACGGTCGACAAGCTTCCTCTTCTCGCCGCGCCGCGGCACCGAAAGACTTACACCCGCGCCGCGCAAGGACAGAGCTTCCTCTATCAGCTCATGCTCGACGAGCTGATGACTGAGCAAAACGACGGGAGGCTTGGCGCGATTGTCATAGAATTGGCCGACAAACGAAGTCAGCACCTCCTCGACGGAGAGCTGGCGGTCGTGGCTCGGAAAATACGCCCGATTGCCCCAGTTCTGACCCCCGCGAAAGAAGAAAACCTGCACGCAGGTCTGCCCGCCGGCCTGGTGCGCGGCAATCACGTCGGCGTCGACGACCCCTAGGAAGTGGATCTCCTGATGCCCTTGGACGAGGGACAAGGCCCTAATGCGATCCCGGATCAGCGCCGCCGCTTCGAAATCCAGAATCTCAGCGGCGGCCTGCATCTCGGCGGCCAGCCGTCGCTGGACATCGTCGCCTCGGCCGGACAAGAACACACGTGCCTGGTCGATCAGCCCCGCATAGTCCGCCCGGCTGATACGGCCGACGCAAGGGGCGCTGCACCTCTTGATTTGATGGAGCAGACAGGGGCGCGTTCGCGCGGCGAAAATGCTGTCGCTGCAGGAGCGCAGCAGAAATGCCTTTTGCAGGGTCACCAAGGTGCGATTGACCGCGCCTGCCGAGGCGAATGGGCCGAAATAGCTGCCGTCCTGGGTTCGCGCCCCGCGGTACTTGGTGAGCTGCGGGAAAAAGTGATCGGCGCTGAGATGGATGAACGGAAACGACTTGTCGTCCCGCAGCAAGACGTTGTAGCGGGGCATTAGCCGCTTGATCATGTTGCATTCGAGCAGCAGCGCTTCCGCCTCGGTTTGGGTGACGACAATCTCGACGGCGGTAGTTTCGGCAATCATGCGCCGCAGCCGGTTCGACAGCCCGGCGGGATGAGCGTAGTTCTGCACCCGGCTTTTCAGATTGCGTGCTTTGCCGACATAGAGCCCATCCCCCTTTCGGTCGAGCATGCGATAAACACCGGGCTGTGCCGGCATAGTCCTTAGCGCCTCTCGGATTACAGCCGTGCCGAGGGCGATCCCCCTCGACGGCGGGTTCAGAGCGG
>Ga0306921_10004228_pt1 | contig 14694 bp, 11 predicted proteins | sample sta12Cox44000080_FD_203760 | JGI IMG/M metagenome (GOLD analysis project Ga0306921, IMG submission 203760) | Lab enrichment of tropical soil microbial communities from Luquillo Experimental Forest, Puerto Rico - statoxic.12C.oxic.44.000.080 (v2)... | ecosystem: Environmental > Terrestrial >...
TGCATGCCCGGCCCGATAAAACCCTCTAGGTTATTGCGGAAACCCTGGCTTCCGACATTCCATGGCGGGTTATCGTATGGCGTGACGCCAAGTGTCGCCGTCACGTCCTGGGGCGTGGGAAGAGTGGGCTGCATCCCACCGAAATTGCGGGTGAGCCAGGGTACGGTCGGATCTGCGGGCAAGCCGGAGTCCTGAATTATGCTCCAGCTGGCCGGGTCGGCCGAGTCGTGGGCGAACGGTCCCTTAGTGACTGCTTGCGCCGGGCGCCCCGTGACCGGGTCCGATGCCGGGTCCCCGTTCGGGCCCATCAGATCATCACCCCAGACGGGCGCGGTTTCCGGGCTGCCGCTGGCCTGGTCGGCTGCCCAGTCCCAGTAGGGCAGGGGCACCCCCAGATCCTGCTCGAACCGACGCAGGAATTCGCGGTGCCAGGGGCAGAAGGACGGCCCTCGATGGGCCATATTGCATACGTTGGGGTCGGTGTTGGGCGGCGAGGCTGTCCGCATGGTAAGGCTGTGCTGCAGCACGTACTTGTCATATAGGTTCCCGGCCACACCGTCTGGGTCGGGCTTGCTCTTCATGGTCTTTATTGCTGTCACGAGGGCGGCACGCTCCGCGGCGGACAGGCTAACGACATTCTTTCGGACAGGCATCGCGGTCTCCCGGAATTAAGTTATGTCGCGGCGTCCACTGAATTGCGGCGCGTGGTCAATGACCGCCTTGGCGAGCTCGTCCAGAGAAGAGAAGTTCGAATACGGAAGCAGTAGTGTGGCGTACTGATTCTCGGCAATTTGACTAACCTGGACCCCTGTTCCATCGATGGACAAGTGCGGTTCACCGCCGGTGCGGCCCATCACTATCTCGTGGCCACGATGGGAAGAGCTTGTATCCGCCATGGGTCCTTTCACCCCCAGACAAACGCCCCGCAGGTACCGAGGGTCCTGCGCTGATTAGTTTGAGTGCTGGTCGATTTTGCGAGTTGTCAACAACTCCGGCGCACAGGAGATCCGGTTTCTGTGCCCCATTAATACCGATTGTAGAATCATGTGCCGCTGAAAGCCGCCTGTCAAGACATTCTCTGACCGTTGTTTAGAGTGCACTAGCGAGTACTTAGCTAAACAGCACAAGCAGCAGCACCGGCGCCACGCCTGCACCACCTGGATGTCAACCAGGAGATGTCGGGGATCGGGCGGAATCATCATCGGTCCGCGGGCGAGGCCGTCTGGCGGCTCTACCGGTGCCTTGTCTTCGCAGGTTACAGTCGTTTAAGAGCCTGGATAGACCCAGGTCCGTCAGGCGGACGGGCTGTGTCCAGCTCGCACCGGGCGCTGACGGAATCTGTCGAGGCGGCAGAGGCGGTGGGGGTGGGTGACGGCAGGCGCTGCCGAGGTCGTGATCACGACTAAGTTGTTCAGGCCAAGCCCCCGGCAGCACACCGTGGAGCGCAAACGATTGCATGACCTGCTGCGCCAGGGAAACACGCTGCCGCTGACCCTAGTCGTCGCGCCGGCCGGCTGGGGTAAGAGCACCCTAGTCGCCGACTGGCTGGCCCGCGATCGGGCCACTGCGGGCTGGGTGTCACTTGACGGCGGCGACAACGACCCCAAGCGTTTCTGGCGGTATCTCCTGCTCGCCGCCGGGCAGGCCGACTCAGCGGCTGGCGCTGCCGCCCTGCGGCGGCTGGATGCGGCCGGCTCTGACGTGCTGCGTGACGTACTCCCGGCGTTCATCAACGAGCTGGCGACCGCGCAGGCTTCCCTGATGCTCGTGCTGGATGACTACCATCTCATCACCAGCGCCCAGGTGCACGCATCGGTCGCGACGCTGCTGGACCGCTCCCCGCCCCAGCTGCACCTGATGCTCATCACCCGGGCCGACCCGCCGCTGCCGCTCAGCCGCCTGCGGGTCCGGGAGGAGCTGGCGGAGGTGCGGGCCGAAGACCTGCGGTTCAGCCCCGGCGAGGCCCTGGAGTTCTTCAGCGGCCGGCCCGGCCCGCTCCTGTCGGAGACAGACGTGCTCCGGCTGCTGACGCGCACCGAGGGATGGGCCGCGGGCCTGCAACTGGCCGCCCTGCGGCTGCGCGACCAAGCCGACCCGTCTGCGTTCATCGAGAGATTCACCGGCGCGGACTGGCACATCGTCAACTATCTCGGCGAAGAGGTGCTCGCTAGCCAGACCCCCGCTGTCCGCGAGTTCCTGCTGGAGACCTCTATCCTCAACCGGATGTGCGCGCCGCTGTGCGACGCGGTGACCGGGCGGGCCGATGGCGCCAGGCTGATCAGCGAGATCTACCGCGCCAATTTGTTCTTGATCCCGCTGGACGATGAGCACCGCTGGTTCCGGTACCACCACCTGTTCGGCGGCCTGCTGCGCCATGAGCTGACCCGCACCGTCCCGGAGCGGCCCGCTGTGCTGCACCGCCGGGCGGCGCAATGGTACGCCGAGCACGGTGATGCCGCCGAGGCGATCGGCCATGCGATCGCCTCGGGCGACAACGTGCTGAGTAGCCGACTGGTGGCGGCGCACTGGCGCCAGCCGTTCAACGTCGGCCAACTGGAGACGGTGCGCATGTGGCTCGATGTCCTGCCCTCCGAGCTCGTCGCCGCCGACGCGTCCTTGTCGGCGGCGCGGGTCTGGGTCGCTCTTGACACGGGCCGTCTGGAGGAGGCCGCCGCCGCGCTGGACGCCGCCGAGGCCTGCATGCCCCCTGATACCCAGCTGATGGTGCTGCGCGCGCTGCAGATGTACAAAGCAGGCGATGTGGGCGGCGCCACGGACCGGCTGGGGGAGATCACGCCGAGCGCCGATGATGCGTTCATCGCGACCGTCCACCGGCTCGTCCAGGGCATCTCCTGGATGTGGCTGGGGGATGCCGCCCAGGCTAGGGAACTGCTCATAGAGGCGGCCCGTCGCGCCGAAGCTGACGGTAACCGCCTGGCGTATATCTACGCGGAGGGGTGCCGGGCGCTGCTGGCGGTGAACCGGGGCGACCTAGCGCTCGCGGACTCACTGGTCGCCGATGCGGAGTCGGTGGTCGGCCAGACGCTCAGCGACTCGCACTTCGTGGCTATGTTCCCCGCCCTGGCGCGGGCCCGCCTCGCCATCAAGCGTGCGGACTGGGCCAGCGCCCAGCGTGCCGCCACGGCGTCGGTGGAACTGGGCCGCCGCGGCGCCGGCCGGGTGGAGCTGGCCGCAGCCCTGCTCACCGCGGCGGCGGCCAGCAGGATAGACGCAGACACCGCCGCCGACGACGTCGATCCGGCGGCGCTGGCCGGAGAGGCGCGTGGCATCCTGCGGCATTGCGCCGACCCGGGGCCGCTGGTAACTACCTGGCTGGCCGAGGAGCAGCGCGCCGGGTCGGCGCGCACCCGCCAGGACGGGCTGATCGAACCGCTGACCGACCGGGAACTGGCGATCCTACGGCTGCTGCCCGCGCCGACGTCGCTGCGCGAGCTCGCGTCAACGTTGTTCGTCACGCCCAACACGCTGAAGACCCATCTGCGGGCGATCTACCGCAAGCTCGGGGCCGAATCCCGTGAAGAAGCGGTGATCCGCGCCCGCGACCGCGGCCTCCTGTGAAGGTCTAGCCTTCCGCCACCCGCGCTCACCCGGCGAGCCAGCCGCCGTCGGCGACCAGCACGGATCCGGTGATGTACGAGGCTTCGGGCGAGCACAGCCACACCGCGGCCGCGGCGATCTCTGCTGGCTCGGCGATGCGGCCTAGCGGCACCGCGCGGAGCAGCTCATCACTGACCGCCGAGGTCATGCCCGTGCGGGTCACACCGGGGGCGATAGCGTTGACGCGGATCCCGGTGCCGCCGAGTTCCAGCGCCGCGGCACGAGTCAGCCCGTGCACCCCGTGCTTGGCCGCGACATAGGCGCCGTTGTCCGGCATCGCGGCCGCGCCGAGCATCGAGGACGTGTTGACGATGGCACCGGACCCCTGGCTGCGCATCTGCCGGATCTCAGCGCGCATGCACCGCCAGACTCCGGCTAGGTCCACCTGGAGGACGCGCAGGAAGTCTTCCTCGGAGTACTCATCCAGCGGGACATACGGCCCGGGGACCCCGGCGTTGTTATGCGCCGCGTCGAGCCTGCCGAAAACCTGCACCGCGCGGCCGACGGCGGCCGTGACGGCCCGGAGGTCGGTGACGTCGGCCACCAGCACCTCGGCACGCGACCCCGCCTTCCGCGCCGCGGCGGCGGTCTCGGCCAGGCCGTTGGCGTCGATGTCCACCAGCGCTACCGCGGCCCCGGCGGACGCGAAAGCCTGGGCGCTGGCCCGGCCGATGCCGGAGGCGGCCCCAGTGATCAGCGCCACGCGTCCGGACAGGTCAGCCGCCACATGCCACCTCTTCAGGCTTTCCGGATCATCCACGGTAGTACCGCTCAGGCTGTCACGAAGGCAGCGGCAGTTCCGGTGAAACGTTCTGCGCTGTTCCGGGACGTTACGGGCATGATGACGCTAACGCAGCCCGCAGCCGCCAGGGAAGCACAGTCCGGGTGGTGGCCGTCGAAGTACGGTGCCGATGACCAGGCCGGCGCCCTGAACGAGATCACGCCTGCCAAGGTGCTCGAGGCGATCCGCCTGGTCCGCCAGGGGCGGGTCTATGACCTGGCGCACGTGCTGGATCAGGACATCCCGGCGTTCCCGGGCCGGACGTTCCGCCAGTACCTGACCACGAACTATCACCACATCAACCGGCGCCGCCCGGAGGCCGGCCCGGACGGACTCGGGCGCAACAGCGTCAACTGGATCGTCGAGCAGGTCACGGCCACCCAGCAGATGGGGACCCACATGGACGGGCTGAACCACCTGCAGGCGGGCGACCGGACCTACAACGGGTTCCGGCTGGCTGACATCGTCGAGGACTACGGCACCAACCGGCTCGGCATCGACACCCTGCCCCAGGTGGTGACCCGCGGGCTGCTGCTGGACGTAGCGGCCGCGCGCGGGCGGGAGCGCCTGCAGCCCGGTGAGGTGATCACCGTGGCCGACGCCGAGGCGGCCCTGGCCGCCGATGGACTTGACGTGCGGCCCGGCGACGCGGTGTTCTTCTGCACCGGCTGGGGCGAGCTGTGGGGCACCGACAACGACCGGTACGCCTCAGGCGAGCCTGGACCCGGCCTGGCCCTAGCCACCTGGCTCGCCGATCACCGGGTCGCGCTGACCGGCTGTGACACCTGGAGCTACGGGCCTTACCCGCCCGAAGACCCCGACGAGCCCTTCGCGGTCCCGCAGCTGCTCAACATCCGCCACGGGGTGGTGGTCGTGGAGAACCTTCACCTAGCCGATGCGGCACGCGCCCATGTCCATGAATTCCTGCTCGTCATCTCCCACGCCAAACTGCGCGGGGCCACCGGCGCCTGGGTGGCGCCGCTGGCCATCGTCTGAGAGGAACAGCCATGACCGATCATTACGACGTCATAGTCATCGGATCCGGCGCCGGCGGTGGGACGCTTACCCACGCGCTGGCCCCCACCGGCAAGCGCATCCTGCTGCTGGAACGAGGCGACTTCCTGCCCCGCGAACCCCAGAACTGGGACTCCAAATCGGTCTGGGTCGACCTGCGCTACCGCAACCCAGGCAAATGGACCGACGCCGACACAGGGACGGAATTCACCCCCAAGCAGCACTACTATGTGGGCGGAAACACCAAGTTCTACGGGGCGATCCTGTTCCGGTTCCGCGAGCGCGACTTCGGCCCGATCCAGCACGTGGACGGCGTCTCCCCCGCCTGGCCGATGGAATACACGGACTTCGAGCCCTGGTACACGCGCGCAGAGCACCTGTACCACGTGCATGGCCAGCGCGGCGCAGACCCGGACGAGCCGCCGTCGGCGGCGGCATACCGGTACCCGCCGCTGAGCCACGAGCCGCGCATCGCCCAGCTGGAGGCCGACCTCGCCAAGGCGGGTCTGCATCCGTTCCCGCTGCCCGTGGGACTCATCTACGACGAGTCAGCTCCGCAGTTCTCGCCCTGCATCCGGTGCGCCACCTGCGACGGGTACCCCTGCCTGGTCAACGGCAAGGCCGACGCCCACGTCGTCTGCGTCGAACCGGCGCTGCGGTACCCCAACGTCACGCTGCGCACCCGGACCAAGGTCGTCCGGCTAGACACCGACGGCACGGGCCGTGCGATCAGCCGGGTAGTCGCCGAGCGCGACGGGCAGGCCGAGGAGTATTCCGCGGACCTGGTGGTGCTGTCCGCGGGCGCGATCAACTCGGCCGCGCTGCTGCTGGCCTCGGCGAGCGAGCGTCATCCGGACGGCCTCGGAAACTCCTCCGGCGTGGTGGGCCGCCATCTGATGATGCACAACAACTCCTCGCTGATCGCGTTCTCCAAGATCCCGAACCCGACGAAGTTCCAGAAGACGCTGGGCGTGAACGACTTCTACTCCGGCGACCCGGACGGCAGCTGGCCCTACCCGCTGGGCGCGATGCAGATGCTCGGCAAGAGCGACGCGGTGCTGATCGGCTTCGACGCGCCCGAGGCCGAGAACCCGGCGGAGCTGGCCCGGCACGCGATGGACTTCTGGCTGACCACCGAGGACCTGCCGCTCCCAGGCAACAGGGTGACACTCGATCGGGACGGCCGGATCCTGCTGCGGTACGCCCAGACCAACGCCGAGGCCCACCGGCGGCTCATCGGGAAGTTCAGGAGCCTGCTCAGCGCCATGCAGTGTCGCGAGGACGTGCTGCCCGGCTACTCCTACCGAGGCGGCCGGCTAGGCATCTCCGCGGTGGCGCACCAGAACGGCACCGTGCGGTTCGGCACCGACCCGGCCACCTCCGCGCTCGATCTGAACTGCAAGATGCACGAACTGGACAACCTGTACGTGGTGGACTCGAGCTTCTTCGTATCCAGCACCGCGGTCAACCCGACGCTGACCATCATCGCCAACGCGCTCCGCGTCGCCGACCACATCGCGGGCCGGCTCGGCGCCACCGGCCAGCAGCAGGCCCGGTCGGCTCCAGACGCGGCGCCGGTGCCAGAGCCCGCCGGGGCGACCAGCCATGCCTGACGTGTCGTTCACCAACCTGCTCCTGGTCGCCGCCGTCGCCGTCCTGGCCCCGCTGACCGTCGGCTTCGCCCCACGGCTGCGCGTCCCGGCGGTGGTGCTGGAGATCATCGGCGGCATCATTATCGGGCCTTCGGGGTTCGGCTGGGTGCATGTCGACCTGCCGGTGCAGATCCTGGCCCTGTTCGGCCTGGCGTTCCTGCTGTTCCTGGCCGGCCTGGAGATCGACGTGCACCAGCTGCGCGGCCGCCTGCTCCGCTTCGCCGTCCTCGGCTACCTGGTGAGCCTCATCCTGGGCTATGGCGCCGGCGCCACGTTCACGGCGGCCGGCTGGGTGACACAGCCGCTGCTCATCGCGATCATACTGTCGGCCACGGCGCTCGGCCTGGTCGTCCCGGTGCTCAAGGACGCCGGCCAGGTGCATAGCCAGGTAGGGCAGACCGCGCTGGCCGCCGCCAGCGTCGCCGACTTCACGGCGATCGTGCTGCTGTCGCTGTTCTTTTCCTCCTCAGGCGGGAGCACCGGCGCCAGGGTGGTGGTCCTCGGCGCGTTCGCCGGGCTTGTCGCCATCACCGGCATCGTGGTGTCCGGCGCGGCCCGGTCGATGCGGCTGGGCCGGGTTCTTGTCCGGCTGCAGGACACCACCGCGGAGATCAGGGTCAGGTTCGCCGTCTTGCTGCTGGTGGCGTTCACCGTGCTGGCCGAACGGTTCGGCCTGGAATCCATCCTGGGCGCATTTCTGGCCGGGGCCATCGTGGGCCTGGTCGACCGCGACTCCTCCTCCCACCCGAACTTCCGCGTCAAGCTGGAGGCGATCGGCTACGGGTTCCTGGTGCCGGTGTTTTTCGTCGCCAGCGGAATCCGGCTCAACCTGACCGGCCTGCTGCACAGCCCGTCCGCGCTGGCCCGGGTCCCGTTGTTCCTGCTCGCGCTGCTGGTCGTGCGCGGCCTGCCCGCCTTCATCGGCCTGCGAGCCAACGGCACCAAGCCGACCCTGGCCCTGGGGCTGCTCCAGGCGACCTCGCTGCCGTTCATCGTCACCGCCACCCAGATCGGGGTAGCGCTGGGCAAGATCAGCTCGGTGACCGCCGCCGCGCTGGTCTGCGCCGGATTGCTGTCCGTGCTCATCTTCCCGCTGATAGCGCTGGCGCTGCTACGCCAGGGCGAGCCAGCCCCGGCCTCGGCTGTGGACGCAGCCACCACTGCGGTACAGCCCGAGCCGCAACCGCACCTGATGTGAACGGGAACGCCCCAGCCGCGGCATCACCCACCTGGCCGCGCCGGGGACTTCGCTGCGATCGGCGACTGGCACCTGGCCCTGCCGCCGCGCAAGATCGAGAGTGTTTTAACGCCCTGAATAACCACGGGCGCCGATCGTGGCTGGAGCCGGCGGAGTGCCTGCGCCTGCGGCGGCTTGGCGCGCTTGCCTGCCCGGCTTCCGCCCTTTGATTGCGATTTCCCGTGTTATGACACGGGAAATCGCAATCAATGCGGACGAGCCGCGTAAGCGCGGATCTCTCACGTCACTTTAAGTAAAGGCTTTTCACTCAGGCACCCGATCGGCCAGGACGGCTCGATTTGTTCCGGGTTTCTGCTGCTATCACGGCGGAAACAGGAACAAACGGACGAGGCCCCCGGGATTGCGTGCCCCTCGCCGCGGTTGCCCGCGAGGCCGCCGACAGACATAAGGGTATCAAGTCCAGATATTTCCGGATTAAGACATCAGCAGCCACGCCGGTAACAGGATTATGGCGAAGACTTTGTTTACGGCGAAGGCGTTTCGCCGTATGGCGCGCACAAATTTACGGGATCATGAAACTCGGAGCACGGCATACCCAGCGGGGTATACGGGCAGGGCGGTGGAGGCCCCGCACTAAGGAAACAGCGGGTATAGCAGCAGAACCAGGAACACATCCGCGATTCCGGTCCGCCGTCTTCGGCGTGATGGCCGGCCGCTTGGCGATCTGCCTGTTGGACATGCTGCGTGCGACTGGACATGCTGCGTGCAACTGGACATGTGCGACTGGACATGCTGCGTGCGACCAGAAGCCCAGAAGCCCAGGTCCCCGCCGAGTGACAGCGCCGCGACAGGCTCGGCCAGCCTAGCCCGCGGATGACCCCCGCGGATGACCGCTGCCCGCTCCCGCCAGCCAATCTCAACCAGGATCCGGACCAGGATCCGGCGGGGCAGCTTCGGGACTGCCATCATTGCTGCCGACCCGTTCCACTGCGAGCAGGTCGATCCCGAAGTCCCGCAGCCGGTCGAGCAGCCCGTACAGGTGCGCTTGGTCACGGACGTCACCGACCAGCACCGTCTGGTTGGGGCCGGGTTCCAGCGCCATCCCCTCAAAGGCGGACTCGAACCGCTCGCTCAGCCGCCCCCGCAGCACGATGCGGTACCTGCTCGCGGTCATAGGTCAGCCCTCGTCCCGCCCGAGGCCTGCCGGTGCCGAAGCCGGGGCCGGACCCGGTGCCGAAGCCAGCGCCGGAGCGGCGGCGCGCTGCTGGGCCTGGGCGATGGCCCAGGCGGCGTTGACCAGCCCGATGTGGCTGAACGCCTGCGGGAAGTTGCCGATCATCTCGCCGCTGCCCGCGTCCACCTCCTCGGCCAGCAGGCCGACGTCGTTGACGGCCGCAACCGCCCGCTCGAACGTCGCCATCGCGGCGTCCACTTCCCCGGCCAGTGCCTGCGCGTGCGCCAGCCAGAAGGTGCACAGCAGGAACGTGCCCTCCTCCCCGGCCAGCCCGTCGTGCGACAGGTACCGGTACACCAGCCCGCGGTCATCGGTCAGCCGCTCGGCGGTCGCGTCGATGGTGGCCTTCATCCGCGGGTCGTCCCCCGGCAGGAACCCGGTGCACGCCAGCATCAGGTTGCTGGCGTCCAGGTCCTCGCCGCCGAACGCCTGGGTGAACGCGCCCGCCTTCTCGCTCCAGCCGTTTTCCAGGATGGCGGCACGGATCTCCGCCCGCGCCGCGGTCCAGCCGGGGACCTTATCCGCGGCGCCGAGCCGCGGGGCCAGCGTGATGGCGCGGTCCAGCGCGACCCAGCACATCAGCTTGGAGTACAAGAAGTCGCGCGGCTCGCCCCTGATCTCCCAGATGCCCTGGTCCTTCTCCTTCCACCGGGCCGCGGCGGTGTCCGCGGCGGCGGCCAGGAACCGCCGCGTGACCGGGTCCAGCACGCCGAGCTGCTCGACCAGCCGCTCGGCCGCGCCGAGCAGTTCGCCGTACACGTCCAGCTGCCGCTGGGTCCAGGCGCCGTTGCCGACCCGGACCGGGCGGCTGTCCCGCCACCCGGCCAGGTGCGGCAGTTCCCGCTCGGACAGGTCGCGCTCACCGCCGATGCCGAACATGATCTGCAGGTCCACACCCCGCTGCAGCTGGGATGCCGCGGCGTCGGCCAGGAAACCGAAGAACTTGTTCGCCTCGTCCGGGCACGCCGCCACCCACAGCGCCTCCATGGTCAGGCTGGCGTCGCGGACCCAGGTGTAGCGGTAATCCCAGTTCCGCTCCCCGCCGACCGTCTCGGGCAGCGAGGTGGTGGGCGCGGCGACGATGGCGCCGGTCGGCGCGAACGTCAGCGCCTGCAGCACCCGCCCCGAATGGTGGACCAGGTCCCGCCACGGGCCCTCATAGGTCTGGTGAATCGCCGACCAGGATCGCCACCCCTCCAGCGTGTCCGACAGCCTGACGGCGACCTGACCCGGATCCCAGGCGGCCAGCGGCGGATCGGCCAGCTGCGCGTGCTGCAGCGCGAACGTCACCGCGTCGCCCGCGGTCAGGTGCAGCCGGGCGGTGGCGGTGGCCCCCTCGATCTCGAAACCGGCCGGCCCGGAAAGGAACAGCCGTCCGGCGCCGCCCCGGGCGGCCAGCCCGCCGGGAACTTCCTCGAGGATCGGGTGGATGAGGCCGAATTCGGGGCGCGGGGCGTAGCTGACCTCCATGTCCACCTCCCCGTCGGTGCAGGTCAGCTGGCGCAGCAGCACCCCCGGGGATTCGGCGCCAAGGTCGTGACCCCGCTCGTTGCGGCCGATCGCCATCGCGTCGGTCAGCACCGCGGTCCCGGCGGTGGTCCGGAAGGTGGTCTCCAGCGCCATGGTCTGGTCGACATAGCGGCGGCGGGCCTCGAATTCGCCCGCGGGCCGGATCGCGAAGTGCCCGCCGGCCGGGTCGAGGATACGGGCGAACACGGCGGGCGCGTCGAACCGCGGGAAGCAGAGCCAGTCCACCGACCCGGCCCGGCTCACCAGGGCCGCCGTCCGGCAGTCCGACAGCAGCGCATAGTCGCCAATCGGCAGGCCATCCATCGCGTTCATCGCGGGTTTCCTTTCGCTGAGGGTTAACGGCCGTAGGCCTCGAGCAGGTGCAGCCACACTTCGCTGAGCGTCGGGAACGACGGCACGGCATGCTGCAGCTGGTCCACGGTCATGCCGCCGCAGATGGCGACGGTGGCCGAGTGCAGCAGCTCCTGGATCCCCGGGCCGGTGAAGGTGGCGCCGACGATGGTCCGGCGGCGGTCGTCGATGACCAGCTGGCTGGTGCCATGGATGCCATTGCCCTGGGTATACGCGCCGGGGACCTCCCCCGTCGGGGTGCTGACCACGGTGACCCGCAGCCCGTCCGCGCGGGCCTGCGCGGCGGTGCGGCCGACGGCGCACACCTGCGGGTCGGTGAACGTCACCCGGGGCACCACGTCCGATGCGGCGACGTCGGCGCCCAGAATGGCCGCTGCCGCGATGCGGCCATGGTACTTGCCCATGTGGGTGAGCGGGGCCATCCCGTTGCAGTCACCGATGGCATACAGCCACCCGCCGGGAATGCCGACGGCCCGCAGCGCCCGGTCCACCGGGACGGGCCGCCCGGGCTCGAGCCCGACGCGCTCTAGGCCGAGATCGCCGGTGGCGGGCCTGCGGCCCACCGCGACCAGGATCTCGTCGCCGGCGAACTCCCGCCCATCGGACAGCGAAGCCACCACCGGGCCGTCGCTGCCCACCCGCCGGGCCGCGGTCATCCGGACGCCGGTGACCACGGTGATGCCCTCGGCCTCGAACGCGGCGCGCAGCTCCTCGCCCGCGAACGGCTCCTCGCGCGCGAGGAGCCGTTCGGCGCCTTCGAGCACCACCACCTGTTCCGACCCCAGCCGCCGGAACGCCTGGGCCATCTCGACCCCGACGGCGCCGCCGCCCAGCACCAGCAGCCGCAAGGGCACCTCCTTGGCGCTGGTCGCCGCCCGGTTGTCCCACGGGCGGGCCTCGGCCAGGCCGGGAACGGGCGGCATCACTGGGCTGCTGCCGGTGGCCAGTACCACCGCGCGGTCCGCCCGCAGCCGCCGCACGGCGCCGTCAGCGGTATTGACCTCTACCGTCTGCTCCCCGGCCAGCCGCCCGGTCCCGCGGATCAGCGTGATGCCGTTGCTGTCCAGCCAGGCGGCCTGCCCGTCGTCGCGCCAGCCCGAGGTCATGTAGTCGCGCTGGGCGAACGCGGCCGCCGCGTCCAGCGGTCCGGTCACGGCCTCGGCGGCGCCCGGCGCCCGCCGGGCCGCGGCCAGCACGTCGCCGGGACGCAGCAGCGTCTTGGACGGGATGCACCCCCAGTAGGAGCACTCCCCGCCGGCCAGTTCCCGTTCCACGATGGCCACCCGCAGGCCGGCGTCGGCCAGCCGCCCGGCCGCGTGCTCGCCGGCCGGGCCGGCCCCGATCACCAGCACGTCATATGTGTCGGCCATGAGGTGATCCCTCCTGTGCGTCACGTTCGTTGTCAATCCCCCGTTGCCAGGGAGTCTCGGCAACCCGGCATCTGTTACACCGCGGCGGCGTAACGGCGGGCGCCGCCGCTGAGACCATGGGGCATCAGGGCCCGCTCCGCGGGACCCGCTCACCGGAGGTGTGATCATGCGGCAGCTCCTGCCGGTTCCCTGTGACCCTGTCGACCCGGCCGTGCTGTACGGCGATCTGCCGCTGGCCGGGACGCGCCCGGCCGTGCGGCTCAACATGATCGCCAGCATCGACGGCGCCACCGCGGTAGCCGGCCTGTCCGGAGGCCTTGGCGGCCCCGCCGACCAGGCGCTGTTCGCGGTGCTGCGCTCGCACGCCGATGTCGTGCTGGTCGCGGCCGGAACCGTCCGCGCGGAGCGCTACGGGCCGTCGAAGGTGCCCGTGGCGGTTATCTCACGTTCCTGCCGGCTCGACTGGGACTCGCCCTTCTTCACCGCGGCGATCGCGCCGCCGATCGTGATCACCGTGGCCGAAGCCCCGGCGCCCGAGCGCGCGAAGGCCGCAAGCCTGGCTGACGTGATCATCGCCGGGGAACAGGACGTGGACCTGGCGGCCGCGCTCACCGCGCTGTCCGAACGGGGATATGCCCGGGTGCTCGCCGAGGGCGGCCCGAGCCTGAACGGACAGCTCGCGGCGGCCGGCCTGCTGGATGAGCTGTGCCTGACCGTCTCACCGCTGCTCGCCGGGGGCGAGGCCAAGCGGATTCTGGCCGGGCCAGCCCTGGCGGGCGGGCCAGCCCTGGCGGGCGGGCCGGGGTGGCGGCTCCACTCGCTGTGCGAGCAGGACGGCTTCCTGTTCCTGCGCTACCGCCCGCGGTAAACAGCGGAGCGGGCGGCGCTCCGGCGCCGCCCGCTCCGCTGCCGCGTGAGGCTTATTCCGAGGACCAGGTGGTCTCGAACGAGGGGTACAGGGTGAGGCCGCCGTCGATGAACAGCGTCTGGCCGGTGATGTAGGCGGCCTCGTCCGAGCACAGGAACGCCGCCGCCGCCGCCATTTCCTCCGAGCCGCCCGCCCGCCGCATCGGGATGTGCGCTTCCACCATGGCCCGCTTGACCGGGTCGTCGATCCAGGACCGGTTGATCGGGGTGACGGTCGCGCCCGGGCCGATGCTGTTGACCCGGATGCCGCGCGCGGCGTACTCCAGCGCAAGTGACCGGGTGAGGTTCTGCATGCCGCCCTTGGACACCGAGTAGCCCAGGAACCGCGGCTTGGGGATCACCTGGTGCACGCTGGACACGTTGATGATCGCGCCCCCGTTCCCCTGGGCCAGGAAGCACCGCACGGCCCGGCGGGCGCATAGGAACGCGCCCCGCAGGTTCACGGCCAGGACCTTGTCGAAGTCGGCGGCGGACAGCTCGTGGGAGTCCTCGGCGACCTGGATGCCCGCGTTGTTCACCAGGATGTCCAGCCGTCCGTACTCGTCCATGACCTGGTCGAACATCTCGTTCACGGCCTGCTCGTCGGACACGTCCGCGGCCACCAGGATCGGCCGGCCGCCGGCCTCGGCCATCTTCTTCATACAGATCTCGACGCCGTGCTCGATGGCGTCCCGGGTCTCTTCGGCGCCTTCGGGGCGGCCCACGTAGTTGATGGCCACGTTGACGCCCTCCTCGCCGAGGCGGATGGCGATGGCCTGGCCGATCCCGGAGCTCCCGCCGGTGACGAGCGCGACCTTGTCCCGCAGTCCTTTCATGATGTCCTCCTGATTGGTGTGGCCGCGGCGCGGGTCCGATCCCGGGCGTCGCGGAAGAACGCCGCCGCTTCGGCCACGGTGCCGATCTGGCGGAAGGTGCGGGCGGCCCCGAACGGAGCGTTCCAGAACGCCGGGTCGCCCGGCGGCGGGCCGTCGTGCGGGCCCACGTACAGATACGGCTCGGGAATCTGGTCATCGCCGGGT
>Ga0306921_10004229_pt1 | contig 14694 bp, 10 predicted proteins | sample sta12Cox44000080_FD_203760 | JGI IMG/M metagenome (GOLD analysis project Ga0306921, IMG submission 203760) | Lab enrichment of tropical soil microbial communities from Luquillo Experimental Forest, Puerto Rico - statoxic.12C.oxic.44.000.080 (v2)... | ecosystem: Environmental > Terrestrial >...
TCCTGGCTGTTACCGAGCGGACGCTAGGCTGTCTGCATTACGTGGGGAGGCGCATGAGCATGACGTGGGGAGGCGCATGAGCGAGTTTCACAGCGTGCACGTGCCGCCAGCTGAGGTGCATGAGCGCCTCGCCGAGCATCTGCTGGTCGACGGGTACCGGCTGGTTCTCGACGCGGAGCGCAGTCACGGCAGCTGGCTGGTCGATGCCCGCGACGGCACGGAGTACCTCGACCTTTACACCCAATTCGCGTCCGCGCCGCTCGGCGCCAACCCGCCGGGCATCGTCGACGACCAAGGGTTCATGGCGCTGCTCGCCAAGGTGGCCGTCAGCAAGCCGGCCAACCCGGACATGTACACGACGCACCTCGCGGACTTCGTCGAAACCTTCGCCCGGGTGCTCGGCGACCCGGCGCTGCCGCACCTGTTCTTCGTGGAGGGCGGTGCCCTCGCGGTCGAGAATGCGCTGAAAACGGCCTTCGACTGGAAGAGCCGCCGCAACGAGGCAGCGGGCCGTTCCCGGAACCTCGGCACCAAGGTGATGCACCTGACCCGTGCGTTCCATGGCCGGTCCGGTTACACGATGTCGCTGACCAACACCGACCCGGCCAAGACCGACAGGTTCCCCGCCTTCGACTGGCCGCGCATCGACGTGCCTGCCGTCACCTTCCCGCTCGAGACGCACCGCGCCGCCGTCGAGGCCGCCGAGGAGCACACCCTGGCCCAGGCGCGCGCGGCGTTCGAGAGCAACCCGCACGACATCGCGTGCTTCATCGCCGAGCCGGTCCAGGCCGAGGGCGGCGACAACCATATGCGCCCCGAGTTCCTGCAGGCGATGCAGGCGCTGTGCCACACCTACGAGGCGCTGTTCGTGCTCGACGAGGTGCAGACCGGCGTAGGGACCACCGGCACGGCATGGGCTTACCAGCAGCTCGGCCTCGAGCCCGACGTCGTGGCGTTCGGCAAGAAGGTGCAGCTTGGCGGCATCATGGCGGGCCGCCGAGTCGACGAGGTCGCCGACAACGTGTTCCACGTATCCAGCCGGATCAACTCCACCTGGGGCGGCGGCCTGACCGACATGGTGCGCTCGCGCCGGATCCTGGAGATCATCGAGGCCGAGGGCCTGTTCGACCATGCGGCGAAGACAGGCGGCTACCTCCTCAATGAGCTGCAGGGCCTGGCCGACCGGCACGCCACGCTCGTCAGCAACGCCCGCGGGCGCGGCCTGATGTGCGCGATCGACCTGCGCGACACCAGCGTGCGCGACGACGTCATCACCAGGCTGCGCGGGATGCAGGTGCTGGTGCTGCCCTGTGGCGAGCGCACCATCCGGTTCCGTCCAGCCCTGAACGTCACGACGGACGAACTGAAAATTGGCGTGCGGGCTTTCGACGAGGTGCTCGGCCGGCTGGGCGCCGCCAGCAACGCATGACCGCCAGCAACGCATGGTCGCCAGCAACGCATGACCTGCCCGCAACGGATGAGATGAGGCCGTGATGAGCCGGAATATCACCTCGATCATTGCCGGATCCCCGGCAAGCGCGGCCGGCGTACCGTATGCATCCACCAATCCCGCCCGGACCAGCGAGGTTGTCGCCGACGTGTCGCCCGGGGATGCGGGCACGTTCGCCGCCGCCGCACAAGCGGCCCGGCGGGCGCAGCAGGCCTGGGCGGACGTGCCGGCGCCGGTGCGCGGCCGCGCGATCGCCCACATCGGCCGCGTGGTCGAGGCCAACGCTGAGTCGCTGGCCAGGCTGGTGACCCGGGAGATCGGCAAGCCGTACCCGGAGGCGCTCGGCGAGGTACGCGAGATCGTCGACACCTGCGACTTCTTCCTGGGCGAGGGACGCAGGCTCTACGGCCAGACGGTGCCGAGCGAGATGCCGGACAAGCAGCTGTTCACGTTCCGCAACCCGGTCGGCGTGGTGAGCGTCATCACCGCCGGCAACTTCCCGGTCGCCGTGCCGTCGTGGTATCTCATCCCTGCCCTGCTGTGCGGGAACACCGTGGTGTGGAAGCCGGCCGACTACTCCCCCGCCTGCGGCGCGGCCCTGTTCGACCTGCTCGTGCACGGCGGCGGGCTGCCCGACGGCGTCCTGAACCTGGTCCTCACCGGCGGCGAGGCAACGTTCGCCGGGCTGGAGCGGGCGCTGGCCGAGGGGTTGGTCGACAAGGTCGGCTTCACCGGGTCCAGCGCGGTCGGGTCCCGGATCGGCGAGCTTACCGGCCGGCACATGCAGTCGGCCTGCCTGGAACTTGGCGGCAAGAACCCGATGGTCGTGACGCCCAGCGCGGATCTCGACCTCGCGGTGGAGGCGGCGCTGTTCTCCGGGTTCGGCACCGCCGGGCAGCGGTGCACGTCGCTGGGAACCGTGATCGTGCACGAGAGCGCCCACGACGACTTCCTCGCGCGATTCGACAAGGCGACCCGGCAGGCCACCGTCGGCGACCCGTTCGGCGACGTGGTGTACGGCCCGATGCTGGATGAGAAGTTCGCCGAGCGGTTCGAGGACTACCTCGGGTGGATCCAGCCGCATCACAGCGTGCTGGGGTCCACCGCGACCGGCCGGATCACGGCCGCCAGCCCGCGGGAGGGTTTTAGCGGCGACCCGGACGCCGGGATCTTCTACCACCCCACGATCGTCGACGGGGTCCGCGAGGACGATGCGATCTTCCTCAACGAGACATTCGGCCCGATGGTTGGCGTCACGACCTACCGTGACCTGGGCGCGGCGATCCGGCTGGCCAACCTCCCTGGCTACGGACTGTCATCGTCGATCTACACGAACGACCCTGCCGAGGTCTTCGCGTTCCGCCGGGGCATCTCGGCCGGCATGGTGAGCATCAACAACTCCACCTCCGGCGCGGAAGCGCACCTGCCGTTCGGCGGCAACGGCAAGTCCGGCAACGGGTCGCGCCAGTCGGGCGTGTGGGTGCTCGACCAGTTCACCCGGTGGCAGTCGATGAACTGGGACTACTCCGGGCGGTTGCAGAAGGCTCAGATGGATGTCACCGAGCTGGCCCCCGACGAGTCGTTCCGGCTCGCCGACTGACCCCCGCGGCAGGATCCAGGCGGATGAGCGAGCACTCTCCCGAGGAAGCGCTCGACCACTTCTTCCTCAACAGGGCCAGGACGCTCGCCCCCGCCGCGTCTGCGCCCAGGGCTCAACCGGCCGACCCGGCCGCTCCGGTGCGGCCGGGCAGTCAGCTCACCGGCGGCCTGGCGCTGGCGCTGTTCGACGCCCAGCTCGGCAACCGCCACCTCGACCTCGCCGCGCGCTACCTGCGGGCCGCTGGCCACGGCTTCTACACGATCGGGTCGTCGGGGCATGAGGCCAACGCGGCGGTGGCGGCCGCCCTGCGCCCGACGGACCCGGCCTTGCTGCATTACCGCTCCGGCGCGTTCTACCTGGCGCGCGCCGCGCAGGTGCCCGGCGCCGACCCGCTGCGCGACGTCCTGCTCGGGCTGGTGGGGGCGGCCGACGAGCCGATCGCGGGCGGCAGGCACAAGGTTTTCGGCCACGCTGACCTCGCGGTGATCCCGCAGACCTCGACCATCGCCTCGCACCTGCCGCGCGCCGTCGGCGTCGCCTTTGCCATCGACCGCGCCCGCAAGCTCGGCGTGGCCTCGCGATGGCCGCGCGATGCCATCGCCGTGACCAGCTTCGGCGACGCCTCGGCCAACCACTCGACCGCGACCGGGGCCATCAACACCGCCTGCCAGGTCGCCTATCAGGGCCTGCCCATGCCGGTGCTGTTCGTCTGCGAGGACAACGGCATGGGCATCAGCGTCCGGACGCCAGCGGGCTGGATCGCGGCGGACTACTCCAACCGGCCGCCGATGCGGTACTTCTACGCCGACGGCACCGACCTCGCCGGCTGCTATGACGCCGCCCTCGCCGCCGCGGACTACGTGCGCACCAAGCGCGCGCCCGCGTTCCTGCACGTGAGCGTGGTGCGATTCATGGCGCACGCCGGTTCGGACGCCGAGGTGAGCTACCGCAGCGCTGGCGAGATCGCGGCGGACTACGAGCGCGACCCGCTGCTCGGCACCGCACGGCTGCTCGTCGGCGCCGGGCTGCTCACCCCGGCCGAGGTCGTGGATCGCTACGAGGCGATGCGCAGCCAAGTCCGCGCCGCCGCCGACGAGGCCATCACGCACAGGCATTTGTCCAGCAGTGAGGAGATCACGGCACCGCTCGCGCCGCGCCACCCCGATCAGGTCGCCCGGCGCGCGGCCCAGGCCGGCGATCCCAGGGCGCGCGCACAAGCCTTCGGCGACCGGCTGCCCGAGGCCGCGGGGCGCCTCACGCTGGCGGACAGCATCGACCGCGCCCTCGCCGACGCCCTGGCGTCCTACCCGCACCTGCTGGTCTTCGGCGAGGACGTCGGGCGCAAGGGCGGGGTCTACGGGGTCACCCGCGGTCTGGCCCGCCGGTTCGGCGCTGGCCGGGTCTTCGACACGCTGCTCGATGAGCAGTCGATCCTCGGACTCGGGCTCGGCGCCGGCGTCTCCGGGCTGCTTCCGGTGCCGGAGATCCAGTACCTTGCCTACCTGCACAACGCCGAAGACCAGCTCCGCGGCGAGGCGGCCAGCCTGCAGTTCTTCTCTTCCGGGCAATTCCGCAACCCCATGGTGGTCCGGGTGGCTGGCCTGGCTTACCAGAAGGGCTTCGGCGGGCATTTCCACAACGACAACGCGGTTGCCGTGCTGCGCGACATTCCCGGCCTGGTGGTCGCCGTTCCGGCCCGCGGTGACGACGCCGCGGCGATGCTGCGGACATGTCTGGCTGCCGCCGACGTCGACGGCTCGGTCTGCGTGTTCCTGGAGCCGATCGCCCTGTACCACACGCGCGACCTGTATGAGCCCGGCGACGGCGGCTGGCTGTCCCCGTACGGCGCGCCTGATCAATGGGCGGGCGCGCACGTGCCGATCGGCCGCGGCCGCACCTACGGCAACGGTTCGGACCTCACGCTCGTGACCTTCGGCAACGGGGTGCCGATGTCGCTGCGGGTGGCCAGGCGGCTGGCCGAGACCGGGATCGGCGCCCGCGTCCTGGACCTTCGGTGGCTGGCGCCACTGCCCGTTGAGGACCTGCTGCGCGAGGCCGACGCCACCGGGCGGGTCCTCGTCGTCGACGAAACCCGCCGCTCGGGCGGTGTCTCGGAGGCCGTGATCACCGCGCTGGCCGACGCGGGCTATGGCGGCCGGACCGGGCGGATCACCGCCATGGACAGCTTCATCCCGCTCGGCACCGCCGCCGCTCACGTACTGGTATCCGAGGCCGGCATCGAGAAGGCCGCCTCGGACCTGCTGGCGCGGGCGCCCTAGCCCGCCTGCTGGCGCGGGCGCCCAGGCCCGGCCGCGACACTGTCACCACGCGTGTCAGCACTCACCGATTCGCCAGAGCTGATTCCCGCACATCGGCCCGTTCGTATCGTGCACCACTTGGGCCACACAACTCCCAGGCCACCTCCGGATCGTCCCCGGGCGGGCGGTGATCCGGGTGCCATAACGGGACTCTTACCATCCTGACCAGGAGCAGACGACCCAGCGAGACCGTATCGTCGCAGACGGGCACGGAGGTATTGTCGGGAGAGGAACCCGGGGAAAGTGATCACTCGCGCCACTTGTACAAGGCGGCCTGGAGATTCGCCTGTTGCCTCGAAGTACCTGCCGGAAATAGACGCGGAGACGCAGTGACCCAGCCCCCTTCTGCCGAGGTCGTCCCTTCTGATGCCATGGCCGCTCAGCGCGCCGCCGACCCCGCGCTGGCGCTGCGGAACCGGCGGGCCGGGCGCCTGCTGATCATCCTGGTCGCCATTCCGGCGGTCTTGGCCCTGGCCCTCACCGGGCTGTGGGTCAGCGGCGCGACGCGCGGCGCCGGAGCCTATGGCCAGGTCGGGCAACTCGCGGCGCTGGGCCAGCAGGTCACCGGCTTGGCGCGGGCAATGGCGGACGAGCGGTCCGGCACGGCCACGTTCATCTCCGAAGGGCAGCCGACCGCCGGCCTTGCCGCCCTGCACCAGCAGTACGCGATCACCGATGCCCGGGCGGCCGAGGTTCGCCGGCTGGTCTCCCAGCTTGGCAACGGATACCCGGCCCAGACGCGAGCCAACGCGGCCCAGGTCCTGGCCAGCATCGGCAAGCTGCCCGGCCTGCGCAGACAGGCGATACAGAGCCAGGCTTCCCCGCTGGCCGCGGTAACCGGGTACTCCGCGGCGATTTCGGGCCTGCTTCCCATCAACGACGGCATCGCCGACCTGAGCGACAACCCCACGCTCATCACCACCGTGCGGGCACTCGGCTCGCTGTCCAGGATGCTCGATCATGCCTCGCAGCAGCAGGCCATCCTCGCTGTGGCGCTTGCCGGGGGCCGATTCGGGCCGGGGGCGCTCACCGCGCTGACCACCGCGCAGGCCCAGGAGGCCAGTGACCAGGCCTTGTTCGGCACCTCGGCGACCCCGGAGGAGAGCCGGGCACTGACCGCGACATTGGCCAGCCCGAAGGCCCGGCAGGCGCAGGCGGTCGAGGAGCAGGCCATCGCGGCTGGCAATGGCGCGCTGGCCCTCGGCCCGCGGGCCAGCCAGCAGTGGTCGGCCGGGATGTCCGACACGATCGGCTGGATGGGTCATGCCCAGCAGCAGCTGGCGGAATGGGTCACCGCCGACGCCCGGTCCCAGCAGCACAGCGGGACGCGGTCCGCGATCGTTACCGGCGCCGCCGCCCTTGGCGTCCTTGCTCTCATCCTGCTGGGTACCATCTTCGCCGCAAGGTCCTGGGTCCGCCGACGGAGACTGCTTGAACCAGCGGCCCTGGAAAGCCCCCAGGCACCCCTGGCCATCACCGCCGGCGACGTATCCGCCGGCTTCTCCCTGCGCAGCCATTCGCTGCTGGAACAGCTGCTCCGCCAGATCGACAGCATGGAACTCAGCGAGGACGACCCCGAACGGCTGGCCAAGCTGTTCGAGATGGACCATCTGGCCACCCGGATCTGGCGCAACTCAGACAGCGCGCTCGTCCTGGGCGGCCATGAGCCGCCGCGCCCGGCCGGGCCGCTCGCCCTGGTGGACGTGCTGCGCGCCGCAGCGTCCGAGATAGAGGACTACGGCAGGGTCATTCTGGAGGTCCAGCAAGGTGTCTATCTCAGCGGGAGCGCTGCGACCGACACCGTGCACCTGCTCGCCGAACTGCTGGAGAACGCCACCACGTTTTCTCCCGAGACGACCCAGGTTCTCGTGTCCGGGCATGCGATGGTCGGTGGCGGCTCGCTCGTCACCATCACCGACGGCGGACCGGGGATGTCCGAGGAGGAACTGGCGCTGTTCAACTGGCAGCTGGACAACCCCGCCCCCGCGGACACGGCGGTAGCCCGGCGCATGGGCTTGTTCGCCGTCGCGCTCCTGGCGGCACGGCACGGCATCACGGTGACCCTGGGCAGGCCGCTGGACGGCGGTACCACGGCCGAGGTATACCTTCCTGCCGCGCTGATCTCGCTGGGCAACGTGCACGGCAGCTGGCAGGGACGGGCCGACGAGGCCTCCTTGACCAGGGCCAGCGACGAAGCCGACGGCAGGGTTATGGAACTGCCTGTCCGGTTCGCCTCCGGACCGGAGACTCCCCCCGCCCTGGAGACCGACGAACAGGATGCCGGCGAACCCGAGGCCGGCGAACTCGAGGGCGTCCCGGCGATGGCGGCCGCGCCGGTGCCATCACCGGTCCCGGAAACCTCCACCGCCGTGATCGAACCCGATCCGGTGGACGCCGACCTGGGTGACGGCCCGCCCATCTTCGAGTCCATCCGATCCGGCTACCTCCATGCCTTCGGCTCCGACCTGCCCCGGGCCAGCGAGCAACAGGCCGACGGGCCACCGGCGGAACAGCCTGCCGGGCCACCGGCGTCCTGGGGCGAGGGCAACGGTCACGCCCGGCCTCCGGTGGCGGGTCCCCCGCCCTTCCCCGGGCTGCCGCAGCGCATTCCGGATTCCGGCCAGGTTCGGGGCGCGGCGGTTGACCAGGAGACCCAGGAGGCTCCGGCGGCCGAATCGGCGGAGACCGCGCGCGACAAGCTGGCAGGCTTCCAGCGCGGCTCCCGCCGGGCGCGGGCGACGGCCGAGATGAACCGCAGCGCGCCGCCGGGACAGGATGCCTGAGGGCGAAGCACGCGATCCGGCCCTGGACCCCCAGGACCCTGACCGGGTCCTCACAGATTTCGTCGAGCGCGTCCCCGGCGTCCTGCGGGCCTCCGTGGTGGCCTCGGACGGCGTCTTACTGGCGGCGTCCGACCGGACAAATCCCGATCAGCTCGAGCAACTGTCCGCGCTAACCGCCGGCCTGATCGGCCTGGCCGGTGCGGCGGCCCGGACGTTCGACGGCGGCGCTGTCACCCAAGCCCTGGTAACCATGGCACGCAGCACGCTCGTGATCATGGCGATCGATCAAGGATCAAGCCTCGCCGTGCTCGCCACCGCCACTGCCGACCTCGACACGGTCGCGTACGAGATGACGATGCTGGTGGAGGGGGCTGGCGGCATGTTCGCCCCGCCCGATCGTTAGGGGGGTGCCTTATCGATCTGCGCCGCCGCGAGCGGGCGCACGGCCGGCTGGACATCTGTAAGACATGCTCTACGCCGGCCGTGGCCAGGGTGTCAGCGGTCGCGCATGACCTTTCTCCGATAGGCAATGCCCCCGGCACCGGCCAAGATCGCCAGTACGCCGAGGTAGAACAGCAGGACGTGCTGGAACCCGGCCGTCCCACCGCCGCCCGTACCCGGTGCCTCGGCGGGGATGGAGGTATCCGACGGGGTGGGCGTCGGCGTGGGCGTGGGCGTCTCCGTCGGCGTGGGCGTGGGCGTGGGTGTCTCCGTCGGTGTGGGCGTGGGCGTGGGCGTCTCCGTAGGCGTGGGTGTCGGCGTCGGCGTCTCCGTAGGCGTGGCTGTCGGCGTAGGGGTCTCCGTGGGCGTGGGGGTCTCCGTCGGCGTAGGGGTCTCCGTCGGCGTAGGCGTCGGCGTGGGCGTGCCGGTTGCGAACGGAGGCGGTGTCGTCGGTGTCGAGCTTGATGAGCAGGCCGAGACTGACGCAAGAGCGAATATCGCCAGGGCGGCGCAGCCGAGGACGGTCCTTGAAAGGCGCCGCCGGCCATAAAAGAGAGACCAGCGGGCACTAAAGACACGTAATGGTTTGCTCATCACTGTGATATCAGGCTACGCGAGAAGATCACTTCGAGGAAGGCAAGGAGACCGCATTGAGGGGCGCGGAGCGGCGGCGCATAGCCGGGTTCCGCGTGGTCATGTCCTGGCCGGAGGGCAGGTTCGCTCCCTCATCCCCCAGGCCTCCCAAGCCCCCCAGGCCTCCTAGGCCCCCTAAGCCTGGAGGCCTGCGTTCCCGTGTTGCCGGAGTGGCCGGTGCCCTTCTCATCGTGGGCGGGGCCGCCGCTGTCGGCGCCGCGGTCGCTGCCCAGCAGCATGCGCCGCAGCCCTCTCTGGCGGCGGCGGGCGCCACCGGGCCCGCGGGCAAGGCGTGGTGGCTGTCGCTGCGGCACTCACCGCCGGTCTCCATCGAGATCCCGGCCATAGGCGTGCACTCGGTACTCCTGCGCCTTGGCGTCAAGCCCGACGGCACCATGCAGGTACCGCCACTGCAACGGCCCAGCCTGGCGGCCTGGTACAAGTACTCGGTCACCCCCGGCCAGATCGGCACGTCGGTCATTGAGGGTCATGTCGACACCAAACAGGGCCCTGCCGTCTTCTACCGGCTGGGGGCGCTGCGGCCCGGAGACCTCGTTAACGTGCGGCTCGCCGACGGGATCACCGCTGTTTTCCGCGTCACCGGCGTACGTCAGTACCTGAAATCCAAGTTCCCGGCGAAAACCGTGTACCGCGACGCGACCCGCTTCGCGGCTTTGCGCCTGATAACGTGCGGCGGCGCCTTCAACTATGCGACCAGCCAGTACCTCAGCTCCACCGTCGTATTCGCGTTCCTCGTCACATCGCACCAGGCCGGCCATCACAAGGCCGCCACCTGACGGCCCCGGTCATTGAGTCACCTGCCGCTAAGTTGTGTAGCCACGGTGGTGACGGGCGTGACCATGAGCGGAGGCCGGACCGCATGGTGGAGAACCGAGGGGCCGACGAGGGCTTTCCCGATTCTCTGGATGCCGTCGCGGAAATGGTCGCCGAGTTCGGAGTCGGCAAGCGTCGGCTTCGGGAAGCGCTGGCGATACTGACCGAGCGGCGCCAGACCGTTGAGAGCTTGGTACGCGCCTCCGCCCTGCCCCGCAGGACAGTGGAGTCATTGCTGCGGGCCGCGGACCGTGACCTGGATAGCAATGCCGACGGGGCCTTGATCCGGGCGGACCGGGCCGCTGCCTACCGTGACCGGTTCGCGATCGGCCAACTGCGCCGAAGCCAGGTTACGGATCCGCTCGAGACGCAACTAGCCGCACGCCGGGCGCTGATCGCGCAAATCGATGCCGACATCACAGCCGCACCGGCGGCACGAGATGCCATGGACCATGTCGCGGCGACAGCCGAGACGGTGGTGCGGCGGGCGCTGTGGCTGAACGCCACGTTCGACCTTGCTGGTTCGCGCCTGCTCTGCATCGGTGATCACGACCTGTCGTCGCTGGCGATCAGCGCCCTCGTCCCAGAGCTTGCGGTGACCGTGCTGGATGTGGACGAACAACTGCTCGAGTTCATCGGGAGCCGGGCCGCGCGGCGCGGATACAGCATTCAGTGCTGGTACGCCGACTTCCGGTTCGGCATCCCCGGCATCGCGGCCGAGTCGGCGGACCTCGTGCTCACCGACCCGCCGTACACGCCCGAAGGAGTGCAGTTGTTCCTTGGCCGGGGCGCGCAAGGGTTGCGGGATCGCACGCACGGGCGGCTGGTGATGGCCTACGGGTTCAGCCCGCTGCACCCGGCGCTGGGCCTCAAGGTGCAACGTGCTGTGCAGGAGCTGGATCTCGTAGCCGAGGCGATCTTGCCGGCCTTCAACCGCTATCACGGCGCGCAGGCCGTGGGCAGTGCGAGCGATCTGTACCTGCTGCGCCCGACCGCGCGTACCTTCCGGATCCTCGGCAAGAAGCTCGCCAGCGTGGCGGTGAACATTTACACCCACGGCGGCCAATCTCTGGAGGGCGGGCCGGGCACGCTTGATCCCGGTGTGGCCGGGGCTGTTATCCGCATTGCGGCCGGAGCGGAAGATGGAACGCTCCTTCTCGCTGGCGCGGGCTGGCCAACGGTGCCGGACGGAGCATCGGCCAGCGACCTGGCGTCGCTGTTCGGGTCGGGCGTGCCCGCACCGGCTGGCCGTGAGCGCCCGCTCCGGGTGGCCGTGAACCTTGCCGACGATCCCGGTCCGTGGCTGCTGCGGGTGTTGCTGGCGGTGAACGCGGACCGCTTGGCGGTGCTCGTCCCCAACAACCATCCGGATCTGGCGAGTCAGGAGCCGCAGCGCGCGCTGACCTCGCTGGCCGCACCGAAGTACTCGCTGCGGCTGCGCCGCAGCACCCCCGCGCCCCATTACGCCGTGGTTGAAGCCACCGCGGTCACGTCCGGGCCTGCGGCAAGGACGGTGGCGCACGATCTTCTCTGCCGAGCGCATGGCAAGGTCGGCAATGTGTGGCGGGAAGCACTGATCCGGCACCACGCCGAACGGCCGGGCGAGCCCCTGACCAGAAATGAAGCACGTTCGCTGATCGCCGGCACCGCCACCGAGCCGGCGTGGCTGGATGCGCGGTTGATCGACCTGCCGAGGCATGCGATCCGGACCCTGCTCAGTGAAGCCGAGGCGTCCGTGGAGGCGCTGGCCTGAACGCTCCTGGGTTTAGCGCGACACACTTTCAGCTGGACCGTATACCCCGGGGCCCGAACCGGGCATGTCATGATCGGGAAGGCGGAAGGGAGCACCGTGAAGTACGAGATCGTCGCCGAGGCTTACCGCGATCTGGAGCAAACCAGCGCCCGGCTCGCGCTGATCGACCGTCTTGCCGCGCTGGTCGAAGCGACGCCGGCAGAGTTGCTGCCCACGGTCTGCTACCTGTGCGAGGGCCTGATCGCGCCGGAATTCGCCGGGGTGGACCTCGGCTTGGCCGAGAAGCTCGCGATCCGCGCGGTCGCCACCGCGACCGGCACCGGCCCCCAGGAGGCGGCGGCCAACGTGCGGACGGTGGGCGACCTTGGCCTGGCCGCCGAGCAGTTGCTGACCGTCACCGCCGCGGACCGGATGCCTAGCCTGCTGGTCACCACCGTGGTGGATACCTTGCACCAGATTGCCGCGGCGGAGGGGCAGGGGTCACAGGGCCGCAAGCTGGACCTGCTGGCAGGCCTGCTTGCCCAGGCAACCCCGCTAGAGGCCCGGTACCTGCTGCGGCTGGTCACCGGAAACCTGCGGCTCGGGATCGGCACGCCCACCATTCTCGACGCGCTCGCGCAGGTGTATATCGGCAACCGGGCGTCCCGCCCGGTTCTGGAACGCGCCTACAACATCTGCTGCGACCTGGGCAAGGTTGCCGCCGCGCTGGCCGGTGGCGGGCTGGAAGCGGTTGAGCAGATCCAGGTCCAGCCGGGGAACCCGGTACGGGCCATGCTCGCCCAGCGGCTGTCCGACGCCACGGAGATCCTGGGCAAGCTGGGCGGAGAGTGCGCGGCCGAGTACAAGTACGACGGTGTCCGGGTGCAGGCACATCGGACCGCCAGCGGCGAAATCGAGTTGTTCACTCGCCGTCTGGAACGGATCAGCACACAGTTCCCCGACGTCGTAGAACTCCTCGCAACGGGCCTTGGCCCGGCTGAGGCGATCATCGAGGGGGAAGTCGTCGCCTTTGACCCAGCCGCAGGAGAACTGCACCCGTTCGGCGAGGTCATGACCCGCCGGCGCAAGCACGGCATCGCCGAGGCTGTGCAGGACGTTCCGGTGGGCTTGTTCTGCTTCGAGTTGCTTTTCGCCGACGGCGAGGACCTCACCCGGCTGCCCTATCCGCAACGACGGGCAAGGCTGGCCGAGGCGATCACCACCTCGTCCCAGCTGCGGCTCACCACAGCCACCGAGGTCGCCGATTCGGCCGCCCTGGACGCCACGTTCGAGCGGGCGATCACCGATGGCTGCGAGGGGCTGATGTGCAAGTCGGTCAGCCCGGATGCGATCTACCAGGCTGGCTCGCGCGGCTGGCTGTGGATCAAGCTCAAGCGGGACTACCGCACCGAGCTCGCCGACACCGTCGACCTGGTCGTCGTCGGCGCGTTCGCCGGGCGTGGCCGCCGTGCCGGTGTCTACGGTGCGCTGCTGCTGGCTGCCTACGACGCCGACGCCGACGTCTTCCGCACGGTGACCAAGTGCGGCACCGGGTTCTCCGACGCCGAACTGGCCGAGTTGCCCGCCCGGCTGGCACCGCTGGCCCACCCGGACAGGCCCGCCCGGGTCGATGCACATCAGCAGCCCGACGTGTGGTTCGAGCCCGGGCTTGTGATGGAGATCCTCAGCGCCGAGCTAACCCTGTCCCCGACCTACACCGCCGGCTGGGGACAGATCAAGGAAGACGCCGGGCTTGCGATGCGGTTCCCGCGGTTCACCGGACGGTGGCGCGACGACAAGTCCGCCGAGGACGCCACCACCACCAGCGAGCTGATCGACCTCTACCGCACCGCACAGCGGAAACCAGCCAGCACCTGAGCGCACAGCCGGGCTGACCGACACGCACTCACCTGGCGCATTGCCGAGGCTGATTGATGTGCCGCGGCGCCAGGCATACAAGGGGCTGCAGGTCCCTTGCCGCTGCAGCGGCCAGCGAGAAGACTCCTCAGCATGACCGTGGAGCGGACCAACCCGCCGCTGATGGCGCAGGAACAGCAGATGCTGAACGCTTTCCTTGACTTTTACCGGGACACGCTGGCACTCAAATGCGACGGACTGACCGGTGACCAGTTGCGAGAGCGAGCGGTACCACCCTCCAGCATGTCGCTGCTCGGCCTGGTCCGGCACATGGCCGAAGGCGAACACCAGTGGTTCACCCTGGTGCTCGGGGGCGAGCAGGAGGAGCAGGCGCCCTATCCCTACTACACCGACGACAATCCGGACGCCGACTTCGACGACGCCGACGGCGCCGACGTTGCGGAGGCGTTCGAGACCTGGCGAGCCGAATGCGCCGATGCACAGGCCCGGGTCGCGGCTGCCCCATCCCTGGATGCCACCGGCATCCAGGACGGCAAGGAGTTCTCGCTACGCTGGATCATGATCCACATGATCGAGGAGTACGCGCGGCACTGCGGCCACGCAGACCTGCTCCGGGAGCGGATCGACGGCGCGGTAGGAGCCTGAGCAGAGCAGGGAAAGGAGGCGGCGGCACCGCCATAGTCGGCTTCACCGGGACCTTCGCTAGCAATGACACTGCACCGTCGGCGTTCACACTGAACGGCATCCCCTGTCACTGAGCACGCTGACCGGCTGGCGCCCCAAGCGGCGCAACGGCCAGCATGCGGTACGAGCCCCGGGGCCGGCCAACGCGTTACCCGCGCATGGCTAGCGGGGCTGGTAATGCGAGGGCTCCGGCATGGGGATGTTTCTCCGCTGGGAGATCCAGTAGCTGCGCTCGCGGAGCGGGCGGATTGCGATCTGGAACCAGTCGTTGCCCGCCATCCCGGCGGCCTGCTGCCACGAGCCGTCCGAGTCTGCGGCCGGCTGAATGGGCCACGCGGCAA
>Ga0306921_10004230_pt1 | contig 14694 bp, 12 predicted proteins | sample sta12Cox44000080_FD_203760 | JGI IMG/M metagenome (GOLD analysis project Ga0306921, IMG submission 203760) | Lab enrichment of tropical soil microbial communities from Luquillo Experimental Forest, Puerto Rico - statoxic.12C.oxic.44.000.080 (v2)... | ecosystem: Environmental > Terrestrial >...
CGGGCAGGAGGTCCACATACCCAAAACCCATCAAATGGTTTCCTGGATTCTGAGCGCCATGCTAGCGTTTGTGATGCCGGCGCTAGATGGCTTCAGTAATTCTGCTGGACAGCAGCAGCCACAAACAACATCGAGCACGGCCAGCGCGCAAGCACCGGCTAGCACCTACGCGAAGCCGTCTCCCGACGAACTCTATCAGCTCGTCGCGCCGATAGCATTATTCCCCGATAACCTAGTCGCGCAAGTGCTTGCCGCTTCGACGTATCCCGACCAGATCTCAAGCGCGCATGACTGGTTGAAGCAGAACGCAAACCTCAAGGGCAACGATTTGATGCAAGCCGTCAACAAACAGCCGTGGGACGTCAGTGTCAAGGGCCTCACGCAATTTCCCGATGTGCTGAATCAAATGGCCTCCAATCTCTCCTGGACCTCTGCTCTTGGCGACGCCTATTTCAACATTCCCCAGGATGTGATGAACGCCGTGCAGGTTATGCGGCAACGCGCCGAGCAGGCGGGGAACTTGAAATCCAATGCCCAGCAAAAAGTAACCACAGAATCGGCGGCCGCGCCTCAGCCGCAGACTTCCACTTCTCAACAACCAACGGTGGTGCAGGCACCGCCACAAACGATCGTCATTCAGCCCGCCCAGCCACAGGTCGTCTACGTCCCGTCCTACAATCCGACTGTGGTGTACGGAACACCGGTTGCAGTTTATCCGGGATACGTTGTCCCTCCCCCGCCATCGACAGGGGCGCTTGTGGCTACGGGCCTGATCTCCTTCGGCGTAGGCATGGCGGTTGGCGCAGCGATGAGCGGCGGTTGTTGCGGATGGGGATGGAATTCCTGGGGGTGCGGGTGGCACAACTCAACGGTTGTTTACAATCGAAATGTTTACGTCTCCAATTCCAACACGTTCGTCAACCGGAATAACTATTACAACCGGAATGTCAACAACGTGAACAACGTAAACCGGAACAACATCAACACGAACAACATAAACCGCAACAACATAAACAACAACAACTATCGCGCCAACAATTTTAACAACACCACTCACAACTCAAGTTTCACTACTCCCAACTTCGGCACACAGCACAATCAGGCCCAATTCAGTAATACCAATTACGGCGCGCAGAATCGCCAGCAGGTGGGTCAGGCACAAAATCGCCCGCAAATGAATCAACAGAATCGTTCACAAATGGCGCAAAACCAAAGCCGCTCGAATTTCAATCAGGCACAGCGCGGCTACGGCCAGCAGCAACGCAACACCAATTCTAGTGCCCTTAGTAATTACAGCCAGGGCGGAAATGCCAGGGTGAACAGTGCGCGCGGCCAGCAGAGCTTCAGCGGCGGGCGGTCTGGCGGAGGCCGTCGTCGATAGCCTTGCGCCACACTACGGGATAGGAGCTACACGATATGAGAGCATCCATGCGAATAGCTACGATCACAAAGTTCCTGTCACTTTCACGGATGCCTGTTGCGGTTGCGGCGTATGTGCTCGTAGCTTTGGGTTCGCTGGCAAGTCTTCCGGCCGCACATGCACAGCAGTCGAATGAAAAGACCTTCGCTACTCCCGGTGATGCCGCGCTGGCGCTTTATACGGCTGTGAAAGATAAGGGCCAAGAGGCCGTGTCTGCGATTTTTGGCACAAACTCGGGCGACATACTGCACTCCGGGGATGAAGTCGAGGACAAGAAAGCGGCGCAGAACTTTCTTCGGCGCTACGACCAGATGCATCGGGTGGTCATCGAGCCCGATGGCACAGCCACACTCTACATTGGCGCGGAGAATTGGCCGTTTCCCATTTCGATTGTCAAGACCTCGTCCGGTGCCTGGTATTTCGATACGGAAAGCGGAAAGCAGGAGATTTTGTACCGTCGCATCGGAGCCAACGAGAACGACGCCATCGAAATTTGCTACGGGCTGGTGCAGGCGCAACGCGAATACGCGTCCGCCATGCGCAGTGGCGAGTCTTCAAAACATTACGCAATGAAATTCATTAGCGACGAAGGTAAAGAGAACGGTCTCTACTGGAAGACATCGGGTGGAGAGCCGCCCAGTCCCATTGGTCCTCTAGTCGCAGATGCAGCATCCGAGGGCTACACGAACAAAACCGCTCCCTTTCACGGTTATTATTTTCGCATTCTTACGAAGCAAGGAGCGTCTAGCAAAGGCGGGGCGAAGGACTACGCCGTGAACGGCACGCTCGTCCGCGGATTTGCCTTTGTCGCATATCCCGCACAGTACAAGAATTCGGGTGTTATGACCTTTATCGTGAATCAGAATGCTGTCGTCTACCAGAAAGACCTCGGCCAAGAAACCCAATCGATTGCGTCCGTTATGACCGAGTATAATCCAGACGATACTTGGGATCCGGTCGATTAATAGTCGAAATGCCTATCCCACCTAAACTCCGATGCGGCGAAGAACCGCAGGCGGAAGCGTGAAGAGGTGGACGCAGCTAGCGTTGGAATTGTCGAATTCCCATCCCCCGCCGTTCGGTGAGCAGTTGCAACAAGCCGTCGTCACGTTTTGGACCCAAGCCAGCCCGAAATCCGCGTCCTGAACGAAACTAAGATCGAGTGCGCGAAATTGCAGTAGATTCTTGAACATTTGCACACCAAGTTTGCTAGGAGCTAGGTGGGAAGTAGAAACAGGGGGCTAGGAGCTCAAAAGGCCTTCGAGCCCCGCCTTATCGTTAATAATGATAGTCGAACCTCTTACCTGCAATAGCTGTTTTCTCTTGAAATCGCCAAACACTCGCGTCACGGTCTCTCGCGAGGTCCCAATCATTTGGGCGATCTCTTCGTGTGTGAGGGTGAGTGTGAGCTTCGCCTCGCCCTTTGCCTTGTCATGGTTTGCTAAGAGATCCAGCAAAAAGCGGGCTAACTTCTCGCTCACGGAATGAGAGAGCCCAATGGTTCTCATTTCCGCAATTGCGGAATGATAGGTTTCACCTAACTGCTGCGCCACACGCAACGCAGCCTCCCCATACTCTCGTAGAAAGAGTAAAAACTCCTGCCGAGAAATGAAATTCGCCTGAGTAGGTTCGATTACATCTGCCGTAAGCTCATAGGGTTTCCCTGTGACAGTGGCGGGCAAACCAAGCACCTCTCCCGGTTCCGAGATTCTAAGAATTAGAGTTTTCCCATCAGCCGATGATGTCGAAAGTTTGACCCGCCCAGTGCACAAAATGAAGACTCCACGTGGCGCCTGGCCTTCGACAAAGAGGGTCGCTCCTTTTGGGTAGGAAGAAGCAGAGGCGATCGCCGCGAGGCGATCCACGGCCGCCGGAGGAAGGTTGCAAAAGAGGCGATCCTCACGGTAAGGGCAAGTCAGACAGCTTTCAATAATTTCTAAACCATATGGGGCGCGCATAAGTTCACTGCCCCGGAGTATACCTTTATCCCTGCGCGACACAAAACGAAACCCACTTGGCATACGCAGCCCTCCAATAGAGGGGAATTCCTTCCAGTTTTTTACTGGAGCTCGAAAGTCGCTGACAGTGATGGTCGTCACTCTATGCGGTGATATAGGGCACAGCAAGTCCTTGCGCGCAAAGCCCATATTTTGCATGGAGTAGGGCTGCAAAGATGGAAGGAGGAAAAAATGGAAGCTCACCATAAATATCGAATCAAGGCATTCGCCGCGGGCGGGCGCAATGGCGTCGTCCACGCGGAAGGAGTCCTGTCTTGTATATCTTTCAGCGCCCCACCGGAATTCTTGGGGGAACCAGGGCGCTGGACGCCGGAACACTTCCTCGTCGCCGCTGTGGCAAGCTGTTTTGTCAGTACCTTCTCCAGTATTGCGGAGAAGTCCCACCTGGAGTTTGCGGCCTTCAACCTGGACGCGGAAGGCCTGCTCGACAACGAGGATGACATCTGGCGTTTTACGGAAATCAAACTTCAGCCCGTCGTGACCGTCTTGAAAAAAGAAGATCGTGATTGGGCAATCCGTCTGCTTGAGAAGGCCGAAAAATCGTGCCTCATCGCACGGTCGCTTAAATTGAAAGTCGTCCTCCTGCCTACCGTGAAGATTGAGGCAGAATCATACGCGTCGGCAAGAGTTTGACACTGCCTCCAATTGCGAGCGGATTCCTCTTCGAGATCCATAGGATGCATGACTCCTTATGATTGCTACCGAATGACCTGCAAGGGAATGTGTCACTAGACCGGATGTAGCATGAGCAGCAAGAAGTAATGAGTCGGGTAAGGGGACATCTTCATCTTCGTATTGGAACCTGCTTGTCCCGTAAGCTATGGCGTATTTGAGAAGATTCTCGGCATTCTATCCCGTGGTAGAAATTGCCTGACTCTTTGTTCGACCTAGTTTTTCTCTCTAAGCTTTCCACATTTAACTTTTTGTGATGCCTATCACAAAGCAAAGTGACTGTAATCACAGAACCTAGGCAACGACTGCCCCAGAATGCTGTGCATTATGAACGTGTCAAGGACTTCCACTGTCACTATCGCGGGGTTAAAAATGAAAAACGAAACAGTTAATGCCCAGTTGGTTGGAGGGGCAATACTCGTCTGCCTAATTCTCCTCTCCCTGCTCGTGGTGGTTCCGGCAGGTAGGGCCATTCCCGCTTTCTCCCGAAAGTATCAAACCTCCTGCACCACCTGCCACAACAATTACCCGGAATTGAACGACTTTGGCGAAGCGTTCAAGAAGCGCGGGTTCAAGTTTCCGAAGGACGACGAGTTGTTCGTGAAACAAGAGCCGGTGATGCTGGGATCCAAAGCGCAAAAGGAGGCGTTCCCCGAGGCCGTGTACCCAGGAGAAATTCCCGGGACCATTCCGATTTCTTTCCGGTATGAAGGAAATTTCGCCTGGAATGCGAAGCAGCCACAGCCCGTTGCGGTGAACGGATACATACCGCACACGGATTTGTTTGTGCCGAACACGTTCACGATTATCGCGGCCGGCAGCTTTGGACCGAATCTGTCATTCTGGATCGACAATGACATTTCCGCCGGGGCTTCTGGAGCCAACGGCGGATTGGGTGATGCGTATTTGAAGTACAACGATCTAGGCCACTACCTGCATTTGCCGAAGGACTCACTGAACGTGAAGTTCGGTCAGTTTGAACTCGACCTTCCGTATACCAATGCGCGGACGCCGTACCCTACGGCATACGACGTTTACCAAGAATCTGCACTCGCTCAACAGTCTTGCGGCTTTACCCCGCAGCCAGTTCCGTGCCAGACCACCAATAATCCTTTCACGTTGGGTTCACCGCAAAGAGGGATCGAATTCGGCGGCTATCCCAATGACGGGAACTTTACCTGGAGCGTGGCGTTCATTGACGGGACAGGTTCGGCGTATGGCCTGGCAAATACCCTAGCGGCTCGGGACTCGAAGGATGTGTACGTCCACGCGTCCTACAAGTTCAACCTGGAACGCGACAAGGAAAGCCGGCAAAGCATTCAAGCGGCCGGCCCGACGGGTCCGCACGATCACACCTCGATTCGCGTCGGCGGTTTCTACTATCACGGGACAAATCAGCAGAACTTTGCCGGCAACCCGTTCGCATTCACGGGCGTGATCAACGATCCGTTTTACCGTGCCGGGGCTGACGTGCGGTTCCGGTATCGCAGCAAGTTTGAACTGTACGCGCTGTTTGCACACGGTCACGACAGCAACCATCTGGTGGACACGGGAGCGGCGACGATCAGTAATGCCCGCGCAGTGACGTATACAGGCGGGTTCGTCGTAGCCAATTTCTGGGTGTATCCGTGGTTGATTCCCTACGTGCGCTACGATTTTGTCAACAATCCATCGGACTTCTACAACGGAATCGGTCCAGTTGGTCCGCCCAACACGCAAACGCGAAACCGTGTGAGCCCGGGATACCAGATTCTGGTGAGAGCGAACATCAAGATCATTGGTGAGTACCAGTATCAATACAATTCCAGTTATCCGAACCCGAACGGAACAGGCACTCTCTCATATCGTCCAAATTCATTCCTCACCGGCATCGACTACGTGTTCTAAGCCGGGAAGGCAGATTTCACAGAAGCGATAGAAAGAACAAGGAAAGCGAGAGGAAACAATGAAGCCACGTCAATTGGCAGTCAAAGCAGTCGCCGTAAGCGGAGTCGCAGTTCTGCTGGCGGGCGCGTGCCTTGCAGGAGATATCAAAGGGAAAGTAAGCGTACAGGGGATCAAATCGGCGGAGAACATTGCGGTGTATGTTGACGCGATTCCGGACAAGAAGTTTGACGCGCCAACAACGAAGCCGGTGATGGACCAGCAGAAAATGGCGTTCATTCCGCACGTCTTGGTGGTGCAAGCTGGGACGACGGTGGAATTTTTGAATAGCGATCCGGTGGGACACAACGTGTACTGGCCAAGCATCAGTGGCAACAAGAAACTGACGCACAACATGGGCACATGGCCAAAGGGTGAGAAAAAAGCGTTTCAGTTCAATGATGTTGGCGTTGCTTCCTTGCTGTGCAACGTGCATCCGGAAATGAACGGTTATATCGTGATTGCGCCGACGCCATATTTCGCTGTGACGGACAAGGGAGGCAACTACGATATTAAGAATGTGCCGCCGGGCAAGTACACCCTGAAGACCTGGAGCGAAGACGGTAAGGTAACGACGCAAGCCGTGGAGGTAACCGCTGGCGGAGCGACCGCCGACCTGACCGTGAAGAAGTAAAAGGACCAAGGGACAGGGGCATCCAGGTGACGGCTAGCACAAAACTCGTCGATTTGGAATGGCTGGAATCGACCTTTCCCTGCATGCAGGCCTGTCCCGTCCACACCCAGGCCGGGCGGTACGTATCGCTGATCGCGGAGGGAAGGTACGAAGAAGCCTACCGTTATGCCCGGATCCCCAATCCCTTCGCGTCCATCTGCGGCCGAGTTTGCGGTCATCCTTGTGAACCGGCTTGTCGCCGCGGAGAGTTTGACCTGCCAATTTCCATCCGGGCGCTGAAGCGATTTGTGACCGAACGCCACGGCCCGGAGTCCCGCAACTCCATCGACGTTTTCTCTGGCAGACCGCGGCAAACGAACGGAGAAAAGGTCGCAGTCATCGGCTCCGGCCCAGCCGGTATGTCCGCTGCGCATGACCTCGCGCTACTCGGTTACCAGGTGACTGTTTTCGAGGCGGCGGCGGTTCCGGGCGGCATGATGCACCTGGGGATTCCGGAATACCGGCTGCCGCGCGACGTCTTGAATGCACAGATCCGGGAAATTCTGGATCTGGGGCCAGAGCTGAAGCTGAACATGCGGCTGGGACGGGACTTCTCTCTTAGCGATCTGAATCAGCAGGGCTACAAGTCAGTGCTGATGGCATTCGGGCTACACCGCAGCCGGGATCTCAATCTGCCGGGGCATGAGCTTGACGGCGTGGTGAAAGGAATCGATTTTCTCCTGAATGTCAACCTCGGTTATCGGTTCGAGGTAGGCAAGCAAGTGGTGGTGATTGGCGGCGGAAACGTCGCAATTGATGTGGCGCGGTCAGCCATGCGCGAACAGCAGAAGTTGGCAGGGGAGGGTTTGCCGAACGAATTGACCACCAGCGAAATGGATGTAGCCATGAAGGAGTTCTTGGACGTGTCGCGCGCCGCCTTGCGCATGGGGGCGCGCGAGGTGCAGTTGGTTTGCCTGGAATCGCGCGAGGAAATGCCTGCGTCAGAAGAAGAGATCGAGGAGGGCCTGCTCGAAGGAATGAAGCTGCGTCCCTCGCTGGGGCCGAAACAATTCGTCGGGAAGAGCGGCAAGCTGACGGGACTCGAAGTCACCAAGTGCATTTCCGTCTTCGATGAAAACAAGCGATTCAACCCCAAGTTTGCAGAGGGAACGGAATTCGTCATTCCCTGCGATACGGTCATCCTGGCCATCGGTCAATCCTCCGACGTTTCTTTTCTGACCCCCGAGGATGGCATTGCCACCACGCGTCAGGGCACACTGAAAATCAATCCGGACACGCTGATGACCACCGCGCCGGGCATTTTCGCTGCGGGCGACATTGCTTTTGGACCTAGGTTAATCATCAACGCGGTCGCCGACGGCAAGAAGGCCGCAGTCGAAATCGACAAATACCTGCGTGGCCCCGCGTGGAAGCCGAAATCAAAATATGTACAGATTACCGTCCTGGACCATCACGAGATGGCTGCCCACTACGACGAATACTCGCGGCAGGCCGTGCCCGTGCTTCCCATCGATCGCCGGACGGGTGTAGCTGAAGTCGAGACCGGATTCACCGAAGAGCAGGCGCGCGCGGAGGCCAGCCGCTGCCTGCGTTGTTGGATCAACACGATTTTCGAGGGGAACGAAGCCAACGGGACGGAATGCATCCTGTGCGGCGGCTGCGTGGACGTCTGCCCGGAGAATTGCCTGTCGCTCGTGCCTTTGAAGGATTTCGTGTTCACCGAGGAAGACAAGGCCCGTTTGAAGAACGAACAGGAGCTGCGGCCATTTGATTTGCAACACGTTTCGCCGGATGGACTGAACCAGGTAGAAGGATCCGTGATGGTGAAGGACGAAACTATCTGCATTCGCTGCGGACTGTGCGCGGAGCGATGCCCGGCGCACACCATCTCGATGGAGGCGTTTGAAGTGTTTGATGGAGATGGAGCGCTGAAGCCCGACGAGGAGATTGTGCTAAGACCATGAGCGAATCGAAACAAAACTCCGGGCTCGAGGAGCCTTCACAGAACGCCGGGAGAAACGGTCTGACGCGGCGGGACTTCCTCAGCGAGATCACCTTGGGAGCGCTTGGAATTGGCGGGCTCGGCAGCGCGGCTCTGACATATCAGTTTTTTTCCCCCAATGTCCTGTTCGAGCCGGCGACAACCTTCCGCGCCGGCAATCCGGATCTCTATCCTTTGAACTCGGTAACTTTTTTACAGGACCAACAGGTGTACATCGTCCGCACGGCCGGAGGGTTTTACGCGGTGTCCGCGGTGTGCACGCACCTCGGTTGCGTGACGCAGTGGAAACCGGAGGCGGACCTGATTGCCTGCCCGTGCCACGGCAGCAAGTTCAAGCCCAATGGCGCGAAGATCGAAGGACCCGCGCCCCGGCCATTGCCGCACTTTTCGATCACGCTCACAGCTGACGGAGAACTGGTGGTCGACAAGCTCCAGGTCATCAAATCGGACCAGGTCTTGAAGGTCTGAGGAGAATCATGGCGACTTCTTTTTCTACGGTACTGCAGAATCTGCGCGAGACACGAGTGTGGAAATCCATTTTCCGGCGGGGACCGGCGCTGACCAACCGCACCCGCAGCGTTGCCGTCTTCGGAAACCTGTTCCTTCACTGGTTGCCGGTAAAGGTGCGCGAAAAGTCTCTGCGTGTGCGCGCGGCATACTACCTGGGCTCGATTTCCTTTCTCCTGTTTCTGATTTTAGTGATTACGGGTGTTTTGCTGATGTTTTATTACCATCCGGCCGCGCCAAACGCTTATCACGACATGAAAGATTTGCGATTTGTGGTTTCCAACGGCGTGTTTCTGCGGAACATGCACCGCATCGCGGCGCACCTTATGGTGCTGCTGGTGTTCTGGCACATGTTCCACGTATTTTATCGCGGCGGCTACAAACCCCCGCACGAATTTAACTGGGTTGTCGGCGTCGTCCTTCTCCTGGTCACTCTCTTTCTGAGCTATACGGGCTACCTGTTGCCGTGGGACCAGTTGGCGTTTTGGGCGGTGACCGTGGGAACGAACATCATCTCCGCGATGCCGATTATCGGGAGCAAGGTGCGATTCGTGGCGCTCGGCGGAAACATCGTCGGCGAAAACGCCCTCTTACGGTTTTACGTGCTTCACGTAGTCATTCTCCCGTTGTTCGCGTTCCTCCTAATCGGCGTGCATTTCTGGCGCGTGCAGAAGGACGGCGGGCTGACGGTGCGGCCAAAAGACGATGACGGAAAAAACTAAGATCGAAACGGGTTTCAGCTCCGACGCGAAAAAGGAGCCACGGCGCATCGTGTTTATCACGCGGAACATCTCCGCGAAGGTAAAGGACGAGCGCGGGGCCAAGCTGATGACCTATCCCCACCTGCTAGTGCGCGAAGCCATCGTCTTCGAGGTGCTGATCATCGCCATGGTGGTCGTGGCCCTCTTTTGGGACGCCCCGCTGGAACAACTGGCGAACCCGCTGCTGACGCCGAACCCCGCGAAGGCACCCTGGTATTTCCTGGGCTTGCAGGAATTATTGCACTTTTTTCCTCCGTTCGTAGCGGGCATCTTGATTCCCACGCTGGTAATCCTCTCGCTCGTGGTCATTCCCTACTTCAACGTGAACATAGAGGGAAAACCGCTTTGGGCCGAGAACCCCTCGAAACAGTTCGCGATTGTGACCGGTGTGACGGTGGCACTTCTGATTCTTCTTGCGATCTTTGACGCGTGGACGATTATCGTACCGACCGTGCTAGTCGCAGTACTTCTCGTGGCGGCCTTCTTCACAAAGGCGACAACGGGCTGGATGAGCAACTTGCGGCAGAAACCGTTGTCGTGGTGGGTGATGACATGGTTCATCGCCACCGCCCTATGCCTCACTGTGGTGGGAACATTTTTCCGCGGCCCAGGCTGGTCCTGGGTGTGGCCTTGGGGGACACATGCCGGCTGAAGACATGGGTAAGCTGTCCTACCGGACGCGGCTTACCTTTGCGGTTGCCACGGTTGTGTGTGTGCTCGTACTGGCGATTTCGCCGATCAAGGATTTCCGGTCGGAGTGGAAACACTACAAGCGCTCCTTCGTCCGATTCGCGCAGGGGCGGCCAGACACCAAGAAACTCCTCGCCGATTACAATTCGAACATCGATCAGGTCTGGTTGCCCGGAATGAATGTCGTGGACCGTTGCACGACGTGCCACCAAGGCATGATGCAGCCCACCCTTACGGACGCTTCCGTGCCGCAGCCGTTCCGCTCGCATCCGCCCATTCCGCACAATGTGCGGGATTGGGGCTGCACGATTTGTCATCGGGGCCAGGGCCCGGCGACCGAAGTGGCGGAGGCGCATGAGACGACCCTCGCCTGGGAGCAGCCTATTCTGCCGGCGCATTATCTCCAGGCTGCCTGCGGAAGTTGCCACCATGCGGACCTGAATGAAACGCCACAACTGGCCCGCGGCCGTGAATTATTGACAAGGCTGAATTGCCAGGCTTGCCACAAGCTTTCAGATGTGGCGAAGCCCATGCTCGGGCCGGACCTGTCGAGCGTCGGTTATAAAGTTTCCCGTGCATGGATCTACAAATGGCTAAAGGAGCCGCGCACTGTCCTGGACAAGGATGGCAATGTCACGGTAAACGGCTACGAAAATGGCGATGAATCGCGGATGCCGAAGTTCCGGCTGAAAGACGAAGAGATTGTGGCGCTCTCGGCGTTTTTGAGCGCGCAAAAAGCCAAGCCGATCGAAAGCTACAAGATCAGCCCGGCGGTGGTCGCGGCCTGGAGCAAGAAGCCGGATCTGTTGCCGCAAGCGGAAGTGCGATTCCGGCAGATGATGTGCACGACATGCCATCCTCTGGCCGTGACGCGCGCGGGAGAAATTAAGCTGATCGGCGGAAACATCGGGCCGGAACTGACCAAGGTCGGCAGCAAGGTTAACGAAGAGTGGCTGGTGGCTTGGCTGCGCAACCCCCAGGGATACCTGGCGCATAATAATATGCCACGGTACGGATGGAGCGACGAAGACCTCTACAAAGTTTCGCAGTATGTGATGAACAAGCTGACGGACTCGGATTTGCTCACGACGGTGCCCAAGCTCGAACCACCCACCGATGAGCAGATCAAAAATGGCAAGAGGATTTTCCTGGAGAAGGGCTGCGCGAGTTGTCATGGTCTCGAAGGGGTCACGCCGCAAAGGGATTTTGGTCCGGACCTGACAGCGCTGGGAGCAAAGAACGCCTCCGAGCTGGAATTCGGAAAGGCCAAGATCCAGCGCAACTTGCTTTCCTACGTACAAGCGAAGCTTCAGGATCCCGTCGCGGTCAATCCCGCCGCCCGCATGCCGCAATATATATGGAAAACCGACGACCTCGATGCGGTGACCACGGCGTTGCTGAGTCAAACAGGACCGAAAGCCACCAGCGCGTTGCAGCAGCTCGTGGTGCCGAAGACGGATGTAACTTACCAGGCAGTCGGGGAATTCGCGGAAGTCTACGAACGCTACAAATGCTATGCCTGCCATCGCTTCAATGGGTATGGCGGCACGCTGGCCCCGGATCTTTCCTTTGAAGGCAGCCGCGCGCAGAAGAAGTGGATTGCGGACTTCCTTAAGAATCCACAAACGATACGGCCGACACTGATTCTGCGCATGCCGCAATTCAACATGACCGATAAGGAAGCGGCAATCGCTGCCGATTACCTGGCCATGGCGGTGCAGAAGCCGGACGTGAATCCCGAGGGCGTGGACGCGAGGCAGTTTACTCCGGCGATGGTGACCATGGGCAAGCAACTCTACGAAGTGAAATACCAATGCCAATCTTGCCACACGATCGGAAGTGCCGGAGGTTACGTGGGCCCAAACTTAAATAACGCGGGGAACTGGCTCACGCCTGCATGGACCGAAGCCTGGCTTCGAAATCCCCAGGCTCTCCAGCCGGACACGATCGAACCGCGACGAAGCCTGACGGAGGATGAAATCCGCGCACTCACAGCCTACCTGATGACCTTGCGGGCCGGAATCAAACCGCAAGCGAGCGCCAGTTTGGCAAACGGCCATGCAAATGGGCAAGGGGCAGGCCGATGAAAATGAGAAATCTGGCCGTCGTGTCCCTCCTGTTTTGTGCCGTCGCCCTTTCCGGCTGCCGGCGGACCGCGGCGATCAAGCCGAATGAAGCGTTCGGCGTTTACGACACCGAAGCGGATTGGAACGACAGCCAGAAGCTGGTCAAACTGGGGTACCCGGAGTCGCAAGGCAAACGGATTTTTTATCAATATTGTGTGTGGTGCCATGCGGATGCCAGCCCCGCAGGTCCCTCCAACCGCAGCAACCTCTCACCCGCGCCCCCGCTCTTGAATGACGGCGAAAAGCTGAATGGAGAGAGCGACGAGTTCATGCAGAACATCATTACTCTTGGGGGAAGCGCGATGGGGAAATCCCCGATGATGCCGCCATACGGAAAGACGCTGAGCGCGGCAGAGATCAAGGCCGTTATCGCCTTTACGCGGGCGATTGCTCAGCCGCCGTACCAGAGGCCGGGGCGTCCCGGATCGCAATACGCAACGAAGCAGTGAATGATAGACTCGGAAGGATGATTTCCATGCGCCTATCTGTCAGCATCCGTGTGCTTTGGTTCGCTACAACACTGGTCCTCGGCGGCACGCCTTGGTGTCTTGCACAAGTCAATCCGAACGAAATCCTGAATCCAGACTTGAAAGCGCTGGAGAAGCAGTATTTTCCGGAGCTCAAGAGCCTCCACCAGGAAATCGCCAGGATGCATTTCCCGTTTCCATTTTTCCTGAGCCGCTACGTCGGTCTGGAACCGGCCAAACAGGCGGAAGCGGATTCACGCGGTCTGGAATTCGTGAAGTTCCGCGACCGAACGGTCCTGAAAACCACCGGCAACTATAACGCGGCTTACGATTCCAGTAGGTTTACACGCAACGAGCGCGCCGCCCGCACGTTTACCGACGTGATTCTCCCGGTTCTAAAAACCATCACGAAGACCATGCCAACAGACGTCGGCTGCGATGCGATTGGTTTCGAGGTGGCTTACCATACGCGCGCCGTGGAAAAGAGTTACGACTACGAAGGCAAGGAACAGTTGGTGATCGTGCTCGACCGGCAGGATGCGTTTCTCATTGCGCAGACAACCAACGACACTGCGCGTCAGGATATCCTAAATCGCTCGATGATTTTTCTGGGTGGTGAGGAATTCGGCCTGTCCTTGCTGGACAAGGATCCGCTCATCGTTACCGAACTGCCGCGGACAAAAGGTTCCAAGGCGGACGCGACCTCCACGGCAAGATCATCCACCTCCGCGAGCCGCTTGAAGAGCAGCAATTCCAATCTTCTTCCGCCTTCCGGAGTCGGCGGTGACGTGCCGGTAGCCTCGTCCGCCAAACCGGACCTGTCTCAGGCCAAGCCCGCGGCGACGGCAGCCGACGCGGAGCGGCTGCAAGCGCAATACCAAGCACAACTCGAAGTGCTTTCCAAGGAGGGGCAGGCCAGGTTCCAGTTTGTGGATTACGACCCGCCTGCGTTTGTGGTCATCGGGAAGCAATTGGCTTTACAGATGACCTTGCGCAATACCTTGCGTTTCGACACAGAAAAATCCTCCATTTATAAACGCGCGGCGCAAACCTTCGATCTGTTTCTGGCGCCGAAGTTGAAGGATATTCTAGAGAAGCTGCCGGAGGATGCCGTGTTGGACGTTTACGACTTTGCGGTGGTGAATCCCCTCGCTTCGGCTCCGGGCGCGAAAGAACGCTCGGAAGCCATTGAGTTTGTATTTCCGAAAACATTCGCCCGTCAATTCACGAATTCGGAAATCACTAATCAAGCGCTCATTGATAAGAGCCAGGTGCTCATCAACGGCGTGCGTATCGCTCTGAACCTGCAGCTCGTCGAGTAGATTAAATAGAGTTGGAGGCCCATGCCGACGAGCATAAGCTCACATGGTCTTCCCCGCGAAGACCGACCGGAATCGCGTTTCCAGGATCCCTCTTTACTGCGTGATTTTCGTGATGTAAACACCGTATGCATCCTGCACGCCAAGCATTGATA
>Ga0306921_10004231_pt1 | contig 14691 bp, 12 predicted proteins | sample sta12Cox44000080_FD_203760 | JGI IMG/M metagenome (GOLD analysis project Ga0306921, IMG submission 203760) | Lab enrichment of tropical soil microbial communities from Luquillo Experimental Forest, Puerto Rico - statoxic.12C.oxic.44.000.080 (v2)... | ecosystem: Environmental > Terrestrial >...
TTTCTCAGAAACTTTTCCCTTTTGAGCAAATCGGCTGAGCTTCACTCAAACACACAAGATCAGCTACTTCGATGGGCAGTATTCCTGGGTGTTATTGACCGATGGTTGCGGGTCCGTAACACGGGGACTACGTACCGCATCGAGATCGCTGGTCCCCCGGAACCCGCGGCGCTCAAAGCCCTGGAACTCGACCTCCCCCCAAGTGGCTCTACGGTAGGGGACCGCGATTGAGGAGTTCCGGCGTCGACACGCAGCGCGGATCAGCCGAGCTGCGCCAGCGTGTCCCGCGCGGGGCCGAGCCAGCGCTGCATGTGCATCTGTTCAAGCAGTTTGATCGCCTCCGTGAACTCGGCTCTCGCGCTGGCTGGATCGGCCGTCGCAGCCAGGCTCTGACCGAGTGCCAGATGGGCATGCGCCGTCAATGGCCCCATGCCCAGTTCCCAGGCGACTGCCAGAGCCCGGCGGGCGAAGTCGGCGGCACCCGTGCTGTCAATGGGCGCAGATTGAAGGGCGGTTTCCGCTAGGAGCTGAAGCGCCCACCCCTCGTGTCCCCGTTCTATGTGCTCGGTGGCGGACACCAGCGCCGAGTGTGCACTCTGGCGCGCGTCGTCCACGCGTCCAGCAGCCAGATAGACTTGGCCGAGGTACGCCAAGAGCAGCGATCGCCCTCCCAGGAGTTGCATCGAATCGCCTTGGGCGACGGCGGACTCTGCCAGCTCAACTGCTTCGCTCAGCCGCCCCGCTAGCGCATACGCACAAGCTAGAGTCGAGGCTACTCTTGGGAACCACAGCGGCGTGTGTCCGGTGCGGGCGGTTGCGAGGCCCGACTCCAAGGCGGTGATGGCCTGCTCGGCGGCCCCTTGGCGCAGGTATACCCAGCCCAGACCGCTCGAGGCCACCGTGCGACTAAGCGGATGATCCGCCGAGGCGGCCAGTGCCACGGTCTCATGGCCCAGCGCGACGGCCGCGGCAAATTCGCCGACCTCCGCCAGACACCAGCACAGGCATGTGCGCGAGTGAATGGCGGGCGGCTGAGGCATCCCAAGGCGTTGCAAGCTCAGCTCCCCCTGGAGACTTTGGACGTTTTCGCGGAAAAGGCCAATGGCACGCTGATAGTCGCCCGCCGCGAAGTAGACCTGACCAAGCCATGTGTTCGTCACTGTCTGCAGAGCGAAGTCTCCGCTTTCTCTGGCACTGGCGAGGGCGCGCTGACCCCACTCGATGGCTCGATCTCGATCGCCAGTCAAGCGGAAGTAGTTAGTCAAATAGGCCGCCACGCGCCCCAGCCGTCGCTGATCGCCCAGGGCCCCCGCGAGCGCTTCAGCTTCCTTCAGATGTCTGAAGATTCGCTGAGCCTCGCCTTGTGGTTGCAGCGCGCTATGGAGGTCGAAGCGGAGATCGATCGCCTGCTCTCGCAGTGCCGGGCTTTCCGGCAAGTGTTGCAGGGCCGTCAATGCCCCCTCAAAGTATGTGGCGGCTTCGCGGAGCGCCGACCGCTCGAGTGCACGAGTCCCTGCCAGTCGGAGATACGTCAACGCTTCTCCCCAGACCCCGCCCCGGACGGCATGGCTGGCGAGGGCCTCGGCGTGCTCGGGCCAGCGCTCCCCGGTGAGCCGGCGGATGGCCTCGACGACTTTCGCATGCAGGGCTGTTCGCTGCTCCTGCAGGAGCTCCCCGTAGGCCACCTCATGGGTGAGGGCGTGCTTGAACGTGTACTCCAGCTCGGGGAAGAGCTTCGTTTCATAGAGGAACTCGGCGACCTGGAGGTGCCCGAGGCTGCTGTGCAACTCCGCGCCCGGCATCCCAGTAGTCGCCTGGAGGAGGGCGAAGGGCACGTCCTTGCCCACGACGGCGGCGGCCTGGAGCAGGCGCTTGTCCTCGGCTGGCAGCCGGTCGATCCGGGCCTCGAGAACCGCTTGGACGGTGGCGGGCACCCGGATGCTCGGCAGGGCCGTCGCCAGACGGTACGCGCCTCGCTCGCCCGACAGCACATGGGTCTCCAAAAGCGTCCGCACACTCTCCTCCAGGAAGAAAGGGTTCCCCTCAGTCCGCTCGATCAGAAGTCGCTTGAGCGGTACAAGTGTCGCGTCCAGACCCAAGAGACCATCGAGCAGCTCGTCCGCGCTCTCCGGGGGCAACGGATCCAGGCGGAGCTGGGTGTAGTAGGTCTTGTTTCCCCAACCGTGCTGGTGCTCCGACCGATACGTGACGAGGAGCAACAGCCGGCCGGCGGCGGCACTCTCCACGAGGCTGTCGAGAAATGCCTGGGTCTCCGTGTCGATCCAGTGGAGGTCCTCGAAGACCACGAGGAGCGGTTGGTCCCGGCTCTCGCGAAGGAGGAGGCGCGTGATCCCCTCGAGCGTCAGCTGGCGGCGCTGGGGCGGATCGAGGCTCTGCCACTGAGCGTCCTCGACCGGCACATCGAGCAGCCCGAGGACGGCGTGAAGCACCGATTCCATTTCGCAGTCAAGGGCGAGCAGCTTGCCCGTGACCTTCTCGCGAATCTGCCGCGGGTCGTCGCGATCCTCAATCTGGAAGTATCCCTTGAGCAGGTCGATCACGGGCAGGTATGGCGTGGATCGACCGTAGGAGACGGAGTGCGCCTGCACGACCAGCCAGCCGTCAGTGCGGCGGGATTGGCTCACCTCCCACCCCAGGCGGGACTTCCCGACGCCGGGTTCTCCGACGACGGCGACGACCTGCCCCTGGCCGGCGGCGGCCTGGCCGACAGCCCAAGCGAGCTGTTGCATCTCGTGGTCCCGTCCGACGAACGGCGTGAGTCCGCGCGCCGACGCCGCGTGCAATCGGGAACGCAGAACACCCGCCGCCACCAGGTCGTAGACGTCGATGGGCCCGTCGAGGCCTTTCACCGGCACCGGCCCGAGGGACTTCACCTCGACGTAGCCCTCAGCCAGCCGCAGGGTGTCCGCGGTGAGGCGGATGGCGCCTGGCGTGGCGAGCTGCTCCATCCGGGCGGCCAGGTGCGTGGTTTGGCCGATCGCGGTGTAGTCCATGTGCAAATCGTTCCCGATGGCGCGGACGACCACCTCGCCGGAGTTTAGGCCGACGCGCACCTGGAGCTCGACGCCGAAAGTCCGTCGAGCTTCCTCGGCGAATCGCCGGATGGCCGCCTGCAGGTCGAGAGCCGCGTAGCACGCTCGCACCGCGTGGTCCTCGTGCGCGAGCGGCGCCCCGAACAGCGCCATGATGCCGTCGCCCATCACTTGGTTCACGGTGCCCTCGTACCGGTGCACCGCCTCGATCATGCGTTCCAGCACCGGATCCAGCAGCTTCCGCGCCTCCTCGGGGTCCCGATCGGCCAGGAGCTCCATCGAGCCCTTCAGGTCGGCGAAGAGCACGGTGACCTGTTTACGCTCACCCTTGAGGGCAGCCTTGGAGGTAAGAATCTTCTCGGCAAGGTGCTTGGGAGTGTAGGACTCTGGGGAGTCGAATCGCCGAGCCGGAGCAGGCGCGACAGGGAGCCCCGTCGGGTGCGCACATTCAGGGCAGAACTTCGCCGTCGCAGATAGTTGCCGACCGCATTTGGCACAGACCCGGGCGAGCGATGCGGCGCACTCCTCGCAGAACTTTGCGCCCGTCTCGTTGTCGTGCTGGCACCGGGGGCACTTGATGGGCGGGGCCCTCCCCTATCGTCGCCCGCTCACGTATCGCCGAGCTAGGAGCAGACCGAGCCTAGCTGGAGGCGCGTCGAGGGTCAAGGATCATTGGAGCGAGGGACCTGATGGCGAGGGTGTCTCGGCCCCGGGTGCAGGGCGCTTGATCCACACGTTCACGGCGCTGTACCGTGACTGCGGCCTCTCCGCTTACCTGGCCTGGCAATAACCTCCAGCGTCCGGCGTCCCTAGGACCTCGACGGATGGCTGTGTTACGAGACCACGTTTGCTTGTGCAGAAAGAAATGATTGTGGGACCGCCCAACGCCAGGCTTCACCTGCTGCCGGAAGCGGGAGCGCAGCGCACGCTGGAGGCAGTCAGGTGGAAGCCCTTGTTGGGCGTCTCTCAGGGTGTGTCCCGCTGCCCATAGTCCATCCCGGAAATCTGACCCAGAATCCCATCGGGATCGTGAAAGTAGAGTTCCTTGCCCCGGTAGACAATCGGCTTCGATTCCGGGAATTCGCTCCGCAGCTTGTCGAGAGCCTCGCCGATTGAAAAGTTCTCGACACCGACGCAAAAGTGATGCACCCGAGGCTCCCCGAGCTTGAAGAGTGCTATGAAGCCATCCGCGAGGGCAAGCGTTGCACTCTCGACTCTCGCCCCCTTGTCCGTTTCAATCGATCTGCTGGACATCCTTCCACCGAGCAACCGAGAATAAAACTCCTGCGATCTTTCAGCGTCGGTAACGCTCAGCGTCACGTGATTCAGCGATCGACCGCGGAACGTGGACGTCGGTGACGTGTCGGCATGCGCATGAGCCAGCCTGCAGCTTGGCGCCACAGCAGCGAGCAAGCCTTGAATCAATTGCTTTCGGGTCAGCGTTCCGTTCTCGAACTGCGTGACGAGATGCTCAACGGCGTCTTGCATCCATTCCTCCCCTGGGTAGTTTGCATACAGCCGCCATAACTGCTGACGCCCAACGCTTAGTATCCTGAACTGCGTTATCTGACTGCGTAGTTCCGTATATCACGGTGCATCGATCCGCCTCAGCCGATGGTCGCCCATCTTTTCGCTACCTTGAAGGACACCCTCGAGCCCGCAGGCCAAGATATACGGCGCGCCCCCGTGGGATATTTGGCCGGTTTCCGGGGCGTGATCGTCAGGACGGTCAAGGTCCATCACATGAACATTCGGTCGGCCGGACTCCGCACCCCCGCTGGGGCGGGGCGCTTCGAAGGCTCGGACTGGTCGCTCTCCTGGCACACCCACGGGGCGCGGCGACCGCCGCCGGCTGGCCCAGAGGGCTTGCCTCCCAGAGGGCCACATCCCGTGTCTTGGAGGGCAACATACGGGATCGGCACCAGGCCCCGCAAGTCCCCCAATCGGATACACCAAACGGCCTCCATCGATCGCGGGCCGGACTGTGGCCGGCTGCCACAGGAGCTGACAACCGTCGACCCTCGCGGCCGACGTTAGATCACGATTTCGAAGCGGAACTCGAGCGGCCTATCCGCCTGCAGGTGGTTGCGGGCCCCCGCAATGGTTTCAGATCAAATCGATCTCAAACCTGAGCCCGTTTGATATCGGTGATTGCGGGCCCCCGCAACCACAAGTAACGAAACCACCCGTGCCGAAACTTTCTTCAGAAATTGACGCAAGCACGGCCGTCATTGGCGAGGCCTTCTGAAGGGCCAGAGGGGGGTGCCGGAACCTGAAACTTTTGGCCACAGAGACGATGTCTGGTGGTTTCAGGGGCCGGGTTTGGACCAGCGATTTTGCGGCAGAGGACGCCTCGCCTCCAGACTCAGCGTGAGTCGCAACCTATCTCACGAACAAGCCTGACGTCATCCATCGGAAATCGACCGAGGCGATCAGCCTTACGACCTGGTAGGCGCTGCTGCCCCGGGGCAGTGAGGTCACGCGACAGAATGATCAAGGGCTAGCTCGGAAGAACGCCGCGAGCGCGCGGTGGAGCGGCTCAGCGCGAAAAAGATGCGCGCGCAGTGCTACACGAGCTGAGGTGATGGCTGGGCGGCAGCTCAGGTAAAACGGTCTCGGAAAGTCTTATACGCGCGCAAGGTCCAGTCTGCAGCAGACTGCAAGCGTCATGCGCTCTTAGACGGATTCACGGAACGGGCATGGGACATGCTCACCAGGTATTGCACTCGCGATTGGGGCGCCGTCAGCAAATGGACACGCGACCCGCGAGACTCGATCAACCATCCAGGGAGGCATGCGACATGACAGTCTTCCGTATGTTCGTGCTCGCTCTCGGAATCATTGCCCTGGCCGTAGGTCCTGCGCTGGCTAAGGGCGGTGGCGGTGGAGGAGGTGGCGGCGGTGGTGGAGGAGGTGGCGGCGGAGGAGGCGGGGCAGCTGCCGGCGGGAACGGAGGAGGCAATGGCGGCGGTCAAGGCGGCGGCCATGGTAACGGCGTTGCTGCCGGCCAGAATGATACCGATGCTGGCAACGGTGGTGGCGGCAGCGGTCACACCGTCGGCGCCGGTCGTGGAACAGCGATCACGGCACCGGGTAGCCACCATCGCTCCAGTACCGCTACGGGGCGACTCTCCAGCCCGGGGCCTGGCCATGCGAATCCACCGAGCGGAGTGACGCCGGGTTTCGGGAGGGTTGGAACCGCTCCGACGATTCCTGGACACGAAGCACCTTAGAGTTAGTAACTCGACCGCCTGAGCGCGGCTGCGCTCCGAGACGACGGGCCGCGCTCCGGCGCCCTCCTCTTCACCGTACGGTACGCGACCGGGCACCCCGGCCGACGCGGCGGCCTGACGCTGAGAGTCGCTGCGGCGCGCCCTCCCGCGCCACATCGCCGGGGCTGTGGCATCGGCTCCTGAGGGCCGCCTGGGGGGCGGTGTCCGAGTCTCGCACCTTATGTCCCGGGGGACAAGGACCCACGGACGGGGCGGGCGCCGCGGGAGGGACCTGAAGTTGGCTCTCCTCCTCCGACGAACATGCTCCGAATGCTTCCTGGCGACGCGGCTCACCACGGCTCTCAAAACCACATTTCCCTTTTGACCCAGCGGACTGGGTCTTCTAACGTCGCGATATGGCAGGGGGCCCGCAGCGTCGGCGCTGAAAAGTATTTGACCAGGTACTTCCGAGCAGACGTTGCCGCCCGGCGCGCTGTGTGAAGGTGCGCGACGGAAATAATGCTCGATTGTGTCGATTTCCGTCGCCCTCATTCGTTCTTCAGGTAAGCAGGAAGAGTCAGAAGGAGGGACACCATGGTGCCGCTACGCGTAGCCGACCCGCATATCTCCGCAGAGGAACGCACTCAAGTCCTCAAGTGGCTCGTCGAATCGCACAAGGAATTTATCATGGCCATCGGCGGGGTCTCCGATGCCCAGTGGAAATGGAAGCCCGCGCCCGCGGAATGGTCGGTAGGCGAGACTGCAGAGCATGTGGTCCTGGCCGAAGCTCTGCTCTTTGGCTTTGTCCGAAAGGCTCTGGCAGCTTCTCCAAACCGAGCTTGGGAGGAGCAGACGAAGGGCAAGACAGAGTTCCTTGCTCGAGCGCTGCCGTCGGGAGAAGGCAACGCGATGGCACCCGAGCCGCTTGTGCCGCGCGAGGGGCTCACGCGCGCTCAGGTTACGGAACGGTTTGAGAGACAGCGCGTCGATATCGTGACCTTTGCCAGCGAAACCCAGAGGGCCTTGAAGGAGCATACGCTGGTGCACCCGTTCCCCATCTTCGGCACGCTCAACGCTTATCAGTGGCTCATCTACGTGCCTCTGCACACGATTCATCACGACAAGCAGATTGCGGAAGTTAAGGCGAGTCCTAGATATCCTCCAGACTCGGTATAGTTCCAACCGAGTCGAGGCTATCCGGTACTTGGCGCCAACGGCGAGAGACGATGGCGCCCAGCCGGCCGATACTGCGGATGGCGAAGTCGCGGCGAAGCAGCGGATGCCCCTGTCGCTTCTTAATGCTCAAAACCCCGGCCTTTCTTGTTCTCACTGAGACGCCTCTTTTCGGCTGGTTGACATGCCAACGCCGCGGGGGTCAGAAAGAAAACATAAAGACCCTTCTCCGTCCCCGCCGATTTCTTCCCCCTATGGCACGGTCCTCAGAGTGCGTGCGATCGTCCACTTGTTCTGCAGTCGGCGGTTGACGAGGCCCTCTATGGAAGAGGCGCACCGCCAACTGATGACGATATCACTTCATCGTGGGTATCGCCCAGACAGCCACCAGCGCATCGTCGAGGTGACCATCTCCGACGCGTCTTGCTGAACGAAATGTCCGGCGCCTGGGACCGTGACGAGCGTGAGGTCCTTCTCCAACCAGTTCCACGTGCCGGACAGACCGTCGGCGTTCAGGGCCGTATCCGCGAGGCCATGAAACATCAGCACGGGCATCTTCACCTTCGGCATCGGCGGCGGGGGCGGAGCATCGGCGCCGGCACGCGGGTAATTGCGCTTGTAGTAGTTCAGCATGGCCTCGAAGTCCGAACGCTCGAAGGCCTCGACGTAGTGCTTGCGCGCAGCGGGATCGCGCACCCATGACGACAGCGTGTCCGGCGTCATCGGCATGCCGAAGAACACGGTTGGATCGCTCGGAGACTTGGTCTGGAAGTTCCTCGCATACTCGCTATTCGCGATCTGATCCTTGTTCGTTCGCAGCTCGCGCAAGAGCCCGTTGGGATGAGGCAGGTTGAGAATGACGAGGTTCTCGGTCATCTGTGGCAGTGCCGTCGCAAAATACCACGCCACTGCGCCGCCCCAGTCGTGCCCGACAATCGTCGCTTTATCGCGTCCGAGATGGCGGATCACCGCCGCGACATCGCCGACGAGCAGGCTCATGTCGTAGCTCTCGACGCCCTTCGGCTTGTCGCTCAAGTTGTAGCCGCGTTGATCGATCGCCACCATCTGAAATCGATCGGACAACGCCGCCATCTGATCGCGCCAGCTGTACCAGAAGTCTGGGAAGCCGTGAATCAAGACGACGAGGGGCGCTGACTGCTTGGGACCGAGCGAAGCATAGTGAATCTTCACCCCGCCATTTGAGACGGCGTAACCGTGCTCGACGCGACCATACACATCCGCTTGAGCTGCCATCATGATGCCCGCTCCCTTCAGCGCAAGCGCAACATCAAACACCGAAAGGTTGTAGGTGACATAAGGCCCCTTCTCCGTCCCCGCCGATTTCTTCCCCCTATGGCACGGCGCGGACAACGCCCCTGCCATCGTGCGGGGATCCTGCCAGAGTCCGTAGGCGTGGTCAAACGGCACCGGCCGGCGGGCCGGAAACCCCGGACACCATGGCGCGCCGGTGGCTCGGGGCAGATGACCGCCCGGGCCGGCGGGCCAGCCAGCGACATCACGAGGAGAGCGCGAAGGGGAGCGCGGGCTGGTTGTCTCGTGGGGGAGACGCAGCGGCCGGGTGCGCGGGGTCGTCCCGTGCGCCCGGCAGCGCGAGGTGCGCGAGGATGCAATGAATGACGGCGGGGTCGTCGATGGTGGCGATCAGTTGCATCCGGCCGGCGCAGCGCGGACAGCGTAGGACGTCCAGGTCGAAGGCCCGGCGCATCAGCGCAGCCCACGTCCAGTAGCGGGACCGAGCGGCGCCGTAGCGCTCGGCTTCGGCCCTGCCCATGGGCTCAAGAACGAGTAGGGAACGGAATTCAGAGCCGCGTTTGAGTCTCTTGCCGGGGCGTGCACCTGTGACGAAGTGAAACCGACCTTGGCCCTCGGCAACGATCTGGTGGCGGGCGCCTGTTATGATTTTCAGGGTGAGCAGATCACGCAGCAGTCGACCAGGCCGCAATGACCCGTGCCCCTGTGGCAGCGGCAAGAAGTTCAAGCGCTGCCACGGCGCGCAGCTCTCTGCGCCGCCTCGGGTCAGATCGCTTCCTCCAGGAGCATTTCGGGCCGTCGAGGAACACAAGGCACGGGAACTCCGGCGGGAGCAGCAGCAGGGCTTGGGAAGGCCGATCATCTCAACCGACTTCCAGGGCTACAAGATCGTTGCCGTCGGAAGCGCGGTGCATTGGGGGAAGTGGAAGACATTCTTCGACTTTCTCTCTGACTACATAAGGTCAATCCTGGGTGGTGACTGGGGCAACGCCGAGATCGCTAAGCCCCTCAACGAGCGGCACCCGATCATGCAGTGGTACGACGCCGTCTGTCACCATCAGCAGAAGACGATTCCCGAGCCGGGCAAGGTCAATACCGCGCCGATGACTGGTGCGACGGCCGCTTATTTCGGCCTCGCCTATAACCTCTACCTTCTCGCCCACAACATCGAGGTTCAGCGAAAGTTTGTCGCGCGGCTCAAGAATCCTGATCAATTTCAAGGCGCCTACTACGAAACGCTCGTGGCTGCCTGGTTCATCTTGAGCGGCTTCGAGCTGACGTTGGAGGACGAGTCCGACATGTCGAAGTCTCACTGCGAGTTCAGCGCCAAGAGCAAGAACGGCGCAATGTATTCGGTCGAGGCGAAGTCCCGAGGGCCGAACAAGGATCACCTCGATGTCGGGATGCAGCTCGCCAAGGCGCTCCGCAAGACTGCTGCCCATCAGCGGATCGCGATGATCGACGTGAATGTGCCGAACGATCCACCGCGACCTGCGGACGTGTGGCTGAATGAGGTAATGGGCGGTCTACAGCGCTGTGAGTCGACGTTGACGGTGAATGGGCAAGCGGCACCGTCGGCATTCGTCGTCGTCACTAACCACCCGTACCACTACGATCTCGAAGGACCGATCGGCGGGATGGCGGTCCTCGCAGGCGGATTCAAGATTCCGGACTTCAGTCTCGTAGGCCGACTCACGCCGGTGCGGCAAGCGTTCGAGACGAAGCAGAAGTATGCTGACATCTTCGCCCTTGTAGACGCGGTCCAAAACTACCGAATTCCCTCGACGTTCGACGGCGAAGTGGCCGAGTTCGCGTTCGGTGAAGCGGAGCGGAAGTGGAAGATCGGTGAGCGGTACGAGCTGCCGGATGCCGAACCTCGGGCGACGGGAGTGCTGACGACCGCGACGGCTTCGACAGCGGAGAAGGCCGTGTACCTGGGATTCCAGCTGGACGACGGCCGGAGCATCATCATGACTGCACCGATGAGCGATGCCGAGATCTCGGCATACACCGCTCATCCAGACACATTCTTCGGGGTGGTTATGCCGGTGGGCAAGCGCTTGGATGACCCTCTGGAACTCTTTGAGTGGTTCTACGAGAACTACCGGAACACCCCGCGCGAAAGACTGCTCGAACACATGGCGAGCTGGCCGGATCTCGACGAGCTGACGAAGCTGTCGGACGAGGATTTGCTCCGCGCCTACGTCGATCGCATAGTCAGCATGACTCTTGCCCGCGGCTCTTGCTAGCGTTGGGACCGCCGCTAGTGCTATGGGACCCTGGGTGGCCGCCAGCGCGCCGGCAAGTTGTTCAGAGCCGTGATTAGAACGGGTGGCGAATTCAAATCTCGGGGACCAGATCGTTGACTCAACGACGGGTAAAGATTATCGTGACACAGCTAGCGCGTGGCGGATTGCAAACACGGGTTCGAATCGCGTAAGGCGGTGGGCCAAGGAGGAAAGACGCCAAGCAGAGGTTTGGGCAAAACCCGAAGGTCATCTGCTCCCGTTTTGCTCCCACACCATCCCGAAACACCCTGAAAAACCAGAGACCCGGCAGCACGATGAACGAAGCACCAATTGCCCGTCGTTCCTGATGTTCTTCGCGAGGTCAGAGGGTTACCAGCAAGGCCTCAAGACGACTCATAACCCAAAGGTCGTCGGTTCAAATCCGACCCGCGATTTGAACCAGCGACCAGCAGGATGTCTTTTCCCTCGTGCCGCGAGCAGGGCTGACAGGTGAACACCGTAGGTCGCCAAATATCCCGGCGGGTGCGCCAGTTGTGTTTGGCTTAACGCCTAGGTGATAAGTGCCAGTTAGGCCGCCTCAAACGTGGCCCCGACGGTCCCAAGGCGAGGGTCGTGGAAGGTCCGCGTAATCCTTGAACCCGGTCCAAGCATCTCGACCCGCGCCACGAGCGCCGCAGTTTCCTCGGCCGACAGACGCCGCGATAATTCGGGAAACTCCATGAGGATCGGCCTGAAGCGATCCTCCCGCCGAGTCCGGTAGTAGAGCTCCTTCGCGGCGTCATAGGCGAGGATTTTCAGCTCCTCCAGGCGGTGAAACACCTGCTCGATCGACTTAACGGCTCCGTGCTCGAGGAAGTATTCCACGAGACCCACCACGACTAGCGGGTGAAACTGATACTTGCCCCTGATCCGCCCGCGCCTGCGCAAGGGTCGCCTCTGCTCGACCATTTCACCTAGGGTGTGCCGGACCCACGGGTCAGCGATAAAGGCGGGATTGGCATCGAGCAATTCCGTCACCGCCCAGCTTTCGCCACGCTCGACGCGGGCCCTGCAGGCTTGGATCATCTCCTGTGCCTCGCGCGTAGCCCGCTCGGTTGTGCAGACGACCGTCCGCAGCCCCGTGATGGGGATCTCCTGCCGTGTCCGAATTTCATCCAGGGGCAGGGGGCCGTCCGCGATTTGGGGAATCGCGGGGATCCACATTCTGAACGGGATCCACTCGCAAGCTCTCGATCTCACGTCAGTTCCTCCCTTCTTGATTTGTCCCAACAGCGATCCACTGGGGTCCCATGTTTCACTAGCGCCGTGGACAAGCTCTCCCTCCTCAACTATTTGGCTGGCATTCTCGACGCCGGCGCGAGCGATGTTGCCCAGACTTTCCAGGTCCCCCTGCCAACGGCCGCCATGGCGCTCTTACGCCTGACTCGAAGCGGCCTGGCGACCCGCGCGCTTGATCTAGACCGCGACGTCTTCTTCTACGCCATCACACCGAAAGGGCGCGACCGTGTCCAGTACTTTTCTCGGAGGGCCCGATAGTGCCTCGGCGAGCCAGGATCCGGGATCCGCTAGCCAATACCTTGCCCCCACTCGACAGTACCCGCCACCGCGCCTGGATCTCGCATTGGAAGGAATGGGCGATCGGCCAATTGCCGGAGTCCGCGACCGCGACGCTCCGAAGTCAGCTTCGGCTTGCGATCGAGCGCGCACTGGGGCGACACGGCCCTGACGATCCTGCGGACGAAATCCGTGACCTCGTACAAGCAACCCTAGAGCCGGTCCTGCATGAGCTGACCGCGAAGGCCGCTGAGACCGCGCGCGGGCGTCAAAAGCACGAGGTCCTCGAAGGGATCCCGGCGCTGCTCGAGTTCGCCCTGGCACTGCGGCCCGGTCCCCGCACCGCGGCGATGCTCAGCCGGCCTGAGTATGGACGCCCCGTGCTGAGCGAACGGCTCAAGCGGAGGATCGATCGCGACTTCACGGGTGATGAATCGCTTGAAGATATCCTAAGTTATACGGTCGCCTTCGTTGATCGTTGTCTCGCCAAGCAGCCCCCGCCGCCACGGCGTCTGGCGCGGCGACTCGCCATTGGCATGGTGGTCACCGTTGGGACCGCCGCCAAAGTGCTCGAGCAGAACCCGGACCTCACGCCGCTCATTGCGCGCGGAGTCGGCGCTGGCCAGCAGAAAGTCCGAGCGTTTCTTGCCAAGATCAGGTCCCAGCCCGAGTCCCCCAAGCCGTGAGCCGCTCTACTGTGCCTACCGCCCTCATCGCTCTAACCCTCGCCTACCTCGGCGTCCCTCTGAGCACGGCGGTCTGCTTCGCGGGTACGCAGGGGCCCGTGTAGTTCCGCCAGGCGTGAGGCCCGTGGCATGAGCCTGAGTACCTTTTCCCGGCTCTCGGAACTCCACGCCGAACTGGCCCGCGCGTACGCGGAGCTGGCCCAGCAAGCGCCTGCCCCTACGAGCCCTGAGCAGCGCTCGGTGGACGTGCTCCGCATCCGAGAGGCGTGCACCCAGATGCGCTGGTCGTACTCGTGGGCCGTCAAGCACTGGCGCGAGCTGGGTGGCTACAAGGACTTGGATGGCGGGCTCAAGATCCGCGCCGATGTGCTGGCCCGGCACAGCCAGCACAACCCCAGGGGCTCCTCATTGACTGGCTAGCTGGCTTGCCGTACCGTCGCTGTTCACAGGAGGCAATCCCCATGGCCAAACAGGTCGAGCAGATCAAAGTGACGTTTCGACTGCCCGCGCCCCTCGTGCGGCGGGCGAAACACTACGCCGTGGACCACGATCTGGATCTGCAGGACGTCGTCAGGCAGGCTCTCGAATCGTTCTTGAAGGAGGGGCGCACATGAGCAAGCTCATCGAGCGCGTCAAGTTCGGCAGTCACGGCCAAGGCTCGCTAGCAAAGTACGACGACGGTCCCAATTGGTACTCCCTCTACTGCGTTCGCGGCAAGGAGCACCGGCAGAGCACCGGCACGGCGGACATCAAGTTGGCGCGCCGAATCCATAGGCAGCGACTCGATGAGATCGTGTTGGATAGACAAGGCGTGAGGAAGTACATCTCCCCGGTGACACAACGGGTGACCGTCGCCGAGCTCCTGGACGACTACGTGGAGGACATTCGGCTGCGCGAGGTCAAGAGCCTCGAGAAGATGCTGGCCCATATGAAGCCGATCCGCACCTACTTCGGCCCGATGCGCGCCGCCGAGGTGACGGCCGCCATAGTCGACCGATACATCGCGGCGCGGGTGGCGGCCACGAAGAGTAACGCGACCGTAAACCGTGGGACAACGATCCTCGCCACCGCATTCAAGCTAGGGCAGCGACGCGGGAAGCTGACCATTGCTCCCATGATCCGGAAGCTCCCCGAGACGACCGTGCGTCGCGTGTTCTACGAGAAGATCGAATTCGAGGAGGTGGTCTCGGCAGCACCCGAATACCTGCGCGACGCGCTCAGATTCTTCTATGCCACCGGATGGAGGAAACAAGAGGTGGTCGGGCTCCTCTGGAACACGGTGGACCTAGCGGCCGGTACGATCACCTTGCCGACCTCGAAGAACACACGCGGCCGGGCGCTGGCGATCTCCGGCGACCTAGTCGAGCTGATGAAGCGCCGGGAGCAGGCTCGGCTAGGCTGTGATGTTCAAGCCAATTCTTGAACAGGGTCGCAGGCGATTCGAAGCTCACACAAACGCTCGGCCGGGGTCTGCCCCCGAAGCGCCAGGTGA
>Ga0306921_10004232_pt1 | contig 14689 bp, 11 predicted proteins | sample sta12Cox44000080_FD_203760 | JGI IMG/M metagenome (GOLD analysis project Ga0306921, IMG submission 203760) | Lab enrichment of tropical soil microbial communities from Luquillo Experimental Forest, Puerto Rico - statoxic.12C.oxic.44.000.080 (v2)... | ecosystem: Environmental > Terrestrial >...
CCCTCATGCTCGCGGCCGAGGGCCTCAAGGAGCGCGCAGCGAGCCTTGGGGTGCTGGTAAGCCCCTCGAGCACCACCGAGGAGCTCTACCTCGCAGCGCGCATTGCCCGCGGACTGAACTGCGACAACATCGACCACCGGCTGCGGCAGCGTGATTTCCGCGACCAGGCCGCCGACCCCGTGTTCCCGGATCTCGGCATGCGCATCGCCGCGGTCGATTCGCTCGATGGGCTGCTCCTCATCGGCTCGAACCTGCGCCGCGAGGCGCCGATCCTCGCGCATCGGGTGCGCAAGGCGGCAAAGCGCGGTGCCAAGGTCGTGATGCTGAATCCAGCGCGCTTCCCCTACCTGTTCCCACTCGCCGGGTACCTGAGCTGCGCTCCCGGGGCGATGGTGACCGAGCTGGCGGCGTTGCTCGGCGCGGCTGCCGCCGCCACCGGCCAGGCGGTTCCCGAGCAGGTCGCGGCCGCGGTGCGGGCCGCCAACGTGACCGATGCGCACCGGGCCGCAGTGCAGGCGCTGTTGGATGGCGCGCAGCGGGCGGTTTGGCTCGGCGCGCTCGCGGCACGCCATCCGGCCTTTGCCGACCTGCGTGCGCTCGCCGCCGCGCTCGCTAAGCTCACCGGTGCGAGCTACGGCCGCATCACCGAGGGGGCCAATGCGGCCGGCGCGTATCTCGCGGGGGCAGTACCGCACCGCCAGGCGGGCGCAGATCCGCGCCCACAGCCGGGACTCACGACGCGCGAGATGCTCGGTAAGCCGCTGCGCGGCTACCTGCTCTTTGGGGGTGTGGAGCCCGGCATGGATACCCTCGAGCCGGAGGCTCAGCGGACGCTCGCGCAGGCGGAGTTCGTGGTGGCGATCACCCCGTTCGTGACGGAAGAGCTGAAGCGCATCGCGCATCTCTTGCTGCCCATCGGTACCTTTGCCGAAACCTCCGGCACCTACGTCAACTGCGAAGGTGTATGGCAGAGCCAGGCGGGCGCGGCGACTCCGGTCGGGCTCGCGCGTCCGGGATGGAAGGTGCTGCGCGTGCTCGGCAACCTGCTCAATCTTCCGCGCTTCGACTACGTCGCCTCGGAGGAGGTGCTGGCGGAGCTGCGCGCGCGCTGTGAGGGACTCGCGGCCGCGGCCTACGGCGGTGTCCACGCGGTGGCCGCCCCCGGTAATGGTGCGCGCCTCGCACCCCCGCCGACCGTTACCGATGTGCCGATGTACCAGGTCGACGCGCTCGTGCGCCGCGCCGTCTCGCTCCAGAGAACGCGCGATGGTCGCTCACCGCTTGCGACCTACTGAGGAAGGTGCGCGTGCTGCAGAGCCTGACAACGCGCTGGCTGGCCCTGAGAGCGGACTGGATGTCGCTGCCGGACTACGCGCACGCGACGGCGTGGATCATCGTGATCACCGTCGCGCTCATCATCCTGGTGGCGCTGCTGACCCTGTGGGAGCGCAAGGTCATCGGCTGGATGCAGCTGCGCCGCGGACCCAACCGGGTGCGCATATTCGGGCTGCTGCCGGGCGTCGGCCAGCCCTTCGCCGATGTGTTCAAGCTCCTCATGAAGGAGGTCGTGATCCCGGCGAACTCCAACAAGCTGCTGTTTCGTCTCGCGCCGGTGATTGCGCTCGTCCCGGCCTTCGCCGCCTGGGCGGTGATTCCGCTGTCACCGACCGTGGTGGTGTCCAAGGCAGACGCGGGCCTCTTGTACCTGCTGTCGCTCACCTCGATGGGCGTTTACGGAATCATCATCGCCGGCTGGGCGGCGAATTCGAAGTACGCCTTCCTCGGCGCCATGCGCTCGGCTGCGCAGATGGTGGCGTACGAGATCGCCATGGGGTTCGCCCTCGTCGGAGTGCTGATGGCGACCGGCAGCATGAATCTCGGTACGATCGTCGAGACGCAGGCGGGCGGTATCGGCTCGTGGAACTGGTTCTGGCTGTTCCCGCTGCTGATGGTCTACTTCATCTCCGGTATCGCCGAGACCAACCGCGCACCCTTCGATGTGGCCGAAGGCGAGTCGGAGATCGTGGCCGGGTTTCACGTCGAGTACTCGGGCATGGCGTTCGCGCTGTTCTTCCTCGCCGAGTACGCCAACATGATCCTGATCTCGACGCTTACCGCGGTGTTCTTCTTCGGCGGGTGGCAGGCGCCGTTCGAGGGCTACCCGGCGCTCGGCGGCACGTTCCTCGGGCAGCCGGGCTTTCACTGGCTGTTCCTCAAGGCGTTCGTGCTCGTGTTCCTGTTCCTGTGGTTCCGTGCCACATTCCCGCGCTACCGCTACGACCAGATCATGCGCCTCGGCTGGAAGGCGCTCATCCCGGTGACGCTCGTGTGGATCGCGGTGGAGATGGTCATGGCCGTGTACCGCATCGGCCCGTGGGCTCGACCCTGGTATCACTGAGGGTGCTCGATCGATGGCGCTGAATCCGCTCAAGACTTTCCTGCTGCCCGAGCTGGTCAAGGGACTCGCGGTCACCGCGCGCACCTTCTTCAGCAACAAGTACACCCTCAATTACCCCGAGGAGAAAACCCCACAGTCGCCGCGCTTCCGCGGGCTGCACGCGCTGCGCCGCTACCCCAACGGGCAGGAGCGCTGCATCGCCTGCAAGCTGTGCGAAGCGGTCTGCCCGGCGGTGTGCATCACCATCGATTCGGATGTGGCGCCCGATGGCACCCGGCGTACCACGCGTTATGACATCGACCTGTTCAAGTGCATCTACTGCGGTTTCTGCGAGGAGGCCTGCCCGGTGGACGCCATCGTGCTCACGCGCATCCACGAGTACCACATGGAGAAGCGCGGCGAGAACATCATGAGCAAGGACAAGCTGCTCGCCGTCGGCGAGCGCTACGAGGCGATGATCGCGGCGGACAAGGCCGCCGATGCCCCTTACCGGTGAACGCGCCATGCTGATCCAGGTGTTGTTCTATCTTTTTGCGACCATCCTGGTGCTGGCGGCGCTCGGGGTAATCACCTCGCGCAACCCGGTCTATTCGGCGCTCGCGCTGGTGCTGTGCTTCGTCACCGCCGCGGCCATTTGGCTGCTGCTCGAGGCGGAGTTCCTCGCCGTGGTGCTGGTGCTGGTGTACGTGGGCGCAGTGATGGTGCTGTTCCTGTTCGTGGTGATGATGCTCGACATCAATCTCGAGCGGCTGCGGGAGGGCTTCACCCGCTTCGCCTGGCTCGGCTGGCTGACAGCTTTCGCCGTGATATTCGAGATCGTCGGCGTGGTGTGGGCGCGCGGCGGGCTCGGCATCGATGCCAGCCACGGCGGCACACCTACGCCCCCCGGCTACAGCAACACCCTCGAGCTCGGGCAACTGCTCTACACCCGTTATGCCTACCCGCTCGAGCTCGCGGCCGTGCTGCTGCTGGTGGCAATTGTCGCCGCCATCGTGCTGACGCTGCGGCACCGTCCGGGCTACAAGCAGCAGAACATCTCGGCGCAGGTGGCGGTGCGCCGCGCCGACCGCCTGCGGGTGGTGAAGATGGACCCGGAGCCGCGCGCGTGATCTCGCTCGCCCAGCAGCTGACGGTTTCGGCGGTACTGTTCGCCATCGCGGTGGCGGGAGTGTTCCTCAACCGCAAGAACCTCATCCTGTTGCTGATGTGCGTCGAGCTGCTGCTGCTGGCGGCGAACTTCAACTTCATCGCCTTCTCGCGCTACCTCGGCGACCTCAACGGGCAGGTGTTCGTGTTCTTCATCCTCACCGTGGCCGCGGCGGAATCCGCCATCGGCCTCGCGATACTCGTGGTGCTGTTCCGCGAGCGGCGCACCATCGAGGTCGAGGACCTCAACACCCTCAAGGGCTGAACACCGTGCACGCTCTGAACCCAACCGTGCTGCTCGCCATCCCGCTGCTGCCGCTGCTCGCCGCAGTGCTCGCCGGGCTCGGCGGGCGCCTGATCGGGCGCGCCGGCGCGCACACGGTTACCTGCCTGGCAGTGGGGGTGTCGTGCCTGCTGTCGCTGCTGGTCCTGAAACAAGTGTATGTCGACCGCGCACCGCTCTATGACGCCCAGGTGTACACCTGGCTCGTGAGCGATGGCATGCACATGCAGGTCGGGTTCCTCATCGACCGTCTGACTGCGTTGATGATGGCGGTGGTGACCTTCGTATCGCTGTGCGTGCACGTCTACACCATTGGCTACATGAGCGATGACCCGGGCTACACCCGCTTCTTCAGCTACATCTCGCTGTTCACCTTCTCCATGCTGATGCTGGTGATGGCGAACAACTTCATGCAGCTGTTCTTCGGCTGGGAAGCGGTCGGCGTCGTCTCCTACCTGCTGATCGGGTTCTGGTACACGCGACCGAGCGCTACTTTCGCCGCGCTCAAGGCCTTCATCGTCAACCGCATCGGGGATTTCGGCTTCGTGCTGGGAATCGCCGGCATCGCCTACTACACCGGCTCGCTCGACTACCGCACCGCGTTCGCCGCCGCACCCGCGATCGCGCAAGCGGTGCTGCCCATGACCTCCGACTCGGGCGTCGCGGCGCTCACCCTGATATGCATCTGCCTGTTCATCGGCGCGATGGGCAAATCCGCACAGGTGCCGCTGCACGTGTGGCTGCCGGACTCGATGGAAGGCCCGACGCCGATCTCGGCGCTCATCCACGCGGCGACCATGGTGACGGCAGGCATCTTCATGGTGGCGCGCATGTCGCCGCTGTTCGAGTACTCGGACGCGGCGCTCTCCTTGGTGATGCTGATCGGTGCCATCACCGCCTTTTTCATGGGCCTGCTCGGGGTGGTCAACAACGATATCAAGCGCGTCATCGCCTACTCGACGCTTTCGCAGCTCGGCTACATGACCGTCGCGCTCGGTGCCTCGGCTTACGGCGCGGCCATCTTCCATCTGATGACGCACGCCTTCTTCAAGGCGCTGCTGTTCCTCGCCGCAGGCTCGGTCATCATCGCGCTGCACCACGAGCAGGACATGCGCCGCATGGGCGGACTCGCGAAGTACATGCCGATCACCGCGGTCACCTGCTGGATCGGCGCCCTGGCGCTCATCGGCACGCCGTTTTTCTCCGGCTTCTACTCGAAAGACGCCATCATCGAGGCGCTCGCCGAGTCGCATCGCTGGGGTGCCGGATTCGCCTACTGGTGCGTGCTGCTTGGGGTCTTCGTCACCTCGCTCTACACGTTCCGCCTGCTCTTCATGACCTTCCACGGTCCGGAGCGCTTCCGCGATCGGGCTCCGGCCGCTGCAGCGCCGGACGCAGCGCACGATCACGGGCACGCGGGCGACCCGCACGAGAGCCCGGCGGTCGTGACCGTGCCGCTCATCGCGCTCGCAATCCCCTCGGTGCTGATCGGCGCGCTCACCGTGGTACCGGTGCTGTTTGGCGACTATTACGGCCGCTCGATCCTGGTGCTCCCGGCCAACAACGTGGTCGCCAAGCTCGCCGAGGAGTTCCCGCAGCCGGTGTGGATCTCATTCGCCCTGCATGGGCTCACCGCGCCGCCTTTCTGGCTGGCGGCGGCGGGCGCGGTCACCGCCTGGCTCTTCTTCCTGCGCAATCCAGCCTGGGCGGACCGCACACAGCAGCGCTTCGGCTGGCTCTACCGGCTGCTCACGCAGAAGTACTACTTCGACTGGGTCAACGAGAAGGTGATCGCGCCGCTCACCCGTGGGATCGGCATCGGTCTGTGGAAAGGCGGCGATGAAATGTTGATCGATGGCGCGATGGTGAACGGCACGGCGGAAGGGGTGACCTGGTTCGGCAGCGTGTTGCGCCTGGTACAGAGCGGCTACCTGTACTCGTACGCCTTCTGGATGATGATCGGCCTGGCGCTGCTGCTCGGCTGGTTCCTGCTGCACTTCCGCGGTTGAAGCCTGCAGAAGAGTCTACGATGCACGCGCTGCTCTCCTACCTCATCTGGCTTCCCATCGCCGCAGGTGTCGGCGTGCTGCTGCTTGGGGATCGCCACATCGTCGCCGGGCGCTGGCTGGCGCTGCTCGCCTCGCTCGCGACGCTGGCACTCACGGTGCCGCTGTGGGCGCACTTCGACACCAGCACCGCCAACCTGCAGTTCCCGCAGTTGCTGCCGTGGATCCCGCGCTTCCGCGCGTTCTACGCGCTCGGTGTCGATGGGATTTCCATGCCGCTGATCGTGCTCACCGCCTTCATGACGGTGCCGGTGGTGATCGCCGGCTGGACGGTGATCGAGATGCGCCCGGCGCAGTACTACGCCGCGTTCCTGATCATGGAAGGGCTGATGATCGGCGTGTTCGCCGCCACGGATGCGCTGCTCTTCTACTTCTTCTGGGAAGCGATGCTGATTCCCATGTTCCTCATCATCGGCATCTGGGGTGGTCCGCGCCGGGTGTACGCCACCATCAAGTTCTTTCTCTACACCTTCCTCGGCTCGGTGTTCATGCTGGCGGCGCTGATCTATATGTATGTGAAGGCCGGCAACTACGCGATCGCGACCTTTCAGGCACTGCCGCTGTCGCTGAACGAGCAGCGCTGGATCTTCGCGGCCTTCATGCTCGCCTTCGCGGTGAAAGTGCCGATGTGGCCGGTGCATACCTGGCTTCCGGACGCGCACGTCGAGGCGCCGACCGGCGGCTCGGTAATTCTTGCGGCCATCATGCTGAAGATGGGCGGCTACGGCTTCCTGCGCTTCTCGCTCCCGGTGACCCCCGATGCCAGCCGTGAGCTCGATCTGCTGGTCATCACCTTGTCACTGATCGCGGTCATCTATATCAGCTACGTGGCGCTGGTGCAGCAGGACATGAAGAAGCTCATCGCCTACTCCTCGATCTCGCACATGGGCTTCGTCACCCTCGGCGCCTTCGTGATGTACGAGATCGTGCGCAACACCGGCAGCCTGCAGGGTGCCGGAATGGGCGTCGATGGCGCCATGGTGCAGATGGTGTCGCACGGACTCGTCTCGGGCGCGCTGTTCCTGTGTGTTGGAGTGCTGTACGACCGGCTGCACAGCCGGCAGATCGCCGACTACGGCGGCGTGGTCAATACCATGCCGGCGTTCGCCGCTTTCATGGTGCTGTTTGCGCTGGCTAACACCGGTCTTCCGGGCACCTCCGGTTTCGTCGGCGAGTTCCTGGTGATCATCGCGAGTTTCCGCGCCAGCTTCTGGTACTCGGCGCTTGCGGCGGTGACGCTGATACTGGGGGCTGCCTACACGCTCTGGCTGGTGAAGCGCGTGGTGTTCGGCCCGGTGACGAGTCCGCGCGTCGCCGCGCTCGAGGACCTGAACAGGCGCGAATTCATCGTGCTGGGGTCACTCGCCGCCGCGGTGCTGCTCATCGGGGTGTGGCCGGCCCCGCTGCTGAAGGTGATGCAACCAACCGTCCACCACCTGCTGACCCAGGCAGTCGCCACCAAGCTGTAGGACGCGGACACCATGGATCCAACGCTCCTGAACGGCTCGAGCTTCGCACCCGCGGTGGCGGAGATCTGGCTGCTGTGCGCGATCTGCGTGTTGCTGCTGATCGAGGTGTTCGCCGGCGCGAGGCGCCGCGGGCTCACCGCGACGCTCACGCTGGTCGCACTCGCGGTAGGCGCGGCGCTGCTGGTGCGCTACGGCCAGGTCACCCACCGCACGCTGCTGTTCAGCGGCACCTATGTCGCGGATGAGCTCGGCGTGGCGCTCAAGCTCGCCGCGTTCCTGCTGGTGGCCGTGGCGCTGCTGTACTCGCGCGCCTATCTTGAGAATCGCGACATCCAGCGAGGCGAGTACTACGTGCTCGCCCTCACCGCGCTGCTCGGCATCTGCGTGCTGGTGTCCGCCAACAGCCTGGTGACCGTGTACCTCGGCGTCGAGCTGCTCGCGCTCTCGGTGTACGCGATGGTGGCTTTCGATCGCGACTCGGGAGTGAGCGCCGAGTCGGCGATGAAGTACTTCGTGCTGGGTGCCATCGCCTCAGGCACGCTGCTGTACGGCATGTCGCTGATCTACGGGCTCACCGGCACACTCGACCTCGGCGAGATCGCTGCGCGGCTGCATCCGCCACTGAATCCCGGCGTGGTGCTCGGTCTCACCTTTATCGTCGTGGCGGTCGCCTTCAAGCTGGGCGCCGTTCCGTTCCACATGTGGTTGCCGGATGTCTACGAGGGTGCGCCGACGAGCGTGACGCTGTTCATCGGCACGGCGCCGAAGATCGCCTACTTCGCGCTCGCGCTGCGGCTGCTGGCGCAGGCACTTGCCGGCACCGAGAGCGAGTGGACGGTGATGCTGGCCGCGCTCGCGGTGCTCACACTCCTCGTCGGCAACGTGGTCGCGCTGGTGCAGACCAACCTCAAGCGCATGCTGGCGTATTCGACCATCGCCAACGTCGGCTTCATCGTGCTCGGGTTCGTTGCCGGCACCGCCGACGGTTACGCCGCGGCGCTCTACTACACCTTTGCGTATGTGCTGGTGGCGCTCGGTTCCTTCGGCGTCATCCTGCTCGCGAGCGCCAAGGGCTTCGAGGCCGACCGGCTCGATGACTACAAGGGGCTGCACCAGCGCGATCCGCTGCTCGCCGCCGCCATGATGATCCTCATGTTCTCCACTGCCGGTATGCCGCCCTTCATCGGCTTCTGGGCGAAGCTGCGCATCTTCCAGGCACTGTGGGAGACCAACCACCTGTGGCTGGTGGTGCTCGCGGCGGCCATGTCGGTGGTGGGCGCGTATTACTACCTGCGCGTCATCAAGCTGATGTACTTCGATGAGCCCGCCGGGACGCAGCCGAGTGCGCAGCGCGAGGCGGGGGTGCGCTTTGCCCTGGGCGTCAACGCCGCGGCGGTACTGGTGCTGGGACTCCTGCCGGGCCCGCTGCTCGACCTGTGCGCACGGCTGATTCACTGACGCGGAGTGTGATCGCAATGAAAACGGCAATATCACCGGCGGCGCGCTACGCCGCCCTGGCTGGCGCGCTGCTCCTCACGGCGGTGAGCGCGGGTGCGCAGGCCGCGCCACAGTACCGCCTCACGGAAGAGGTGAAGCTGCCGGGCGATGGGGGCTGGGATGACCTGACCTTCGATGATGCCGGTCATCGGCTCTTCATCGCGCATGGAACGCAGGTGCAGGTGGTCGACACCGACAAGCTGACACTCGCCGGAGCGATTGCCGATACCCCGGGAGTACACGGCATTGCGCTCGCCGGTGATGTCGGCCATGGCTACATCAGCGCCGGTCGCAGCGGTGCCATCGTGGTATTCGATCTGAAATCGCTTGCGCGGCTCAAGGAGATCAAGGCCACGGGCGAGAACCCCGACGCCATCATCTACGACTCCGCCACCCACCGGGTATTCAGCTTCAACGGGCACGGACGCAACGCGACCGTGATCGATGCGAAGACCGATGAGGTGATCGGCACCATCGCGCTCGATGCCAAGCCGGAATTCGCGGTGAGCGACGGCAAGGGCACGGTCTACGTGAACTTCGAGGACAAGAGCAGCATCGCGCAGATCGATGCACAGCATCTGAAGGTGACCGCGGTGTGGCCGATCACCGGCTGTGAGGAGCCATCCGGGCTCGCCATCGATCTCACCGGCCAGCGTCTGTTCGCCGGATGTGACAACAAGGTCATGGCAGTGGTCGACGCCCGCTCCGGCCGTACGCTGGGAACGGCGCCCATCGGCGACCATGTCGATGGTGCGAAGTACGACTCGGGCCCGCGCCTGGCCTTCGCTCCCTGCGGCGAGGGGGTGCTGACGGTGGTCGCCACCAACCCCAGCGGCAAGCCCGAGGTCGCCCAGTCCGTGCCGACGCAGCGGGGCGCGCGCACCATGGCGCTCGATGAGCATACCCACCGGCTCTTCCTGGTCACCGCGAGCTTCGGGCCACCTCCGGCTGCGACCGCCGAGAATCCGCACCCACGGCCCGCGATCCTGCCGGGGACCTTCCGGCTTCTGGTCGTGGCTCCGGCCAACCTCACCCAGTGAGGGTAGGTACCTTCGCAGTCGCCGCCGCCGGGGCGCTGCTGCTTACGACGGTCCGCGGCGCATCGGGCGCGGCGGCAGAGGGCGCCGGCGCCTCCAATGCCCTGGCACGCGAGCTGCTCGCGCAGCTGGTCGCGATCAACACCACCGACACCCCGCGCGGCAATGTCACCACGGCCGCCGAAGCCATGGCGCAGCGGCTGCGTACCGCCGGTTTCGCGGCCGATGATATTCAGGTGCTCGGCCCGAGCGAGCGGAAGAAGAACCTGGTGGTGCGGCTGCGCGGCACCGGCAGGCACGAGCCGCTGCTGCTCATCGGTCATCTCGATGTCGTCGAGGCTCGGCGGGAGGACTGGAGCACCGATCCCTTCGCGCTGGTGGAGAAAGAGGGTCAGCTCTACGGACGCGGCACACTCGACATGAAGGGCCCGGATGCCATCATGCTGGCTGCCCTCATACGGCTGAAGCAGGAGCAGTTCACGCCCGCACGCGACATCATCCTGGCGCTCACCGCGGACGAGGAGGGCGGCGGCGCCAACGGCGTACAGTGGCTGCTGCAGCACCACCGGGAGCTGGTCGCTGCGCAGTTCGTGCTGAGCGGAGACGACTACTCGGTGCTCACCGAGAATGGCCGGCCGCTTTTCTTCAAACTGGTTGCGAGCGAGAAGGTCTACGCGGACTTTCAGCTGCTGGTGACCAACAAGGGCGGGCACAGCTCGGTGCCCGTGTCCGAGAACGCCATCTACACCCTCACCCGGGGCCTCGATCGTCTCGCCGCCTACCAGTTTCCCTTCGAGCTCAATGCGGTCACCCGCGAGTACTATCGGCGCCTGGCGCAGATCGAGTCGGGTCAACGGGCTGCGGACATGCGCGCCATCCTGCGCGATCCCCCCGAAGAGCAGGCGCTGGCGCGGCTGTCGCAGGACCCCACCGACCGCTCGATCACGCACACCACCTGTGTCGCGACGCGCCTCGACGCCGGACATGCCAACAACGCGTTGCCACAGCGGGCGCTCGCGGTGGTCAATTGCCGCATCCTGCCCGGACACTCGCCGGAGGAGGTGCGGGAGCGCCTGGTGCAGGTGTTGGCAGATTCCGGCATCACGGTCAGCTATCTCGCGAGCGATGGCACGCTGCGTGATCAGGCACCCGCGGACCGCGGTTTTGTGCCGCCGCCGCTCGCCCCGGAGGTGATGACTCCGCTCGATCGGCTGGTCGCGGAAACCTGGCCGGGGCTTAAGGTGATTCCCTCCATGTCGGCAGGCGCTTCGGATGCTACGCACACGAGCGCCGCGGGCCTTCCCACCTACACCTTCTCGCCCCTCTCCATCGATCCCAACGACGACCGTGAGCACGGCCGCGACGAGCGCATCAGCGTCGCCTCGTTCTATCAGGCGAATGAGTTCTTCTATCGCTACCTGCGGGCGGTGACCGCACACTGAGCCCGCCCGTTGAGGAGACCGCCATGAGTTCCCTGGTGCGCCGCTTCCGACTCGCCGCTCTGCTCAGCGGGCTCACCGGCGCAGCGCTCGCCGTGGACCGTGCGGGCAATGCGGCTGACCCCGCGGCCGACGCGCTGGCGCGCGAGATTTTCAAGCAGCTGATCGGGATCAACACCACGGATTCCGTCGGCAACGTCACCACTGCCGCGGAGGCGATGGCGCAGCGTTTTCTCGCCGCGGGCTTTCCCGCGGCAGACGTCGTCGTGGCAGGGCCCGAGGAGCGCAAGAAGAACCTCGTCGTACGCCTGCGCGGCACGGGAAAGCACCGGCCCGTGCTGCTCATCGGGCATCTCGATGTGGTCGAGGCGCGGCGCGAGGACTGGAGCACCGACCCCTTCGAGCTGATCGAGAAGGACGGCTACTTCTACGGCCGCGGAACTTCCGACATGAAGGATGGCGATGCGATCATGGCGACGACGCTCCTGCGCCTGAAGCGCGAGGGCTACCGGCCCAGCCGTGATGTCATTCTCGCGCTCACGGCCGACGAGGAGGGTGGCTGCTGCAACGGGCCCGAGTGGCTGCTGAAGAATCATCGCGAGCTCGTCGACGCGGAGTTCGTGCTCAATCACGATGGCTCCTCCATCCTCTCCGAGCACGGCGTGCCGCGGACTTTCACGGTGGGCGGCACGCAAAAGGTGTATGCGGACTATCAGCTCACGGTCACCAACCGCGGTGGCCACAGCTCGCTGCCGCGCCCCGACAACGCCATTTACCAGCTCGCCGACGGCCTCCTCAAGATGGGCCACTATCAGTTTCCGTTCGAGCTCAACTCAGTGACACGCGCGTACTTCGAGCGTATGGCGGCGACTACCTCTGGGGAGACCGCCGCGGACATGCGCGCCAGCGCGCGTACCCCCCCTGACCGGGAGGCCATGGAGCGTCTCGCGCGCGAGCCCAGTTACGGCGCCGTCATGCGCACAACCTGCGTGGCGACGCGCCTCGAGGGTGGGCATGCGAACAATGCGCTGCCGCAGCGCGCCCAGGCGGTCGTGAACTGCCGCATCCTCCCGGGACACTCTCCGGAAGAGGTGCGCATGGAGCTCATCAGGGTTGTCGATGACCCGCAGATTGCCGTCCGTTACCTCACCGACAGCGGCGCGGTCGTGGACACCGCACCCGACCGGCGCGGCTTCCCGCCGCCTCCGCTCGTGCCGGAGGTGCGGCAGCCGCTCGAGGCCGCGGTGGCGGCAACGTGGCCGGGAATTCCGGTCATTCCGGTCATGGGCACGGGCGCCTCGGATGCCGTGCACACGAGTGCCGCGGGCATGCCAACCTACGAGGTCTCCGGCGTTGCGATCGACCGCGACGACGTGCGCGCTCATGGGAAGGACGAGCGGATCGCGGTGGCGTCGTTCTACACCGGGAACCATTTCTTCTACCGCTATCTCACGGCGATCACGGCCCGCTGAATGCGCGTGAGCGCGTTCTACCGCGGGAACGAGTTCTTCTACCGCTACCTCAAAGCCCTCACCGTGCGCTGATCGCTACGACACGCGCCGCGAGATGGCGATGGCGGCGATTGCCACGATGGCGATGTTGAGGATCCACCAGAAGAGCTGTTTGCGACTCCCGCTCATCAACCCACCGCTGCCTGAGGGCGCGGGCGCCGCGCCAGCAGCGGCGGAGGGAGCGAGGCGGCCGCTCAGTACCTCGTGAATCCCATCGTGACCGACCGTCACCTCGAGCGTCTTACCGGCGTCCTGGACCCCCGCGGGGCGCGCTGCGAACCAGCTGCCGTCGGGGCGCGCCGTGGCTGGCTCGCTTCTCCCATCGATCGTCACCGAGAGATCGTCCACCACGAGTGGCGGTTGTCCGGTGGCGCGCCGCACCCGCAGCGCGAGTCCGCCGGAGGCGGGCGCAGCCTCCACGGCGATGAGCGCGGAGTGCGCAAGGGGCGCGAACGGTGGCCCCGCGGGCTGCGCGAGAGCGGCACCCAGGCACAAGGCAGACAATGCGACGGACAGAAACGTACGGGCGATCTGCACCGGCGCGATGTTAGCACCGGACGAGCGCGGCGCCGCATTGGCCATTATAGTTGCCGCCATCCGAGCGGGAGTGCCTGCACCATGGACCGCGTCGTCGAGCCGAGCCTCAGCATCGCACCACGCTACCAGAGCGGTTTCGGCAATCACTTTGCCACCGAGGCGGTGTCCGGCGCGTTACCCCAGGGCCGCAACTCCCCGCAGCGGCCGCCCTACGGCCTGTACGCGGAACAGTTCTCCGGCACCGCATTCACCGCACCGCGACACGCCAACCGGCGCAGCTGGCTGTACCGCATTCGTCCGGCGGCGGTACACGGCAGCTTCCAGCGCAGCGACGATGGACGCATCACCAGCAGCTTCAGCGACTGCGAGACCTCACCGAACCAGCTACGGTGGTCGCCGCCGCCGCTGCCGCGCGAGCCGACCGACTTTGTCGCCGGGCTCGCGACGCTCGGGGGCAACGGCTCACCGGATGCGCACACTGGGTGCGGCATTCACTGGTACGTGGCCAATCGTCCCATGCAGGGGCGTTTCTTCTACGATGCCGATGGCGAGCTGCTCATTGTGCCGCAGCAGGGCGCCGTGCGGCTCGCCACCGAGCTCGGAGTGCTCGAGGTGCAACCGCTCGAGATCGCGGTCATCCCGCGTGGGCTGCGTTTTCGGGTCGAGCTGCCCGACGGCGCAGCGCGCGGCTACGTGTGTGAGAACTTCGGCGCGCCGCTCCGGCTACCGGACCTCGGTCCCATCGGCTCGAACGGACTTGCTAACCCGCGCGACTTTCAGACACCGGTGGCCTGGTTCGAAGATCGGGCCGGGGACTTCGAGCTCGTGGCGAAATTCGGCGGCCACTTATGGTCGGCGCGTATCGATCACTCGCCGCTCGATGTGGTCGCCTGGCACGGCAACAATGCGCCGTATCGCTACGACCTGCGGCGCTTCAACACCATCGGCTCCATCAGCTACGATCACCCCGATCCCTCGATCTTTCTCGTGCTGCAGTCCATCAGCGACACTCCCGGTGTCGATACGCTCGATTTCGTCATCTTTCCGCCGCGCTGGCTGGTTATGGAGAACACCTTCCGGCCGCCCTGGTTTCACCGCAACATCGCCAGCGAATTCATGGGCCTGATCGCAGGCGTCTACGACGCCAAGGCGGAGGGCTTCGCACCCGGTGGGGCCTCGCTCCACAACTGCATGAGCGGCCACGGGCCCGATGCCGCGACGTGGGAGAAGGCGAGCCGCGCCGACACCTCGCAGCCCGCAGCACTGCGTGACACCATGGCCTTCATGTTCGAGACACGTGCGCTCA
>Ga0306921_10004235_pt1 | contig 14687 bp, 15 predicted proteins | sample sta12Cox44000080_FD_203760 | JGI IMG/M metagenome (GOLD analysis project Ga0306921, IMG submission 203760) | Lab enrichment of tropical soil microbial communities from Luquillo Experimental Forest, Puerto Rico - statoxic.12C.oxic.44.000.080 (v2)... | ecosystem: Environmental > Terrestrial >...
CCTCTTCCTCCTCCCACGTCTATTGTTTTGCAGGGAGCGATGTCTGCGGGGCATGGTCAGTTGTTCCCCTCCATTGGAACCGCATGCCCCAGGCACCGCAATCTGCCTCTCCTGTAAGACGGAACCAATGCCGGCTCCTCCGCGTACAACAGAGTGGAGGAGCTTGTGCGCAAAATCATTCTGGTTCTTGTCTTCTGTCTTCCATTGCTGGCCGCGATGGCCTTTGCCGACGACTGGTCGAAAACCTATACGGTGGGGGAAAAGCCCTCTCTTCGCGTCGACACCAACGATGCCGCCATCGAGGTCACCCGCGGATCCAGCAATACCATCGCAGCCCGCGTAGTCAGCGACGGATACAAGCCCGGCGAGATCCGTGTCACCGAACGCCAGGACGGCGACAAGGTGGAGATGACCGTCCGCCTCCCCAATGAATCGGGGTTTCACATCAGCATGCACAACCGCCGAGCTCGCGTCGAGCTGCAGGTTCCGGCGGAAACCACGCTCGACCTGCATTCCAGCGACGGCCATATCAACCTCGATGGGACCAGCGGGCCAGCTCGCATCGACACCAGCGACGGTGCGGTGGAAGTGCATAACTTTAGCGGCAACATCCGCGCCCGAACCGGCGATGGCCACATCACGGTCGATGGTGTCGTGACCGAAGTCTACCTGCACAGTGGAGATGGCCACATCGAGTTCACTGCTCGTCCGGGATCGAAGATGGAACGCGGCTGGCTGATTCACACAAGCGATGGCCGGGTGGAAGTCAGGCTGCCGGACGACTTCGCGGCTGAGCTCTCTGCTCACACCGGCGACGGCCACATTACGCTCGACTTCCCGGTGACAGTGAATGGCTCGATGGAACGCTCCCGCATACGCGGCAAGCTGAACGGTGGCGGGCAGTTGCTGGAGATCTCCACCGGCGATGGCAGCATTCACATCGGCAAGCTGTAGGTCCGCCTGGAGCCGTACACCCCCAGTGGCGAGGGAGTAAACTGTATTCACATGACCCTGTTCGAGACCAAGCCGTATGATCCCGTGGCCGCGCGCAAGAAGCGCAATCTCATCATTTCGATTGTGGCCCTCGTCGTGATTCTCGCGCTGCTGGCATGGAACTTTCGCCACTGGCCCGAGGAACACGAGGTAGACCAGTTCTTCGCAGCCCTGCAGCAGAAAGACTACGAAAAAGCTTACGGCATCTGGAACCATGACCCGAACTGGAAGCAGCATCCTGAGAAATACGCCAATTACACCTTCGGCAGCTTCATGCAGGATTGGGGACCGGGCGGCGAGTGGGGCTTGATCAAGAGCTATCACGTGGACGGGTCGGCCGTCCCCAAAGGCGGGACCGGAACGAAGTTCGATGTCGGTAGCAGCGGCGTCGTAGTCGTAGTGACCGTCAACGAGCGCGTCGCCCAGAAGGCCCACATCTGGGTGGAGAAGTCGGATAAGACGCTGGGCTTTTCGCCGTACTAGAAGAGGAGAACACTACTCCGCATGCAGTAACGCGGCGCTGAAATGGTTGACCGTCTTTTGCAGTGAGGCCTCGTCTTCCACGTTCACGCAGGTGCGCGAGCGGTCGATCTGCCGCATCAGGCCGCAAAGCACCTTACCGGGACCCACTTCCACGAAATTGGCCACGCCCATCTCGATGAGCACACGCATCGACTTGACCCATTGCACAGCACCCGTCACCTGGCGAATCAGCGCCTGGCGGCTTTGCTCGGCGGTGGTCGCCAGCGTGGCATCGACGTTGCATAGCACGGGTACCTCTGGATTGTGGAAGACGAGCGCGCGCAGGTCTTCCGCCAGCCGGTCTTGCGCGGGTTGCATGAGCGCGCAGTGGAAGGGTGCGCTCACCGGCAAAAGGATCGCGCGTTTGGCGCCGCGACGTTTGGCAAGCTCTGCCGCCCGCTCCACAGCGACCTTGTTACCCGAGATCACAGTCTGGTCCGGAGAATTCAAGTTCGCCGCCTGGCAAACTTCGCCCTGCGCGGCTTCGGCGCAAATCTGCTGCACCTTCTCGGCTGGTAGTGCAAGGATGGCGGCCATCGCTCCTACACCTACAGGCACCGCCTCCTGCATAAACTTGCCGCGGTTGCGCACGGTCTTGACCGCGTCGGTAAACGACAAGGATCCCGCCGCCACGTTGGCCGAGTACTCACCCAGGCTATGTCCAACAACGTAGGCAGGTGTTATGCCCTTCGACTGCAGTACTCGCCAAGCCGCGACCGAAACGGCCAGGATCGCCGGCTGCGTGATCTCGGTCATCTTCAGTTGGTCTTCTGGACCCTCGAAGCATCGTTGTGAGAGCTTGTAGCCCAGCGCGGCGTCGGCCTCGTCAAAGGTCTCCTGCGCGACCGGATACATGGCAGCCAACTCCCGGCCCATGCCGACAGACTGCGATCCCTGTCCCGGAAACAAGAACGCAATGGGAAAAGGGGGCGCGGTCATCTTCCGTACCTGAAGTGGGGGATAAGAAACGGAGTGTCTGAATCGGATACCGCGTTACGATCGCGCACCCGGCTAATCCAGGCCGCGGCCGGCGTGCGCGGCAACTGTAGATTTTCCGTCCGAGTTCTCGAGTTGGCTGCTGGCGGCCGCGATGCGCTGTTCGATGACGTGGTTCATCCTGCTGTTGGCAAACTCACTGGCCACGCGTATCGCGTTCTTGATGGCGTTGGCGTTGGAGGAGCCGTGGCTAATGATGCACACGCCCTTCACCCCCAGCAGCGGCGCGCCTCCGTACTCGGCGTAATCGAGGCGCTTCTTAAAATCGACGAATGCCTGCCGCGAAAGCATGAAGCCGACTTGGCGGGTGATAGTCGCCTGTAACGACTGCTTCAGCAGGACGCGCACCGCCTCGGCCATGCCCTCGGAGATCTTGAGCGCCACGTTTCCCACGAATCCGTCACAGACGAGCACGTCGGCCTTGCCATTGAACAAGTCGCGGCCTTCCACATTGCCGACGAAATTCAACGGCAGTTCCTTGATCAACTTGAAGGCCTCTTTCGAGAGCTCGTTACCCTTGGACTCTTCTTCGCCGATGGAGAGCACGCCCACGCGGGGATGATCCGAGGTGGAAAATCGCCCGGCAAAAATGGTGCGGAAGTACACGTCGCCCATGATGGCGAACTGCTGCAAATTTTCAGGCTTGGAATCGACGTTTGCGCCGACGTCGATAAGAATGGTGGCTGTACCCGGCGCGGTCGGAAAGACCGCAGCCAACGCGGGGCGATCGACACCCGGCAATGCTCCCAGCACCATCTTGGCGGTCGCCATGCAGGCACCGGTGTTGCCGGCGCTCACGAATCCGACCGCCCGGCCATCGCGAACCAGGCGCAGTCCCACGCGCAGCGAGGAGTCGCGCTTAGAGCGCACCGCCTGCGCAGCCTTTTCCTGCATGCCAATGACTTCGCTGGCGGGAACGATAGCAATCGGCAAGCGGCGCCACAACGGATGGGCGTTCAGTTCGTTGAGGATGAGGCTCTCCTTGCCCACCAGCAACACCTCCACGTCGTAGTGACGGGTGGCGAGTATGGCACCTTCGACTTCTGGTTTGGGCGCGCGGTCGGCGCCCATCGCGTCAAGGGCAATCGTGGTTGGCATGCTTGCCTGTCGTTCTCAAACGTCTCTGCCGGTCTCCCTAGACCGGCGCGTTAGCTGGCGGCTTCTTTTTGCGCGATCACTTCGCGTCCTTTATAGTACCCGCACTTGGGACAGGCGCGATGTGGCAGCTTGCGCTCATGGCAGTTAGGACAATCGGATAGCGATGGTGCCGTCAGGTGATCGTGGGAGCGGCGTTTCGACGTTCTCGCCTGGGAATGCCGCCGTTTTGGATTAGGCATGAAAAACCTCGCATCAGGATCGCACGGAACCGCCCGGCGATCGGAACTCTAGCTTTGCAGCTTGTTTTTTAACTCACTCAACGCAGCCCAGCGGGGATCGCTGGGTTGCTGACAATTACATGGCTCGACATTCAGGTTGCTCCCGCAATGCGGGCACAAACCTTTGCAGTCTTCCCGGCAAACCAATTTCACGGGCGTCGCAAGCAAGACCTGCTCGCGCAAAACGTCTTCCAGCAGAAGACCTTCGCCCTCATAATAGCCGATCTCGGTGTCCGCCTCCGTAATGGAGACTTCTTCCGCCCGGCGATCGACACCCAGGGGCCGGTACAGCAAATCAAAGGCCCAGTTTACCGTATGCGTCACCGGATCGAGGCAGCGGGCACAACTTACTTCGAGGGTGGTGTCGAGTCTACCAACCACACGGATGTCATCCACGTTCTGCTTGTGGCCGCGATGCTCGACGATCAACTCCGCCCGGCCTTTGGTCTGCAACGGGCCTACCTGGCGGAAATCGAAACCAAAATCAATCGCTCCGGGCTGGAAGTCCTGGTGAAACTCCAGTTTCTGGAGTTCCAAATCGCGAACCCGAATGAGCATAGCAGCACCTGCCTAACTCCTTAGTGCACAATCACATCCCAAATAGCCACGATCTCCGGCTGGAACCGGGTCTGGCAGGCCAAGCTCCTCACGGATCACTCTGGCAGGAACAGACAGGCGGGAGTCGCACTAAGGCAAAGTATAAGAATAAATTGATAGTTACACGGTGTCAAGAATCGAGGAAAGCCGGTAGTAGCTCCGGTTCTTTCTTGGCCAACACCGGGTTTTCTGATAAAGTGGCAGTCTGGCCGCTGCGCACTGTATTCCTCCCTTGTCCGTTAATTCCGCATCGCAACTTTGTCGGAAAGTTTCCCTGCGTCTCGATGTCACGTGACCTGAATTCAATCGTCAGAAGTAATGCCGGAATTCGTTTCTCAGCATCCGGCGCCGAAGGAGGGAGGGTAGGTATATGGCAGACCTTGAACAACTCAAACAGAAGTATCAGCCCGTGCTGCGCACGCTGGAAATCGAAAGCGCGCAGGTGCAGCCGCTCAGCCTCGCTGGCGACCAGCTGGCCCTGACCGCGACTGTCGTCTCTGAGGCGAGCAAGAACCGCGTCTGGGACAGCATCAAGTCGGTCGATCCCAGTTTCGCCGACCTCAAGCACAACATACAGGTCGTTCCGGGCGCCCAGGTTTACACCATCCAGCCTGGCGACAACCTGTCGAAGATCAGTAAGTACTTTTACGGGAATGCCAACAAGTACATGGACATTGCCAAGGCCAACGGTCTTGCCGATCCCGACAAGATCAAGGCGGGGCAAAAGCTGACCATTCCCGCCTAAGCGAAATCACAGGCGCGCACCGCCAGGCGTGTGAGCGCCACTTCACAAAAAAGGAGTAGCGCCATGGGATTATTCGATCAACTCAGCGGCGTATTACAGCAGTACGCGAACAGCCAGGGTTCGGGACAGGTCAATCCCCAGATCAACCAGCACTTCGACCAGGTAGCGCAGGCCGTGCCTAACAGTTCCCTTGCGGACGGGCTCGCCGCCGCGTTTCGTTCCAACAGCACTCCCGAGTTCGGGCAGATGCTGGGCAGCCTGTTCGATAAATCCAACGGTGATCAGAAGGCCGGCATTCTGAATCAATTGCTGTCCTCGGCCGGGCCCGGGGTTCTATCGCAGCTCGCCGGCGGCGGTGGGGGACTGGTAGCCTTGCTCGCCGGTGGAGCATCCAAGCTCACCCCCGATCAGGCGCAAAAGGTTTCGCCCGAGGTGGTGCAACAGTTGGCCGCCCACGCCGAAAAATCCGACCCGTCGGTCATCGACAAAGCGAGTGCCTTCTACTCCGACCATCCCGCGCTCATTAAGACGTTAGGCGGCGCCGCCTTGACCATCGCCATGGCCAAGATGGCCGAGAAGCACGCCGCCTGATCGGCCGTTTGCGACGGATGGCCATTGCCCAAAAGCCGGAGCCAACTGCTCCGGCATTTTTTGGGTAAGTTTCGCGGACCATCTGTTCCTGGGGATACTCGAATCCGATTTCGGGTCGGCGGCAGGTATTGAAGAACGAACACGAGATGGGCGGCTCTTTGCGCGCCGCCCATCTCAAGTTGTAGGTCGCGGCTAGCGATTGGTCGCGGTGGGCGACTTCACTGCACCACCTTACTTGTCTTGCGTGACGTGTCAGTGCCGAAGGTGAGCACACAAGCGGGTACTAAATGGACTGTAATAGAGGGCGCTGACGAAGCGAGTCGTGCCGTCCAGTGGAGCGGCGAGCGCGTCTGCCAACTCGTAGGCCGGCGGACTCGGGGCGAGTCAGTAAACCCCGAGACGTTGTTCGGGGAAGTGACAGCTTTCACATCGTAGATTGCAGCACCGTTCAACGTGTATAGGTAGGGAGCAGCGTTGCCGAGAGGAGCCTTGGCGCCGGCCGCCTGATTCGCGATTGCCTCTGCCCGCCGTACTACTAAACTGATCTCAGTGGCACCGGCTGTCGCGCCCATCATTGCTGCAACCTGCGCCATCGCCTCCGAAATTGATTGGAGTTCTCCATGAGCCTCGGCTATTCCTACTCCGACGTCGCCAAGATGATCGATCACTCGCTGCTGAATCCCGCACTCACCGTGGCCGAGCTGGATGCAGGCTGTGAACTGGCGCGGCTCTATGACGTTGCCAGCGTGTGTATCCTTCCCTACTATGCCGCCCGCTGTGCGGCGTTGCTGTCGGGAAGCACTGTACAGCCCAGCACCACCATCGGGTTTCCTCACGGAGCCCACACCACTGCAGTCAAACTTGCGGAGGTGGAACAGGCGCTCGGCGACGGCGCAAGCGAACTCGACATGGTGATCAACATCAGCCAGGCTCGCAGCGGCCGTTGGGAGTACGTCGAGCGCGAGATTCGCCTGCTTGCGGAAGCCACCCACGCCGCCGGCGCGAAGATCAAAGTGATTTTCGAGAACGCCTATCTCGACGACTCGGCGAAGATCCGGCTATGCGAGATCTGCGGTGTCATCGGTGTGGACTGGGTCAAGACCTCCACCGGCTACGCTTCCAGTGGAGCCACCCTCCCCGATCTGCAACTGATGCGTCGTCACTCGCCGCCCGCTGTGCAAGTGAAGGCCGCCGGCGGAGTGCGCACACTTGATGCCCTGCTCGAAGTGCGCTCCCTCGGAATCACGCGTGTCGGCGCCACTCGCACCGCCGAAATGCTCGACGAGTGTCGACGTCGTCTCGGCCTGCCAGCGATTGTTGCCGCCGCCGCGCAACCCGCCCGTTGAAAACACGCCACACTGGATTCACGCAGTTGTTTGGTTAATTAGGGCAACTCGCTTCTCCCCCCGGGAAGGAACAGGACCAGGTGGCCGGATGCAAGCCCGAACGGCAGCGGCAGTCACACGATCACTCGATGCGTGGTACATGAATACTTCGCGCTCCCTCCTGTCACCTCGTGAAACGAATCAGCCCCCCACGGACGCGACCGGTTTCTTCAGTTGCGGCTCGGCCGCCTCGGGAGAGGTTTCCTCCGGGTTGAACCGATGGATGCGGCGGTCAGGCCGATCGTCCCGCAGCATCCCCGACTTCAAAAACATCTCCGCTAGCAGTGTGGGGTGAAATATCTGGTCCTCTGCCTCGCGTAGCATCCCGCCATTGTCCTGAACAGCTAGAGCGAAATTCAGTAGCGCGGGTGTGGGATTGCTACACACAGGGCAGTAAGAAGATTCGACCAGACTGCGGCCTCCATAGCGGCGTCGTCCACCCCATCCTCCCCATTGCACCGTGGTTGCCAGTGCCACTGTGTGAATCTGGACTGAATAGACTTTACAACGACTTGCAAGACCGCGGAACTGCCTAAGAACACGCTGGTCGCACAAGACACCGCATTTTGTTGGTCAGGTTGTTGGTTCGACTCTTTGCTTGATGCTAGCGGAATCGTCCACGGAATGGCGCCGTTATCTAGTGGCGCTACTCTTACAATAGAGAGGGAGAGTGTAATACTTTTATATGCGAGAACTAATTGCCTTGCCGATTCAATAAACACTGCTCCTAAACTGCGGCGGCGACTGGTTCCCCGCTAATTGGCAGCAATCCTCATACCACACTTAACCTCGTTTGCCGGTAGGAGGTGACGTCGCGAATCGACGTTCCCGACCAGGCTTAAATAACCCGCGAGAAACGAGAGCACTGGGCAGGTGGCGAGCTCCGTTGGAAACGCCGCGCGATTTTGCGGTAGCACCAGAGCGACTGGCTCCCGTACAATCCAACCATGCGCCGTTACATCTGTGCCTTCGTCTTGGTGGGCGTGTGTGCCTGCTCATTCCTCTTGAGGGCTGAAACCGACGAATCGGGAAGCCAGCCTATCGAAATCTCTACTGTGACGAACACACGAATCGATCATCGGTGGAGATGATGAACGCGTTTCGTGAGAAGATCGCTTCTCATTCGAGTCTCTTTTCTCTGCTCCGCAACCTCGACGATTCCTCGGGAGTCGTGTTTGAAGCGGATTGCAGAAACGTGAGAAATCCAACGATACGTACGTATGCTTTTACACGAGCTACTATGCCGGAGGAGTTGTTAAGACGCCCTTAGGCAGCAGTATGTACTCTGCGAAGTCGGTCGATGACGTGGCTGCCAACCGATTCAACCCACTACCCTAAATTCGATAGGGAAATTCCATGTCATCCTCCTTTTGAATTAGATCGACACACGTAGCTTGAGGCGATCGTCAAGAGCGAGGCAACAGTGAGGAATGAGCTCGCTCAGGTTTCGGGCAAGGTGCAGTGTATTGCTGGTCGCTTCAGGCCTATTCGTTGCCTTTGCGGCGTCAACCCGCGCGCAAGTACAGTCGCAGACAGCCACCACGAGTGGGGCACCTACAAAAGAGGTGAAGATTGAGACCGGCGAAGTCGTGGCTGTCAAAGGTAACGATCTGTTCGTCAAAATGCCTGATGGCACCATCCGCGATTTTCCCAATGTTCCCGAGGGCGCCAGAGCTACGGTGGACGGCAAGAAGCTCGGTATCCATGAGCTGAAGCCCGGCATGAAATTGCAACGCACCACTGTAACCACCACCACACCACAGGTGGTAACGACCATCGAGACGGTTACCGGTAAGGTCTGGCGTGTGAACCCACCTGTCTCCGTCATACTCACTCTGGAAAACGGACAGAACCAGATGTTCAAGATTCCAGAGGGACAGAAGTTTACGGTGAACGGCCAGCAGACCGATGTTTGGGGCCTGAAAGATGGCATGAAGGTGACGGCGACGAAGATTACCACGGCCGAGGCAACTTCGGTCACGGAGAAGACTCAAGCAACCGGCACAATGCCGCCTGATGCACCCGTATTGATCGCTACAGAGAGCGCACACCAGCGCCGGCTGCTTCAGTAACGACGGGTAATGCTGGAGGGGCGACTGCCACTGGGACTGCAGCCGGTACAGAGACCACGACAACGGAACCGGAACAATCGCGGACAACTGCGAGTCGCTGGCCTATTTTCGTAGGGCTTCTCGTACTCATCGTGATCTTGGCCTGGCTTGGAAACAGGTTGCTTCGCAAGAGCCACGCTCAAACATCGGCACAGAGGTAATAACGAGGGTTCCTGTCGAGTCGTTGTTTATCCATTCAGCACCAACAACGAGAAGCGACAATGAAATCGAATGTCATTTGGGGAAAAAGAACCTTGGTATTAGCAGCCGGGATGCTATGTCTAGCCTTCACAGCTTCGACCAGCGCGCAAGTTCAATCGACCACCACCAAGACGGTCGGAGTACCGACAAGAGAAGTGAAGATTGAGAGTGGTGAAGTCGTTGCTGTCGCAGGCAACAATCTTTTCGTGAAGATGGCGGACGGCACTACCCGCGATTTTCCCGATATACCGGAAAACGCCAAAGTGACGGTGGACGGCCAGCAGCTTGGTATCCACGCGCTTAAGCCGGGTATGAAACTGGTTCGTGCGACCGTGACGACCAGCACACCGCAGGTGGTGACGACTGTCCAGACGGTTACCGGCAAAGTCTGGCAAGTAACTCCGCCACTAGTCCTGATTCTCACATTAGAAAATGGGCAGAATCAGGGTTTAAGATTCCAGACGGACAGAAGTTCATGGTAGATGGCACGGAAACAGACGCGTTTGGCCTGAAAAAGGGCATGGTCGTGACGGCAGCAAAGGTTGTGGAGACTCCGGTGACCACCGTAACCACGCAAAAGGCGGTGGTCGGAACGATGCCGCAGGACGTACCCATATTGATCGCCAGCCCTAAATGAGAGCATACGTCGCCACGGGCCGCTATCGCAAAACGGCGGCCCTCGCTGAAGCGGCGGCTAGCACAGCGATAGCAAGCCGCAGAACTGTGTTTGCGCGCCCGGATGGATCGTGAATGCGGCGGACTCATTTGAGGGATCATGAATGCCCTATCGAGCGGGTGATCGCACTCCTGTGCGAAGACGAAGTTGCAAGCGCTTTTGGAAGGATGCCGTTCACGGGGGGCGCTGGCCACGGACTCGACAGTTATCGATGAATTTTCGAACGAACAGCAACTCCTACCGCCGAACAACCTCATTTACATGAAGGTCATCAACCGACACGCAATGGTCGATGGTTCTTTCTCCCAGGCCCTCGCCCTTCGACCCCGTAATGGTGACCACATCCCTTGTTGATTGATCAGCATTGTCAAATTTGTAGTCGACGCGCAGGCTCACAACGCTTTCTACGTTCAGCTTGAGGTCACGCACTTGTAACCGACACGTTGGGCTTCCGCCTGGAACGCTCCCCAACCACCGATATTGTAGGTCGTGATTATTGGACGTGATCCACGATGACCAGTCCTGGGCAGCTACTCGAGCTGCCAACGTCCCCAAAACCACCAACCAAACTGCAATGACTTGTGATTTCATATCTGCCCTCATCTAGGCGAGCGATCTGGAGCTACGCATTGTCAAGGTCGTTCTTGGCTCTGATAGTCCTTAACCACTTCTCCCACTGTGGTGTAGAAAGCGTCCTCTCCAAACAGTTCGAGCATATGATAAGAGCTCTCGGCCTCCACGTTTCCAAAACATGTGCAATGACCAAGCGTATTCCTTTGTCTTTCAATACCCCGTGCAGTGAACGTATCGTCTCGGCCGCGGAGTAATCCACATCGTCCACCGCTGAAGCGTCGATGCACAACCAGCGCAACGGTGGGTCAGCGGTGTTAACGAGGTGCATGATTTCTTCTGCTAGCCGCTTGGCGTTTGCGTAGTACATGCTGTGCGTAAAGTGGTAGATAATCAGGCCGGGTGCCGCCTGAACTTTTGAGCCCCACGGGTGTGGACGCCATCCGCCCGTTTCGCCCGGAACGAGTACAACGTTTTTCGGCGCATAACCCCGTCGCGTGTGATCAATCAGCGACAAGACAATTGCAAGCAGGATGCCCTGTTCTACGCCAACCAATACGACCGTCGCTGTCGTGATCAGGGCCACCCAGAACTCCGACCGCCGCTCGATCCAGATCCTGTGCATTCCTTCGAGATCGATCAGATCGATTGCAATCAGAAACACAATGGCCGACAAGACCGCCTCCGGCATATAGGCCAATGGCGCGGTGAAAAACAAAAGCACCATCAGCACTACTGCCGCAGTGACGAGAAGTGATAGCTGAGTGCGTCCTCCGGCACTGTCGACCATCTGGGTTTTGGTGGGGCTGCCGTTAACGAGGAATGTGCCTGACAGACCGGCCCCGATGTTGGCCAGGCCAAGCCCCACCAGATCAGTATTCTCACTAAAGCGTTCGTTGTACGTCGCTGCATACGCGCGCGAGGTCGCAGCCGCTTTGCGCCAGTATCACCACAAACATGGAGAATGCGGTTGGAGCGAGTTTCGCCATCAGATCCCAGTGCCATGTGGTGTGCGGTAACCCTATGTGCGGCAGACCACTCGGTACCATACCCAGTACGTGGACGTGCTTTCCGAGATCGAGCGCACGGCTGAGCGCGATGGCACCGATTACAGCGATCAATGAGCCCGGTATTTTCTTCGAGATCCGTTTCGTCCCGATGATAACCACGAGGACACTTATCGCGATGGTCAAGGCATAAGCGTTCACCTGATCGATCTGACGAAAATCGTTCCAAATCTTGGCTGGGGTACCGTGACCGCCGCCTTCGAGGCCCAGCATTCCGGCGATCTCGCCCAGAGCGACTTGGATACCGACCCCTGTCAAGAAACCGACGAGTACGGAGCGTGACAGGAAGTCGGCCATGAAACCAAGCGTAAGAATCCGCGCCAGCAGGACGAAACCCGCGGCCATAATGGCGAGCACCGAGGCCAACGCGACGTACTGATCCGAACCTGTTGGGGCCAACCCGACTAGCGCGGCAGCGAGAATGGCTGCCGTCGCTGAATCGGCAGCGACCACCAGGTGTCGCGAGGAACCAAAGATCGCAAACAGAGCCGTCGGAATCAGAATGGTGTAGAGCCCGGTAATTACCGGCGTCCCTGAGATCTTCGTGTAACCCATCACCTCGGGGATCGCGAGCGCGGCCAAAGTGAGTCCGGCGATTATTTCGTGCGGCACCTGCGAAGGGTTGATGGGCAGTACACCCTGCAGTAGCCTAAAGCGCGAGCTCGATGTGGCTTTGACCGTCATCTATATCCTCACAAGTTCGTGCGCGGGTGATATAAGATGCGTCCGAGTGGCCCGTCAGGGAAGAACACTACCTATTGCAGCGACTGGCGCTAAGAGTTTTGACGACCGGCAAGCGGGGCACTGCACTCAAAGCCGTCGAGGGCCCTGAACCGAGCAGCAACTGGCGCTGAGGGCAGGCGGCGTTCTCTTAAAGGCTCCAGCACGTTACTGGCGGTAAGTAGCGGCTGCCCCGCCGATAACTCACCGGGAAGGTACGGATGGCGATAGCAAGAATCCAACCGCTACCAGAATTCGAGTTGGACCGAGAACTCAAGCCCTGGAAAGAACGTCGTGCCGACGGGAAGAGGCTACGACGCACTGTACCACGCGAATCGCACTCCGACTGGAAGCCAGGGAACAACAGGCCTGATCCCCTAAAGCTGCTCGCCAAGAGTAACAAAGGCCGACAACAGCACCTCGTTCCCTTACGCATGGGCCGCATGGCGGCGTCCCCATTGGCTTTCCTTCGTGGTTCGGCATGCGTCATGGCAGCGGATCTTTCTGCGACGCCGATCAGTGGCATTTCCGTGATCATCGACGGCGATGCTCATCTGAGTGACTTTGGCATGTACGGCACTCCTCTGCGTGAGGTTGTTTTCGATCTTAATGACTTTGACGAAGCCATCATTGGTCCGTGGGAATGGGACCTAAAACGACTCGCGGCTAGCATAAACGTGGCTGGACGCGCCAATGGCTTGAATCGTCGCGAGCGTGACGCCGCAGTCAAGCGTTGCGTCGAAGGCTATCGGTCCAATATCTATCGTTTGCAGAGCATGGGCGTGCTCGATGTCTGGTACCTGCATTATTATCCCGGGCAGACAAATCCGTTGACGAAGATGAATCCGAAGATCAAGGCAGTGTTCGCTAAGACTGTGGAGAAGCCAATGCGTACCGATAATCGCGCCTTGCTACCTAAGATTGCCGAGCGTACGACTAGAGGGAGATGGAAGTTTAAGGAAGATCCTCCAGTACTGACACCAGCGCACGAGTCCAAAGGAAAGATCATCGACGCGCTAAAACGTTATGCGACATCCCTGTCGCCAGAGCGGCGTTTCATGCTTTCGCGTTACAACGTGGTTGCCGCAGCGCGCCGAGTTGTCGGAGTCGGATCGGTTGGCACCAGGGCTTATCTGGTATTGCTACTGGGTAACGGAGATGACGACCCTTTGTTTCTCCAGGTCAAGGAAGCGGTGATGGCTGCTCACGCCCCATACCTGCCTCCACTACCAAGGGAGTTTCGGCACAATGGGAAGCGGATCGTCGGGGGCCAAAGAGCACTGCAAGCGTCTTCCGACCCCATGCTGGGATATACTTCGATCGACGGACGGGGTTACTATGTGCGGCAAATGAAGGACTTGAAAGCTTCAATTCCCGTGGAATTATTGACTGGCGCATCATTCGACTTCTACGCGTGGTGCTGCGGCGTAATACTGGCACGAGCCCATGCCCGAACTGGAGACCCTGCCCGAATCGCTGGTTATTGCGGCAGGTCATCGGTGCTGGATGAGGCCTTGGCAGAGTGGGCCGAAAATTATGCAGACCAGACCGAGCGTGACCACAGCTTACTGGTCAAAGCCATCCGAAAGGGAGAGATCAAGGCAGAGGCTCAGACAGGCGGAAGTGGCTGAGGCGTTGGAACTCACACGCCTCTATAGGCAGAGAGGGCAGCAACGCCCGTTTTGCATGTGATATAGTTCTTCATGACAATCTGGTTGTTAGAAGGAACTATATCACATGGCTTTTGCCTCCGAGGTCCTGCACTCCTTGTTACGACGCCACCCAATGGCCACCCTGGATGAGCTGAAACATGCTCTGGGCACAAATTCCACCATGACTGTCTTCCGCAAGCTCAAAGCCTTGGGCTATCGCACTAGCTATTCCCACCGCGGCAAGTACTACACCTTGGCCGAAATCCCCCGTTTTGATGAGCAAGGACTGTGGTCCTATCGTGGAGTCGGTTTTTCCCGACACGGCAACGTGCTGGACACCGCCCAATATTTTGTCGAGCAAGCGGACAGCGGGCTCACGGCTAGCGAGTTAGAAGCACTCCTGCACGTCGAGGCGAAAGAGCCGCTGCTGCATCTTTACCGGCAACAACGAATTGAGCGACGGCAGATCGGCGGTGTCTATGTGT
>Ga0306921_10004237_pt1 | contig 14685 bp, 23 predicted proteins | sample sta12Cox44000080_FD_203760 | JGI IMG/M metagenome (GOLD analysis project Ga0306921, IMG submission 203760) | Lab enrichment of tropical soil microbial communities from Luquillo Experimental Forest, Puerto Rico - statoxic.12C.oxic.44.000.080 (v2)... | ecosystem: Environmental > Terrestrial >...
CCCTCCGGACGACTCGGCTTGCACTACGTGGCAGAGATCGGGAATGGGCGCGCATCCCGCTTCCCCGGCGCAGAGGCGGTGCAAAATGTTGTAGATGACAACAATGGGAAGGCAGTCAACCTTGCCGTGTACGCAAAGCCTGATTCCGTTCGCGGGTTACAAGCCGGCTTCTCGATCTATCACGACCACCTGACGCCGATTAACCAACCCAACATTGGAGAAATCATTTCAGCCGCTTATGTTGTGTTGGAGCGGCCGGACTTTGAATGGCTGAACGAAGGGCTCGACATCCGCCACGCGGTTGAGGGAGGCCACGCCTTCCACACTCCGGGCTTTTACACGCAGATTTCCAAGCGCTTCGGTTCCTACCGGCCCTATTTCCGCTACCAGTATGTCAATGGGTCGGATCAGGAACCGGTATTTCCTCAGCTGGGATTGATGCATGGTCCATCCGCGGGACTGCGTTATGACGCCAGCGAATCTGTGGCCCTCAAGCTGCAATACGATCGAAATTGGCGGCGACATCTGCAGTCCTACAACGCACTCGGCGCGCAATTGGCGTTTACTTTCTAGATATGTCAAGTCATCATGGCGCACATGGTGACCGACACATACCGGCGCGGCCAGCTTGTGACATTCAGCAGGCGCCGGGTGAGAATAACAAGGTGAGAGGAACGGCCGTGCGGCAAAGGACATCCAGAGCTTTCGGGGGCACGCCACAGCCCGGTCAGCCAGCTTGGCTGGTCAGGCGCGCGGCGATCGCGCTGTTGATCCTCGCTGGCGCGTCATGGGCGTTGGTGACTGCGCCCCGGTTGATGCCGGCTGGGGCGATGGCGGCCCCCGCGGCAGAGCCCAGCGTTGCGATTGTGGTCAACCAGTCCAATCCCGTCGAAAACCTCCCCATGCCAGAGCTGCGCAAGATATTTCTTGGAGAGCGCAGCCATTGGCCCAACGGCCGCCGGATCACGCTGGTCATGATGGATCCCGCTCAACCAGAGCGTAAGGCGATCCTGCGGGAAATTTACGGCATGAACGAGAAAGACCTGAACCAGCACTTTGTCCAGGGCGTATTCACAGGCGCGATTTCCGCATCTCCCAAGACCATGGCTACGCCCTCCGAGGTGCTGAAGTTCGTGTTCAACGTCCCAGGCGCGATTGGCTACCTCCGCGCGGAAGAGGTGGATCGCTCGGTGAAGATCGTAAGAGTGGATGGGCGTTTGCCGGAGGACAAAGAGTACACCCTGCACATGTCAGGACGAGGAAGCAAACCTTGATGGATGTTACACGTGCCGGAAGGCAAGGGTCTCCAATGCTTTGGCAACGCGCTCGCATTATTCAGTAGAGTTCAAAGCTGACCTCGACGTTGATCTGTACGGCCACGGGCCGGCCGTCTTTCGTGGCGGGTTCGACCGGCAGTTGCGCGCGGCCTCCATCGCTTTCTGATCAAGACCCATCCCCAGCCCTCATTGCACGCGAATGTCATAGGGTTTCCCGTCCGGGCCAACGATCATCGCTATAAAGAGGATCAGGGGTAGAAATGGGTTTTGGCGCCCGCACACCACCACCCACGGGAAAGACACCCCCTCCGATCCCGCTTCCATGCCCCTCTCCGATGCCTGGGCCTGTTCCGTTGCCACGCCCCCGCCCGATCCGGAGCCGATTCCACCGCAGAACCGGTGCCATTCGAAAACGCGGGGCTAAGGCATCTTGTGTGATGCCGAGCTCCGTGGCAGGGAACCGCCGGTGCGATAGGTTCTAGGCCACCAAGTAACTGGCACGACTGCCAGTATCGAAGGTTTTCGGGCCGTTCAAGAATCCGAACGAGGTCGGGCCCTTACTTCGAAAGGATGAATGAGATGAAAGTGAGAATCCTGTTCGCGGCAGTTCTGCTTTCGCTTTGCGTCTCTTCCAATGTTTCGGCCGCTCAAAGCAGTGAAGGGAACCTCGACTCCTACATCGAGAAGCTCCGAGCAGACGTGAGAGCGGACAAGGTAGCCATCATCACCGACGCGATGCAGTTCAACGATCAGGAGAGCAAAATATTCTGGCCGGTGTACCGGAAATACGAAGCCGATATCACGAAGATCAATGATCAGCGACTGGCGTTGATCAAATCTTATAGCGACAAATTTGTTTCGATGACCGATGCGGACGCAAAGGCCATTATCGATCAAAGCCTCGACTTCGAGTCCCGTCGTACTGACGTTAAGAAGAAGTACGCCGAAGAATTCCAGAAAGCCGGTCTTTCATCTTTGACCCTTGCCAAATTCCTGCAACTCGAGCATCGGTTGGACCTTCTTGTGGACCTGAAAGTTGCCTCCGAACTTCCTTCTTTGTTAATCAAGTCGACGGGCCAAACCGCTCCGCGCCAGTAGTATTTGTTCCACTCGTCAATTAGACGAAGCCGGACACTTGGACCCAATTCCCGGACTCACTTGACCCCTGGCAGACGCCCGAGTTTGAGGAAGGACCTGTTCTATTTCGAATTCATCTTCTGGTGTCTCGCCTTCGCATGCCAGCTCATATTCTCGGAGGGCAAATTGTCAAACTTTGCGAGCATACAAGTTGCTCGTACGTATTGCATGCCCCTTGGTTTCCGACCCGCGCTTGCATCAGTAGAGCCGAAAATCGAAGGCGATGAGAATCCGTTCTGAAACCTGTGACAATTCGACAGAAGCCCCTGACCCATAGAAGGCCCAAGAGCTGAAGGCAGAAAAACCGCCAACAAGGACATTGGACACAAATCCGGGGCACAGGATGTTGTGCACCCGGCTGGGCTCTTTGCGGACTAACAACACACAAAATCAGCATGACTTTAGATGAATTTCGCCAATCGCTAACCCCGACCGAACCGCCTACGGGCCTCAGTCTCGCGCTCGCTGGGTTGTGGTGGGATGCGAAGGGCGATTGGAAGCGGGCGCACGAGTCCGCCCAGCAGGACGAGGGCATCGAGGGATCGTGGGTGCATGCCTATCTGCACCGCAAGGAAGGCGACCAGAGCAACGCCGCCTACTGGTATAACCGCGCTGGCAAGCCCACTTGCCGGGAGCCGGTCGATGCAGAGTGGGTCAGCATCGTGATAGCGCTGCTGGAATAGACCGAACTCATGCCTGCGGAGAGAAGTCAACGATGAGCGGCACGTGGTCGCTTAGCGGTCGCCATTTCCGGTACGTGCCTACGGTGACTTTTGCGGAAGGAATCCACTTGCTGGGCAAGAAAACGTAGTCGATGTGAAACGGTCTTGATTTCCGGTACCAGAAATAGTGGGTCGGTCTGGTTTCCTCGCCCTGTTCTTCTGAAAAGAAAGTGTGATACGCGCTAAGAAGGCTCCGCTGCTCCAGCATCGTCACAACTGCCGTGTGGTTCCTTTTCTTTCTTCCGTGGTCGAAAATCGCGTTGCTGTTGAAGTCTCCGCAAATCACAGTCGGCAATCCGTCGCTGAACCAGCCATTGTGCCTCTTGATAGCCTCGAAGACCTGCCCGATGTAGTTGAGTTCCTTCACTTGACCAACTGGGCAAGCCCAAACGGCAAGCAGGAGAAAGTTGGTAGCACCTATTAGCTTGACTGGGGCGATCCACTTCTGTGTCGGAGGTCTACCCACTTCGAGAGTCCACGGCTTTGAGGCAATCACTGCGAGTCCTTTGTTCTTTTTGTCGCCCCACCAGCAGCCTGTGTATCCCTCATCAGAGCAGAGCTTGATCGCGTCCTGCGAGCACTCTGGGATAACGGCAATGTCCGGTTTCAGCGCGTAGAGCACAGCACGCTTCTTTACGAATCCCATTCGACAGTTCCAAACGACGATCCTCATTTTCCCCACGCGAGTCACTTCGCCGCCTCGGTTATGTGTCGTTGATGACGATACATTCGGGCCTCTGCACCGGAGGCAGGGCTCATCATAGCAATGCTGCCCACGGGGCTGGGCTGGAAAACCGGGTGTAGCGATCATCGGTGATGGAGTTTTGGCACTCATTGGGGGATTTGCCTCTCGATTCGTATTGTTAGTAGCTATGCCAATGTGAGCAACTCTCCGTCAGTAGATGTTCCATACTCCTGGCGTCACAACCTCCAGCAGATGACCGTCTGGATCACGGAAGTAGAGCGCCTCGCCTCCATATTTCCATGTCTTACGCAACTCAATCGAGATGCCCTGATCCTTCAGCCAGCGTTCCCAAGCAGGCAAATCACAACGAGCGATCCCGAACGCGATGTGAATTGTGCCGATGGCGTCCGTATCAGCAGTAGCGCCTTTCTTGAACAGCAACAGCACGCTGCGATCACCCGCACGCATCGGGCAAAGGCGCGTGTCATCGTTCAGGGGTTCGCCGGGTTCGAGCGGCTCAAAGCCGAATACTCGACGATAGAATTCTGCGGAACGAGCAGGACTCTCGACGTAGAGGGATGTTTCCAGAATCCCATTTACTCGCGGAGGCACAGTGGCGACATTACTCATGTTGTGTTCCTGTGTCGCGCCGAACAAGAAGTTCACGACCTGACGACGTGATCCTGACCACACAATGTCCGTACACGTTCTCTCTGACAACGAGACCACGATCATTCGCCTCTTCCCACACGGGCAGTCTGGGGCATGATGTGCGCCAAGCCTCCATTACTTCTTCGTAGGTTCTGTCGCGTTGAGTTACCCACTCAAGAAGATCAAGGATCAGGGCTTCAACTAGTGAGTCCGCCATTCCATTTTCCTCGCTCCTACACTCCGACCGCCACGGTTCGTTCATTAGATTGCTTGGGCGGAGACAGCGCTATCAGGGCTATGCCAATGATGATAAGCACGACCGACCCGATCAATTCGCTGCGAGCGATCCAATGTAGTGATCCTTGCACTGCCATGACTGCGGCATGAGCGAAGCTCGACCACACGGGAACCCGATCAGGCGCCGATCGGCGGATGGGTTTCGGGCTGCAAGCAGCAAGAAAACGCCGAGCGTGGCGTATAGACTCATCATCATCGCCAGCGCAGGCTCTTCCTTCGCCCTCAGCACCAGCGGATAGACGCCAGCGCAAAAGAGTAATCCCAGCAATACAAGCACGATTTTGAGCGCACGTTCTCGACGCATGATGACCTCTTCCTTCTGGTCGGCACTACTTTGCCTGCGGTTCCTCTACTAGATGTTCGGCTAGTGCGATCCACTGCCCGTTGCGGCGGATATAGGTCACAGTGTATCGGTAGACCACTGTGTACGCTTTGCCGCTTTCTGTTCCGCGCACGGTATCAGTGCCAACGACGACTGCCGTGTCTTGGTCGATGACCACTGTCTGGCCACTTAGCGTCTGAGACTCGGTCGGATCGACATCACCGGTAAGTATTTGCTTGATGAAGGTTTCCTTGTCATATGGTTTCTTGGTATTGAAACTGGCGACGAATTTGTCATCCAGAATTTGCCGAAGTGTAGTTGCGTCGTGGTTCGTCTCTGCTGTCGCCCATTTCCTTTCTAGTTCCAGCACGTCCTGTCTATGGTCAGCGGACGACAGAGTCTTAGAATTCCTTGGCTCTGTGGCTGCGGATGACCCAGCCATACAACACGTGAGCGTCAAACAGAGAATCTTCAGCGAACGTTGTCGATTCATGACGGGAATCACCTTATTTGTTGCTCTTGGCGGAACCGCTCGACTTTGGGAAAAAGCTCGCAAAGTCATAGTAATCGGTAAACTTCTTGATCCGACCGTTTTCAATGACCACAACCGAAGCGCCACGTCCTGACGTGTGATAACCAACAACATGTCCGATGGGGGTGTCGCCAGTGAACGTTGCTGTCCACCTCCATTCTGCTGCCATCGTCGAGCCACCGTCCACGATGGTCGTAATTCGCCAGTCGAAGTCTGGTTCAGCCTCGATCATCTGTTGCATGAACTTCTTGATTTGGGCAGGCCCCTCGTCGCGAGAAGGCCATGCGATGTCTTCGTGAACCGCATCCGGGGCGAGCAACTCGTCCAGTGCCGCGAAATCATGACGATTCCAAGCCGACACGTATGCTTCGAGAAGCGCCCTTCCTGACGGAGATGTAGACGTTGTCTTGGGGGCCGATGCCCCTGCCAGCATGAGTGAGCACGCGACGGCAACGATTGTTGATTTCATATTGGCTCCTAGACCAAACTGTGAAGCACAGCACAACGCCTCTGGCGTTAAGTGTCCATGTTGCCCGTGAGCAAGCAAGGAAAAAGATCGCAAATCTGCTCGATCATGGCACTCCGCTGCAATGGTAGGGATGAGTCGAAGTGGAAGTCAACGAAGGGCGGAAAGAAACAAAGGTCAACGCAGTGCAGCTATTGCAGTTTCCTATACTCGGCTTTGCCTTGGTTCAGAAGGTTGGGATCGGGCGCATGTCTTACACCAGTCAACGGTTCAGTTGAGCGATGGGAGGCATAGGTCGACGTTGGAGACCGCGGCGGCTGCGAAAATCTTTTGGTCATTGCACTGGATTATATCCGTGGCGTGCTGCGCCCAGTCATTTTGGAAAGCGTCCGCATACAAGATAGGCATCCACGTTCCGTTTCTGCTGGTGCTGGCGCAGTTCGTCGATTCCGAGGGCGCACATTGCAGCGTGAGCACGGAGGCAGCGTAACACCCCGGCAGCCCTGATGTAACCTGTGTGGATGAGCCGCCCCGCCAATTACGCAACCGCCATCGTCGGTGCTCACCTGCTAATCAACATTGTGCACGGTCTTGCGCACCGAGAATTGCACGTAGGACTTTCACCGTCCGGCTCGGTCTTCGTCATCACGGTTGTGCTAATCCTGCCTTTGGTAGCAATAGCGCTCGTTTGGGCAGTCCAAGAACGACTCGGTCTTGTTCTCCTATCGCTTTCGATGTTGGCGTCCCTCCTGTTCGGGATGTACCACCACTTTCTAATCATTAGCCCAGATCACGTGCATTCGCAGCCCGCAGGTCCATGGGGAATCACGTTCGCCCTGACGGCTTATGGATTGCTCATCACGGAGGCGATTGGAACCTACGTCGGGGTCTATTGTCTGAGATTACGAGAGCTTGATGGTTAACTCTGGAGGAAGAAATGACAGCCAAGTGTTGGCTCGTTTTCTATTGCGCAGTTCTGGTGAGTGTGAATGGAAACGGTGCGAATGCATCCTCAAGCGAAACCGCTGATTCCACGAAGGCACAAATCACCGTGCTGTACGACGCCTTCGGCGAGACGTCTGCGATGCAGACAGACTGGGGCTATGCCGCTTTTGTCGAATACGGCGGTAAACGCATTTTGTTCGACACTGGAAACAACCCGGACGTCCTCGCCGAGAATGCGAAAGCAAGAGGAATTGACCTATCCAAACTGGATTTCGTGGTGATGTCGCATCGCCACGGAGATCACATGGGAGGACTCACCTTCGTCTTGAGGGTAAATCCTAAAGTGACCATCTATGCGCCGAAAGAAGGCTTCGGGGTCTATGGGGCGGACTTGCCCAGCACCTTCTACCGCAAAGACCCATCCCTCCCGCCAAAGCAGCGCTATTACAACGGCTCACCTCCAGAGGTTATGCGCTTTGGGTCAGCTTGGCCCGCCGCTAATTTCCAACTCGTTGACAAGAACCCAGAAATCACACCGAACATCCATTTGGTTACACTTGTGTCCGATAATCCGGGTACGCTCGAACTGCGCGAACTCTCCTTGGTTATCAATACCTCCGAAGGACTGGTCATCGTGGTTGGCTGTTCGCATCCCGGCATCGACAATATCGTTGAATCTGCAACTGCGATCAACCCGCGCATTCACTTCATCACTGGCGGCTTTCATCTCGTAGTAGCACCCGATCCTGAGATCGAGAGGGTTGTTGCCGCACTGCATGATCGCTTCAGGGTCGAATACGTTGCCCCCGGTCACTGCACCGGAGAGCCAGCGTTCACGACGCTAAAGAAGGCTTTCGGCGATCACTACATTTATGCGGGGTTGGGCACAACACTAACGACAACACAGGCAGGAGATCACAAGTAGAAAATGACGCCGCAATTTGAAGTTTAAGCGATGCGCCGGATTTCGCGTCAGGTTTGTTGTTTCGCCAAGGTTTTGTGAGGAGGGAGAAATATGTCAAACCGCTTTGGGACGGACATTCTGATTCAAGCCACCGATCCGAAGAAAGCCGCACTGTTCTATGTCAACCAACTCGGATTCGAGATCAGCGACAACAACCCGAAGATGATTGGTCTCCACGGAAAGCGCATCAACTTGTTCATCGAACCCGGACCACCCTTGGGTCCTGTACTAGAAGTGACGGTTGAGAACGTCGCAGACGCAAAGCTCCGCTTAGTGAAGAACGGCTGTGAGATTGTGAAGGATGAGCCTGATTTCCCCCGGTGCTATGTCAAAGACCCCTTCGGCTTGATCTACAATCTCACCAGCTAGAGTTGAACGATCCACACCGCCCATCGTGACAGACGAAGTCCTCTTCCATCACAGAACCACATTAGTGCGGCGTCTCCGTCTTGCTCCCGGCGACCCTATGCCAGGGTATCGCGATCCGTTCCACCGAGTCGCCGTGGTGCTAAGCGGCGACGTCCTATCAATCGAGTACCGCGATGGAGGCGAGAGTCAGCGCGTTAAGATCACGCCGGGACAGGTCGAGTGGGAGGAGCCGAGCGCCCGCGTCCATCGGGCGGTGAATGTCGGCAAACAGCCCTACGAGCAAGTCACCGTCTTCCTGCTCGACAGCCCGGATGCGGTGGCACAGCCTGTCGAGGAGAGCACCGCTAAGAAGCAGCGGCTACTGCGGTACCCGCATAGCGCTTGAGAAATTGCAACGTTCTCTCGTTAAACTCGGCAACATTCTCGTAGATCGGTGCGTGCGCACAGTCCTCGAAAATCAACAGTTCGGAGTTACGTATTCCTCCTTTCATGCGGTCTGCGAATCTAGTGGAGGTCGCAACGTCGCGCCGCCCGAATGTGATGAGGGTCGGAGCTTTGATCCTGCCAAGCTGAGCCTCAGCATCATGGGCAATGACGGCGTTCGAATGCTGCATGAAGCTCTCGATCGATTGCGCGGGTCGGCTCCGCACGAAGTCAGCCAATGATTTGATGTAGTCCGGCTTGGCTGCATACAGTTCTGGCGTCAGACACCACGGAAACAATGCCAGAATAACCATCTCGGGAACACTGCCCACTGCCTTAGCCATGACCTGAAAGCCCTCTATGACCGTACTTAGAAACGGATCAGTCTTCGACCAGCCGCTGTGCAGGGAAAGGGACGCGACCATGTCGGGATGTTTTGCCGCGAGCCACATCCCTATCGCTGCCCCGAGGGAGAGACCCGAGATGTGCGCTTTCCGTATCCCCAGCGCTCGCATGAATGCCGCGACATCGTCGGCGAGAACCTCTGTGGAACAGTCGCCTTCCGGTCTGTCGCTTTCCCCGGTTCCTCTGAGGTCGAGAGAGATGCATGTGAAGTGCTTGGAATATTCCGCTACTTGAAAAGTGTAACAGGCGTTATCGGCGGTCAAGAACGGGATGAGAATGAGAGGATCGCCTGCTCCTTGCTGCTCGTAGTTCATCGTCATGTTGTTCGCATTGACCTTGGGCATGGACTCCTCCTGTTGCGCAGTGTCAGCTTATGACTTTCCCAGCCTAGAGCATCTGCTTCATCTTCTCCACACGGCGAGGGGTGTGTCTTCCTTCTTGGTTCGGAGTACCACACGACAAATTCCTTCTTCAGCTTTTGGGTCAGCTTCGCGCCCAGCTCCCTCAGCAACGGGATGGGAACCTCGATCTCGTGCTTCTCGGTATCCGGTTCGAGCGCGATTGTCACGACACCGCCTGCATTTACACGTCCGCTCCGGCGTGCTGCTGCATTCACAATTTGAATTCCGCCCCGGTTCCCAACTGTGCTGCGCCAAGTGTAACCGTTGATAGTCACTTTGGCGTGTCCCTTGGCTTTGCCCACACATCTCGTGTGTCGAAGGGCAGCGTGAACGCGGCTCTCGCATCTCCGCGCGACTCGTCTCCGTTCAGCTTTGCTTTGAATTCCTTTCGCACTTAGTCGTCCAGATCAATTCGAATACTCGTTGGCCTCGAAGTCGATCGGATCCAGCAGCGCGAGGGGTTATTCCATATCTTGTAGGTAGGCAAGAAAAATCGCCTGCGCCCCGACGTGCCGGCTAGAGAGCGCAGTACGGGAACCCTAACGAACGCCCACGCCCGATTTATGTTACCATGAAAAACCCGTACCACATGCAGGATCTTCATGGTATGGTCTTTCAATGGTAATTGACCGCAAGGCCGATATCGCCCTCGTCCGTACGGCCTTGCGTCGCAGCCGTGCCGTCGCCATCCTTGGACCGCGTCAGTGTGGCAAAACAACGCTCGCCCGTCACTTTGTCTCCCCTGACTCGCTGAACTACTTTGATCTTGAGGAGCCTCAAAGCTTGGCCCGCCTGACCGAACCAGCGACAACCCTCCGTCCCCTCAAAGGCTTGGTTGTTATCGATGAAATACAGCGACGCCCAGACCTATTTCCGTTGTTGCGTGTTCTCGCCGATCGTTCACCGATTCCCGCGCGATTCCTCATTCTCGGCAGCGCTTCACCCGACTTGCTACAACAATCCTCAGAGACGCTCGCCGGCAGGCTCGAGACGGTTCCCCTAGAGGGATTTAGGCTCTCTGATCTCGGCGCTGCCGCCCAGCGGCGCCACTGGCTCCGCGGCGGCTTCCCGCTCGCATACACCGCCCGTACCGAAACTGACTCGGTGAGTTGGCGGCGGCAATTCCTCCAAACGTTCCTCGAGCGCGACCTTCCACAACTGGGAATTACAATCCCTGCTGTTTCGCTAAGGCGCTTCTGGAACATGGTCGCCCACTATCATGGCCAGATCTGGAACGCAGCCGAGTTGGCCCGCGCTTTAGCCGTCAATGAATCGACGGTACGGCGGTATCTCGATCTCATGACTGGCGTCTTCATGGTCCGCCAGTTAACGCCCTGGTTTGAAAATGTGGGCAAACGCCAAGTTAAAGCTCCGAAAGTGTACGTCCGAGACACTGGGCTGCTGCACACACTCTTGGGTATCAACACCCAACGTGACTTGGAAAACCATCCGAAGGTAGGAGCCTCGTGGGAGGGCTACGCCATTGAGGAAATACTCAAGGCATTCCGCCCCGACGAGGCCTACTACTGGGCCACACATCAGGGAGCTGAGATTGACCTGGTTCTTTTCAGGTCTGGCCGCCGCATCGGTGTCGAATGCAAACGCGCTGACGCACCCAAGGTCACGCCCTCAATGCGGATCGCTCTGGCCGATCTAAAACTCGACCGCATTCATGTTGTGTATCCAGGAGAGAAGACATACTCGCTTGCAAAGAACATCCAGGTCATTCCACTCGCCACATTCCTTAAAGCAAAGTAGAGAATTCGTCTGGGTTCCCTTGGGCGATCGCGATTCTTCGTGAACGTGGTCGGGTCCCACACCTCGTCATCCGCGTTCAAACCCATTGAACTTGGGCGGGCCGAGAAACGCGGCCATGTGGATTTCCAACTCCCGCATTCAGCACAACAAATGGCCCCAAATGTGGCCCCATCGAGTGAGCGACCGGCAATCCATTACTCGATTCGAGAGAGTTTCTTCACGAGGTGCGCACATGCGCAGGTCCCTGTGAAGGCGTAATCTGATCCCCGCCATGCGACGGATCGTCATTCCGCTACTCTTGGTTGCAACGGGAGCGTCGTTCGCTCAAGAGTCCAAACGCCGAGCGTCATCCCTGCTGCTTTAGAAAATCGCGCCGCGATTCCGCAAAGCCTTTCATGAGCTCGCCCTCGACCCACTGAATCATAAACCCAAGCCGTGAAAGCCATTCTGCCTTACTGTTTCAAAAGGGTTTTCAAGCAGCAGCGCAATCACATCAATCCATTAGCACATTCGCCCGGTATACCTTCGAACCAGTCGGACGCGGCGCGACCTTCGCGGGGACACTTGGACGCCGAGTTTTAGCCGGAGTTCTGCGGTAATCCGCTCTTGTTTCCAGGTTGGGTTCTCTTTCACCATCCGCAAATCAGCTGTCGGATATCAGCCCGCAGCCCTGGCCTTCCCATCCTCGATTTCCGTCGCCAGAAGAGCTGGAATCCTTTTCCGTGCCATCGGATCAAAGTCTCAGGTTTGACGATCACCAGTGATTCTCTCCAGTTGAACCACTGGGACCAGAAAGCGAGAGAAACCCAGGCCTCATCGGTCAACCGCCTTGGCTTGATCTGGTGTTCCTGATAAAAGGCCAACTGCTTTCGCAAGAACAAGATCTCTGCACTCGACGTTGCCCGAGAACGAAGCATACTCACAACAAAGCTGATCCAGTCCAACAATAAATCCAGACTGAAGGTGATTGCGGCCCGAAACCTATGCGCGGCGGTCGCCCGAAAATCGATCATCGTCAGTCAGGATCGCATGAATGGGGCGTGGTTGAGAGCCAGCCTTCTCGGCCTGGCTCAAGGCCTAAACAAGGCACCGCTCTGCACCAATATTGAGGCGCTTTTCGTTGAGATGGACTTTTTGCGGGCCACAGGGTCACTCGCAAATCACAACCACGCTAGACATCTACACGATCCCCATTCCCGCCCATCAGCGGGCGGCGGTAGAAAATCTGTCGCGAATGGTGACGAATGGTGACGAGTTCGGAGCCGACGCGGAATCCGGAATCACCCATTCCGGCATGCTGCAATGAGTTAGATGGTGGGCGCTATAGGATTCGAAAGTAGCAACTAGCTGTATTATAAGTCACTTACGGGACGAAGTGGGTAGCGGCGGATACTGAGGGAAACAGCAAGGAACGCTTATTGCTCCCCTATTGCTCCCTCGTAAGATGCGTCGGTAATCCGAAACTAAATCGCGAACGGATTGGCGACCGACGCTCTTCCAGATGAGCTATCCTGATACCCATGGATTATCTAGAAGTTTTTCGGGAAAGGATCGTGCTTCTCCGGGCAGAGATTGCACAGATACAAGAATCGAACGAACGGTACAGGCTCCAAAGCAGGAATGACTTGGAGGCACAGGTCGCGCACGGCAAACGGCTGCAACGATTACTAGCCATTCAGCGTGAACTTGCTCAACTCGCTGGTGTTGGCAGTAGGGTTCGGTCAATCGAGGACAAGAAAAGGCAACGCTCTCGGCTTTTTCTGCTCAAAGAGGCTTCGTAGGCCTGACTTTACTTTCTCGGTTCAATATGGTGCCCTCCCTTTTCAGAAGAGCACCCCGTTGTCGTTTGCTTAGACCGATTGCACGTTCTCTGCCTGAAAACCTTTCGGGCCTTTGGTGACATCGAACCGCACGGTTTGGCCTTCTTGCAGGCTGCGAAAACCGCCACCCTGAATAGCCGAGAAATGTACGAAAACGTCTTCGCCATTCTGACGGCTGATAAAGCCATAGCCCTTGGCATCGTTAAACCACTTCACTGTTCCTGTTTCCATTGATGTTCCTGTTTCTATTTGAATTTCTGCTGAGAGGAATCGCTGCGGGTGAGGAGGGGTGACGCCGGTTGGCGAAACCGACTTTCAAACTGCAGGTAAACCAAACTTAGCTGATAAGCGTTCGATGCAGTGCTCCACCAGACGATTCAGAATCTTGCAACCAACCCTCAGATTCGATGATCCGTCTCCAGAAATGCATTCCGACGGAGACACCTGAAACCTTCGATTTCGGTTTTCGTAACAAAAGTTCATCGAGCCGTCCGAGGCATACCCATGTGTGTACTGTTCTCGGCAACCGAGAATGCAAGGCTCTGGCACCATGGCAACAAAATACACGGCGACTCCCAACCACGAAGTCCTCTACATCCACAGCATAGTTTTGGCCCGTTGTCGGACAGCGCAGGAGGCGGAACACTTGGTCTCGCTTCTGAACTCTGGTGCTCAAAGATTGGTGGACGACTGGCTGGCACAAAATGACGGGCCAATCCCCGGCGACGTGTGGGAACGAATCCAGAGGGAGTGGCGAGAGCGTATAGGGTAGCCCCGGTCAGGTCTTTCGCGTGAGACCGATTCATTCTGTAGCGCCCTCCGATACATCCTCAGGCCAGTCTTCCGGCGGCAACTCAACACCCCAAATGTTCTTCGGTTGATCTAGCGCAATTCCACAGAGCCGCGGGGTCTCGGGATCGACGTAGACAACTTTTGGCACTAGCACGCCTCCCCGTCATGAGGACATGAACCTCAATTTGCATGTTCACACGCAGGACGGTCGCCGTTGAGAGCAGTGCGCCATGGAAATTGACGACAACGGTCTCACCTTCGCAAGCCAGAGGTTCGCTGGTGCTTTGCGCCTCGATTGCTACCTTCAGGCGCACTCGCGTACTACGTCGCTTTTCACGAGCAAATAAAAAAGGCGTGCCCACGCCGAGCAACCAACTACAGCGCCATCACAAGAACTGGCTTAGCAACGGCGGCAAGAGCACTTCCAAAAATGCTGAGGTTCTCTGTCCTCCCTGTCATATTGCGGAACACAGGTAAAATAGAAAAATATGAACTCGATTACCAATCCAATAGAAATCTGGGTCAAGCTCGACAAAGATGCGATCGGTTATCCCAGCTCACAGGAGTGGGAACAGATGTACGCATGGCCTATTGGGAATGGGTTCCGAATCGACAATGTACCTTTTTTTGCAAAGAACGTAGCAGTCGGAGACATAGTTTCAGCCATTAAGACTGACAAAGGCTGGTACATGCTCGATCGAGTGCTGACCAGAAGTGGA